>Ga0307513_10001735_pt1 | contig 31111 bp, 35 predicted proteins | sample 15_EM_MG_FD_202174 | JGI IMG/M metagenome (GOLD analysis project Ga0307513, IMG submission 202174) | Populus trichocarpa ectomycorrhiza microbial communities from riparian zone in the Pacific Northwest, United States - 15_EM | ecosystem: Host-associated > Plants > Roots > Unclassified | place... | reverse complement strand
AAAAGACGTAGTGTGTAAGACCTGACGCGTTCCATTGCACAACAACTACAAACTGCAAATATCCACATCGCCTGGGCTACATTACACTCACGCATTCTAATCCCTATTCTCTCTGAAAAATCTTCATCAGTCTCCGGTATTCTACGATGTCTAGACAACCTCAAGGCAAATCACTCAGTCAGCCAACTTCACGAGTAAGCAATCTGGAGCGGCGTAGACGCAACGCCATACCCGTGCAGAGGGGATCTGGATCAGGAACACAGCGGACCGAATCAGTCAGCTCCCATAGTACAAGAACACTGCCTGCCGAATCAAGCAGGTCCCACGGTACCCACTCGTCCGGTCGCAGTTCTTCCCCACCACAACCACAAGACGCCCCACATCACGACCCGTGAAGCGCGCCAGAAGGAGGACCTTACAGACCACGGCGTATAGTGAACCTGAGGGGGAACCAGATGCACAACAACAAATGGTGACAGTTCGTCTGAGCCATGAGAGCAGCGATGAGTACCAGAACTCCCGCAGATCTGATGAAACCGAATTGGACACAGAACCAGACGCAGAAGACAATGATGTCCCGGATGACGACACTAGATTAGGGTCTCGTCACCGATCACGAACTGCACACAGACGACAAGCAAATACCCGAGTTTCAACTGTGCGAGTTTCGACCACCTCCGGATCTCAAGGAGCGGCGCAAGTCGGGCGCACCCAAGCTGCTCGGCCACGTATAATTCCGGGTGGTGTGTATACTCCACCGGCTTTCACATCTTCCCGTGTACCACAATATTCGTCGCCGCTGGCCACCCATAGTCCCACTACGTCCGGAGTCCGGAGCTCGTGTCCTCCCAGCCATCCCAATAATCAACAACACGAGCATCACATGTGGCCGGATACTAACTCACGGCGAAATACGGCCACCGGGGCCGAGGCTGCTGTACTAGTGCAGGCCAACACTCTTATTCTATGGTACACCCTGTTTGTGAATCCTCTCCCAGCACCCGCTGTATTGATCTCCGAGGTCCACTGTGTTTGGCTGAAGGCTCTCTAGGACATATCCGACGCAGGAAATATTGAACCATCGGTGGCAAGCATAAAAATAGTATGTGGACGCTGATACTCAAACTTGACGCACTCGTCGTCGGTACTTACTAAATGTGACAGATACGCGCCAGACACTCTGCAATAAGATCCCAGTTTCTGTTCCACGTAAAGGAACGTATTGGAAGATATTACGATCTCCCCCGAAACCCGACGGCGATTGCGCGTAGGGTGGACTACCTCTTCGAGAGGGATAGATTCATGTGTTCCCCGAGAGGGTATGAGGTAAGTGTGCGCTCTGTGATAGCCCGGCCACAACTAATGCGTATGGACTTGACCCAGCAAGTAACGAATCGATTCCTCGCGCCCCTGATCCCTGAGGCAATATCGGGAAAGTACTTCACGGGCAGGAAAATGCGTGGGCTTGCCGAACCTGATTTTCTTGGTCGCATCAATGGCACCATGGTATGTTTAACCTGTGCCATGCTCTGCCATACTCTGCGAGCATGGCAAACCGGAATCTATTTTTAAACATGCGTCTTCAAGCCAGACGCAGTAGCAGGTGAACCTGACCCTGAACCCGGTGTTCTCTAGTTCCGGCCAGGATGCTAACCTCATGATGAGCTCGGAAGACCTCTTTGCCCACCAGCGCCAGACGTGGGCCACGTGCCCAGACTGGGTACAGACAATGATCCTCAAGAACATTTGCGAGACCATCAAAGTGAAAATGGAGAAGGAGCATGGGATACAGGAAGATCGCCGTGAAGGGTTTACTGACGATTTGGAAGCAGTGGCGGCAGAGGTGCAGAGTCAGAGGTCTAGACAGCCCCCCCACGGGCAACTCCTCGGATTCTGACACGCCCAACTCCACGCATTCAGACACGTCCAACTTCACAGATTGAGAGTCACACTCCCAGCAACCTGCGTTTTGGAGCCCTGGCTGGAGCCCTGGATAACCGAAATGATTCACAGGAAACTGTCACGTCTTTCGATTTCACCCAGGTGTCGGCAATCCGGCTACTCACCTTCCTCGATTCGGACCTACAGACTCCGAACGGCTCACAGGAGGTGGCTGGGGGGCTAACTTTGGACAATACTGTGACTCCGACTACATTGCAACAGCTCGCGCTCAGCCTTGATGATCAAGAGCCAGCGGAGGAGACTACTCATCCGTGGGATATGGAGCAGGGGGAAAGTGCGAGCATACATGCGGGTAGTTAGAATGCTGAGCATGTGTAGTGTAGTGGTTTTGAGATGCGTTCTCACATATAGGAAACTGTGCGAGGACCATAGTCGTATTAAGATGAGGGCGTCTAGCCAACTCACGGAATTCAGAATAGAATTAATAGAAGCAACGCTTAACAGGTGCATCTTGGCGATCAGGATAGTAACACACATCATGACCGCGTTTGAAACAAGAGAGGTGCCTAGGCGTAGGATCAGGATGGCATTAGACTAAGTACACGATGCGTCAGGATGAAAACGCGGCGTCAGATAGAGTCACGATCGGATCAGAACGCGGCATATATAGAGCGTAAGATCAGGAAGAAGTGAGCAGGCGTCAGGAAGGGAGAGATGCAGATCGTGGGATCCGGACGAGGTCGGCAGGGTGTGAAAACATTAGGACGCGACATCTGAAGAAGAGCGAAGCCCTGACGTTCGCTGAGAAGGAACCGGCATCAGGGCGGGCGAGTCATAGATTCGACGCAGTCAGAACGCAATAGCGGAGGACCCGACGCAGTAGGAACGGAAGAGTCGTAGATCAGGGGGAGTCAGGAGGTAATAGAGGAGCACCAGACGCAGTCAGGACCCACAGGACGTAGGGGTCCATGTCCGGATGGCGTCAGGACGGATGGCGCTAGGTGACGCAAAGTCAGGACCCGACGTCGATCCGACGTTATGTCCTGATTCGCAATTAGTATTCCGACGTCCCGGGCGTCAGACGCACAGGGCGCACAGGACGCAAGGTATTATTTTTGCTGATGTGTGACTCTGCCCCGAGGGCTTTTGTGTAAATTTAAGATCAAGGGTACGATGCCTTTCTCACCTGGCGCCAACACTAACTATATTTTCTCTGCCAAGAAATACCCCTTTCTCACCCTAGTGCTGCCAGTGGGCTGCAGACTCCGAGAAGGCTCGAAGGCCTAGGGCACTCAAGGGTAGTGGTAAATCCTAATGGGAGATGGTGTTGAGGTTGAAGTCTGGAAGCATGGGAGGCAGGGTTGCTTAGTGGCATGTGTCCGGACGGAACCCAGTACTGAGAAGGGTGTCCAGACGCGCCAGACGCAACCAGATGTGCCGCCTGAGTACAGGACGCACAGGATGCAGAGTCCGCACTACCAGAGTCAGGACGAAACACCACCGAATCTGACGCAGGATGGCTTTTTGCTGATGTATGACAATATTGCCTCAGTTGGGAGTCAAGAAGAAGATGTGCATAATCTTTCACTAGGGGATGAGGTTCAGCAACTAAAATAGTGAAGAAAAAAGAGGCCACTTCGTAAGTTACATAACATTATTATATATATCCATTGTATGCCTCAAAGGCTTGCTCAATTCACCAGTTTGCTTCTGAGCAGCTACCCAGATGAGAGTATGCTTCTCCCCATCATTGGAAATCTTACTTGTTGGTTTAGTAACTATGAGTCCCTCAAGTGAGCTTTACAAATCAAGGCTGCAATTAGTGTTTGTTACAGGCCGGGGTGGGGCGGGTTTTCACCTGCCAAGCCCCGCCCTTACACCGGCCCGGGGGAGATATTTTTCAGTTATCACCGCCCCGCCCCGTCCGGGTCCCACCCGCACTCATTCCCCAGACTAGGCCCCGTTTGTCACCACCAATTTTTAACCGGGACCTGTTTGGGGGGTGGGTGGCGCGGAGGCCTGGGCGGGGACAGGGGTAGGGAATGCCAAAAAATACGCCCCGCCCCGGGCTATTGAGTGCGGCGGGGCGGGGAAAATGGCCGGGGTCCGCATTTTTCCTGGCCCCGAATGCCCCGTAACGAACCCTAGTTCGGCTATGATGATCGTTCGTGTTTCATTGTCCATGAATGGAGGTTTGATGCTGTCGCACTTCAAGTCCCTAGCATGAGCGGAGCGAACACCGGGGGGATCCTGGGAGCAGGATCTTGTACATGTATGACTGATTGTCTGTGCGCACCTGAGCGGCCATACTAAATTCCACCCCCAGGATCCCCCCTGTGTTCGCTCCGCTCATGCTAGGGACCTGTATATATGCAGGGTTGATGTCGGAGGTCAGTATGAATCTAATAGTCGTGCGACATATTTCAAAGACATAGTGTGTAACAGGTGCGAGCAATAAGGTTCCCAATCCAACGCGCAGGGGAATATATGCAAATGGTGAGCAGTCCAGAACGATCCACGTTCAACAGTATCCGAAATGTACGTATGGCAATGATACTGGGAATACCACCCCATATTATCGGCTGATATAGATCTAGGTTTCTACTGGTTTCCTTAAATATCGGGGCAATCTTACATGAATCAACAATCTATCAGAGCCGGGAAAGGTTGGGTAAAATGACCGATGGGTCGGGATTGGGAGGTGACTATGGTGCCACGATCGCGTGGATAAAGACGCAGGATGAGGAAAAATCAAGACTCGGGATGGCAGCGTTGATATGGATCAGTCATGCCCAACGGCAGTTGAAGGCGGATGAGCTCTGCCACGCCCTCGCAGTCGAGCTAGGCTTCACGGACTTCAATATTGGCAACATCCCTTGGGTGTTGACATTGGTTAGCTGCTGTCAAGGGCTTATTGCCGTAGATAAGGAGGCATCAACTGTGCGATTGATTCACTTTGCTCTCCAGGAGTATCTTCCCGCCCATCCCGATATATGTAGTAGACCCACTCGGCAATGGCGGGGGTCTGTTTGACTTATCTGAGTTCACAACAGGTCAAAGCCCTCTCGGCCAGCCCTTCTCCCGATACTGGGAATACACCCTTTCCGAAATACTGCTCTATGTACTGGGGTGTCCATGCAAAAAGGGAGCTCTCCGACTGCGCGAGATCACTTGCCCTGGGTCTATTAAAGGGGAACTACGGCCAGACGTCGACCGAATTCCTTTTAGCACGAGTGGGTGATTGGAGACTTTCCAGATTTGGTGTTTGGTTTCCGTTTAGCGGGCTACATTGCGCATCCTTCTTCGGAATCAACGAAGTTGTAGCTGGTTTGACAGAGATGGGATGTTATGATATTGACGGAGGAGATTTTTCTGGGTACACGCCACTTGCATGGGCTACTCATAATGCACATGAAGATGTGGTGAAAATTCTACTCGGGTCAGAAGAGGTCAATCCCGACAAGCCTGATAATAACGGTGAGACACCACTCTCGCATACCGCTCGGGGAGGACATGAGGGAGTAGTGAAACTACTACTCAAACAGGAAGAGGTCAATCCTGACAAGCCGAACAAGTGGGGCCAGACCCCGCTCTCATATGCTGCTTCGAGAGGACATGAGGGAGTGGTGAAAATACTGCTCGAACAGGCAGAGGTCAACCCAAACAAGTCAGGTAATAACGGCTGGACACCGCTCACGCAATCCGCTATGGGAGAACATGAGGGAGTGGTAAAAATACTACTCGAACGGCAAGATGTCAACCCTGACAAGCTAGATTATTGGGGGCGGACACCGCTCTCGTATGCCGCTGAGAGAGAACATGAGGGAGTGGTGAAAATACTACTCGAGCGGGAAGAGGTCAATCCCGACAAGCCAAGTATTTCCAGCCTGACACCGCTCTCGCTCGCTACCAAGAATGGCCACGAGAGGGTGGTAGCGCTGCCACACTCTCGAAAAGCGGCAGTCTCCAGTACTATTTAAGGCACTGCCTCGTCGAAATAGACGCTGCCCTCCCCTTCTGGAGTAAGTCTCCCATGGCGACTGTCCTTAGATCTCACCCTTTATAGACGAAGGAAATCCCGTGCGATGGGAATGCACATATACACCATATCCTCCCGACCCCCCGCCCGGGATTCGCTTTTATTGTCAGGCGAGGATTTATGAGTTTCTGTTCACAACGTACAATAGGGCTTAATCTGTAGCGGTGGGGTAATCATTTTATTGTTGTGAAAAGGTCCAGTCTAGGCTTGCAGCTTTCATCCTATCATCCTATAATTTACCTTTTCTCCGCCTCTACATTATGCGCCTTTTTTTTCTTTTCTATCATTTACACTTTTTTCGTTCTTTCCCTTCTTCCTCAAAATGCTAGATAATTTGTGTATTGAGTCGTATTTAGATAAAGGAAACCCCGGTGTATGATAGCCCCCGAATTTTCAAGGTCATCGTCAACAACAATATAAACACTATATTATTATTCCTGCCATAGGGGCTGGTTGCCATAAATAGGATATTCAAACGAACACTATGTTGTTGTTCTTGGTGGATATCTACCAGCACGCCTCTATATAAACGTAAGCATGGAGAGCGGACCTTCTATGTCACTCAGCAGTTTCCAACGTAACTAGCGCTGTGCGGCTAGGTCCGCAAGCGAGGGACCATAGATACCAGGAGGGGACTATCTATGGTACATTTACAGGACCTGGTGTAACAAATATGGTAGGGAAAAAAATATACAGACAAACTCTTGAAGTTAGCGTAGCTAGAACATGAACTTAAGCCAGAACTATCCAAGGGCTGAGATAATGATATTCCAACACTATTACCGGGTAAATGACTTCTCAATGTATCATACGCATTTTGGCGGGGAAACGCTTGGCCAACGCCAACAAATTAAACGGGGGGTTCCGACCATGAGCAAATGGGGTTAACAAACAACAATAGTGAAGAAAATAAATAACAAACATAGTACCATAATCGTGAGAACATATATTCTGCATTTTGGCCTTATCCCCTCAAGATCGCGGACTAACAACTAATCTATATACACAACATTCCCAGCCTTCCGTACTCGCTCCATCATTCCACTCCATACCATTCCACTCATTACATTTCTCAACTCCATTCCACCCGCCACATTCTAATTCCTGGTAGGGAGGAAGTTTGTCCCATTCCAATCCAAGGTTAACAGGAAGTATGACAGCCACTTCTCACAACAAATAGGAGGGGTGGAGTATGAGTGAGATTGTATGATTATGGGAGCAATTTAGCGTTGGTTACGGGGCCCCCGGCCTAATTCCCCGCCCCGCTGAACGGCCCGGAGCGCGGTGTGTTTTTTTATGGTTCCCTGCCCCTGCCCCCGGCCCCGCCCGTTCCCCAGACGGGCCCCCGTTAAAACAGGTGGGGAGAAACGGGGGCGGGAAGGGGATCCCCCCCAAAATAACCCCCCGGCACGTTGTAAGAGCGGGCCTGGCGAGTGAAAACCCGCCCCGCCCCGCCCCATTCGAACTCTAGGAGCAATAACAAAATAGGAGCTAGTAGTGAAGGGAAGGGCTACAGTTAAATCACTAACAACGGCAGGTTGATAGGGTTAAAAGAGGCGATATTTATGCTATCATACCTAGACTGTGGCGACGTTACTCATTGTGGCTGAAAAGGATCCGTCTTGAGTTTAGACACAGTTTAACCTCAGCATGTTGTTTCACTCTCGCATGGCTTGCTACAAGATGGGTCTCTGTGAAACTTTGGTGACTTTAGAATTTTTGATGAAGTACTCCCTCTTTTCCTCTATCCAGGAATGCTAGAGCTAGGAACTATACCTGTTGTGATGGACCTTTATTGGGTTTCGGGGTGGTGGCTTCCAGCTGCTGGTTTAAGCGTTGTTCCGCCATGGTCTATATATTCCATAGCTACCTCAAAGTCGCCCCTATGAAGCCAATGGCAGCCAGGGAATATCCACTGTAATTTGAGCCCACGATTACACCCAAAGCAGCCATAGGGGAAGCCACCCAAATCCCGGCAATTCTCAGGGCCCCCACTCCACCTCACCCTAACAACAGGACTTTCTCTTAGAAAAGGTGAATCTTAATACTGGCACATTAAAAGTTGAAAGAAAAAACGACACTCCAATCGGACAGCTGGTTAAGAAATCCCTAGGACGGGTAGCGAGTGTGGTCAGCTCTCTCGATTAACATCTCCCAAGGTCTTGGAGACCCGCAGTAGTCTTGCCCTGGCGGACTCTAAAGATGACTGTCACATCCTTCCCACAGTAGTGAGAGTACTCGCACAGCCTGAACTCCCACCCGGTCTCTCCGCGGCCAAATTATCCCAACACTCTGAGTCTTTTGGCTTTGGTTCCCAAGCGCAGCTCCAGATTAAAACGGTTATTGTCGACTGCCCGTACCATGGTAAAGCCTAACCTGTTCCTGCTGAGAATAAGACGATTATGATTAAAAATACGAACAACGGCATATAAATGTGTGTAACTAGTAGATAGCGCGGCCTTATCAATGAATCCCTGCCACCATCCCGTTCCTTCCCTTCCTGTATACTGTAGACATCCAGCTCAAGGACTCAGCGGAAGCATAACTATCTACAAGAGTAGAAATCCAGATATCAACCATATCGGCGTCACACTGAATGACTTCCAAAGGCCTACCTGCCATAGTTGAATTCTCTTAGAAACAAGAAAGGACGAGAACCCACAAAACAAAACTAACAAAGGAAATAAATTAAATAAAGGTCATCTTAGGAATAGCAGATTTCTCCAAGAACCTCTGAACTTCACTAACAACCTGTTCTTTACAATAATTCATGATATATCTTACCATACAAATAATTGATTTTTAACGAGCCTACCACAGAGTCATTAAGCCGAGTCCGAGTCAACGTCATCCTCCGAGCCATCGTCATCCTCCGAGTCATCCTCATCCACCGAGTCAGCGCCATACTCCGAGTAATTGTCACCTTCCAAAACACCCTCCTGGACTAAGTGACACCAGGTGGCTTCCGCAATCCAACTCCGGAGATGGTCAAAGGGAAGGGAGACCTCTTTATGCCTCCTCCAGCCCTTGCCACTCAGGTTGGCAAACTTACTTCGGAGAATATCGTAAAGGGTAAAATCGAGTTTCTGAGATGCATGACTCAATGGTGGGGGGAATAGGTTCTAAATCTGGAAGTTAGTAAAAGTAAAACCTGATATAGAATAGTTGTAAAAACTCACCTTCCTACCACCATTCTTTATCGCCTTGCCATTACTCAAGTGCCACATTTCTACGAACCCTCTTTGTACTTCGGTCTCCCCCTCACGGAGTGGTTCAATCTTGATGATAATGGCCTTACTAATTCTCCCTCCACTCCCCTCCAGCAATATCTTGACATCATCTTTCAGGTCATCATATGGTTCCACATACCCAAACTCAAAGACGATAGTAGGCCAAGATCGTCCCCCGGGCACAATTGCACAGTCTGAGACTTTGATTCTGGCAGAGTGTTAGAGGAATGTTTGTAGAAGTCATTATTGGAGCACGGCTTACATTCCTTGATATTGCGCAACGAAGCCCTGCAGCCGCCACTTTGTACCAAATTGAAGATCTTTAGGGTTCCATACACCCAGTGCCCCACCTTGAGCAATCAATTCAGTTGCCCACATTGCCACCGTTGCATGAATTTGCGTAGCCATTTTGATCTTTAATTGGCCAATAGCGGGACGGTAAGTGTATCTATATATAAATTGTTATCTTCTGCCAGTTGTGTTGTAAAATTCTTTGAATACATACGCTCTTCTTCCTATGTGGGACTCGAGCTTAGAGAAGTCTTCGGGTGAAATATCTAAAATGTGATATTCATCCCGCAAGAGTATATATGAAAGTTCAGATGGTGTCATTGGAGATTGTACCAGTAGATGAGAAGAGAGTATGATTGTAGCAAGGCGAGAGGGTGAAGCGAGGAAATATGCCGGAGCCTGTTTTTGTTTTTCCCAGGGACAAGGGGAGGAGCAACAGCAATGTGGTGCGCTGACGTACGGACTGCTTGGTCTAAGGGTTAGTTAGGGTCTGCGCTAGGAGAGAGAAAAAAACGTTATTATAAACCCATGCGGCTCATCCCATCTCATCCCATTTATTCCGTTACCTCATACCACACCTATCTATCGCTAACACAAATTACACAGCGATGTCTCCCTCATTGCCTAAATTATGTTCTCCATAGCAATAATAACACCCGCAACCCATCGCCTTCCTCAGTGGCCGCAATGGCAGCAGGATTATCTTTCCGCCCATCCCGATATATTCAGTAGACCCCACTCGGTAATGGCGGAGATCTGTTTGACCTATCTGATTTCACAACAGTTCAAATCCCTTTCGACCAGCCCTTCTCCTGATACTCGGAATACATCCCTTCTGGAATACTGCTGTCTACTGGGGTGCCCATGCGAAAAGGGAGCTCTCTGACTGCGCGAGATCACTTGCCCTGGATCTATTAAAGGGGAATTACAGCCAGACATCGACCGAATTCCCTTTGGCACGAGTGGATGATTGGAGACTTTCGAGATTTGGTGTTTGGTTTCCGTTTAGCGGGCTACATTGCGCATCCTTCTTCTGAATCATCGAAGTTTGTAGTTGGTTTTATAGAGATGGGATGTTATGATATCGACGGAGGAGATTTTTCTGGCTGCACACCACTTGGATGGGCTTCTCATAACGGACATGAGGAAGTGGTGAAAATTCTACTCGGATGGAAAGAGGTCTACCCCGACAAGCCCGATAATAGTGGCAAGACGCCGCTCTCGCATGCCACTTTGACAGGACATGAGGGAGTGGTGAAAATACTACTCGAACGGGAAGAGGCCAACCCCGGCAAGCCAGATTATTGGGGCCGGACACCGCTCTCGTATGCCGCTGGGTCTGGACATGAGGGAGTGATGAAAATACTACTCGAGCAGGAAGAGGTCGATCCCGACCAGCCAAGCGATTATGGGCAGACACCGCTCTCGTATGCTGCTGAGTCTGGACATGAGGAAGTGGTGAAAATACTACTCGAACGGAAAGAGGTCAATCCCGACAAGCCAAGTATTTCCGGCCTAACACCGCTCTCGCTTGCTACCAAGAATGGCCACGAGAGGGTGGTAGCGCTGCTACACTCTCGAAAAGCGGCAGTCCCCAATACTATTTAAGGCACTGCCTCGTCGAAATAGCCGCTGCCCTCCCCGTTCTGGAGTAAGTCTCCCATGGCGACTGTCCTTAGACATCACCCTTTATAGACGGAGGAAATCCCGTGAGATGGGAACGCACATATAAACCACACCCTCCTGACCCCCACCTGGGATTCGCTTTTACTGTCGGGCGAGGGTTTACGAGTTTCTGTTTACAATGCACAATAGGGCTTAATCTGTAGTGGTTGGGTAATCATTTTATTGTTCTGAAAAGGTCCAGTCTAAGCTTCAATTTTTCATACTTTAATATCATTAAACTTTTCTCTGTGAATTCTTGCCTGCACTTTTCTTTTTCTTTCCTTTTCTGTCTTGCAGTCTTTTTTCTTTCCTTTTTCTCTTCCCCTAAATGATAGATAACCAATATATAGTCTTATTTGGATAGAGGAAAACAGGTGCATGATAGCCCCCGCATTTTCAAGGCCATTACCTACAACAATATAAAAGCCACATTATACCTTCAATACAGACTGGTTACCGTAAATGAGATGGCTGAATGGACAGTACATTGTCGTGCTTAATAGATACCTATCACCAGCCCACTCCTGTATAGACATAAGGATGGAGAGCGGACTTTTTATGTTACCCGGTAGTATCCTTGGTGGTGGGCGCTGTGCAGAACAGGTATGTCTGCGATCAAGGGACCATAGATCCTCAAAGACTATATAGAGTATGTCATAGGAATCGGTATACCCCATACGATAGGGAAAATAAATATATTACACATATTCCCCAAGCCATCCCAGCCAGAGCATGAATTTAATCCCGAACGATCCAAGGGTTATGATGATGATATCCCCACACTGTTACCGGGCGAATAACTTCCCAATGTATGATATGCATTTTGGCGGGAAAATGCTTAGACCAATGCCAACAAATAAAACGGGGGGTCTTGGGATTCCGACCATGGCAAATGCGGTTAACAAACAACAATAGAAGGGGGAGAGTACAAGTGAGATTGCGTGATTAGGGGAGCAATAACAAAAGAGGAGCTATGAAGTGCTACAGTTACATCACTAACAACAGCAAAATGATAGGGTTAAAAGAGCTGATATTTATGCTACCTAGACTGTGGCGACTTTACCCATTGTGGCTGGAAAGGATCGGTCTTGAGCTTAGACACAGTTTAACCTCAACCTGTTCTTTACAACGATTAGAGATGTATCTGATCACCGGAATAATTGATTTTGAACGAGCCTACCACAGAATCATTAAGCCGAGCCCACCAGTGTTCCCAACCGTCCAGGGGCCCGACAGGGCCCGGAGGACGGACTGCCAAGACCCCTGGACCGGACGGGACGGCGTAAAATGTCCCGTCCCCGTCCGCAAAATCTAAAGACGGCCGTTATTACCTAGGACCACGGGCCCGGCAACCCGAGACAATAATGTGTGGGGGTGCATGAGGACTGGGGGCGGAGTGCTGGAATTAGAGTAAACGGCAGGGGACGGCGGGGGACTGTCGGTGGATACCGGTAACGGCGATGAAATATTGGAAACTGTGGGTGCTAGTGGCTTCAAGCGCAGGATAATGATCCCAGGATTCTAATATCAACTGGACTGGCGTATTAGATGACTGCAAGGTCTAATTAGCCATATGGTATTCGTGGCTCCCATTGAGTTACAAAGAGGGGGAATAAGTTAATAAGATATTGGAAACGAATCGCGAGGGGGAGGAAAGTCAATAATTGTTCAAAATAGAAGATGGTATCGGATAAAAACCACAAGTTCCACTGGGGACAATAATTTAGTACAAAGTTTGACTTCAACTATTTTTCCTATCTTAACCCCATGTTATTTACAATAGCTATTCGGTATGTCAATTCCCCTGGAGGATTTCGCATCACAAGAAACCGTTTGGGATTTTGACGTTAGTATGGTTCCCGGTATACCCAACTTGACACTCCAGAACTCCGCCCAATTCGGAGCATTGCGGAATCCCCGCTCGCAGCAACAGCCCAACTACGGCCCTACGGGTATTCTGAGTGGTGCGCAGGGTGGGCTCATATTCTGGCTCAATGAATCAAAAAGCCGAACTGAGACATTACAGGGGTAACATCCCGGCGGGGACTGCGGGGGACTGCGGGGCCCGACGTCCATCACTCTGAATGCCCGGGCAATTTGGCTGGAGGACAGGACGGGACGACAAAAAGTCGTCCGTCCTCGTCCTAGCTCAAGACGGACGGACTGCCCCGTTGGGAACACTGGAGCCCACGTCATCCTCCTAATCATCATCCTCCTAATCATCATCCTCCCACTCCTCGCCTTCCTTCGAATCATCGCCATCCTCCGCCTCATCACTGGCATCATCCACCAAAACACCCTCATAGGCTAAGTGACGCCAGGCGGCTTCGTCAATCCAACGCCTGAGAGGGTCAAAGGGAAGGGGGACCCCTTTTCTATTCTTCCCTCTATCCCCCTTCCCTTTACCCCTCTTCCCATTATGCCTCGTCCAGCCCTTTCCTGCCAGCTTGGCAAACTGACCTCGAAGAATGTTGTGCAGGGTAATCTCGAGTTTCTGTGACGCATGACTTTTTGGTTGTGGGAATAGATTCTAAATCTGGGAGTTAGAAAATGTAAAACCTGATATCGCATTGTTGTGAAAAATCACCTTCCTACCACCATCCTTCTTCGCCTCGCCCTCACTCAAGTGCCACATTTCTACAAACCCGCTTTGCACCTCGGTCTCCCCCTCACGGAGTAGTTCAATCTTGATGATAATGGCCTTGCTAATTTTGCCTCCACTCCCCTCTAGCAATAGCTTGACATCATCTTTCAGGTCCTCATATGGTTCCGCATAGCCAAACTCGAACACGATAGTAGGCCAACATCGTCCCCAGGGCACAATTGCACAGTCTGGGACTTTGGTTCTGGTAGAGTGTAAGAGGAATATTTGTAGAAGTGATTATTTGAGCACAACTTACATTCCTTCATATTGTGCGACAAATCCCTTCAGCCGCCCCTCAGAAAGATATTGAAGATCTTTAGGGTTCCATGCACCCAGGGCCCCACCTTGAGCAATTAATTCACCCGCCCACATTGCCACCGTTGCGTGGATTTGCGTCGCCATTTTGATCTTTAATTGGCCGATTGCGGGACGGTAAGTGTAGCTATATATAAGTTGTTAGCTTCTGCCAGTTCTGGTTTAAAATTATTTGTGAAGACATACGCTCTTCTTCCTATGTAGAACTCTAGCTTAGAGAAGTCTTCGGGTGAAATATCTAAGATATGATATTCATCCCGCAAGAGTATATATGAAAGTTCGGATGGTGTCATTTGAAATTGTACCAGTAAATGAGAAGAGAGGGTGTGATTGTAGAAAGGCAAGTGGATGAAGGGAGGAGGAAGGCTGGAGCCGGTTTATATTTTTTCCAGGGGCAGGGGAAGGAGCAACCGCAATGTGGTTCGCTGACGTATGCACTGCTTGGTCCAGGGGTTAGTTAGGGTCTACGCTAGGAGAGTGAGAAAACGTGAGGATAAACCCATGTGGCTCATCCCATCTCATCCCATTTATTCCGTTATGATACCTCATACCACACCCCCACATCGATAGCACAAATTACACAGCAATGTCTCCTTTATTGAATAAATTATGTTCTCCCGAGCAATAACAACCCCCGCAACCCATCGCCTTCCTCAGTGGCTGCAATGGTATCTCCTCCCACGCGAACTTCAGCCTCCCCATCCACTACTCTCAGGCCTGGCCTCACTCAGGCTCTCGCTAAAACCACTCTACAACATCATAGTCACGCAACTCTCCCAAAGCCCTGCGAAGGGCTCCTCCCCCCTCCCTCCTCTCCACCACGCTGCCCCCGAATGGCCGCGAGTTGTGGGAGAAAAAAGCAGATTCTATGCCACCTTCGATAAATCTTCCAATCTGTCCGAACCCACTGCCTTAGCTGATGAAAACCTATGAGAGATAGCCGAGAACCAAGACTGAGACAAAAGGAGGCGCCTACAGCCAGTCAGCCGCTGGTCCAACTTCTTATGCTATTGTTGACGATTCAGTCATGCAGAACGGCCATTGCGGGCGGATGAGCTCTGTCCCGCCCTCGCAGTTGAGCTAGGCTTCACGGACTTCAATTTTGGCAACATCCCTTCCAGGTAGACACCGGTTGGCTGCTGTGAAGGGCTTATCGCTGTAGATAAGGAGGCATCAACTGTGTGATTGATCCACTTTACTCTCCAGGAGTATTTTTCCGCTCATCCCGATCTATTCAATACATCTCACTCGGCAATGGCGTAAATCTGTTTGACCTATCTGAGTTCACAACAGGTCAAACCCCTTTCGACCAGCCCTTCTCCCGATACTTGGAATACACCCTTTCTGGAATACTGCTCTGTGTACTGGGGTGTCCATGCAAAAAGGGAGCTCTCTGACTGCGCGAGATCACTTGCCCTGGAGTTATTAAAAGAGGACTACGGCCTGACATCAACCAAATTGCTTTTATCGCGAGTACAGGGTTTATATCTTCCCGGCTTTAGTACTTACTCTCCGTTTAGCGGGCTACACTGCGCATCGTTCTTCAGAACCACCGAAGTTGTGACTGGTTTGATACAGATGGGATGTTATGATATCGACGGAGGAGATTTTTCTGGCTACACGCCACTTGCGCGGGCTGCTCATAATGGACATGAGGAAGTGGTGAAAATACTGGTCGAACGGGAAGAGGTCAATCCTGACGAGCCAAACGATCGGGGCTGGACACCGCTCTCGTATGCCGCTTGGGAAGGACACGAGGAAGTGGTGAAAATACTGGTCGAACGGGAAGAGGTCAATCCCGACAAGCCAAACAATCGGGGCCGAACATCACTCTTGTATACCGCTTCGTTGAGACACGAGGGAGTGGTGAAAATACTGCTCGAACGGGAAGAGGTCAACCCTGACAAGCCAGATAATGGCGGCTGGACACCGCTCACGTATGCCGCTATGAAAGGACATGAGGGAGTGGTGAAAATACTACTCGAACGGGAAGAGGTCAACCCTAACAGGCCAGATAGGGACGGCTGGAAGCCGCTCCCGCATGCCGCTTCGTCTGGATATGAGGGAGTGGTGAAAATACTACGAACGGGAAGAGGCCAATCCCGACAAGCCAAGTGATACCGGCCAGACACCGCTCGAGCTCGCTACTGAGAATTCCACGAGAGGGTGGTAGCGCTGCTACACTCTCGAAAAGCGGCACTCCCCAGTACTATTTGGACCACTGCCTCGTGAAAATAGCCGCCGCCCTCCCCTTCTGGGGTGTGTCTCCCATGGTGACCATCCTTGGATACCACCCTTTATAGATGAGGCGGGAATGTACACATACACCATATCCTCTTGACCCCCTCCGCCCGCGATTCGCTTTTATTGTCGGGCGAGGATTTATGAATTTCTGTTTACAATGTACAATAGGGCTTAATCTATAGCGGTGAGGTAATCATTTTATTATTATGAAAATGTCTAGTCTAAGCTTGCGGTTTTTATCCTATCATTTACTTTTTCTCTGCCTGTGAATTCTTGCCTGCACTTTTCTTTCCCCCTCTTTTTCTATCTTGCACAGTCTTTTTTTTTATATTTTTCCTCCTTCCCCTAAACGATGGATAACCAATATATTATAGAGTCTTATTTAGATAGAGGGACACCGGTGTATGATAACCCCCGCATTTTCAAGGCCACTGCCTGCAACAATATAAAAACCACATTATATCTACAATACGGACTAGTTACCGTAAATGAGATGGCTGAATGGACAGTACAGCTCCGTTCCAAAAGTTCTCGCACCCTGGCTGGTACCGTGACAAATTTTTATAGCAGATGTACTATAGCCCGTCGTGTCGCACTACCAGTCTCGGTGCAAGAACTTTTGGAACGAGGCTGTACATTGTCGTGCTTAATAGATACCTATCACCAGCCCACCCCTGCATAGACATAGACTTAAGCATGGAGAGCGGACTTTTTATGTGACTCGGTAGCATCCTTCGTGGCGGGTGCTGTACTGAACACGTAGGTCCATGATTGAGGGACCATATATGCTCAAAGACTATATAGAGTATGTCATAGGAATCGGTATACCCCATACGATAGGGAAAAAATATATATTACACATATTCCCCAAGCCATCCCAGCCAGAGCATGAATTTAAGCCTGAACGATCCAAGCGCTGTGATGATGATATCCCCACACTGTTACCGAGTGAATAACTTCTCAATGTATGATATGCATTTTGGCGGGAAAATGCTTAGACCAATGCCAACAAATAAAACGGGGAGTCTCGGTGTTCCGACCAGGGCAAATAGTAACAAACGATGATAAGAGAGGGAGAGTACGAGTGAGATTGTATGATTAGGGGCGCTACAACAACAAAGAGGAACCAACAGCTGAGGGGGAAAGACTACAGTTGAATCACTAACAATTCCAAATGGATAGTAGTAAAAGAGGTGATATATATGCTATCTGAACTGTGGCGACCGTACGACGTCACTCATTGTGGCTGAAAAGCATTGGTGTTTACCCTAGAGACAATTTGCCTGTTGTTTCGCTCTCACACTGTTTGCAACAAGATGGGTTTCTGAGAAACTTGGTCGACTTTTGAATTTTGGATACTATTCTCCCCCTTTTCCTCCATCCAGGAATGCTAGAACCCGACAAGGAAATCCATTACCACTCAAAAAGCCCTATGATAAGAATTTGAGAAACGAAACAGGTTCCTGGGTAATTAGGACACCGTAAACCAAACCAATCCTTCGAACTTTTGACCAATCCTCTTGTTCCGCCGATATACTAGTACCGTATCGCATTCCTACCAGAGTCTCATTAATCTCACCAGGAATATGCCTCACCGATACACCACCTATCGAGATCCTCCTATCACAATCACTCACTGTCCCCGCCCCCCCATTCCCGGTCCTACAATACCGGTACGATGATACCAAATCCACCGCCGGGGACCATAGACAAGGTCCCAAACCAATCACCCCGCCAAGCCAAACTCACAAAACAAAACAAAAAAAAGCAAAAGAAAGAAAATCTCATTTTTAAAAATATTTTTTCTTGATCCCACGATTAGCGCGTGCTTGGCAGGATATCATACTAGGGTTAGCAGAGGGTCTCTCTCTCTGCAAGGAACCCTGGATTTAAATTGACCATACGGCACTGCAGCAGTGCCCAGCATGGGAATCGAGAAATCTGAACGATAAACATTCAATGAATAAAATTAATTAATAAATAAATAAATCGGAATATCAGATCGCACGGTGGCATAAACGGGTAACTTGTTTTTTGTTTTTCTTTCTCCTGGCATCGACATCAACCCGCCACTGCATGTCACCATAACAAGTACCGGAACTGCTCCGATGCTACATGTAGTATCCCGAGTACTTGGTATGATACCGGTACCGTACTCAGATGCGCACTGATGTTTTCTTTTCCTTTCACTTTTTTTTTTTTGCCATATATTTCGTGAATCCCTGTTTCCGGGAACTTCTTGCCTATCGCGGGTGTCAAAGACAAGTGAGCGGCACCCCCCCACTTATCCCGGATGGACAAATTTCAGGAATGGCATCCGGTGCAAGTTTTCACTAGTACGAGTAGTAATACAGTGGGGGGAGTCAGAAACAATGGGGAAGGGAAACTTGAAGATCATGTTATTATTTCAAGGGGTACAATAGAGACTTCCCTGTTGATCGCCACCAGGTACGTTTTGATTGACGTTTATGGCTGACCTGGTGCCGGGCACTCGAAATTGGGCACTGTGCAATAGTTCGTTCTGCATATCTTACAGACGAAGTAGTGGGGCTTGGCCAATTTAACCTTGAGAATGACTTATATGGGCGATTGGAAGCTTTACTGTCTCCACGGACTATTGGTTTCATAATTCAAAGCCCGAAAACATACTAGTACAGTAGAGTTAGAGGGAGTATCTTCTGAGCAGGATACTTCCACAAAGACACGGCTCCCTAAGATGTGGTTGTGGCTGGGAACCCCCGAAATTATCATGTATCAGCGTTCGGTTGATCCCGAGTGCCTGGCGCCATGCTACTGCCCCTTGGAGTGCATTCCGTGGGCACGTGTGTATGATGGCAACACTGCTCAGGTTTTGTCTTCTGCCCATCACTACCGCAAAAACTCTTGCGACCCGCCATCTCATGCAGGCCCTCCAATCTCCCGGGAAGGATTAACCCTTTCTGGACATGACATAGCCCGAGCCCGTGGATATGTTGGATCTCATTAACCGGTATTCGCAATTCCGCTATCCTGTCGAGATAGACTTATCGTGGGCTGATGCCATGATCTCTGCTGACTGTTTGATAGCGAATTGTAAGAGTTCTTGTGCTACTTGTGCTGGTAGTATCATAAACACTACAAGTATATTAGCTTGACGCAATAAACCATGATTTCGCACAGCTACTACTAACTAGAACGATATCCAATACTCGAGTATTGGCAATGGCCCTCCTCCTCCCCCACCCTCCGTCACCCCTTTCGATAACCTCGCTCTTTTCCCTCTCTGAGCATAGCACTTCCAGCATTCCCCGGAGATCCGGTTCCACTCGAGTACAGAAACAGGGGGGGTATTTTACTCGTGTCGCCGAGCCAAGAATTAGGATCCGTTCCTGGGCGCTGGGCCGCCTAACAAACTCTCGGCGGACCCACAACCATGATACGAGCACATTCTTGGAAAGACATGGCTTCACATAATACGGTACGGTAGTCTACCGGTAGTGCTCGGAAGATACCCTTCTCCTTATTCTCTCGCCCTTTCAATAAGAGCAACACCCGCCAAGACGTCAAAAGATCAAAAACCCAAAATTACCAATACGAGTACGATCACAAAACAAAGGTGAATTCCGAATTTAGTCTAGTTTTTCTTTTCCCTTTCTTTTCCTCCTCCATCCGCCAAGCCCCACTCTTTGCGCAAGTTTTTATGTAATCAAAAACGAAACGAAACATACTTTAGGCAGATAGACATGCCTGTTGCTGATGCCGAGCAGCCCATCATGTTCCAAACAATTGTCTCGATTCTCGGCGCGGATAATAATAATAATAATAATAATAATAATATCATACAAAACGTGCAAGCAAAGGACATCATCCCACACCAACTACCACGCTTCCAACCCAAAGGCGACGACAAGTGAAATTCTGAAAGAACAGACTCATTCAGCTCCGGGGCGAAAAATATCTACCCATGCAGTTATCCAAAGACCTTAACGCCCGTAAACCAATAACCCTTCGACGCCAGCACGGGTAAGTGCAAACAAAAAAAAAAAAAAACTGACAGATCAACTCCTCCTCCTCCTCACTCTTCTTTTTTTATTTTACGACCCCGGGGCTGAAGATGCCCTCCTCGAAGAATTCAGACAGATAGTCCATCTTCTGTTTATCTTATTATTAAAGTTCCAGGGCGGTAAGTTACGGGATCCGGTAACCTAGAGACAAAAAACCACAAACCATCCGGAGGACCAGCGATTGGGTAGACTACCGGTAGTCCAATTCCCCACGAGGAGGTTCCAGGAAAGCACCGGTACAAAGTAACCGGCCGGTTACCGACAAGTTCCACATAAGGGAAGTTTCCCGTTCGAGTTTAGCCCCCCCGACGAGTGGCTTTTCGCCTGTTCGGCTACTGGCAGTGAGTGAGTGAGTGAGTGAGTGGAGTGAGTGGGATGCGCTATGATATGCGACAAGCAACCCCCACACAACCACCCGTGAGTAAACTCTTGTTTCAGGCAATAACCAGTACTGCACTCTAGCATAACACCCCAAGGTCCCTGTTGCCCTACCAGTCCTACATATGATACCAACCCCAACTCTCTCTCTCTCCTCAATAGTAAGTTAACCACAGTCACGAGAGCAAATAACCATTTCCCCTCCCGCATCAAGCGCCCCGCTCGATATATTGTTAGTTAGTTACCATATCCCGGACATCCATGATATGATACAATACGTATTCAAAGAGTGGTGGAAGGGGGGGGTTGCGGAATTACCCTACTGGAGTACGTTTCAACAACAACCAGCCTACACCATTTTCCCTTTGAGACCATGGAGTACCCGTGATTGGTATAGGGTACAGTACGCCAAGTGCACAACAATCTACGACATCAAAAAAAAAAAAAGTTCCTGAACGGACGGGGCTGTGCTTGCTCCGGTACGGTAGAGTAGTAGGGCACAATAGCCAGCTGAAATAAAAAAATAAAATAAAAATTTCTTTCTCCTAATTTGTTTTTTTTTTTTTCTTTTCTCATTTTTTTTTCTTTTCTCCCAACAGTTTTGGGTTGAACAATGGGTTAGTTATCGGTAGGCTGGTATTGGAATGGTATTGTGGTGACGATGTAGGGTACCGTATGGTGCTCACGAAGGAAACGATGGTTATGGTGGTATGTATTCGCGGTTTGGACTATAAATACTCTGTAGTTATTATATTCCATCATAATAATATTATATAGTATTATTATCATTATCATTATTATTATTACGATCATGGTTCGCACTTAATTTATCGCGCCCTGCGTCGATAAAACCAAACGCCACACGCACAGTCCACGTTCCTCCAATAACCAACACACCCACCCACGGAAGCATGCAGATAATGCAAAACTGCACCGCCCCACAGTAAACCTGAGCACCAGTAAGCACTGAACTTGAATCCCGAGTGACACTCCATGCATCCCCTCTTGGTGAAAAAAAATGGTGGAATATGACCCACCATCGCCATGGCTTCTTGACCCTTCCGCCTACGCGTGGTGTATGGGATGCAACAACCCTTGGCATTGAGGTGTCGGTATACCGGTACGAGTTTAGTAGTATAGTACCGTTACTTGGCAGTAGTGTTTAGGGTATCCCCGAAGACTTGTGGCGGCGGTTGGGGCACGATCTTGGTATTGTCATATACGGTGTTCGAGCAAAGTGGGTCGTGAGCGGGTCGGGCGGGAGGTAAGCTGGGATGGGTATTCCGGGTCAGTTACTTGTAGTGACGGGATGTCGCGATTCTTGTTTTGAGTCAGGGATGGGTTGGGTAGGCAAGGTGTTGTCGGTTGGGAAGTACTGCCGGCAGTTACGATGGACGGATAATAAATGAATTATATGGAGTGTAGAAGGCCTTCCCTCTCTCAGCGCCTGGATTATCATATCATGAGATCGTTTCGTGAATGGTCTGGTGGGGCCTGTATTTTGCCTAAGAAATGGTCAATGGCCTTCCCACACAGCATGTGCTCTGAGTGCCGGGCGGTTTATAGCTGGGATATCCGGTTTATCATTATTTGAATGAACGATTGTCATTATTTTTGATCTCAATGTGTAAGCTTGACATCCAACGCAATAAACCATCGTACCAGATGTGTTTCCGTGGCGCCATAATTATGCAGTATTGAAGCTGCGTCCCTCAATCCATGCCCGGGGCTAAGGTGACAAGACTAAAATCGAGCCTTCCACTCTCCTTCTCCCTATCAATGAAACTCTGGACGACCTTCACCGCCTGCTCACTCAAGACATCGCAATCTCCGAGATCCCCGCGATCTAGAGGTCCCTTCCTCTGACCGTCGAGCTCGTAAAGGTGATTATCCTTCGCTTTGACGAAGCACACGTAGTGCAGGTCCACGTCGGCCTCAGCATCTGGAACCGCAGAAGATCCCAGGGTAGCCGCAGACTTATGTGCTGATGCCAGTTCTTGGGAGTCTTCAAGAAGCTGGGCACGCTCGAGAGGGGGGAGGGGCAGAGCTTTTGAAAGTAGCTCTTTGAGTGAAGAATCGTCGCCTGTAATTCGTTTTTTCGAACAAGCACAAACGTGTTAGAAACGGATAGACATTTCTAATACCCGATTTCTCTTTCTCATTTTTTGCCCTACTTTTTCACCCGCCCTCTTCTCACTTGATTTGTTTCGATGTTTTCTTTTTCTCCGCTTTTTTTTGTATCGAGGGGGGATGAGATGGCGGTGTACCACAAATACGTACCAATCATGTCCCTGGCCGCCCCATTGCAAACCGCATGCAAGACACCAATCATCCCACAGGCGTTCTTGATAGTCTGTTTGAACCACACCGGATCTTCTCCATCACCCTGCTTAGAATATTCTTCTTTACCTGCATCTTCCGCGATACGGTGCTGCTGGTAGCTCGTAGAAACTGGGAAAACGAGCAGAAGAGCGAGGGTGGGCCTCGGGACGAATGCTAGAAGGTCGGGATCGGAAATGGAGAAGACATCATAAAAAGCTAAGCTCTTGGACAACCCTAGTTTGTGCACCAAGGAAGTCATCAATTCGGGATTGCATCTGCATAGGTGGATACGTCAGCTCGGTCAGCACAAATAGACCCGGAGAGACAAATAGGATGATGCCGGTAACGATAGCGTATGAAGAATACCAGTATAGTTTCATGTTCTCGTTGAAATATTTTAGATGGATGGAGGGATGGATGGGTAGAACATACTCGAGAGGGATAAAAGCTTTGCGAGCTTTACGGACGCCCACGGATGCAGACGGGGCATTTGGGGTTTCGGCTGTTCCTCCTTCTGCTGAATGGACTGGCTCTGACATGGCTGAATGTAGGAGATCAGGAGTTGCGTCTTTTGGTGTTTTGAGTTCGGTGTCGTCGCTCTCTTGACGTATCGTTAGTGAGGTCCCCCGGATAGAGTGCCCAGAGTGGTACGTGTGACTAGTGAAGACGTGTTTTCCGCAGCTGGTGGGCAGGCTGGGGTTGAAAGAGGGGGGCTAGGGCGGGGAAAATTGTGTTGAATGCTAGGCTCAAACTGAACGTGAAGTTCTCGGGTACACTCTACTGGATGAAGAGGGTATTAGGTTTATGGCTTAAAAGCCACGATTCGGCGAATACCGTAGGCTCACTGGGGCTGGTTAGGTTGAGGTGTTTGCCGGTGGGTAAAATATATTTTAGTGAGTTGATGAAGAGATTCAGAATGAGGGGTTCAGTTGCACAGTGATAGAGCATTGCGTAGGAGGCTGAAAAGAAAAGCCCTAACCAATTTTTGATTTAATCATAATTATCTCTCAACAAGGGTCACTCGGTTACCTGTCGGTCTTGTTGCCAGGTTACCCCGACGACGCACGGTTCACCCTAAGGCATTGGCAGCCCTCGAGTGAAGGGGAAGGGTAAAAAAATAAAAAAAATAAAAAAAGACACATTTGTCTAACTGGTTTTTGCGATCCCGAGAAAGACAGGCGACGTGAAAAAGGACTGAACGGCAATCAACGACGAAGGGATGCAGGCCTTTCCCACCGCCCACATCCTTGGGCGATACGCACGAATTCTCACGCTTCCAACAACGGGAAATGTGTTGCTATCATTACCCTCTCCACTTGTATTTCCCTTCCCGCGTCAGGTATCATGTCACGAGATCACCCCCCTTACCGTGTATTCCTCCATCCCGTACAGTACTTTTTTCCTCCCGCTTCAACGCAAACATCATATTGTGCAACACGATTTGTTTCTCTGTTAATATTTTCTGCCCCAGTTCCGCCCAGGGTACGGTATTATACGAGAAATTTACGGCTGCAGGGCCGAGGGCACTTTAATAATTAAAAGGTTAATTCAACCACTCCAATTGCGTCACCCAACCGATTAGACTACCGCGGGTGTGGTTTGCACACAACTCGCCCACCCGCTTGCAGGCTTGGTGTTGAAAAGATGCCGGACCGTAGTGGCTTGTGGTCGCCTATCGAGGTGAGCGGAAGCGAAGGGGGGGTCAAACGAAAAGAAACCGCCACCAATCCTAACAGCGTCCGCTCCAGATGGTGCTTAATAACTGAGAAGGGTGAAAAGATCACCGCCTGCGTGATCCACAAATCGCAAAATGTGAAAAAATGACAGGACGCAACCCATTTAGGGTAAGCGTCTGCGAGGCCCGCTTGGTCGAACCCAACACGGTCAGCTGCAAGGATTCCCAGCGACGTTGCTTCAACTTTCCAACAGATTGGGTCCTCGGGAGCGATGGGGGCAACGATCGGCGGAGAGGAACAGCTCATCACGGGGATCTCGAGACAGCCACTTGACCGCTCAGACTTAAACCTTTTATTTTTCTGGTCTGATGAGCCTGCTCGTTGGACCTTTTGTGTGTAGTGTGTTTCCTTTTTTGGACCCTTTACTCTCCGAGTTTTATTTCTTTTCCTTTTTATTTTTTTTCCTGCGCGATCCTCGACCAGGGTTGGATTGTGGGAAACTGGGACGGTCGACCGCGCACCCCCACCTTATCCCCACGCAAACTGTTGGCTGATATTTCTGAGTGAGGGCCGGGGACGAAGGAAGCGAAAAGGCCAGCACAACTGTGCTCACACCGCGCTTTTCGCTCTCCGGGGGCGCACCCGGGGGTGGCCTCACTTGTCTATGGGCACATAATTGTGATTCCCTCGATCAAGCAGCGCAGGAATTTGGGCAAAGCCTTGCTCCCCCCCCCCCCAGCTTGTGATAGGCCATGGGAATAATGATAGTGATAGGAAAACAAGAGAATCGCGAAAATAATATTCCGGTCGGCACGATGATAATGAATTACCATGAACAGTGGTCCGTGACGGATGGTGGTTGGTTAGGAGAGTCGTAAACAAATCCTCGAGTAAACTTGTCTTTCGGTTGGAATGTTGGAACGGTGGTTGTTTGTTTGACAGGCCGCCTTAATCAATGGATCATGAATCAGTCAAAGGCATTCAGTCAATCAAACCATCCGCTGGCAGGCGGAGAGGAGGGGTCTGGCGTGGCAGAGGGATCCAGTCAGATGGGTCTCGTTTAGCATCGGAGAGAGGGGGGGAGGCAGGTCTCACACGGACTCCCTGAAATCTGAGCATATGGTCCGGGCTCGGCGAACCGGTACGAGTAGCCGTGGGGAAAGGAAACGCTACTGATCTCAAATGCGATCTTTCCCGAGTCGCTAGTAATTTTTTTTTCTCCGGCAGGGATGAAGAGGCTTTTTAAGTGATGACAGGATATGGATGGGGGAAGATATGGGCAATGAACAGCAGCAAGAGCAACTGGAGGTGGGCCGACGGCGCTGCTCATTTATTATTGTTAGGGTATGTCCTGTAGAACGCGGTGAGCATCTTCCAACGAGGTGATGGTGTTGCTGCTCCCTCCTGCAGCAACCGCTGGCTTGACATTTCATCCATTTTTTGGATTTTTATTTTTATTTGCTTGCCTTCCTCTTTTACCCATTGCACCCCGGGAATAGATGGGATGCACCTGAGAGGTGCTTTGAGGAAAGCAGAGAGGTAGAGAGAGGTATCGTACCCTACATTCAGAAGGGGGGGGGGTAAGTTGGCAGATGGATGGCCAAGAAAGTACCAATGTTTAACTGTTCACGCCGTACCCTACTCATAGGGATTGTATCAGAGCTCGCACCAAAATAACAGGGAGTTGATCGTCGGGGCGGGTGGCCTGAGCCGGCCGTAACTTAACCTGTGCACGGCGCATTGTTTCTGTTTCTCTCTCTCTCTCCATCCATTCCCTCTTTGTCTAATTTATTTATGGAGGTTTTATTTATTTGACTTGTATTTGAATATCATTTGACAGCCCATCACCGTTCCTCCTGCTTTGGTCCTTTGGTTGGTGCTGGGCTGGCTGGCGCTCCCGTCTCAGTCTTGCCGTCAATCCTTTGCTTTCCCTCACTCGCTCACCACTCGTTCTTCCCTTCTAACCATTTCCTTGCCCCTTGTACCCCTCCCTCCCCCATCCCTCGCTACCTATTTTCCCTACTTACGCCCTGCTGCTGGCTACTAAGTCGAGCACTACTGCCGCCGCCCTTCCTCGCTGTTGTTGCCTGGCCTTCTGCCAACTCTTCACCTGCTGCCCCCCCCCCCCACCACCACTACCACACACTACCTCGACTACTACTACCAGTGCTACTACCGTACCATTATTACTTACCACCATCACCACCACCACTTCTACCACACCTACTTATCATCACTTCCCCTCCTTCACTCCTCTTTCTTTATTCACGATAACGGTACTTTCACACCCGGAAGCTGGAAATCTTTAAACTTTGTTTCAATTAAAGAAATCATTTAATAAACTTTTTTCTTCTTACTACCGGTACCCTACCACGTTCCCTGGATTTGAGCCTCCTCAACGACTGGGCAACCCTAGTTCTTCTCGGGCTGCTGCAGCCCTTCGGCTTTCGTTCAAGTTGAGCGTGATGGCAGTAGCGAGGCATCAATAACGCCCAGCCCAGCCAGCCGATCAAAGGAAAAAAGGAAAGGAAAAAAAAAAAACGGAAACCCACGACATAAACTTCAGGGAGTACTGATCTGTTTACTCCGTGCCACCGTGCACCTCTTCTTACTTCTTGTGGAGAGAACGGATCCCCTGTCGGTCGCAGCTTTGGAGGTCATTCTTAACCCTGGTCTCTATTTCCCCCATTGAATTGGGCCAACTCACGGCATTGTACCCTGTTATCCGATAATTCCGGGGACTTTTTGCCCGCAACGATGTCGAGTTGGTTGGGAATGGATTTAGGGAAGAGGGCGGAGGGTTCTAGCGGAGATTATTGGGTTGATGATCCAGTATATGGCCTGAGTCGATTAACGAATCGAAAAATAGGCGATCCTACCGATCAGTCATTACTGACAGGACAGCAATTATACATTCTCCGCACAATAGCACTTGCCGCAGCTACAATATCTCTTTCGACGGGAGTGATAGTAGGATGGTGGTTTGTGCGAATGAAGCGGAGTTTTAGACACCAGTATGCGCCCCCGCTCCGGACCCACTTGTGTCACCACGACATTGGGAGACCTTGGGGACGAATGCTGACAATTGATTCATAGTCTTATTATGTTGTTGATCTTTTCGGATTTTTTCAAGGCGAGTTGGCAGTTGATATACCCAGCGGTAGTGTTTACGAGAGGAGCGGTTGCGAGCGAGTCCAAGTTTTGTCAGGCCGCCGGATTTTTCATGTCAATGGGAATAGAAGCTTCGGGTGCGTCATACAAAGATGGCAGCGTGGTTTATCGGTAGCCTTTTTTAAGATCTCATTCTGACATTTCAGTAGATTTTGCGGTTTTGGTTATAGCGGTTCACAGTGCACTTTATATTTTTCGGCCAGGGCTTACAGCCGTTGGTGAAGGAGGGCTATTTCGTTACCGTCATTCGGTATACGTTGCTTGGGTGGCATTTTCGATACTAATGCCATCACTCGCATACATTAATTCTGCTCCAGCGTACAGTGCCCAAGGCACATTTTGTTACCTACCCGTGCGCCCTGTATGGTACCGCATGGCGTTGGCATGGGTTCCCCGATACATCATCCTTGTGACCATCCTTATCCTCTACGCATCGATATATATTTACGTCCGCATGAAGTTTCGAACGTTCCGGAGTCATGTTGGAGCTAGCACCCTAGAAATGGACACGATTGATTTGGCAATCCCAGAGCCACCAAAGGATGAGGGGGGTCTTCCACAATTGGACGACCACGGATTAATACCAACATTGGCTGCCCCAGATAGTCGACAGGCATCAAACGCATCAGACCAGCCATTTGCAAAGCTGATGATGCCCCAGACCATCGCCGAGAAACTCAATTTTCCACCACCATGTTCATCAGAGCCCCGGCCGTGGACATATGATGGAGCCTCATCGCCATCAAGGAGGGGCTCCTTGCCGGCATCAATAGCAAATCCGGAGGGAGGAACTGGTTCATCTAGTGAGATTTCACATAGTAAGAAGGTGAGGGGAGGGACAGCTGACGGAGCATCAGCAGAATTGAGGAGGAGACGGATAGCAATCAGTAGACAGTTACGCCTGCTGTTTATATACCCACTAGTCTACGCACTCATGTGGATCCCATCCCTTGTTAGTAACCTATTACAGTACCGGGATCAATTTGTCCGGGATCCGAATTTCCCGCTGGCTTGCATGGTGGCCTTCACAATACCTATCCAATGTGCTGTGGATTGTTGGTTATTCACCATACGGGAGAAGCCATGGAGGTACATTCCCGAGTCGAACGGCAAGTCATTCTGGTCACGATACGGATTCGTCAAGGGGGAAGGGTGTCACGGTGTTGGTGGGAAAGATGGAGAGGGGTGGAAGAATAGGAAGAGCATGACCTTTGAGGCGAGAAAGGCATACGAGCGACGGGAGGAGGAGAGGAAGGAGCGGAAGGAGGCAGCAGAGTTGTGGCTACAACGCCAGGATGAGAAAGGGCGATTAAGTTCTAGTTCTGCACCTTTGGTACCAAAGGAACCAAAGAAGGCGTATAGGAGTTGGTGGGATGGCTTCTCGGATGACCTGGACGAGATCGTGGAAGAGGCCAAGAACCGGCGGGCCTCGCAGGGGCATCCTGGCCATGCTGATGAACTGAGTAGTCTGGAAGCGGGAATGGGAGGGGGGAGCAGATAGGATCACCACCTCACCTTCACTGCCATAGGATAACCCGACTCTCGCTCATCACCATCATTATTAAACCTCGCTAAGCCTCCCTTGTGTGTTATATTACCTGTTTTTTATTGTCCGGACGGCCTTGGATGTGTGCATATCTTCCCTTGTTTTTGTTTTTCTCTCTTTTCCCCTTTCTCTCATTGGTGTTATTCCTTACGGCTTATGAACATGGGATCCACGGTTCTTTTTTTTCCTTTCCGGGTTTACTTCTTTACCAATCCCAAAAGTCTCCTCATACCTGGCTATATTTCCTTAATCTCATAATCTCATCCATTATGATCATCACCATATTTCCTACTACGGGCTTTATTTCGGCGGGCAGGGGGTTTTCCTTTTTTTGTTTCCTTTTTCGACTGTGTAGCATTGGGTATTGGTATAAAAAGGCGATCGGCATTTCTGGGGTTTGGCTCTTTTCTTCTTTCATTTTCACTTATTTCCTTTCTTACATAGCGGCTTTCTTGCATTCTTCAACCTTAAATACCTTTTTTTTTTTCCTCCTCCAAATTTCCTTCGCTCCGAGAAAAGCCTGTACAAATGAAAAATATAAGGGACAACAGCAGCAGCATCAGCAACGAAACCCTGGTTTTGGATCTTCATTTTTTCCCCCCCTCTTAGTTTGCAGGAGGGGTTGGTTGATTTGGCTCGGCGTGGGAAATTTGTCTTTTTATTTATAATTTTCATTCTAATGCCAGTAATCGAGGCTGGTTATTGTCACGGCCTTGTCTTTTTCATTTGAGGAGTTCTTTTCACATTCAACTTTTTTTCTTCTATTGCCGGTATATAAGCTACGGTACGGTTGTCTGTTTCCTTGCCCTGTTTTATTTTGTCCTCCTGTCCATCAATATCTCCATTAGGCGGCCGTCGAGGCTCAGACTTGGCCGGAGAGGTTGAGGCAGGACGGACGGGCAGGTTGAGGCTATATTAGGACATGATGATCGAACCCGAATCCAATCATGTTACATTATGTATGAGCCTTCTCACTTCTACGACGAATGTATCGTATATGCCATACACTTGCAAGCCGGATTAAACCATAATGGTGACTTTAGGATTTTATAATGCCGGCTGCTAATACAATATCCGTCGGTAGCCCTTGGCCAAGTAAGAGCAAACAAAGCTACAAAAGTCCTAATGACTGGGAAGAAAAGTCGAGGTCCCACATATATAAACACAATCCTCTCCTCTATCCGATCCATATATGAGTTAAACAAAAAAAAAAAACCTCTATCCGATCCTACCACGGATCTACAATATTATGAGACCACATCGCCTCCCCCGCCTCCCCATGCAATAACCAAAAGCAAGAACCTAAAACGCAGGTGATTTAATGCGCAGACCTTTACCATACAATCACTCCATCCATCACACAGCCAAAGGCCAATGCCAATGCCAATGCCAATGCCAAACCAAAACCAAAACCAAAACCACCAACAACAACCACCAACCGTACCTTTCCCACAAGCACACACACACACACACACACACACACCCCATTCCAAAAGCAAGCCGATCCTACAAGTACGAGTACTCGGGGGTGTCCATAAAAATCGGAAAGATCAAATCCTTGTCATGCAAGGTTGGCGAGCAGAAAGCAACAAAACTTGGAAAACTCCCCTGGGGATCAGCAGTCCAAGAACCCGTAGTATGTTGA
>Ga0307513_10001734_pt1 | contig 31117 bp, 27 predicted proteins | sample 15_EM_MG_FD_202174 | JGI IMG/M metagenome (GOLD analysis project Ga0307513, IMG submission 202174) | Populus trichocarpa ectomycorrhiza microbial communities from riparian zone in the Pacific Northwest, United States - 15_EM | ecosystem: Host-associated > Plants > Roots > Unclassified | place... | reverse complement strand
TACCGTCACAGTTGCCGTCACAATTTTCATAATGATCATTATTTTCACTTACCATCGGTTACATTATCCTCTTTGTATTAAAGACATCGATATTTCAAATAATTCTGGCACGCCTTCCGGTACTTTTATAGCAACCGTATTCCGAATACACGATGAGAATAGAAGTACATTATAAATCTCCCTAAGCTTTGGTAAGCATAGTAACGATGTTCCGTCTCAGCTCTTCTAAGGTTAAGTTATAGAATGTAATGGGAGAAATGTGTCCCGCACTTCGGTAGGAGGTCCTGGCTTTATAGCTCTTCATGTTGCAGCGACGTTGGGATGCTTCGTGGTGAGTTAGCCTCGGATACTAGAACCCGGTATTCCGGGTTCTGTGCACCCAGGATGACACGACATGTGCAGTACTATTCAAGTATTATAGTATAAAAGATTTCACTGTTACTATTTCGGATCTTCGGGTATTTGCGTAGGGGGTGCTGTAAGAAACAGTTCTCTAGCACACATAAACTAGAGTATCCAAGCACCGCTAACTGCGATCAATTGGAAGAGAGATAGAGACCGTGATTGAAAGTACAAGTAGAAGAGAAAAGCCTGTTGCCTATAAGAGCAGTAGACCGAAGGAGATGCATGGGAACAATTAGGTAATAGGGCTTGCACCCTCTTTTCTTCTCCCATGACATCTCGGCCAATGGGCATCAACCTTTTTTTCGCAAGGGCATTCTGTTAAACTCGGTGTTAGGTAGGGGCATCCTGTCAAATGGCCGACAAAAGAAACACTTGTTTCGTTTTTTGTTCTGCTACATTCGTCGATCGCAGGCTTAGACTACCCTTGCGAGTATGGTCTGGAGTCGGATTCTACCACCTACAGTCTTGTCGAGGAAGGCTAAGCTCCCAGTTCTTGTAGGGTAGGATTTCATAAATCTCTTACCCTACGTGACGGATTGCTTAATAATAACTTAGTTTGGGCGGAATTGAACTCCTGGGCGCCTGCTAACCGCACAGAGGTTAATTGTTGCCAGATAGGTATTTTCACATTATATCGCTACAGGAACCAATACTTATCCTGCTATGGTTCCGGCCATCTATTGTGAACCTGAGAATTTGCAACAGGGGACGGCTTGGCATCAAAGATTATGTACATCGGTTCAACTCCTTTCAAGTTCATTGTTTTTAGAGTAATTGTCAAGCCACAGTTTTATTTTATATTGAAGCTGCTGGTCATCTGGTTCTCTTCCATCCACCGTTCCACTGCAAGTTGAACTTTATTGAATACTTTTGGGGAGCAGCTAAGCAGTATACTTGTGCTCACTGCGAGTATTCATTTCCATCACTTAAACGATTGGTTCCAGACGCAATGACACAGATATCTGATAACTTAATTTGAAAGTTCTCAAATCGTGTAAAGAGAATCATTGATGCCTATGGGACAGGTGCAATTTATGGGTCAGAAGTATACAAATATATTGTCTTTACAAAATATAAATCTCATAGGCGAGTCTCAGGTACTTAATTTATTCTAGCATTCATCAATACTGTATTATTAGCTCTCAATAAATAACTGTGGCTTGAGAATATCAAAAATAACTATGAACACAGGGAGAATTGAACTCAGGTTCACTTTCTGAATTTATGGCTGAATGCCAAGCCGTCCCCTGTTGCAAATTCTCAGGTTCACAGTATAGACGGCCGGAACCATATCTTTGAATTTTTGCTTGAGGTTAAGGACAATGATGTTATAATATTATCATAATACCTATTGAATATTATTTAATGCATTCTCAGTGCAGGAATAACTTTAGACACATCCTTAAAAGGAGGAAAATTACAAGCATTAATTGGAACTAGAGTTTTGAATGAGATTACCCCAGCTTTGGCTACATTCCAACCTTCACAACAGAGATGGGTTCTTGCAGTGACTCCCCGTAGGCTGCGGAAACCACGGGATTGGGCCTCGGGGGCAGTTTATTCCAATTGAGTTCATGAGGAACATCTTTAGTGTCGCTGCGGCCTATAGTTTGAGCACAGCCTCTTATATCGGCGGCGCCTCGGCCCTCCACTGGTGTTTTCCACAGCCTTCCAAACAATCTCTCTCATTACTTTCCTGTCAGCTGTCTGGCCCTTCCTCGAGCCACCTTGTTGTCTGATCAAGGCTGGCGCCTCTGTGCCGCCGGATGCATTCTACAAAGTTCCCGTGGGTCAGAAGAGGCTGGGGCAGAGCACAGAGATATCTACAGCATCTTTGAGTTGGAGAGGAAGGACGTTAGTTGAAATTGCTGCCTTCACATCTTTTTCGGGGTTGGAAGTGGGGATTCGGATCCAGGGAGGGCGCAGTTGGTTGCCTAATTGCAGATTATGAAGGTGTGTAACCCGAGAGCTAGAGGGGGGGGATTAGTACCGTAGCTGGGGAATGGAGAACACGGAAATGGGCTGGCATCGCCAGCCACTGTATATGTGCCGACTATTTCCCGAGATGCTAGCTTCTCGCCAGAGCAGCCTAGTTGGATCAATGGTCTTAATAGTGTTCCTGTATATTCTCCCTGCGCACACTCTTGCTGCGCTTCTACCATTTACTCCAGATGGCGGTACATGCTCCCAGCCCCTATGATAGCCTTTGCGATAGAGAAAATTGGGCAATGTATTGGGGTAGTGTCGCCTAGGAGTTGTCGTGTCTCATGGGACGATACCTTCGTCTCCAAGACATATCGCGCGGCCGCCGCTGACTCTACATCCGCTTCCACCCCTGCACCGGCACAGCTTGGTATATCTGGTTCCTTTTAGTTATACACGGTGCAGAGTGGTGCTAGTTGACCATTCCATGGTCATACCCAATGGAAACCCTCCCTCCTAGACGTCCGCGCTAGAGGAAATGCATATGGTGCCTTTCGCTGGTCGATTGGAATGCCAATTATTTCTGCTGCCTCTCTCCTCGTGTACTATATGGACAGTTGACAGTTGGCTCACACCCTTGCATCGGGTCCGCTCTAGGGAATTGGGAAAAGGACGCTATATATTACCATCCTGTAACGTTATAGCCCTATCCACGGTGTATCGTCCATATCCCGAGACCAACTGTTGGGCCCTGGGAGAAACGATTCTCTTGTTCCCAGCTGAAACATCTTTGGGGTGCTAAGACAGAATTTGGGGGGTTGAAAGCTGGGAACTCAGATCTGTTGTATGCCGTGAGAAGAGACGGGGGATGCGATGTAGCGCCTACCGGCACTCGACTAGGCTCCCTCTCTCCCTCTCTCCCGATGATCCTAGTTTCTTTTCTCTTCGATCATTAGATCTCTAGGCCGGGATTCCGCACAAGGGTATTATGTAAATATCATGACTCAAGTCACAGGGCATCACTCGTTCAATTTCGCATGTCGGTGGGACAGTCAGGGTTGGACGAGATTTTCAATGATGGGCCCAGACCAAGGATCCTTGGCCACCGAAAAAATTGGGTGTCATAACACCAGCAGCGGCATCCAGTCTCGGCTGCGTAAGCACTCAATTGCCTCCCCTGCAGTTGATAAATCTTTCATATGATCCGACCTGTGGCGCTCAGTTAGATGCCTACGCTTCGCACCTGCTCTGTGTCGTGAGCTATTTGGTGATATAGCCCACAATGCCGCCTAAAGAAACACGAGCTTCCGGAATTAAAACCCGGCCTGCGCCCCAGAGTTAAATATACGGGCATATTAGCAAGGGGTAATACCATATTCGTCGGAGTACCAGATATGTCCACTTGTCCATGGTATGTACCATACAGTACTTCACTCAGCTTCCCCTCTTAGGGGAGAGCGGGTTGGGTCGAAATGGTCAAGCGGTGGAACCCCACGACCAAAGCGGAATGCATGCAGCGTTGCGGTGAAGGAGAGAAGGGAGGTGTGTGAGCCCACAGCGGTCTGTGAGTTACTTAATCTTGTGCCACTCGTAAAAATTGTCATAGCTTCGCAGAGTTCTCGCCAAGGCACCCTGGCTAAAAATCCCCTCCGCTCATGGTGCTTTGGCAAACGTTTTGCGTTTCTAAGATACCTGTGAGCGATACGGGACTAGACAAGATAACCGCAAATGCTCTTTACTCGCCCCGTACTGTACCGTGCCCTACTGAGCACTCCGGCATGCCGTTCCTGGTAAAATGAGAAAATGGCGCTCGAGTGAGCTAGCATGACCAAACTACGCTACCGTAACGGTGCGTGGCTGCGTCCGGGAGAAGCCAGAGACCCCACACCACGGGACCCTTTCTGGTTACTGCCTTGCGGGGCTCAACAAATGAAGAAAAAGAAACAATCCTCTCTCAGGGTTTTCCCCTCACCGCATCCTGGGTTTTTGGCCTAGCGAAAGCGAAATTGGACAGCCTTTGATTTCTCATTTTTGGGGGAGGATTTGGGATGGTGGTGGGAGGCCCGGACATACTGTACCCATGGGTTCATATGTAATCCCACCTCCCCACTTCTTCTCCCGGCACTCTTCCTCCCTCCATCATTATTATTTTTATTCCTCGGAATGGCTCTATGATCATCTTCTGGGTGTGCAATTGTTGAGGAATATTATCATTATACTACGCTGTTCCTGCTAGTGCCTCAATAGAAGAATTTCTTCCTGCAAAGGCGGCTAAAGTTGCCCCTGGAATCGATTTCGCCCATCCATTCCTCTTGCCGGTAACTTAATTGCAGAAAAATAATTAATAAGTCCACATGTTTCACAACAACCACCAACCCGCGTCCTTGGAGTCGGTACCTGAGCAACCACAACCACAACCACAACATCGCCTCACTATCCGCCAATCGCCGACGGATCTTCCAATCCTCTCACAGACAACGTCACACCTTAACGATGATCCACTGTCGTTGGCCTTTAATCCCAATGGCAACAATAGCACCACCGCAACCTTTAGCCGTGTAGCAACGACATATCCTGAGGGTGGAAGTAAGGCATGGTCGGTGGTGTTTGGCTCTTTCTGTGGGACGTTCGCTTCCTTCGGCATGATGAATACCATTGGCACGTTTCAGGCGCACCTTGCCGAGCATCAATTGAGAGGATATGAGGAAGGGCAAATTGGATGGATTTTCGGAGTGTATGCCTTCATTAGCTTTTTTGGTGGGATCCAGATTGGGCCGATATTCGATTGTTATGGGCCGAAATGGCTTTTGGTTAGCGGGGCGGTGTCGGTGGTGGCCAGTTTGGTGCTTTTGAGCGTTTCACAGTGTGAGACTCTTGATTTTAGTGGTCTTTGGTATTGAGTTGGATGGCTCTGACGGATTTTGGTCGCAGCCTATTGGCAATTTATGTTGTCTTTTGGTGTGAGTATATCCATCCCCTTGCACGTGTGTATTCACTGTACCCATATTGTGTGTGAAGAGCTAATGGTTTACAGGTGCTAGGGGGCATCGGTACATCTTTGGTCGTCACGCCCTGCATCGCTTCCATCAGCCACTGGTTTCTCGAAAAACGCGCGTACGCCACCGGTGTCGCTGCAACCGGCGGCTCAGTCGGCGGGGTTGTATTCCCGCTAATAATCCAATCCGCGACACCCAAAGTCGGTTTCAGCTGGGCCGTGAGAATCGTAGGCCTTGTCTGCCTATTGCTAATGGTACTGGCGAACTGGCTCGTCCGGGCGCGACTCTCGGATGTCAATGCCGCACCTTCATCACCCACATCCCAATCCTCGGCCATCACCTCGTCTTCCATCGCCACGGCGGCCCCGCCGGTAGAGGAGAATTGGAAGAACACGCCTAAAAGGGAGGGCTTCGACGCATCCATCGACCTAACGGCATTCAAAGACCCTCGATTCACACTTACAACCCTAGGGGTGTTCATGATCGAGTGGGGTGTCTTCGTCCCCCTGACCTACATCACCTCCTACTCCCTCTTATACCTCCACCTCCCTCGCTCCTTCTCCTACCAGCTCCTGGCAATCCTAAACGTCGGCTCGGTATTTGGCCGCTGGCTCCCCGGCTTCGTAGCGGACAAAATTGGGCGGTTTAATACGATGATCATTACGGTCGCGTTCTGCCTAGTAACGACACTAGCGCTATGGCTGCCGTCGGTGTACATGCATGATGGGAATGTTGGTGGGACCAAGGCTCTCATGATCGTATTCGCCTTGATGTATGGGTTCGGGAGCGGAAGTGGAATCAGTCTTACACCGGTTTGTGTCGGGCAGATTTGTGAGACTAAGGAGTATGGGAGGAGGTACGGGACTTGCTACTTTTTTGTCAGCTTTGGGTTTGTTCCTTCCTATATTCTTAAGTTGATGTGTGGCTGATGATATTTGGTAACGGCTATAGGACACTCACAGGCATTCCTCTCGCTGGGCAAATCATCCAATCGATGAACGGGCAGTTTACAGGATTGATCTTATTCACCGCTGCAAGTTATATTGCCGCTGCCGTGTTCTTTGTTGCTGCCAGAATTGTTGGCGCCGGCACGGGGCTTAGGACCATTTATTAACTGTTCTTCGCTGACCTTTTATATTTCATCGTGTAAACGTTTCCTTGTTAGTACATATTTGCATGCAGTCACTCATAGCTTAGAGGGCGTTTCAGATGACATATGTTTGATGTACATGTTTGGTCTACTACACGATGCATACGTGGTAAAAGCTGATATGGGTTAGACTTGGGCTCGTTTGGCGCGCCCGGATTAGACTAGGGTTTGGTCTTTAAGTCCGGACCCATGAAAAAAAGTCCAAAAACTTTAAAGTCTAGACTTTGGACTCTGGGCCTACTAAGCACGTCCAGATTTAGATGTAGACTTTTTCGTTAATATTTCATAATTTGCGCATCAGATGAAAATACCTAAGGAAAGGTACTCTGACCGTATCATAGGTTTATGAAAAGCTTTTCTTTAAGTCTGAGCACGGGTTTGACCTTGAAATTTCCTACTCAAGGATACCCATGGCTATGTCATGCAATTTGTAGCATGATTCCTTTTTTCTTTTTTCCTTCCATCTTTAATTCCCTGAATATTGGGGTTTTATCTCGAGGGCTTGCAACGTATGTAGTACTATTCTGGAGGGTGGTGGTAGAGGGTGCCTCCGCGCGATGGGATAGACTAGGCTGGTTCGAAGGCAGTCGATTACAGCACTCTTATGCACCGCTATCCACGGACAGGTTATTCATACATCCTGTTACAGGGAGGGCGATGGGGTAGCTGCAGTCGGGTGCCAGCGAGCCACTAACATTCCCCGTGGTTAGGCACAGTTTAGGCCTCTCTAGTAGATGTCCATACCGTATAATAGCGGGAACACTAGTAGCTAGCAGCCCATAGCTCGCTTCGAGTGATTCTCTATGATGGTTTGTGACAACAACGAATAAAGTTACCACTGAGTAGGACTGGGGGGGAAGAGGAAAAGAGAATATAGCCAAAGACCATAACAACCATATCGGTAGTGACCCCAATCTAGAACATAGATGCTCTCTCTTCCCAAGAATCCCGCACCATACGAACCAATCCATCTACACACATATATTTAGCTATTCCAGCGAGATATATGAAGTTCCCGTCCCAAAGTAAGCAACGCCGAATCGCAAACCCCACCCCACATTATTCCCTCAAATAGCTAACTACAACCCTCGAGGACGCCTCATTTCAGAGGCGGCTCGGGTAAACAACTAAGATCAACCATGGCCCTAGAGGGGATAGGAGTTTCTTGAAGATTTCCCTCGGGAAACACCAAACACCCAGTATTATACCACTGCAGCTATATCCACTGGGCACAGCATACCAGCAAACGTGTTATTGATGATGCTCCTGATAGTTCTGTTCCACCCCGCCAGACTCCTCACCCACGTGCCGTGCTAGAAGGATTTGAGTGGATTTTGCGAGAGACCTTAATGGTAACCTAGGCTATGGACTCGCATGGGTTTGAGATGCTCAATCTATGAGGTTGGGACCGCAGGGTTAGAGTAAGCGGTTGGGGGAGGAGCCTAGGTGCTCTGAGGTTGGTATACTAGTATAGTAGGGAATTTGGGACCTCTAAAGATGGAAAATCCAGGATGGGAGGCTACTTTAGGGGTACGGTATGTCTTGCTTCCACGGTTAGTTCTTGGGAACACGGAAGGGCTCAATTTGGGGTAACAGAGTAAAACCTTTATTAAATTTTTACGGGATATCGGTAGGGCGCTTTGCCATACTCGGAGAAAGAGGTTACGGCGCTTTATGTTTTAGTTGTCCTGGGCTGTACAAGTATTTCCAGCCTTTCCCCTCATTTCCACAAGAAGCCTGTGGGCTGACTGTATCGTACCGTATCACAGTTAGTCTACGGTAGTCATGCTTTGCCTCGGTATCTCCCGAAACCCTACACCCCAAGCCCTACTCAGGTATTCTGCTAAATAATGAGGCGAACTGGGGGGGGTATGGATGGCCCGAGGCTTTACTGTTATTGGTGTTAGGCGGAGATATGCTCTCTCGGGGCACCAATACCCCTGTCAGTCTTACCACCCCCATCCAAGCACCACCTCATCCTCCACATCAACCTTCAAGGCGAATCTCTAGACTGCCAACCGCAGCGCAAATGGACCCAACCTACAATCACCACAGCCCTCGCAAGCGACGACGAATCGCATCGCCAACGTCATCGCGGCGATCGAGGGCGGTGGAAGCTGAAGCTACCGCATGCGTGATATGTCAAGAAGCAATCTCCGAGAAGGCCGTTGCGGGCCCGTGCGGGCATGAATACGATTATATCTGCATACTCACGTGGGCGGGGGTTAAGCCCTTGTGCCCACTGTGTAAGGTTGCGATCGAGTGGTTAGAGGTTGGGGGTGTCAAGGTGAGTTTCTATGGACCATGGTTTTCGGGGAGGAGAATGCCATGGACTAACTCAGACCCAGCGTAACCTCCCGGGGAAACCAGCGCCCCCGAAACCCACCCTCTACTCCTCCTCCTCCTCCTCCTCCTCCTCCTCCTCTTCAACTACAATAGGCACCCATGGGCACCCCTACCGTCCCCGCCGTCCCCGCTCCCCACTTCCCCCCTCCTCAACCCTCACCAGACGCCACATCTACACGCACGCTCTGCGCTCCAGCCATGTCGGCGCCAACCGGCTCAGCAACCATACAAACTTCACACCGGCAACCTTCCTCGCCTCCACGCACCTACAATCTCGCGCGCGCGCCTTCATCCGCCGCGAACTCTCTATATTCACCTTCCTGGCGGACAACGCTGAGTTCGTGCTCGAGTACGCCATCGCCATACTCAAGAGCGTGGACCTCAAGAGTGCGAGCGGCGCTGCCGAGGACATGTTAGCCGAGTTCTTGGGCAGGAGGAATGCCGGCGTTTTTGTGCACGAGGTTAATGCCTTTCTCAGGAGCCCGTATGAGAGGGTTGAGGACTTTGATCGATGGGCGCAATATCCGAGTGCCGAAAAGGGGGCTAGAGGGATTGCAGAGTGGGAGAGGGAGGGTACCGGTAGTAGTAGAGATGCTGAGAAGAGGGAGACGGTGAGGGGGGGCAGGCGGGATAGGGGGTTGAGCGGTGGGGGTGTGAGTTCTGCAAGTAGAAGATAGTTATGGGCTGGTGGCATAATCCTGTCTCATATATCGCCTCTGTTTTACTGTATATCGTTTGATTGGTTTGTTGTATCATAGCATGGCATTCGGGCGGGGAGTTTCTGGGTCTTTTTTTTTTTAAAAGAAGGTGCTTGGTATCGTTACATGCCCACAAGCGCAATTTATATAGTACATTATACAGATATGATTGTAAATATTAATCAGGCATCACCAGATCGCTCTCCCCTTTCCCCCGCCTGCAAATAGATTTCTAGAAGTGTGATAGACCTTCCCTCTAAACAAAACAAAACAAAACCTCTATCTAAAAACCCCCCTTAATCTCCCATTCCCATTTCCCTAACCCCGCCACCAACCCCGCAAACCGCGCAATATAACCCACTCAATTACCTTTGAGATCTCTTCCCCCCCAAACACAAGCGAGAAGGGAGAAAAAACATCGCAAGTAAATTAATCAATGTCATCCTCTGAAGTCTCCACTGCACCAGCTTTCTCCTTCTTATAGCTATAAAAGTTCACCTCCCCATTAGGCAACAGCACACCAGTGCGGTCATAAACCGTCCTAGCGCGCAGGTATTTATCCATTTCCCAATACCTAGTAGCAAGTTCCTTAGCGATAGCTCTACGCTCCGCCACGGCGCTCTCTCCCGTTTCGCCGCCAGCAATCCATGCGCGTGTTGCGGCCTCGTATTTGTGGATCTGCTCCCCGCGCGTGGACTGAAGCATGTTTCTGCGCGCCTCGTCTTCAATCGGGGCATTCTCGTCTGGGATTGGCTCTACGTATGTGTAGGTCCAGTCTTCACTACCGCCGAGCTCTTTGGGGATGTTTTCTTTCGGGATGAAGGCTTCCATGTCTTCGGTTGTCTTGGTAAAGTGGATTTTAGACGCGACGACGGGGTCAAGCCAGCCTTTGATTACGGTCTGTTGGATTTGGGACGTTAGCATCGTGGGGCAAGAAGGATCCGAAGAAATGTGATTACCCAGATGCTTGAGAATAGCCACGGGGCTTTGTGGACAAGGCAGATTCCGAGACTCTCGGGGTAGTGAGCTTCGAAGCATTTGATTAGGTATTTTACAGGGGCGTAATCCTGTAGAAGTTAATACTAGTATTTCTCATAGGGCTAGGAGTTCTTACCATGTTCGCCATGGAAAATCCAGTCATATCAAAGACGACCGCCTGTGAAAGTTAGTCCGATATTTTGTATAACCCACGAGAACGTTGCTTACAGCAGTGTCAACCGGGGGTTGTAACATCAACCTAGCCGTCTCCATAATGTAGACTGTGTACCGCTCAAGACTCTCCTCACTCTGTTCACCTTGCTTGTGCAGTCTCACTCGGACAAAGCAGATAGGACGACCTTCTTTATCCAATCCATGGAGATAGCTCTTCCCCATACGCAATTGCATCATAAAGTCATTGTCCTTCTCCGCTGCTGCTCCACCTTCGCCCTTCCCGACAACGGCTTGTACCTGGTAAAAGAATCCCGTAAGCACGTCTCTCATGCAAAGAGCCGAGGGAAAACATACATTCATTTCCTTAGACCTCCAATTCATGGTAGCAACCATCATTACCAGCGCCTTATCCACGTCCCACTTTCTCGCCCTCAGAAATCTCAGCAACAGTGCGTCAGGGTTGTCACACTTCACCATGCTCCAGAACGCATCTCGCAATTCGGCCGGGGTCTGCGAAGCTAGCGCAGCCTTGAACTCCCTGGTTTGACCATACTTGTCATCCGAAACATCAAGCACAATGTCAGCACCCGTCGCTGCTACCGCCTCTTTCTTCGGGGCGCCAGTTTTTTCCTTTCGGCTAAGTAGTCTCCCTAGAGTTCCCCTCTTCCTCTTGTCCGGTGAGGTGGGCGACGTCACAGAGTCGCCGTTCTCTTCCTCAGTAGCAGGGGCTTGGGAAAGGGACTCAGAATCTTCTGGTGCGCTTGTGCCAAACACCTTCAGTGCTGCGTTCCAGAACTCTTTTAGTTTGGCTTCTTCTTCTTTCGTCAGTGTCTCCGGACGCCCGGGAGCAATTGATCTGGAGGCGGACATTGTGGGCGTCAAAAAAATGGGTTGGGAGGGGGTCTTTTGAGAGCGGAAGGAATGCAAGAGCGAAAAGTCAGGATTCGAGAGTTTCGCGACGGCGTACGCTGATATTAGAAGTGCTACTGGTAGCAGGCAGTGTGTTGAACGGGAATAGCGAGGGAATCTAGGTATAGGTGGTGAAGGTGATGGGGAGTAAGAGGGAAAGCAAGGAGAGAAGGAAGAGGAGAAGTTGCGGAATGTTCTTGGTTGGTGTGGGCGTGAGTGGATATAGGAAGTTGTGCCTGTGCTGCGCAGCAATGTATGAGGAAGAGCCTTGGACATTACCCCTCCCTTTCTTCTAAGCAAACCCCCCTTCTGTATGTCCTGGTGAAAAGGAGGGAAAAGCCTTTAATTTGTTGAGTGAAAAGGGTAATATATTTTGAACTTGAAAGGGTTTTCGAATTTTCTTTATTTTTTATACTTTTTTATATAATAATGTATATATTTTCCTTTCTCTCCTCTCTTGTTTCTATGGTATAAGTGAGAAGGAAATGGAATTTCTTTTTTGAGTCAGAATAATAACAGCCTTGAGTTGCTGATCCCGTACTCAAGAACCTTATTGGGGTTGGATGGTGACGAATACGATGTCACGTAAAAGATCAGGGAATAGGAAGCTCAGCCACTGAGAAACTTTCGGTAGGGTGGCAGGACGAGAAGGGTAAGATGAATGGATATCTGTGTGACAACCAACGGTAACTCGTAATTGCAGTCCGTAGACGGTGGTCAAAAGAGGGCTGAGGTGAGTTGAAAAGTGGGTAGTGCCTGCACGACTACAAGTAAAAGGAGTGATGACAAAAGAAAGCTCGTACCGGTACTCCAATAGTAACGCCGAGACCTTATGGAAGGAAGGAAATTATTTCGGCTGCGGGAACCCCCGGCCACCCGCATCACGTCACCCGGGGTTAAACGGGCATAGCACCCGGATTCGTGACATTGATGTCACGAGAGACCAGGCACTTGTGACCCAGTGCCCCATACAGATACAGCTAGACTAGCAATGTCAGCCATCTGCCCATCAGTCATCCATAACTTATCATACGCACCAGGCCATAAAAAAAACCCCACCACTACCGCCAATATGGCAGAAACAGCTACCACTCCCTCATCCTCAAACCGTCAGAATAACAAATCCGGATCTCGACCTCCCTCTCGTCCTCATACTCCCCTACGCCGCTCCTCGCGTGGTTCCCTTGTCAGTAAAACCGTTGACGATGCTTTCCCGCTCAACGCACATGAGCCTGCATTCGCAGAGCTCTCGGATGCTGTGACTACCCTAGAAGTTAATATGGCGGATATGCAAATTATGCATGACAGTTTATCTAGGTTTAGTGAGAGCTTCGCCAGTTTTCTCTACGGATTGAACATGAATGCTTTCTGCGTGGATTTTACCGAAGTTTGTCTCTTCAAATCTCTCAACGGTATTAGGTTAACGAATTGTCCCGCAGGCGCCGGTTCAGGAATCGTTTAAGAGAGCCGAGGAACATGAAGCTACGTTAGGTTTGTTAAACTTCCATTTGGTGGCCCAAGGTGCCTGTTCTCACCTCCCTCAGGTCGATCGGCGGGTGGTGGTTCACAGTACGGTGGTTGGAGAACTGATTATGACACTGAAACTACATTCTTGTATGCTTTTCCACCCACCCTCTCATGATTGGGGGTCTGATTTCTTATCGCAGAACAAACGACCAATCTTTCGTCCACGAACCTGCTCCACCAAGGGTCCCAACACCTACGAAGACCCCTGCCCGTCGTGGGGCACCGAGAGGTAGCTCCCGAGGAACGCGGGGAGCGCGGGGCAGTGGGATCGCTAGGGGAGGGAGAGTTCCGAGATACAAGTAATGCATGTGAGATACTATAGCATGAGCTAGCTTTCCAATTGTAGCATAGCGTGGTGGTGGTACTATAAAACAATTAAAGTTGTGTTTGCAATGCACTCTAAAGACGTTCACGTAGTGCTATTATGAGAGAAAGTTATTCCGGTTACCACCGCAGGCCACACAGTTTGTAATACCGGTAATAAAAAACCCCCAATTCCCAACCACCAAGACGCGGGGCAGGGGTGGGGCAACCAAACATCAGTCCAACCATCAAACAAATAAATCTCCTAACAGCAAAACATCACCACCACCACTACCAACCCTTCACGGAAAATGTCCGCTGCAGCTTGTATCTTTTGCAAAATCATCCGGGGCGAAATCCCCTCCTTCAAAGTTTTTCCTCCCCACCCCCCCTCATTCCGCCCGTTCCGTCCCAATTCTCCAATTCACCTCTTCCCCCCCTCCGCATCCCAATCCAAAAATAAAAAGATAAAAAATCCCACATATGACTGACAAACACGCCCCATAGCTCCTCGAAACCGACAAAGTCCTTGCGTTCCTCGACATCAATCCTCTCTCCCGTGGACATGCTGTAACCTCTCCCCCGCCCTCCCCCACTGGCAGGCAAACAAATAGCTAACCCACACCCAGCTCGTAATCCCCAAAACCCACAGCGAAAAGCTCCACGATGTGCCCGATGCAGAACTCAGCGAGCTCCTCCCCGCCGCAAAGAAGCTCGCGATAGCGGTTGGTGCAGTGGAGTACAACATTTTGCAAAACAACGGGCGTGGGGCGCATCAGCTTGTTGACCATGTTCATGTTCATATGGTAGGTCCCTTTATCAAGCCATACTCGGCGGAGGGGCTTGGAGGGGCTAATTATTTGGTGGGGTTGGGTAGATTCCGAAGCCGAATGCAAAGGAGGGGTTGGGGATTGAGTGGCCGGCGCAGGCTACTGATATGGATAGGCTGAAGGTGCTGTTTGAGGAATTGAAGGCCAAGATTTAGAGGGGGCGAGGGATTGGGGGCGAAGCATTGCTTTTCAATGAGTGGGATATGATTGTGCGATTCAATTGGTATCTGTGACAGTAACAGAAAGTATCTGGCTCGATACAAAAGAAAGCGGTGAAGAAAGCTCCAAGCCCCCAATTTCTTCTCTCTTTCCCCTCCTTCCTCCCTTCAGACGTCTCGCCGAATTAGGCCTCGCGGGTTGCCCTATCCCACCTCGGTCCATCCACTTCCTGAAAATCGTTCTCGCTCGCTCGCTCCCTATCATGCAATCGTTCGCGACGAAAAAAAAAGAGTAAAGTGAGCAATCGAACCTGACGGAAAGAATAGTAATCGGAAAAAGAGGAGAAAGCGAGAGTAGCGCAAACTGAATGGTGGTAAGGGTGTATAGGGTGCGGTGTGATTTGGAGGCATGAAATGCACGTGTAGCTAGGGAAGGGTATAGATAGGACGTTGAGCAGTGGGGAACGATGCAGAGGTAAGGGAGCGGTGATGATGATGGTGATAAATAGTGATATTCTATGCATACACTAACGTGAACGAAAAGAGAATACGTACGCTTGCTTGATCCATAAAGTGAGGTGAACAAATCAGTGAAGGAGAAAAGCTTCCATACATGTTCTCGCAAACTCATCTCGAGCTGGAGAGGGAAGGGTGGTTCTTCTCCTGTGTCCGTCCTGCGTGCCAATTTTTTTCCCCAGGTTCGTCCCGTCCTGTCGTGTGCAAGGAACCAATTTCGACCTGGTAATCTCGTCTCTAGACAATTTCTCAAAAAGATCTGCCATCTGTTTTTAAAATTCCATCCTTCCGAGGGCATATTTTCCTCAAGATCTAATCGAGGAGGAGGGCCCGGAACATCGTGTATGTATCCAACCATTTCTTGGCCTCTCCTAAGTAATTTTAGTCTTTGTCGGAGTGAACAGCCCCCGATACCCCATAATCACTCCAGCACCGGCACCACCACCCCTCCTCGCAATCCCGCCCAGACAGCTGCTCCTCGCGCTCATCCGTGCATTCCTTGTTCCCTTCAACTCCACCATCCCCCTCACGGCGCGAACCTGCGCTTCCAACAGCACAGGCTCACCACCGCTCACTCGCCCAGCGCCCTTTAATCCCTCTCGCAAACCCATCAATTCCCCCCGCAACGCAATATACTCCATCCTGATCCTCTCGACATACCCGCGCGCCTTCTCTTCATACGTGCCCACCAGCGCGAGTAACTCCTTGCTCTCGCTGTAGTCCAGCCCACGAGCACGCGTCCATAGGGTAGTCTGAGCGCGCTCGATCGCGGTGAATTCACGGACTATGGAGGTGTAGATTGGCGCGTGCTGGTGGGAGAGCGTCTTCAGAGAGCGTAGGATTGTGCTGGTCTCATGGGTGAGGGCTGAGAGTGTTTTGTTGATGCGGTGCGTTAGTATTTCGTAGGAGGATGAGAGGTGTTGCGTCTGTGAGGGTGGGAGGTGGTGGTAGGGAGTTTTTCTCAGGAGAGATTTATAGAATGGGGGAGGTGGGGGAAGGTGTTGGTTGAAGTGCTGGAGGGTTTGGGCGTTGGCGGAATCGAGTCTGGGCATGTTAGTCTTGATAGGAAAGGGGGGAATGGGGTAGGAAGCAGCATACTGAATGAGCGATCGACCGACGGTGCTTTCGAAGGCTTGGAGTAGGCCTGCTATATCTCCCGCTTGGGTCGCGAATTTAAGGAGGAGGCCTGAAAGGGTGTGCTTGCAGTCTAGGTCGCTGTGTTTGACCACGGTGCTCAGATCACTGACCGCTATCTCACTCTGTTTTAGCAATCCGGCGAGAGCAGACGCCGCGGGAACGCTTGCTAGGCTTTTCTCCAGCGCTGTCTCTATCGAGAGGAGCCCCGGGAAGTCTACAGTCGAATACTGAGAAGCGTTATACCCCTCGTAAGCATACTTCGCCTGCACCAAAGACGTCCCCGTCGTTATTTCTGCCATTGGGAATCTATTCTGCAGCATGACCAAGCTCAGGCATCCGAAAAGGAGCATTCCGAAAGAGTAGCCCTTGCGATGACTCCGGAGGTACTTCAAGTAACTTCCAAAGGTCGCTTTCGATCCATGCATGCTCCCGAAGACAGAGCTCTCGCTAGCCCCCGAAGATGAAGAGGAGGAAGCCATGGGGACATCCTCAGACTGTCTAATAGAGGTTTTGGGCTCATCTAAAACTCAAACCTTTAGCCTTACTCGAAGCACGGGTGATATTCGAATGAGTATACCAAAATCCCACTTCGTCTCGAAGAGACTGTCGAAGCTGGGGATGCCACTGGTCTCCCTACCCAGCCCCGGCTTCCTGAAAACTCCCCCAGGCTGCACCGGAGTCGGCACGAGCGCCTGAGCCCCGCTCTCAGAGCGCTCACTAACCGGTGACGCAACTGTCGACGTCCCTTCCCCCTCATACTCCTCCTCTTCCTCCTCCTCCTCGCCCTCACTCATCCCAACAACCATCCCAGCTGCAATCACCGTCCTCCCCGAACCCCCGCCCTCCCGATTGCCACTCCAATGCACCCTTCTCCCCTTCTCCATCGCCTGTTCTCCTCCGCCATACGACTGCAAGAATTGAGCGGTAATCGGAAACGGCAGGTCCGCGTTCGGGTTGAAGTCCCGGGCGTTCCCGCGAGGGAGCACTAGGCGAGGGTGGAGTACCTGCTCGCGCCGGGCCTGCTGCTCCGCCAGCCATTGCGCCCTTCGTTCGTAGATTGGGACAGGGTTGTAGCCCTTTAGCACTGAGAAGGTAGCTGACAAGGAGGTTTCAGCAGTGCCCGTGGAGAGCTCTTCCCAGGGGTCTGTGGTTTCGGTCAGTGGGGTTGTTGACCGGGAGGGCGGTGGGGAGGTCAGGGAGGAGGAGGTAGGAGGAGGGGTGATTTCAGCCATTTCAGGGAGTGAGGGGGCGAGGGAGGATGAGGCGGTCGCGCGCGAGGGGGGGGGCATGGCTTCGGGCTTCTTCTCCTTCTCATCACCTTCTTGAAGAATCGCTGGATGGGAGGTTATTTGAACAGCAGTAGAATCCATATTTGTGCGCAGTGATTGTTTATTTATTTCGTTTTTGATATCTTCTGTTTGTGTTTTGATATGACTCAGAGTGATACACTCACTCACTCACATACTCTAGTATCAGGCAAGTGCATAAATAGAAAGTCGAAAAAGAAAGAAGAAGAGGAAAAAAAAGTGCCGTACTGGTAGAACTCGCACAAGGAACTTTAAATTAAAAAAAGGAGCGGAAACACCGCCTTAATATACCCCCCCATACCCCGCCTTATCCCTAATAATCACGCGTATACCTATGAGTAATAAAGCTAACTCTCCTTTTTTTACAGCGAAACTTGACTCCCCCCCCCCGTCCTTTGCGGACGAAAACCAGCGAACCAAAATACCCAACGATAATGACCTGCATAAACGCCCCGTGCAAAGTGCCCCCGCGGTCGAACGAATCTTCCACCCCTGACACCTAGGCTCCGCCTTTCCGTCAAGGCGGGGGGGACGTGGTGAATATATATTAGCCCTCGCGGGGCTGTGTGATTCAGTGGGTTGGCTGCAGGCTACACTTTTGTCACGGGGTCGACGTGTGAGTCACGTGTTGGCAGGGCGGGCGCGTGTGTGCGAAGTACTCGTACTGTGCTCGTAAGTGTCGCGTGCAGAAAGAGGGGAAGGAGAAGAACAAGAGTCACTGGGAGGATTAACGTTTGTTGGTTGGACTCGGTAATGCAGGTGCGGGTGATCGACTCGGAAGATTACCGTAAACTCTCGTTAAATCCACCATCGCCCATCGGCCTCGGACCCCTCCCGATCAGAGACAAAACACCCCGAGAAGGAATAGCGTGTTCCAGATGCGGTATAGCTTGTTTAAGATGAGCCATTGGATCTCATTAACCGGTATTCGTAATTTTGTTAACATGCCCTACTAAGCCTATTTGCAGTTTAGACTGTGATTTCTGTTGAGATCCCCGATGGTGGATTTAACGAGAGTTTACGGTAGTTGGGATGTGAGAAAGTGAACTGTGAGTTTTTAGGCGAGTGACTAGATGTGAGGAGGTTGTTGTGGTGCTAGTACTGTAACCCAAGCTACAGTACTAGTACCACTATAACCGGTACCAAAGTGGTCCTAGCTCGGGAGGCGTCGCTAAGCATTTGGGCGTTCGAGTGACACGAGGATTTTTTTTCTTCTAGAATTATGATACACCATGAGATCCTTTTATTTGGGTCCGCCCGGTTCTGAATATAGAAACAATGCCGGTAATCCAAAACAGTGATCACAAAAAAGAACTACGATTACCCAATAACCCATGTTTCTAGAGCATCACAATCATAATATCATAGCATAAAACAGTACCTTAATCCCACAGACCCACCCAACCGCGATACAAGAAAACAATAACAAAAAGCAAAAAAGAATTAATGCTTCTCTATATAATCTTGATTTTCGATAGTGACACTTTTAGTCTGTTGTGGTGGTTAGCATAATTTCTAAATAGATAGGTAAAAATAGGAAGGGTGAGGAGAGGAATGCTTTACCATGTGATTGACTTTATACACGCCAACCAATCGTGCTGCGAGTTCAAACATGTTATTTCTCAGAGAGATGACAATAAACTGCGCATTCTTGGTTCGTTCCTTGATATACGAAGCGACAATCGAGACGTTTCTGAAATCCAACGCAGCATCAATCTCGTCCATGACGTATAACGGAGTGGGTTTGTAGTGATGTAAAGCAAACACCAACGCAAGCGAACTAAGCGTCTTCTCACCGCCAGAAAGATTGGAAATGTTCTTCCAACTCTTTTTCGGCGGCATCACACTGAAGAGAATGCCCTCCGAGAAGGGATCTAAGCTATCGACAAGCTCTAACTCGGCATTACCACCCATTGTGATCATTTGGTACATTTCCTTCAGCCGTAAGGAGATGGCGCTAAATCCTTCCATAAATTCTTCGAGTCGTCGTTTCCGGAGGTCATCTATCCGTTGTTTGGCGGAATCACGAGCGATGACTGATTCTTCAAGGTCCTTGCTTCGCTTTTGGTAGTCCTCAACACGCTTCCGATACTCCGCAAGGACGGCCATATCGACGTTCACGTTTTGCAGTTTCTCTATTCACCAAATCAGCATCCACCACAACAGACCACTTTGAACAGAGTACGAGCCTTCTAGAGCTGCAATCTCGCCGTTTAGTTGAGCCTTATCCATGTCTGCCAGCTCATCTTCGGTATACTCAGGCAGATTAAGATCTTCAGTCTCTTCGGCACCATCGCTGCAGCTGATATTAATACCAAACCCGGATCTAACCACAGCAGCTACGTACCTAACACTTTGCAATTCCAACTTGCTTAGCTCCTGCTCCCAGTGCCTTAACCTCTTTTGATTGTCTACAAGCGCCTTCTGGTGCTCTTCCAACTTATTCTTCATCTCGATTTCAGCAGCCCTAGTCTTGTTGAGTTGCCCTAGCTTCTCATCAAGTTCTTCCTTGACAGCAGCAAGTTCCTCGGATTTCTCCTCGAGATAAGCCTGTGCTTCTTCTGCCTTTGCATTATGGGCTTCCGCCAGTTTTGCATGGCCCTGGATTTCCTCATGCAACTCTTCAAGCTCAACTGCGACATTCTCAAGCTCTTTCGTGCTGCCGTTGAATGCCTTTTCAGCCTTTATTCGACTCTTTTCGGCCTTAGTTCGTGCCATGTCGGCGTTGGAGAGTTGCTCATTTAGTGTCTCGAGTTGCTCCCTGATGCCGTCCACTTTGGACTTCTGTGATCTCAGCTTGATACCACCGACCTCCATGATCAAATTCTGCAGGGACTTAATTTCTTTCTCTATCTCGGCAGTTTCGGAATTGAGCCCCCCAATCTCTTGGCCAAGCTGCTTAATCCTACTCTCAAGGATTGAGACTTGTCGGTCATCTACCTTAGAGGTTTTGCCTTGCGCACTCAATTCCCGGATTCGCTTCTCCAAGTCAGTCCTTTGCTTGTTCCCAGCTTCGATCTCAAGAACAATCTTAGAAATCATGACTTCTGCCTCTGGTATGCGTCCTTTTACGTCCCTGAGAGTTGACTCCAGCTCACTTCGCTGTTGTTGAAACTCCTGGAATATTCTCTCCTGCGTGTCCCTGTCGGCTTCCAATTTGGCAACTGCCTCCTTGGAGGTATCGGCGACTAGTTTACTTGACATCCTTCCCTTTGAAACAGTTTGACCACCTCCAGTCATAGTACCCGATTTATCAATCAACTGTCCTTCTAACGTCACAACCCTCCATCTCTTAGCTCCGTACGCAATACGGTTAGCTTGAGCAAGGTCACTCGCGACAAGTGTATCTTGGAGGACGCTATAGAAGGCAGGAGCGAGTATCGGACTCTTCGGCTTGACAAGGTCGAATAACCTGGGCACTTTCTCTGGCGTTTCAATTGCATTGAGGTTTCTAGAGTGAAGTTTGTCGAGGCAAATAAAGTTGGCTCTTCCAAGGTTATTCTTGCGAAGGTAGTCAATACACTGTTGACCTGCCTCAACGCTGTCCACAACCATGTTGTCGAGCTGGGGACAAGCAGTCGAGATAGCAACATCATATCTAGCGTCAATCGTTCCAAGATTCCCGAGACGTCCATGGAATCCTTCGATTCTACCAGACTCCTTCAACCGCATCAGCCCAGTCAAGACGTTACCCTGAGTCTGGGTGGCAGCAAGGGAGGCCCTCGCTTCATCGGCCTTCTGCCTTGCCCCAGAAACATTGTTCCGTAACTGTGGTTCCTTCTGGTTTATCTTCTCGAGCTCAGCCTGCACTTTCTGGCCCTGCTTGCTCAGCTTCGCAATCTCCTTCTGACAATCCTTGAGCTCTTGTTCCTTCACAGCGCGAGACTCGTCGATGACAGCAATCTTTGACTGGGCCTCCTCCATGGCATTCTGGCTAGCATTATTTTTCTCATAAAGAATATCAAGCTCACTCTGTGCAACCGCAATAGCAGACTGCTTTTCGTTGATCTTCTCCTTCCACGGCTCTAGAGTCTTTTGTTTGACGGCAATCTGATCCGAAAATCCCTGCGTTTTCTCTACGCATATATATTAATTTCATTCATGGAAACACGAGTATCAGAAAGCTAAGATTAGTCACCTTTGAGGGTGTCGCGGATACGATCCAATTCCTGTTCTTCGGCACCCAAATTTGTTTCCAGGGTCGCGATCTGTTTTCCAAATCTCTCGAGATCCTGAGCGTGCTTTTCAATCGTAGCAGCAGCTTCTGATGCAGCTAACCTATTCTTTTAGATGTTAGCCTGCAATAGATCCCTTCCGGGATCCATGGGAACAAACGGTCTGAATTGTCTTCTGCAGCTTCTTCTGCTTCTGAGTAAGAAACTTTTCTTTTTCCTGAAACTTGACATTCTCCTTTTCGCTCCTGGCTAACTCCTTAAGAATAGCTTTTGTAGCAGCCTCTACTTCCTCCACTTCCTTAGAACCAGCCTTGTACTTTCTCTCTAGCTTCTTGATCTCATCCTCATTACCCCGATGTTTCTCTAGCTCCTCATCTAGTTGCGCTTGCAATTGAGTGGTCATCTCCGCAGTGACATTGATGTTCGCTGTACTATCCGCAATATGAATTTGGTAAAGCGCAGACTTCCTCATCGTGAGCTCATTCTCATTCCGGATGAACTCAAGTGCGGCCTCCTTTTTGTCCTCGAGGCTGTTTTTTTCCTTTTCGACATGCTGTACCCGAGTAGATTTTTCAACGCAAATCTCGTTAAGTTCCTCGACCTGGGTGGCGGACTCCTCAATAGGTTGCTTATATTTACTCGTGCCAATTATATCTTCTAGATATTCCAGCAAACCGTCATCGCTGTCGTGCTGAGCTTTAGGCTTCATTTGAGCAATACTCTCAACTTCGCCCTGGAGGATAAGGAATCGCTTGTGGTCAAGATCGATTCCACGACCACGAAGGAGGGTAGTAACCTGGGTATAATCACTCGTCCCGCCATTGATGTAATACTTGCTGGAGTTGTTCTTGAAGGCTCGGCGGGAAACAACCAGCTTTGAATCCGGAACCACTTCGTGCCCCCCACCAGCCGCATCAAGGACTTCTTGGAAGTGGACTTCGACTTCGCAGTAATCGAGGCTCGGGAAAGCAGCCGAATTGTGTATTAAAGCTGAAATCTTGCCTTGCCGCATCTTACTTGCGCGGAATCCAAAGACGAATAGGAGGGAGTCGATGACATTAGACTTTCCAGAGCCGTTTGGCCCAACAACAGATGAGAACGAAGCATGGAAAGGCCCAACTTCCTGTCTGCCGGCATACGACTTGAAGTTCATTAACACTAGGTGAGTAATAACTAGCCGAGGCTTGGGCCCCTGCTCCTGTTCCAATTGCTGTTGTTGGAAAAGGGCATTCGCCCTGGATTTCACAACTACTGGAGGATTTTGCGAGCTATTCGAATAGGAGGACGTAGGCCGTGGGGTAACTGCATCCCCTCCGGCCATTGACGATTTGACCATTTCTTCAAGAGGCTTAACAGGAGTAGTCGGTGTCGCTTCCAGTTGTGGTTGTTCTAGTGGTGGCGGTGGTGCTACAGCTGGTGTCGGCCGACCAGATGGTGTTGGGGAGGGTGTACGAAGCTGCCCAGTAGGTCCAAGGGCTTGTGAAAGCAACCGCGCGGGTGTCGCTAATGGCCGGGGCGTTTGCTTCTCGATGGTGGGGTCCTCTATAGGGCATTCTCCCATAGGCGTATCTTCCTGCATGGGCGTATCTCCCTGCATAGGTATATCCTCCTTCTCAGGCACTTGTTCTTTAGCTAAGACATCTCCCCCATCCGAGTCATCCTTTATCTCCGGGGTCTTGAATTTAGGTGGGGCTTTTTTCCTTGACGTGCGAGCCGCTCTAGGTTTAGGAGCAGCAGACGGGGGAGCCTCTGGCTCCGTCCCAGATCGAGTACGCCGAGCTCTGGTAGTTCTTGGTGGCGCAACCGCGGGAGCTGGTGTACTAGCGATTCTTCTTGACTTACGGCGAGGGGTTGGACGAGGGGGCGGGGTTTCGTTTTCGTCTTCTTCCTCTTCGGCTTCCTCATAGTCTCCTTCCTGGGCTGGGGCTTCCGATTCTGCTTCTGACTCTGAGGACTCGACAACCTTTTTCATGCGTCGTGAGGCGGCCGCCCTCCTTGAAGGTCTAGCAGGGGTTACCGACGACATTGAACCTTTGAAAATCTAGGATATTGATCTAGGGTATCAGGCCGTCTATAACTAAGGGTTGAAAATCGATAGTTTGAGCAGTTGGGATAGGGAGTGTGGGGGGGGGACGCGGCGAATTGTGGAGGGGGAATCAAAACATTCAAGACTTCTTGGCACAACAACAAGAGCCTCACCTAATTGGCCCCACCCGTCAATGCCTCCCACACTGGCACTTCACCCTCAGAAAGCGTTCACACCAGCATGACCGGCGGACATTACTAACAACTATATCTCTGCAAGTAAATTAAATTATAAGAGGCTTTTGAGCAGTGAGATACAGGAGCCTTTTCTACTTCCGTGAAAGCCACAATACCAATAACCTCACATCTTTTCTCAGTAACAAAGGTTGTCAGCCCCAGAGTCCTGCGGTTTTCGCGCAGGACTGTGCTGCTCAGTATCCACCACGAGACCTGTGCAACGAGTTTGCCCAACCAGGTGTGCACCCGAGCACCGGAACTGTACGAACGCATGCGGCACAGTAGTGTTCTTCCTCGTCAATACAGGAACCACAAGGCACAGTATTAGTACCTGTACTTGTACTAGACGATATCAGTTTCACAAATCCACGAAACCCCCGCTTTTTGTAAGATCCTAAAAACCCACTACTCAACCCTCCTCCATAATCTAGCTTCTACAACATCCCAAGCATTGAAAAACAGAAAATGTTTCGATTTCTCAGTTATTTAAATAACAGCAATTCTTTTAATAATAACAACTCCTTTAATAATATATCGAACAACATTACCGTTGCCGATGATCGCCCCGAAATCCTGGCGTGGTTGTCTCCACTTGAGCCCCGAATGCGGCATCAGGACCTTCGAACCCAACGAGTCGACAACGTAGGGGGCTGGCTTCTACAAACCGAGCAATTTCGAAGCTGGTGCGAGTCATGCAATGGAACTCGCCAAGTCGAGCCAACGAATCCGACCTTACTTTGCTACGGCGGTCCGGGGGCCGGCAAAACCTACATTAGGTGAGGGAGGGAAACAATACCCCCTGAAAAACCAATGGATCTATTGCTGACAAGTCGTAATGCTAGCTCCCTAGTAATAGATGCCCTATGCGATCAGGCCAAAGGACAAAACATAGCCGTTGCCTGTTTCTACTTCGATTTTGCCTCCCAGAAAGAGCAGTCTCCAACGAGTATGCTGGGCTCAATCCTGAAACAGATAGTTGCGGGATTGGAAGCAATACCGGACAAAATAGTCCAAGCTTATGAAGACCAGAAAAAGGTCATAGGTGGCCGGGGGTTGCGACTTCCCGAAATTGTGGAGATGCTGCAGGCCGCATCGTCCTCACAATCCACGTTCATATGCCTTGACGCCCTGGACGAATGTGTAGTAGGGCATCGACACAAGATTCTTGGCTCACTAAAACAAATTCTTGAGAAATCACCAAACACTCGAATATTTCTAACAGGAAGGCCACACATCCGAGGTGAGGTCGACAGCCGCCTCGCTAGAGGAGCAGCGACTGTATCCATCAGCCCTAACAAAGATGATATCGCCAGTTATCTTCGCTCCAGGCTGGAGGAAGACCCAAACCCCGACGCCATGGACAGCCACCTGGAGGCAGAGATCTTAAAAAAGTTTCCCGAAACCATCTCAGAAATGTATGTAGGGGCGCAGCACTAGGAAGCCCATCTTAGGTTATGTCATCCGCTGACCGATATGCATCTAGATTTCTACTAGTTTCCCTTAATATTGAGGCAATCTTACGAGAAACAACCATCTCGCGCAGGCGAAAAAGGCTTAACACAATGACAAATGGCTTAGGGTTAGGAGATGCGTACAGTGCCACTCTGGAACGGATAAAGGCGCAGGGAGTTGAGATATCAAGACTCGGGTTTGCCGTCCTCATGTGGATCTCACATGCAGAGCGCCCATTACAGGCTGAAGAGCTATGTCATGCCTTAGCGGTCGAGATAGGATCAACTGATATCGATACCGACGATGTCCCTTCGATACAGACATTGCTACGCTCTTGTCAAGGACTTGTCGTGATGGACAAGGAGGCGTCGACTATCCGCTTAGTCCACTTTACCCTCCAAGAGTATCTCCGGTCTTGCCCCGACCTCTTCAATAAGGCTCACTCGACAATCGCAGAAACCTGCTTGACCTATCTAAACTCCCACCCGGTCAAGGATCTTTCGATAAATCCCTCTTATGGCCTCCAAAACACCCCCTTCCTCAAATATTCTTCTGTATATTGGGGAACACACGCGAAAAAGGAACTCTCGGAGCGTGCGATGTCACTTGCACTGGAGCTTTTTGACCAGTACGATAACCATTTCTCCATCAAATTGCTTTTGGATCAAGTAAGGGTTTCCGGTCTCATCGATTTCCGTGCTCTTTCCCTATTCACTGGACTGCACTGTGCATCCTACTTCGGAATTGTTGATGTTGCGGCTGCTTTGATGGAGAAGAAAGGCTGTGATGTCAACCAAAGCGACTGTGCGGGGAATACGCCACTCGTATGGGCCGCTATGCTTGGGCATGAAGGATTGGTGAGGCTACTACTGAAACATGAGAATATCGACCCCGACGTGCCAGACAAATCTGGCCAAACACCACTCTCGTGGGCTGCTGAGAATGGACATGAGGGAACAGTGAATCTATTACTTAAACAGGAAGGCGTCAATCCTGACAAGCCAGATATAGTGCCCGATCGAACGCCACTCTCGCGAGCTGCTGAGAATGGGCATGAGGGAGTAGTGAGGCTACTACTATCACGGGAGGATGTCCATCCCGACAGATCAGACATTGTGCTGGACCGAACACCACTTGCTTGGGCTGCCGGGAATGGCCATGAGGGAGTGGTGAGACGACTACTTTTGCGGGAAGGTGTCCGCCCCGATAGGTTAGACATTGTGTTGGACCGAACACCGCTCTCTTTGGCTGCTGAGAATGGGCATGAGGGAGTAGTGAGGCTACTGCTATCACGGGAAGACGTCCATCCCGACAGATTAGACAAACACGGCCACACACCACTCTCGCGGGCTGCCGAGAATGGTCACGATGGGGTGGCAAAGCTACTACTTGGACGGGAAGATGTCGACCCCGACAGACCAGACACAGCACTTGACCGAACACCACTCTCGCGGGCTGCCAAGAATGGGCATGAGGGGGTGGTGAGACTACTTCTATCTCGAGATGATGTCAGCGCCGACAGAATAGACAAATACAGCCATACACCACTCTCGCGGGCTGCTGAGAATGGGCACGAAGGGGTGGTGAGGTTATTACTATCACGGAAAGAGGTCACCCCCGACAGGCTAAACCAATACGGCCATACCCCACTCTCACGGGCTGCCGAGAACGGGCATGAGGGAGTGGTGAGGCTGCTGCTGTCACGGAAAGATGTCATCGCTGACAGATCAGACGAGTACGGCAATACGGCGCTCTCCCGGGCTGCCGAGAATGGGCGTGAGCAAGTAGTGGCACTACTCCTCTCGCGGGGGGTCAATCCTGACAGGCCAGACGCAGTGTTTGGGCGAACACCACTCTCGCGGGCTGCCGAGAATGGGCATGTGGGAGTGGCAGGGCTACTGCTGTCAAGAAACGATGTTAACCCCGACAGTTCAGATAAGGACGACCGAACACCACTCTCGTGGTCCGCTGATAATGGGCATGAGGGAATGGTGAGGTTGCTACTGTCTCAGGGCGATGTTAACCCCCACAAGTCAGACGAGTACGGCCATTCACCAATCTCGCGGGCCGTTGAGAATGAGCACCAGAGGGTAGTGGAGTTGCTACAAGCCCGAATAGCTGCAAGCACCTACAAAGCTTAAAACTTAGGGTGCATAAGCCTGCCTTGCCGCCCTCCAACACAGATATCCACCCTCTCGCAACAACCCCATGGAATACCCGGCATTCTTCATATCACCCATCTTCCGACTCTTGCCAAATTCTTGAGATAGAGACTGTCTCGTGGATACCGCCTTCTCCCTCCCTGGTTGCGTTTGCGCCCCTAACTCAAGCCTCGAGAATTTCTTTGGTTCTATGGATTTCCGTTCATGTGTCCGGTGTAAAGGGGGGTAATGTTGCTTTAGTTGTAGCAGGACGGTTCAGACCATGGCCTGATCTTGTATTATCTCCAATTTTGACCTTTTTTCTTCTGGCCATAGATTCTCCCTTTTATGTCTTCATACCTTGTATTGTACACCTTTCCCTCTTTACTCACTTAGATGATAAACATAGAGAAAGAATCATTAATTTTATAGAAAAACAGCTCGTGTGAGGATTCCGGATGCAAGTACAGCAAACGATACTAAGACCAGTAGAACAGATAACTAAAAATTAATTTATCTCAATATCCAAATCAAAAGATAATATAATACTTACTTGACTCCCTCCTGCTAGGTAAAGTTGATTTTCCAACCAACCAGCTTGCCCATCCAGCTTGCACACCTAAAGCAGCTTTTACAAAAGAAAACGTTCAAGATAATTTCCGAGCGATAAAAATCCACCTCCGCAATTCTTAATTAATTCTTGATTTGCTAAGTATTTCAGAACCAAAGCTTTTATCATATTTCAAATGTTTCTACCAGTAGCTCTACAACTAAGAGCAATTTAAATACCTTTAACCTATATCACCTTTCAGGCGAAGGCTCTGATAGTCCTATGATACGCTTAATGCACGGCCTTGTTTGTGAAGAGCCATTAGTAATAATACTTACAAGTACCGGTAATTGTTGCTAATTAATTAAACTACGCCCCACCACAACTATTAAATTTTGTCAATCTTGGTACAGTGAAATGTAGTAAATATTATTAAAAACAAGGCTTGCATCCCCCGAATATGGCAAGATACTATCGTAGCAGTTCTCCTAGCCTATTTTAACAGTGGTAATGCAGGTATAAGTAATATCTCTATCACTTGTATGCTTGTTGCCTTAGGCTCTAAGTCTTTGTAATTCCAGTATGATAGCTGGGGTAATCCACGCACTACCGGTACAAGTCCCTGGCATGAATGGACCGAACAATCACCACGTCGCTTACAACCACAGTCATTGAAATTGCACCTCTGTGTGATCAATCACATTTCGATTTTCGACCAATCGCATTCCTTGGACCCCTCTTCACGAGGGCTTCAAGTCTTTATTCCCAGCGGATTTTCCCCTCGGTTTAATTTGTCTTTGAGAGATTATTTTATCTCTTTTCATCACTTTTATTATACCTCCATCACCGGTCAACTGCCCGGTATCGGTAAAGATGGTTAAGCGAGGTTCTACAACGTTTTCGGCGACTAAGGTTGCTAAGGCAGGTTTGATGGCTACGGCAGCCCTACAAAAGATTTTAGACTTGGAGAAGGATGTCTCTAAGTTGCGACACCATGTTTCTGTCTTATCAAAGAGGAATCATGGACTGCAAAAAGAGGTGGATAGGTTGAAGAAAGAGGAGGTGGCGGATGCTTCTGAGGTGGCTTCGCCCGTTGGGGTTAAGGACCCTGAGCCGCAAGTAGTGGCTGAGCCCGAAGAAGAGGATAAAGTGGATATGGCGGTGGCGTTTGTGGCGTCGGCTGGTGTGGCGGGGGTTAGGGTGGCGTCTGAGGCGAAGCCAAGTGAGGCTGAGCCAAGAGTGGCCGTGGTGGTGGATGAAGAGGGAGGACCTTCGGCGATCGGTGTGCCGGTGTCGGAGGGTAAAAGGAGGAGGGTAGATGATTCGAGTGAGAAGGGGGAGGATGAGGTGAGGATGGGTGTTGTGGTTCTGACGGGGCCGAGAGGTGGGGCGCCGACGGGGCAAGATTGATGGCGGAGAGAGTGGGCGGAGTAAGAAGAGGGAGTGGAGTGCCGGCGGATCTGTTTGTCAGGAGGGCTTACAGGTTTGTTGACAGGACTTGGGTGGAGGAGCGCAATGGGATGGTAGGGGATACCAATCGTACCAGAGGGAATTTTGCCCGTGCGCCGGATGTTGGACGAGGGGGGTATAGGGGTAGGGGATATGGGCCATATCGTTGATTGTTGACCGGGATCAGGAGGGGCTTAGGATTCGCAGCGGGCGGAGACCATGGGCGCTAAAGACTCACATGAATAGGCTCGGGGTTTGCGTGTGGGTTGACGATTTGGTAATAGGGGATTGGGATTGTGGCGGAGATGAGGCGGATGAGAGTGCGGTGTCCGGCTTGGAAAGTTATCCTTTGTATAGCAGATGTAGGGTCCATGATCGTTAAATGGTGGACTATAAGCTTTAGAGTAGCATGCATGCCCCAATAGAAAAAAGTTTATAAAAAAAAAAAAAAGAAATGGACCGAATACCAGGGGGGTCCCGGGAGCTGATGGCGGCCTGCCAAGAACGACATATTACCCCTGTAAATAGTGAAAGTAGTTAGCATAAAAGTAAGCAAAAAGGGGGGGAGATTAATCAAAAAGTGAATATTATTCACGGTCACTTCATATTCTCAAGAAGTATCTGCAATATCCCATATCGTGAAGCCATCCAAACAAAAAAAAAAGGCAAAACAACACTTATAAGTCAAAGTTTCTTCCCATATCACATATCTATAAGGAGTTACTTACCTAGAAATATAGCATAATGGAGGCCCAAAAGGGTGAATGGGTGCCATATAAGCAACACTGCACTGTCCAGACCTTGCAGTTTTCTGCAGGCTGGACATATCTACAAATTGCCGACGAGCAGAACCTGAGTGTTGTTACGGGGTAGCTAACATGGTAGGATTCCAGGCTAACTAGGCCAAGGATATTCGAGACAACGGGATATAGGTCAGGAAGGCTCAAGAAGAATTGTTCGATAAAGTAATAGAAGAATATCGTATTTACTTATAATATTGTTAAGGTCTCTTCTCCGTTACTTGATGATGTTCTCAACCATCGGGGAGAGCCCCACTATTTATACTAATGTTCACACTACTTTGACTTCTCTAGTAAAGAAGTATCTTTCTAAGAGTTCAGTTCGTCAGAACAAAGTGCGAACACTGTTTGACCCTGATATTACCCTAGCGGGTGTCACAAATCGTGACTAAGCAAGGCAGATTTCATATGACTAATACTTATTAGTCATAAGGTATGTTGGTTTTTACACTATGACGTCACTTGACTCATAGTTCTCACATGACTACGCACTTGCGAGTCATTGTTATATTATGATTGGTTGAATGTTTCATGACTCACGATTGTGACGTCATATGATGTAATGACTTCGCACATGACTCACATTATGAGTCATGGGTTTCACACATGTGACTCGTTTTGAGCACATGATTTGGTTTATGAGTTTTGATTGATTAACGGAATGTTGTGCGATGACTCATACGAGTCATCGATGGATTTCGCGCTATGACTCACTATGAGTCATAGAGGTTTATGTAGCGTGAGGTGATGAGTCACCAGGGTTAGGGTTGTGAGAAGATGCCTATATAAGGCTCTTGGTTTTGGCCAAGAGATAGGACACGAACCATCTCTCCTCCACCTCCGGCGATTGAAATCTCAACACCACGGGAAATCATCGTCACTATCCCCCACCCACCTCTCTTCCCCCATCATGGCTACTGCCTAGGGGTTG
>Ga0307513_10001733_pt1 | contig 31120 bp, 34 predicted proteins | sample 15_EM_MG_FD_202174 | JGI IMG/M metagenome (GOLD analysis project Ga0307513, IMG submission 202174) | Populus trichocarpa ectomycorrhiza microbial communities from riparian zone in the Pacific Northwest, United States - 15_EM | ecosystem: Host-associated > Plants > Roots > Unclassified | place... | reverse complement strand
TGACGGCTTTTTTAACCCCTCTACCACTGGCTTCACAATAATCAACTCTTACAGCACTAAGGGCCGCTCAAACAACACTCGCTCCGTTCCCCCGGACGTTATCTTCCCCTCCAGCCCCCTCCCGACCCTAACTTTGGGTGACCTTAATATCCACCACCCCACGGCTGACCCCCTTAGGGTCTTCAAAGAAGACGAGATCGCCACCTCGACCCCCTACTTTGACAAGGCAACAGACCTGGGTTTCTCCCTCCTCAACACCCCGGGTGTGTTTCCTCAGTTCTCTATGTCACTTATTGGGCGCCCCGGCGTCCTGGACCTCGCATTTGCCTGCCCTCTCCTGGCGCCGTACTTCACAGAGTGGTCTGACCCCCTCCCCTGTACTGGGTCTGATCACATCCCGATCCTCCTCCAATTTGAGGCCCCCTTGTTTCGGGCTCCCCCCCCAACCCCCAATTGGGCCCTGACTGATTGGGCCGCCTTGGAGTCCTCCCTGAAGGCTACGACCATCTCGCCCCCACCTCCCCTCCCCACCACGCGTTCCCTGGACGTCTGGTTAAGCATCAACCTAGGCAGGGTTACATCCCAGTTCGCGCTCCACACCCCACTGAAGAGGGTGACCTTCCGTTCCAAACCGTGGTGGTCTGAGCTCCTGTCGATGCTCAGGAAGGCGTACGGCTCCGCGCTTCGCTCCTCCAAACGGGATCGTTTCGATGCCGCCCTCCTCGCCTCTCCAAGAGCGGCGAGGTCCGCCTACTTCAAGGCCATCAAGAAGGCGAAAAGAGATCACTGGTCCTCCTTCCTGGCCTCGGCAACCCCGCAGACTGTGTGGACGGCCAAGAAGCTCGCCATTGGCCGCCCCCAGCCCCGCTTCCCGGAGCTCCCAAGCGCCTCCACCCCACCCGAACTTAACCAGGCCCTCCTCGATCACTTTTTCCCAGGCGCACCAGCCAGGGTTCCTGACACCATCCTGCTCCCGTTTAAGGAGTGTCCCCCCTTATCCCAGGACGAGGTCGGCCGGGCCCTTGCCCGCTCCTCCCCAACGTCGGCCCCAGGGCCCGACAAGACACCTAACTCGGTTTGGAAAAGGGTGCACCGTGTGGCCCCTCACCTAATCCAGGACTTGCTTGCCCCTCTGGTGACCTACGGATCCCACCCCCTCTCCCTCAAAAAGGCCGATGGCATAGTGCTAGACAAGCCAGGCAAACCCTCTTATGACTCCCCCTCTTCTTTCAGAGTTATTGTCTTACTACAGACCTTTTCAAAGATCCTTGAGAGGATTATGAACTCCAGCCTTTCCTGTGTGGCCCGTCCGACCGGCCTCCTCAACCCGCACCAGTGCGGCTCGCTGGCTGGTCTTTCGGCCTCGGACGCGGTCACCACCCTCACCCACGAAGTGAAGACCCTCCAGATGGCTGGTAGGAAGGTCTCCACGCTCTTTCTCGACATAAAGGGGGGTTTCGACAACGTCAACCCCTCCACCCTCTGCGGCATTCTCAGGGCCAAAGGGGTCAACCCGTATCTAGTGTCCTAGACCAAGTCCTTCCTTACCGGCAGGTCGTGCCGGCTCCTGTACCAGGGATCCCCCAGAGTGTTCGGGCCGGTTTCGGTAGGCACCCCCCAAGGGTCCCCAGTCTCTCCTTTGTTGTTTGTAATTTACGTTTCCCGTCTCCACTGCGAGATCCCCACTGGTCTCACCCTTTCCTATGTGGACGACTTCGGCATGACCGCCTCCTCTGCGTCCTATCGGCGCAACATCCAGATTCTACAGAAGCAGTACGCGAGGCTGAAGGCCAGAGGGTCCAGGCTAGGGGTAGGCTTCTCGGTCCCCAAGACAGAGCTCATCCACTGGTGCACGAACAGGGACAGAGGCCCATCTCTAATGCTCCGGTCCACCTCGACGGATCGGTCTTCACACCCAAGGGCGAGGTCAGGTGGCTAGGCTACTGGTTCTCCCCCGCGATCTCCACCACCCCCCACTTCGTCAAAAGGCTGGCTAAAGCCCAGGCGGCCTTCGTGGCGGTCAAGCGACTCTCACCACCGCGGATCGGCCTCCCGCCTTTCCTCTGCTATAGACTGGCCTCCTCCCTCCTGTTCCCCATCCTCAGCTATGGCGCAGACGTCTTCATGCCCACCGCCCACATGATCAGGAAGCTCTCCGTGTTCTGGCACAAGGTCCAGAGGTGGACGACCAACTGTTTCTTGTCTACCCCCACAGATGTCCTGGCCATAGAAGCCTGCCTCCCACCGCTAGGGCTTCTCATCGCGTACAAGCGTCGCCTGGCACACCTTAGAATCCTGTGCTCCCCCTCGGAGATCAATCCAGCGACCGCGAGGCTCCCGCCCTCCGTGCAAACACTGTCTCTTCACCGCCACTCGCCGGACCACAGGGTCCTGAGCGCGAGGAACGCGGGAAGCCGCCTCCCCCTCCCGTGGCTCCAAGCAAGGCCTCCCTGGAAAAACGGGGCCCACCTCCCCCTCGACGCCCTCCCGCATTCCATGTTGTTTGTGTTGGGCCCCGACGGGCTCTCCCCCCTCCCAGTCACCTCCCAGCATCTGCTCACCGACCACTACCCCGAGCCTGCCCTGGGCCGCTCCTACCCCCATCTTAAACTCCAGTGCAAAAACCTCCGCATGGAAGAATGGGTCAAGGCCGCTCCAGACCCGGCTAGATACCCCTACCAACCCTCGCTACAGCCCCCCCCGTTCATGGGCCTGGACAAGTTCTCCGCAGGACGCATACACCAGATGAGATCTGGTAAAAGCTACCTCCGCGCCCACCCTTCCTGAGACAGCGACGCCCCCACCACTTGCCCCAGTTGCCAGAGTGCCCCCGAGACATTCGAACACGCCATCCTCCTCTGCCCCGCCAAGGAACCTAGTAGGACCCGCCACCTTCAGGGGGTCCTCGACATTGGTCCCGATGCGCCCGTCTGGTCCTCGGCCGCCCTCTTGTGTGCCCTCGCCCGTTTCATCAAGTCAACAGCTACAGCCTTCCCCCCGGGTATGTTCTCACGCCGGACGTCCGCGCTTTCTTCTATTTCTTCCCGCTCCTCTAATATAGTTTCTTTTGGTTACTTTATGTCGTCTCAGGAAAGCTAGGTTTACCTTTTTATGTTTTTCATGCTGTCCGCTGGTATAGGAAGGGGGTTTTCCTTGATTTACTTGGTTTAATTTCGCGCCCGTATGTGGGCCTGGGACCGGTACGGACCCCAGTTGAAGAGTTTTTGGTGCCTGATATTTCTTTTGTTAGTACATTTTGGATTTTTGGTTTTGTTTTCGCCATAGCTAGCGCTCCATGCGATTTCTTGTACCTTAACAACGAATATATGATATAAAAAAAAAAGAAGAAAGAAAAAAGAAAAAAAAAAGAAAAAAGACCGCTCCCTCGCTCTTACGTCCCCACCTACGCGACGTCCACCTTCGTTTTGACCCTGCATCCCCTTATCCGCCGTCTTGAGATATACAAACATCAAACACCGTCCAAGTGGGTATCAATCGACCCCCCCTCATTTTTGCCTTGGATATCCGATTCAAGGATTGCCGACCGACCAATGGTGCCTCCAGGAATAGTGAGACGTCAGTTGCGGAAGGGAAAGTATGCAAAAGACCTCTCCCACTAGTATATTAGTAACAAATGTTAATACCTCTCTGGCCCTTAGACATCCCGCCATGCTGCCCCAGTCACAAGAAATTCAGAGCGGTATACGAAGAAGGACTCTGACACGTGCAGCCTCCCGTCGCCCCGAAGAACAGGGAGCATAAGCAATCATGAAATGCTCTTTATATGGAATCATAGGATATCAAACTCACAAACCACCTTTAATGAACAGAGAACCGGAGCCTGAGGAGCCCGCACACTTCCAACCGGCCGTGGGAGATTCAGTGTATATAAACCCAAACCAAACTTCCCAGCAATGGGATTCTGGCATGCTGACAATCTCACTCAAACCAGGACCGTATATGGTGACATTGCGGATGCGGAATCGTGGTGTGGATTCCAACATCCGTGTGGTCCATTCTCTGTCGATGCAACATGGCGTGAGCAAATAAACGCCTATAGCGTAGCTCGCCCCCTGGACCCTGGTCGCCTAACAGAATCGCAAGTGGATTCAATTATATTGTTTGCTCGCGGCCTTTCACCTGTCAAGAAGCGTATTGAGTTCATCAAACACCATCACCATGCAGACGACGTTTGGGAACTCATCAGGCATCCGAAGATCCTAGTCACAGATTCAGCCAAGAAACCGCAGACGTTCAACAAGCATCAGAGGGCTGAGCGGGATGGTCGTGGCGAGGTTGTAGAACCTCCAAGCAAGTATTATCCATCGTTATTCCGATAGCCCCGCACTAACAGGTGTTGCTAGTGGCTCATTCCAATTGGGATTCCCATATTCCCTGTGGGCTGTGAGAATCCTTATCGTTCGTCGAACGGGAGCGCCGGCTGCCCAGCATCCATTTCTCGGCCATCCCTGGTCTGTAAGAGACTTGGATCCGGGAATTTCCTGGGGTGTCCTGACTGCACCGAGCATCGTGGATCTGCTCCATTTGGTAAGAGCGTAAGACGTCGAAGAGGAAATCAAATGCCCCTAGTATCTGATCGGCGCAATGGTTGAGGGCCCTACAAGACTACGGAAGGACTCCGAAGAACCTCTCCCACTCCGCCAGCTCATGTTCCTGAATAGAGATGATGACATTCGTGCATGGTTCCTCGCAAACAATGCCCACGATCCCCTGGACCTCATGGTTCTTGCGTCACGTCCGGAAGATCGTGAGGACCCGGATGACACCCCCGAGCCTCCCAATGGAAGGCACCCCTTTTTTCATGGCGAGGTCTGGGATGACTTGGTCCGTGGAGAATATGGGACGTGAGAGATGAAGGAGGAGGAGGAGTCAATTGACGAGGATGAATGGCTACAGGCCGAGCCGGAGGAAGAAACTAGGGCGCCTGCTGGTGCTGGCGTTATCATTGTAGACGACGGTGACGTAAGTCTCGAAACAGAACTGGCACACAGGTCAAGACAGGATAGCTAATTGCCAATGTAGGACCAGTCACCGTGAGTCCTGGGCCCCTCAAGATGCCGGAGGATCATTCCATCGCAAATGGAGGAGCCGGTGAGATCTAATCGATTTGCGCAAGTGTCAGGGGTTGAAGTCTCTGTTACATCTGAGCCTTCCGAGTCTGAGATGCTCCAAAACCACCATCAATTTGCGCAGGTGAACCCCTGGGCAACCAAATTCATGGCAAATCTCAGGCTCGTAGCTGTGAGACCTCAAGGGCACGATGGCGCTGGGGACACACCACCTGCCAGACCTATGAATGGCGACAAACACTCGGTCTAACCTCCTGCTGCTCCGGTCGCCAACCTCGATGTCTCAACTCCCGCGAGATCGATTCCTGATCCCTCTCCCTCTCAACTACCACCATCCACCACCAATGTGGCCACGACTAAGCCACCAGCATCTGTGACTCCCCAGGCACACGGATCTTCAACTCTGAGTCCTGAGCATGCCCAAGAAAACACTCCATCCACGCCCGAAAGACGCCGTTCTGGAAGACATCTCCCAGGTGGAAAGTAATTTGAGATTTCCTAGATTCGAGTTTAATTCTTTTTTCATTTTTACCCCAAATACCCAAATACCTTACCTTATACTAGATCTAGTTTTCTTTTTGGAGTCCTGCATTTTCTGATTGGGAATCGTAGCTAGTATGTGTTAGGACTCGAGTAATGATACCATTGCGCGCCCTTGCTTCAGCTTCTCTCATCCTTACATTCCCTTATGCTAACATCTAATACCTTTTTCCAGATTGGGCATGCCTCGCATTCTCTGTCCATAACCAGGCTGGCGTTCGCTAACCAAACACGGGGATGCCTGACATGAAAACTGAGATAGTGTTGATTGACTGGATGATTTGACGTGTGGAGATGATGTTCGATATATCTAATCCGCTTAGAGCGTGGCGGGTGTCTTGCTAGAATTAGTATCGCTAATCGATACTCCTTGTGGCTAGTTTTGGCTTAGGCTCCAGCGACATTAGCGACGCATCCTACATTACTGACATCTTGTATTTGGTCGAACCTTTTCATACCAGAGTCCAGATGAACATCATGGCTGAGCTCATCCAGAGTTCGAACATAATGTTGAACAAGTAGAAAACCCCTTTTTGCAGTTGAATAGATTCTTTCAATACCGAGTGATAGGAGGTGATTCCCCCCTCCATAAGACATAGCATATAAGACCTGACGCGTTCCATTGAACAACAATAAACCCATAGTTTTCACACCACGCGGGATACATTACAATGTTCTACATCCTAATTCCTATAATCTCCGAACAAACCGTCGTCAATCGTGGAGTATTACACCATGTCTAGAGAACCTCAAGGCAATTCACTCAGCCAGCCGGCTCCACCAGTAGGCAATATGGACGGGCATACACGTAACGCTGTACCCGTGAATAGGGGATCCAGAGCAAGAACACGGCGGACAGAATCGGGGAGCTCCCATAGTACGCGAATACTGGCTGCCCAATCAGGCAGCTCGCACAGTACACAGTCGTCAGGTCAGAGTTCTTCCCCACCACAAATCACAAGATGTCTTCTATCACGACCTACGCAGCGCCCTAGAAGGAGTACATTACAAACAATACCATATACTAAACATTGGGGGGAGACTGACGCACCACCACAAATTGAGACAGTTCGTCTAGGCGATGATAGCAGCAATAAGCACCAGAACTCGCGCAGATCTGATCAAACTGAATCAGACACAGAACCAGACGCTGAAGAAAATGATATTCAAGATGACGACACTGCACCAGGGACACGTCGGCTCTCATGAACTGCAGAAAGATGACAAGCAAAGAGCCGGGTTCCAACTGTGTGAGTTGCCACCACCTCCGGATCACAGGGGGCAGCCCCAGTCAGTTGCACCCCAGCTGCTCCAGAACCTATAATCCAAGGTAGTGCGTACACTCCACCGATGGTCACATCTTCCTGTGTACCACGCTATTCATCGCTGCTGGCTACTCACAGTCCCGCTACGTCTGCAGTCAGAAGCTCGGGTCCTCCTGCCGATCCGAGTATGCCATGACAGGAGCACATCTTGCCGTGTACTAAATCACGGTGAAATATAGCCTTTGGAGCCGAGGCAGATGTAATAACGCGGGCCAGGACTCTCGTTCTCCGGTACACCCTGTTTGTTAATGCTATTCCAGCACCTGCTACTTTGATGTCTGAGGTCCACCGATCTTGGCTGAAGGCTCTTGATGACATATCCGATGCAGGAAATATTGAAGCATCGGATGCAAGCTTAAAATTAATAAGTGGACGCTGATACTTAAACATTACGCATCCCGCCGGGGGTGCTTACTAAATGTGACAGATACGGGCGAGATACTCGGCAGTAAGATCCCAGTTTGTTTTCCACATAAAGAATCGAATTGGAAATTTGTACAATCTCCCAGAAGACCCGACGGCAATTGCGCGTACAGTGGACTACCTCCTTGAGAGGGATAGATTTATGTGCTCCTCGAGAGGGTATGAGGTAAGTGTTCGCTAGGTAGTGAGCCCGGCCACAACTAATGCGTATGAACATGACCCAGCAAATAACGAATCGATTCCTTGCGCCGCAGATCCCGGAGGCAAGATGGAGAAAGTACTTCAAAGGCAAGAAAATGTTTGGGATTTCCGAACCTGATTTTCTTGGTCACCTCAATGGCATCATAGTTTGCTTAACCGGTGCCATACGGTGCCATACTCTGCGAGCATGACACACGGGGTGCATCTTGAACCATGCGACTTTAAGCTAGAGGCCATAGCAGGTGAGCCTAACTGTGAACCCGGTGTCCTCTCGTTGCGGCTCAGCGGCTAACATGACATTAAGCTCAGAAGATCTTTGTGGCCGCCAGTGCCAGAGGTGAGCCTCTTTCCCAGACTGGGTACAGACTATGATTTTCAAGAACATTCGCGAGACCATCAAAGCCAAGATGCAGCATGAGCATAGGGTCCGGGAAGATCGCGGTGAATAGTTTACTGAGAATTGGGCTGCAGTCGCTCCAGAGGTACAGAGTCAGATTCGAGTCGGGCCCCCACACATGCGACTCCACGAATTGAGAGTCCAACTCATGGCAACCTGGGAATCGGAGCCCTGGCAGCCCCCCCGGATAACCAATTCGATTCACAAGAAACTGTCACCTCTTTCGATTTCAGCCAGATGGCCCGACTCGCCCCCACACGCTCAACTTCACGAATCCAGAGTCAAACTCCCGGCAACCTGGGAATAGGGGCCCTGGCCGCCCCCTCGGGTAACCAATTCAATTCACAAGAAACGGGCTCCTCTTTCGATTTCAGACAGACAGCAATGCGACTACTAAGCTTTGTCGATTCCGATCCCCCGCCCCCGGATGGCTCACAGGAGGTCGCGGTGGGGCTAACATTGGACCATACCGTGACTCCTACTACTTTGCGACAACTCGCGCTTAGCATTGAAGATCTAGAGTCGCAAGAGGAGGCTGCTGTGCATAGCGAGCCGTCAGATATGGAGCAGGGGCAAGGTGGGAGTAATGATGCATGCAGTGAGGAGATTGAGAAAGTGTAGCATAGCTGTAATAAATATTTGGATGCAGTCCTCGCTCTCACATGTGGGAAGGGTACCCGGAGGAGCTTAGTATTAATATGAGGACATCAAGCAAATCAAGGATTCAGAGTAGAATTAGTGACACGCGATCAGGATACGGTAAAACTCATGGTGACAGCGTTAGGAAAAGCCTCTAGGTGTAGGACCAGGATAGCATTAGACTTAGTTCACGATGAGTCAGAGATCACAAGGCGACGTATGATAGAGTCATGATTGGATCAGGAAGCGGCATGTACAGGGGGTAAGATCAGGAAGAACAGACCAGACGTCAGGAAGGAAGAGATCACTGCCAGAATCGTGGGATCCGCACGAGCGAGGCAGGCACAGAAAGAATTGGGACGAGAGGTGGTAAGATCCACGAAGCCCAGACGTTGGTTGAGAAGGAACCGGCATCTGGGCGCGAGAGTCTTAGATCAGACGTCCTCAGGGCAGGAGAGTCATAGATCAGGCGACGTCAGGACGGGATAGTCCTGTATGAGGCGGCGTCAGGATGGGAGAGTCGTGTATGAGGGGGCGTCAGGATGGAGTAGTAGAGCACCAGACGCAGTCAGGACGGATGGCGCCAAGTAACGCAGAGTCAGAACGCAAGGTCGATCCGAGAAGGGCGTTGCATCCTGATTCGCGATTCACGTTCCAGCATCACGTGCGTCAGACGCACGGAACGCACGGAACGCAAGGTATTACTTTTTTCTGATGCAGGTCATAGGATCTGGCCAGAATAGTATGCTCAAGCCCGGTTGCCATATTTCGCCTGCGGCTGACTTGCTGTCCTCCACTATCCAATTCCCTCACTGTTGGATCTGGGTGACTTGGGGTTATCACGGGCATGGCAAGTAGATTCAAGTTTGTAGGCGAACGGGAGGGAATGGCAGATGTAAAACCATTTTGGCTAACTCGTACTTTAGCAGACATTCTCCGTCCAGGGTAACTAATCCTCCTGCTGGAATTCTGGGTATTCCTAGGGCTGATTGTCAGTATCGAGGGCTGCAAGCTAAGGAACTCACGCCCAATTGGGCTTTGCCCTCCCCAGGCTGATGGATGATCCATCTCGTCCCCATCCTGGCCTTACTCGTTCTCCTTACTCTCCTCACTCTCCACACTCTGGCCATCATTACCCTCATATTCCCTATCATTAGAGGATAGACTCTCATCCGCTGACTCTAAGACCTGCTGCCGGTTGTACAGGACAGGCTGTAGTACCTGGAGTCGTGAAGAAGCTGGCTCCCGCACGTCATCCCTCCTCCTAGCTCCAGTGGACCCAGCCATATCAGACTAAACACTGGGTGATGTTATTATTGTTAATCCGTCCCTGGACCCAGGTCCCCGGAAACGTTTGTGAAGGACCTCCCATTGCCTTGGCCTTTCCTGCCTCGATGAACGCGCTCGGTACACCATAAGCGGCTGCTATTGTTGTGACATAGTATGCAGGTGAATAGTAATAGCAGAGAATTGCGGTGTATGACTTTGAGGTGCAGGTAGTATCAGGAAGCTTCAATTGGTAGGTAGCTAAGGCACGATATGGCATGTGAACTTGGAAAATCACAATGGTCGGCCCGGCTTCCTTAAGAACTACCAACATTCACAGTTCATCACTCGCTTTCATGTCCACTGGCGTCAGCAGACACCGGGTGTGCAAATTGCACCTTGATACCCGATATAGGAATTGGCACCGGAAGACTTGGCCCCGCTGCGATTTCACAGGGGCAATACGAGTATTACGTACTTAAGGTTCCTAAACCAGATGAAAACAGGTTCATCAGAAGGGATAGACTAATCTAGTTTGAGTAGGTCTGCCAAGCGGACGGAAACAAATGGAGGTAAGGCTAGGGCCGGGCCCGTACGCTAATCTCAGAAAGTGAACGCTGCCGCTAAGACTCAACTGATGGGATATAAGATGCAAAGCGGGGATAGACATAGTAATGAAAGGGGCAACCTCGAACGAAAAACAGCTAGAGAAGAACAAGAATGATCCGCACAAGTCCAAAGAGCAAACTGCTAAAGCCAGCAGAGAAAACATATACCAAGTGAAAAAGATCTGGAAACGAGCAAGAATGATCTGCCAAGATTCTGAGAGCAGGTCCCACAAGCCAACCCGGTAAACACAGAACAGCACGTGGCAAACAAGAATGGTCTGCAAAACTCTGAGAGGGACCCCGCAGAGCAACAAAGTGTCCGTAGAGTACACTGGGTTTGGGCAACCCAGAATGGCAACAGCCAGGCCAATCAAAACTAGAAATGTGCGGGAAGAAATACAAGGATAACTTGCAAAACTCTAAAAGTTAAACTCCAAATGAAAAACATCCAAAGGAAACACCCGCAGGGTCTGGGGACTGTCTCAGGTCTAAATTAAGTATACTGATCAGGGGAAGCAGCCCAGACGTAGCCGGCTAGTCTAAATCAGAAATAGTCAGGAAATAGCGAGCATAATATCAACTCTTGAAACAAAAGTGAAAACACTAAAAGGAAAGGTTGAAGGGTCCATGGTGACCTAGTACTTGTAAATTGCTTGAAATGAACCTGCACCCTCAGCTAGCTAGACATTAGCCACATTGGTCGGGGCAGGAGAGCCTTGTTCGCAGAACTAGTGACCCAGGATAGAAACGGACTTGAGTGGATCTCACTGTCCCCTGATGAGATACGTGTTGGGATAACTTTCGTGTTCTTTCTTTCATTACACGGTTGCTATGAGGGATTTCCTTTGTAAGGTTTACGACAAATTGTATTGTTTCCTTGGTTACGTGGATATGCGACTCATACTGAGGTATGAGTCAGGCGGCAAAGGCTGTAGTAGGATTTCCTTCTAAATAAGGGGGGCTGTCCACCCTGTATTTTCTTGATTCTTTACACTACCTGGTATTTCTTTCACGACTGCTGTACTTCAGAATATAACGTCTTCTATTCTGATATCCAGATCCACGCCAAGAACCCATGAACCCTGACCCTGATCTGCCGGTACGCGATCAGACTTAACCTGAGATTGTCATCTCCGAACACTCACGCTAAACGACTGCCATCGTTTAGGACCTTCCTCTCATTGTGTGCCTTGGACTAACCTCCAGTGCCAAGGCCCCGTTACACAAGGTAGCATCTAATGAGGATCCAACCCAGACAACACCATGTCTCAATGTGTCGAACTTCGGACCACTGCATTGACTGCCTTGACCGAAATATCGGCAGTTACCAATGATGAGTTTGATCAACTACCCGAAGATCCAATTAGACAGCTGCTCTGCACTGCGCGCGATCTTGCCACTTCACTCAATGGGCTCCCGGCACGCCCTTCGATTTCCCGACAAGGCACCCCTGCACTACTCGAACACAACTCTCGCTTCCAACAGTTACAACAACGCGTTCAAAATATAACCAACGAAAGGGAAGCGCTTGCTGAAGAATGAGATCCACTTACCGAAGAAGATGATGCTTTACTTACAGAGGGACGACGACTGGAGGCAAGGTACAGAGCCATCGAGACTGACCTAGAGTGGGACAGAGCCACCATAGTTACCCTTAACACCGCATTGACCAACACGAACACTGCCCTGGTAACTGCAACTGCGGCCCTTGCAAACTCAGGGGGACCTGCTCCGCCAGCAGGCGAACGACCCCCTAAGCGAGAATCAATACCCAAGCCACAGGAGTTCGCCGGATCCCAAGACCAACTTCGCCTGTTCATTGCACAATTACGTACCAAGTTCCTTGGAGCTGCCCCCAAATTTGTGGATGTCCAACATCGGTTGACTTATGCTGTTGGGTTCCTGCAAGGGAAACCTTACAAACAAATCCTTCCACTTATTGATGAAGGAAACATTAATATAGCTAGTGTGGAAGCCCTAATCACCCTCCTGGAGAACGCCTTAGGTGACCCTGATCGGGTCCGGACCGCCAAACGGAATCTACAAAGCCTACGTCAAAACAACCATAACATCTCTGATTACTTAGCGGATTTCCAACGATATGCTGCCGAGGTATCTTGGAACGATGCTGCTAAGCGAACTTCATTGTCCGAAGGATTAAGCGCCGAGCTCAAGGACCCTCTGGTAACTCTGGACACCCCTGATGAACTTGACCAATATATCATATTGCTCAAACCTGTGGATAACACGATCTGTGCCTGCGCAGCGGAACGAAAGGGGTCATCTTCTACATGGAGATCACCTACCACGACCACGACCACGACACCAAAACCGGCTGCTCCTCCTACGACTACCACCATGGCTACGGGTACTCAAGCGGGCCCTATGGACTTTTTGGCTGGACAACGCCGCCTATCACAAGTTCAATGTGAAGATCCCATGCGACGTGGCCAATGCTTCTACTGCAGGGGAGCAAACCACATGGCTCGACAATGTCTGAACAGACAAAGTCACCTCAGAGCGAATGCTGCTGCCATCCGTGCACCTCCACCAGTGGTTCCTGAAGACTCTCGTCCCGAGTCCGAACACTCAGAAAACTAACTGTCCCATGTACAGTCCCAGGCAGTGTCATGGGACAAGAATCGCCTTCTTCCTTACTTTCTTTATCCGGTTTATCTCTTGACGACATGGAGAATAGGGTTGACGCTAATCATCTGGTAATGGCATGTACGATTGTTGACAACCATAACGAGATTAGATCTCATGCTCTAATAGACTCGGGAGCAACTGGAGATGCATTCATCGACAAGGCTTCCGCCGAGCGTCCTAACTTTCCTTTGTTTGAACTTGAAGAACCACGACCTTTGACGCTCATCTACAGACAGCCTGTGAGTTCCGGAGCAATTACTCACATCACCAAGATCGGGTTGTCACTTAACAACCACCATGAAATGATTCCTGCTTTTGTTACCAAACTTGGGGGATACCATCTAACACTCGGTATACCCTGGTTAAAACACTACGATGTCAAGATTGACTTCGCTTCTAACTCCCTTGCTTTTGAATCTGAATATTGTTTGAAGAAGTGCTTTAACGACGTTACAATAGCCTACGGAATCGAGGAAGAGTTCCCACATTTCCTACGGGCTTATGCTGCACAATGTGCTCTCGGACATAAGGTTCTTGACAAGGACGAGGTCCCTCAGATACATCCCAACCAATACGACAAATTCCTTCATTTATTCCTCGAGAAAACAGAAGATAAACTACCACCTCACGGAAGGTTTGATCATGAAATACCACTGCACCCAGGATTTGTCCCTCCTTTCGGACCAATATACGGTCTTAGCCCCCCTGGGTTATCAGTCTTGTATGAATGGCTAGACGAAAATCTCGATAAGAAATTCATCCGCGAATCATCCTCCACTGCTGCTTCTCCAATTTTGTTTGTTAAGGTAAAAGAAGGTTCTCTACGCTTATGTGTTGACTATAGGGAACGTAATGAGGGAACGATCAAAAACCCTTACCCTTTACCCTTGGTCAAAGAAACCTTTATGCAACTTTCACGAGCAAAGATATTCACTAAACTGGATATCCGCGGAGCCTACAACTTAATCCGCATGAGAGCAGGTGAAGAGTGGAAAACAGCTTTTCATATACGATACAGACTTTTTGAATCTCTCGTCATGCCCTTTGGGCTTAGCAATGCCCCCGCTACCTTTCAAGCGTACATCAATGACGCACTACGTCTATTTCTGGATAGGTTTTTTACAGCATATCTTGACGATATCTTGATATAGTCTGAGAATGAGAAACAACATATCGAACACTTCAAACAAATCCTAGAAGCGTTAATGCAAGCTGGACTCCAGGTAAAACCTCAGAAATGTGAATTTCACACCAACAATATGGAGTATCTTGGTTTCATCATCACCACGGAGGGCCTATGAATGGATCCCGCGAAAATCACCAGGATTATTAAGTGGCCCATCCCTAAGAAACTACGCAATGTCCGCTCCTTCTTAGGATTTGGAAACTTCTATAGGCGCTTTATCCAAGACTATTCATATCTGGCTAGGCCACTAACCCAATTAACCAAAAAGGGTACACCATTCGTGTGGTCGGATCTTTGTCAAATCGCATTCGAAAGATTGAAGGAAGCCTTTAGTACGGCTCACATCCTGATCCATTTTGATTTCGACAAAGAGATAGTAGTGGAAACCAATGCTTCCGACATCGCCTCTGCCGGCATACTATCCCAACCGGGATCTGACAGGCTTTTACATCCGCTTGCATTCTTTTCAAAGAAACACACCCCGGCCGAATGCAACTACGATATTTACGACAAAGAGTTGGTGGCCGTGGTACCCGGTTTCAAGGAATGGCGAGCTTACTTGGTCGGAGGACCTGTGACGGGACGAGCAGATCATCAGAACCTGCGATACTTTACCACAAAGAGGTTACTCAATCAACGACAAGCCAGATGGTCAGACTTCCTGTCACAGTTCAACTATACCATTGAGTTTGTACCTGGTAAAGCACATGGAAAGGCAGATGCGTTGACAAGGATGGCGGGACAAACAGACGAAGAAATATCAGAAGACGGGACACATAGAACACAGGTGGTTCTCAAGTCCCAGTCACTGGGTTTGTTGGCGGATATTCCGCTTCAGTTTGGAGCGTCCCCCTTCAATGGAATATGGACAGAAGCTTACCAAGCTGACCCCCTTCCAAACCAGATACTCACAATGCTGGAACAAGGGGTACGACATAGCCACCTGATATCCCTAGCCGAATGTACCAGGGATGGAAATCGACAGCAGTATCGAGATCGTCTTTATATTCCCAATCACGAACCTTTGAAACTGGCCATCATTCGGGAAAATTACAACCCCCCTGCTCCTGGTCACCCCGGCAGATCCGAAACACGTCAACTAATCACCCGACGATACCATTGGCCGAATATGCGAAAAGAGATCGCACGATATGTGGCCAATTGTCATATCTGTCAACGAAGTCGAACGACTCATCACGCTCCGTTTGGTATGCTTCGACCTCTCTCTATTCCCTATCGACCATGGCAAGATATATCAATGGACTTTGTAACCAGCCAGCCCTGGAGTAATGGGAATGATGCGATTTGGGTAGTGGTAGACCGGCTAACCAAGATGTGTCATCTTGTCCCTTGTCGTACAACTATTGATGCACCCTCTCTTGCCGACCTATTCCTGGATAACATCTGGAAACACGATGGGTTACCGCTAATGATTATATCCGACCGAGGACCTCAGTTTGCGGCTGAGTTCTGGGGAACCGTCTGTCACTGACTAAAGATTGACCGACGTCTATCTACTGCATTGCATCCTGAAACTGAAGGTCAAATGGAACGAGTTAACGGTATCATGAAACAGTACCTACAGTCATATGTGAACTACCAACAGGATAACTGGTGTCAATGGTTACCAATAGGGGAGTTTATGGGAAACAATCATGCATCCGAGACTACCGGCACCTCTCCCTTCTTTGCTAACTATGGCTATGATCCTCGTATGCACTTTCACGACGAACAAACTCTCCCGACTGACGACCAAGAGGCACGATCTTTCATTGTCACTATGACAGAACTTCATGCACATCTTAGAACTCAAATGGCTTATGCTCAAGAAAGGCAACAGGAAAATGCTGACCGACACAGACTCCCAGCTCCCTCCTTCCAAATTGGCGATAAAGTGTGGCTGAACGCCAAAAACATTAGGACACGACGACCTTCACGAAGGTTGGACATCAAACGTCATGGACCCTACGAGGTCAAGGCCAGGGTCAGAACACATGCTTACAGTTTGGAATTGCCGAATACCATGAAGATACATAACGTCTTCCAGATGTCACTATTGGACCTGGCAGCCAACGATTCACTCGAGGGACAGATAAATCCTACAACCTCCCTCTCTGGAAGTTGAAGGAGAAGAATAGTGGCAGGTTCAGGAGGTTTTGGATTCCAAATTCGTCAGGAACCGATTGCGGTATCCGGTGAAATGGGAAAGTTACGACGAAACGACCTGGGAGCTAGCTGAATCGATCAACAAACTAAAAACAGTTGACGAGTTCCACGAACGGTACCCACTTAAGCCTGAACCATTACCGGAGGATCCAGATTAGGCCTCAAGGGACTTCGGCCCTGGGGAGGGCCCTGCTCTCACGGTCCCCTGATGAGATACCTGTTGGGATAACTTTGGCGTTCTTTCTTTTGTTACACCATTGCTATGAGGGATTTCCATTGTAATGTTTACGACGAATTGTATTGTTTCCTTGGTTACGCGGATATGCGACTCATACTGAGGTATGAGTCAGGCGGCAAAGGCTCTGCTAGGATTTCCTTCTATATCAGGGGGAGGCTCCGCCCCATATTTTCTTGATGCTTTACACTACCTGGTATTTCTTTCACGACTCCTGTACGTCAGAATATAAGGTCTTCTATTCTGATATCCAGATCCACGCCAAGAACCCACGAACCCTGACCCTGATCTGCTGTTACGCGATCAGACTTAACCTGAGATTGTCATGTGCGAACCCTCAAGCTAAATGACTGTCATCGTTTAGGACCTTCCTGGCGTTGTGTGCCTTGGACGAACGCCCAGTCCCAAGACCCCGTTACAGTGGACTACCAACGCCCGTTTCAGCTGGAACTGTGGCAGACCTTCCCAACAGAATGGATGAAAAACCTGGTAGTCGTAACGGGAACTTACCAGGTGTAGAGTATGCACCCCTGTCTGTTGGAGAGTTTGCTGGCGGGCTTATTTCTCCTCCAACTTCTTCAACTGTAGGAATATCCGCACACACATCGCTGATATGCGGATGGGAGAGGGAATGGCTTCTGCTGGGCGTATCGACTTGTGTTGCCAATGTGTTGACAGGCTGCTCGGGCCCTGAGGCCAGCTTCAAATAATGCGCCGCTGACCTTCTCGCCCCTACCTGGTCAGAAGCTGCAGACACATGATGGTAACCCGGATTGGAAGTAAACGCAGACGAACTGTTTGTCGGACTAGGCCTGTCAGCAAGTTGCCAACACAGATTATGCTCCCCTTCGCCTGTGTCTGGCTCAATCTCAAGGGCGGAATCGATTCCCCCCACCGGGCGGGCCACCCTCCTCTGGGGTTCCTGACTTCTATCCGAACCGTATGGCTCATGGGCCTCTTTCATGACCCCAAGGTTGCATTTACCACTTTTATTGGCTCGTGTCCGGGATGCTTTCTTTTGGCCAGTCTCCCGTTCTTCTTGTCTACTTGGCCTCAAAACACGAGTGCCTAAGTTAGCACGAGAGAGAGAAGCTTGCGTACCAGAAGACTCTGGCTCTGATTCGCCAACATCCGCCCAATTGATCAGGTGTGTTCGCCTAGTCTTTTTTGTAGTATTACATCTCCTGGTGGTCCTTGATGAGATGGTTCGCTTTGCGGCCGCAGCGGATGACTCTGGCCGGTCGTTATCTGAGCTCTGTCCATGATCGCAACCTGCGGACCTGGAATCAGAGGCGTCTGGAGGGAGGCCCCTGTTATCAGCTGGAGCAAACCAGATCTCACCGGGAGGAGGAGTGCTATCGTCTGAATCATTCCTTGGATGGCAACAGAACAGCAGATCCATTGGTTCGCTTGGCTGATTCAAAGAGCACCATATGCCGACAAGTCGGCTATTTCTGATTCGAATCATTGCAGCAAGTGGCAGTGGCCCTTCTAGATCGTCCTACAGCAGACGTGTACCCTGTCGCGTCGCACCAATAAACATACCAAATCCAACTCCCGGTGCCATGGTTTTGTCTATGCCCGCTAGCAGGTTCTGAAAGGTGGGCTCAGTTATCTCCATCCAGTAAACCTGTCCACGACTTTGCTACCGGATCTTGTCCATCCCCACAGGAAGTGGGCTGCTTGGGCGGACTATGGATGGCTCATCTATTCAGGGACAGACAGACCGCGGACCGGCGAGATATGCAGGAGCTGTATTAGCATTTATATTGTACATCTTTATTGCTGACGCTTGGGGATAACCTACGATCATTTCTAGCAGGCGTGGTGTTCACAACTGGAACAGCGGCAATAGGTGCTTTCCAGATGTCTCTTAAGATACCCTGATGTTTTTTTGCTATGTCCTTTAGCAACAAGTCGAGGCATTCGGTAAAACGTTCACCACGGCGGTTATTAGGCTGCCAGAGTCCCAACCTCAGGCTAACAGGCCCGAGGGTAAGAGCATCTGCCTGGATGGCCGCCATTATGAGGCAGTACTCTGCTTCCATCCTGGGATCCTGTCTTGCTCCATCTTATGTTTCATAGCATTTCGCAGGGCTTTATACTCTGGGCTACAGGGTCGTGGGTGGGGGAAGCCGGAAACGTGCTTACACCAGGTAACACCCCCGTTGTTTTTAAACGACGCCAATCTTTCGAAAGTGAGACCAACCTTTGAGGCTGCGATTGTAATAGTGATAGGGGTGGGGAGTTTAAATGGTCCCTCAGTGGATGGAGGATGGCCGCTAGTAGATGCTGGTAGTTTTGAGGATGAAGGATTGTGGAAGATCCGAAAATGGAAATAGAGCGAGCCTGGCAGACGGTATGGGAGTTCTGCGGATGGTAATGGCTGTGAAACGGTTATTGGCTAGGGAAACGCAGATAGGTGATCTGAAATGAGCTGAGGATACACTGGTGATACTGCGGATGAGTCAGAGGTTGTGCTGAGCTTCGTGGGTCCTGTCGGAATGGGCTGGCGGATCGAGGATATGATTGTGATTGGTGAAAGGATTATGGAGAGAAGATGGAAGGGGGAGAAGAGAGAGCTTATGTAGGCCGCATGAGGACGGTTTTAGTGGGGTTCGCTGGATTGTACCCTGTACAAATTTGAATATCTTGAAAAGTCACGTGACCCACCCACAATGACGATAGGTTTCAGATAAGATTTTAAGCCGCAACGGAGCCAGATGGGAGCCGCAACCCATGACCCAAGGCCCTCCCCTACTTTCAACAAAGAACAGGTTTCACCAGTTAAACCGTGAATAACGGTTGGCAGCCTGAATGTCTGAACCCTTTCGTCATCCAACTAGACAAACTTGAAATTTTCTCGATTTACCCCTTGAAAGAAACCTACCCTTTACTTGGACAGACTGAGTTCTCTACAGCCACTCAGCCCCTCCGCTTACGCATCCACCAGACTACTTGAAAGACAAACTCCACACACGATGATCTCAAAGACAACAAAGTGCCCTTATTGCAGGCGACGTTATCAACAAGCCACTTCATACGAAATACCTTCAGACAATGCATCTTGATATCATTCGTTCCCTCAGCGCGATTGCGGACGCGGCATCCATGGGACCTACTTTTGTTCGTGATGAACTTGAAAACCTGACCGACTCAGACTATGAATCTGATTGGAGGCTCGAGATCCCAGATTTTCATAAAGCAAGTGGTCAGATAGATGATATGCAGAACAATTCAGACACGGAAGAAGTTTACCACCTACCGGCCCGCCTGCACAATTCGGGTCAAGAAACTATTCCCGGTGCCGGCAGACTACTCGGCGAAGTTGCTGGCTATACAGAGCTCAACAAGGCCATGACCGATAACCCTTGGGGCCCTTTCTCATCTGAAAACGTCTTTAATTTGGCAAGCTGGTTTGTCCGGAGAAAGGTAGCCAAGTTGCAGATTGACGCATACTTTGCGGAAGGTTTAGGTGGTACAGAGAGCTGATTATTTCGGTCCACCTATACCTTACGACAACACCTCGACATAATCAATGCATTTCGTGAATAGTTGATGTGGGCGGAAGCCAGCTCCATCATGGTTGACATGCAACAACTTTCTATTATCGAAATGTTATTGACTGAGTCCGCTACCTGATCGGTCAGGTCGCGTATAACTCAGATATGGTTGACGCACCTATTTAAGAATATGATTCAAGTGGGGAGCGATTATATTCAGAGATGCATACAGAGGACTGCTGGTGGGATATGCAGGTATGCGATAGGTCCTGACAAGTTCTTGGAGTAGTAGGTCCAGTGCTAACAGCCGATTCCGTTTCTTGGTATAAAGCTTGGCCCGCCGGGTCCACAGTGGTGCCCATTATCGGATTGTCTGACCAGACGCACCTGACGAATTTCTCCGGAGATAAGAAAGCCTGGCCGGTAGACATGATGATCTGCAATATCCTTTCGAGGACAAGAAGTAGCCCTGCCAAGATGCCAATCCTGCTTCTGGCATTGCTTCCAGTACCGCCAAAGTGCACTGGTGAATCAGCCCGTGCCAACGAAGCCCAGCGGCAGACCAACGCTGACGTCCAGTGGGCTGTCTTCGATCTTGTCCTGGCACCATTACAGCAAGTTTCCGGAGAAGGAATGGTAATGGATTGGGCAGACGTAGAAAGACGCCTTTGTTTGCCGATTTTGTCAGCTTGGATCTCGGATCATGCAGAGCATGCAGTCTTGCAGGGAATAGGCAGTAAGTGATGACCAAAGTGTGAAGTTCCGTGCGAGGAGCTCTGTGGGGATCCGCAGCGGATGTATGAGACCCGCGACAACATGCTATATAGACAGAAAACCTTGAGGCATGAGCTGGTAGAAGCGGCCGGCATTGCAGAATACTTTGAGCGGTTGGGCTTGAAAATCGGAAACAATGTATGCACCGGACTTGACTGAGTAAGCCCCGCAGACCTACACAAGCCGGACCTCTTGCACAACATCTACTTTGGCTTGTTCAAACATATGATGGAATGCGTGGAAGGATTCCTGAAAAAGCATAAATGGCAGCAGGCGTTCAACGATGCTTGGAAAGAAATTCCTCCTTCGCCCGGATTCAGCGTACCGAAGAAGGCCTATGCCGAAATCACACAATGGCAAGGAAAGGAGAGACCCAATCTCAATCGTTGTATTACATCCATATTGGCGTCCGCATTGCGCAATCCAGACCGTTCTCAGTATCAGGATTTCAAGAGCCCTTTGAAGTGTGTTAGTGCGCTGGTGGACTTTACTCTCATGGCTCAATATTGTAGTCATACACCAGACACACTTTCCTACATGGAAAGCTACCAGCAGACATTCCACCTAACAAAGGACATTTTTCTTGAGTTCTGTACCTCGAAGGGTACCCACGCTCAAGCAAATCACCAGGATTGGGAGCTCAGGGAACTAATGGAAGATCAGCGTGCTAAAGAAGTTCACCATAGACCTGTGTCTAATCGCGGTCGGCTAGCTGATCAAGAGAGGGTTGAGAGGTCTGATCGGTGGGCAGATTGGATACGGCGTGAGAACCACTTCAACATCATCAAGATGCACTACCTGACTCACTTTGCATCCCACATACTGCGTTTTGGATCCATATCGATGTATTCAACAGAGATCAGTAAACTAGCACATAAGGATCAGATTAAAGATGCCTACCGCAGGTCAAACAAGAATGAAGCCCCTCAAGAGATCTTGTCGCACTATGGCCGCCAGCACGCCCTAGGAATAGGGTTGCAGACAATAGAAGCACTTTGAAAAGTTGAAGGTGTGATCATGGTAGAAGATAGTGGGATGACAATGCTGACTGTTTCAAGTCGCAGCAGGCCTCGCCGGGTTCTTCTACCCCATATGAAGAACACCAGGACGCTGACCGAATTATGCACAGCCCTCGATATCCATTATTGCAAAGTGATGGAAGAGATACTGTGTTTTATCAGGCGGGACTGCTGCGGATGATGGGCGGTTGCCTGCGGACCCCGTCGAACTGGAGTTACTTCCTGTAGAAGGATCGTATTACCCTAGGGGGAATAGCTTGCATAATTATGCTTGAGGTTTATGCCGCCATGGGGGAGAGCATATATCCGAACCCAAGCTTCCTCAGTAGGGACTTCGCGGAGGCATCTGGGAGACTACACAGGAACCACAAAGAGTTCACGTTTCAAGATATGACTAACTAAATGGAACGATGATTAGAGAATCAGTTCTCTTCTCTTACTAATGCATACGCATTATGCATTGATAGATGAATATCGGACTTGATCACTCCATATTCATAATACTATTGGTATGTAGGCATTTAGGCTGCATATTCCAGTATAGTCTATCAGCACGAAGAGATCGAAGACTGACTACTGGTGGAGTGGGGACACGCTCAGAAGAAATAGCAGTCCGGAGATTCTCAGGGTCAAGCTGGGCAAGATTCAGGGTCAAACAATATTTGCACTTTGTTCTGACGAACTGAATTTCTAGAAAGATATTTCTTTACTAGAGTAGTCAAAGTAGGGTGAACATTAGTATAAATAGTAGGGCTTTCCCCGATGGTTGAGAACATCATCAAGCAAGGGAGAAGCGACCTTAACAATATTATAAGTTATTACGATATTCTTCTATTACTTTATCGAACAATTCTTCTTGAGCCTTCCGGACCTATAATCCGTTGTCTCGAATATTCTTGGCCTAGTTAGCCCGGAATCGTACCGTGTTAGCTACCCTGTAACAGATTTGCTCAGCTTGAAATCCCAGTGCCTGACTTTCTGGAAACTGACAGGTTCCAGATCTACCGGGCCCGCTGTACTGGAACAAAGGCATTCCGCAACGGTGGCTCTAGAAACGATTGGGTGTCGGTTCAGACTTGTGGGGAAGCGAACTATGGAAATTTACGAGGACACCTAGTGCCTCGGTTGCTAGCACTTTTCAAGATAAGAAATATTCTAAGTGATGCCGCAGCTGTACATCTCCTGGCATTAGTTCGCATACTCGATCTGATCAATAGTGGCAGATTTCACATTCCGAGCGGACATATTCGAGTCACCAACTGGATCAATAGTTGTGACATGCGAATAGTCAGTATAGGGGCAGTGATTGGACAGGGGCAGGTAATTTCTAGCGGTGAGAAGCAATGGATAGTGAATCACAGGATCGATCTGAGGACGTTTAATGAAATATATTAAATTATTCTATCCAATTATGTACAGTATTTATTCAGCTGAGTTGAAACTGGGCACTAAAGGTGGCAGTTCGCGTATTGAGTGTCCTGCTTCAACTTGGCCGTGGGAGTACTACACCATCCGCGGGCATTTAAGGGAATGTTTTAAAGAGGTTGAATATTTCTGCATGAATATACGGCCAAGTTGAAGCCGTACGGTTAAGGTGGCAGTGCCCATATTCTGTGTCCGGCTTCAACTCGCCCAGGGGAGTACTACACAATCCATGGGCATTTAAGGCAATGTTTTACATAGGTTGAATTGTTCCACACGAATATCCGGCCGGGTTGAAGCTGGACACTTAAGGTGGCAGTTTCCATATTGAGTGTCCGGCATCAACTCGGCCGTGGGAGTAATTCATGATTCGCGAGCATTGAAGGCAATGTTTTAAACAGGATAAATTGTTCCGCATGAATATACGGCCAAGTTGAAGCTGTACACTTATGGTGGCAGTGCCCATATTCAGTGTCCCGCTTCCACTTGGCCGCAGGAGTACTACATGATCTGTGGGCGTTTAAGGGAATCTTTGAAATAAATTGAATTGAATAGGCGGCCAAGTTGAAGCCGGCCACTTAAGGGAGAGATTCCCATAGAAAGTTTGCGGCTTCAACTCGGCCACCTGAGTTCTGCGGATGATGAATACAAAACTATTATCTTCTGCGGGGCTGGAAACCAACCAAAGTAGGCGGTCTGCATCGCGGCCGGGCTGGGCATCTTCTGAACAGTAAGAGAATTATGGAAGTGACCGTGTGGTGCAGACCAAGAAAAAAGCGACGTAGGATGGGAGTGGACGGAAGCGGATGGAAGCGGACAGACCTATGTCTCCAGAGGTGGGAGGGCAGCAGAGATGGCCTCCGGACGCGTGCAACCACAAGGAGTAGGCAGGAGGCTAGTAGATACGAGGTTAAGGGGGCAGATACAAGCGGGAGGCACTAGGTGGGGGTGGGGCAGCAACAAGCACGTCAGAGGCTGTAGAGGGAAAGTGGGGTGTCCGGGTGCACCAGACGCAAGAGATGAAAGGCAAACAAGGAACGGGCGATCCAGGAGGACTAGATGCAAAGAGTACACGCTATTCGTCCGGAAGCGGGCTCCGTCCGTCCAGAGAAAAAGGTTTTTTTGCTGATGTACCTTTCGTGATGAACTTGAAAACATGACCAACTCAGAGTATGAATCTGATCTCAGGCTTGAGATCGCCAATATCCATACGGCAAGTGGTGAGATAGATCATATGCACAACGATTCAGACACAGAAGACCTCTCCCACCCACCAGTCGGCACGCACGCTTCTAGTCAAGAAACTATTCCCGGTACTGGTAGACCACTCGGCAAAGTTGCTGGCTATACAGAGCTCAACAAGGCCATGACTGATGACACTTGGAGCCCATTTTCATCTGAAAATGACTTTAATTTGGCCAGCAGGTTTGTTCGGAGCAAGGTAGCCAAGTCACAGATTGACGCCTACTTTGCCGTAGGTTTGGGCGGTCCAGATAGCAGATCATTCGAATCTGCCTATACCTTGAGACAACAGCCCGACATACTGGAGCCCTTTCGTGAATACTTCGTGTGGGTGGAAGCCACTACTCATGATGGTCGACCTGCAAAACTTCTATTATCAAAATATTATTGACTGTGTCCGCTACCTGATCCGCCAGGTCTCGTATAGCTGGGATTTAGTTTACGAACCTATTTGAGAATCTGATTTGTGTGGGGAGCGATTATGTTCTGAGATGCATACAGCGGACTGGTGGTGGGATATACAGGTATGAGATATGTCCTGACAGGTCTTTGGAGAGGTGTTTCCTGTGTTAACCGCCAATTCCATTCCTTGGTAGAAAGCTTTGCCCACCACATCAACAGTGGTTCTCATTATCGGATTGTCTGATCAGAGGCATATTACCAATTTCCCAGGAGATAAGAAAGCCTAGCCAGTATACATGAAGATCGGCAATATAATTTCATGGACAAGAAACAGCCCTGCCAAGATGCCAATCCTGCTTCTGACATTGCTTCCTGTACCCCCAAAGTTCACTGGGGCATCAGCCCATGCCAAAGAAACCCAGCGGCAGACAAATGTGGATACTCTGCGGCCTGTTTTCAATCTTGTCCTGGCACCATTACAGCTGGTTGCCCAAGAAGGAACAGTAATGGATTGTCTGGACAGCAAAATACGCCTGTATTTTCCCCTTTTGTCCGCCTGGATCGCAGATCACGCTGAGCATGCAGCCATGGAAGAAATAGTTAGTAAGCCATGCCCAAAGCATGAGGTTCTATACGAGGAACTCAGTGGGGAGCAGGGGCGGATATATGAGAGCCGCGACTAGATGCGATATAGGGAGAAAGCCTTGAGGCATGAGCCGGCACAAGCAGCCCGCATTGCAGAATACTTTCAGCAGTTGGGGGTCAAAATAGGAAACAATGTATTCATTGGACTAGATCGAGTAAGCCCCGAGAACCTACACAAGCTGGACCTGTTGCACAACCTCTACCTTAGCTTATTCAAACCTATAATGCAATTGGTGGCAGAATTCCTGAAATAGCATAAACGACAACAGGAATTCAACGATGCTTGGAAAGAAATTCCTCTTTACCCCGGGTTCAGTGTACTGAAAAAGGCCTATCGCGAAATCCGACAATGGCAGGAAAAGGAGATCCACGCTCTCAGCCATTGTATTTGAGCTGTAATTGCGTCCACATTCCGAAATCCGTACTTTACTCAGTATCATGATTTCAAGAGCCCTTTGAAATGTGTTCGCGAATGGGCTGATTTCTCTCTGCTGGCTCAATATTGCAGTCATACACCAGATACACTTTCCTACACGGAAAGCTACCTGCAGACATTCAACCACACAAAGGATATTTTTCTCAAGCTCCATACCCCTAAGGCTTGTCACACCCGCGCAGATCGCCAGGATCAGGAGCTGAGAGAACTGATGGCAGATCAGCGTGCTATAAAGGTCAACCATACAACTATCACTAATCGCCATCAACAAGCTGATCAAGTGAGGGTTGAAAGGTCCGAACAGCGGGTGCATTTGATATGGCGTGAGAACCACTTCAACTTCATCAAGATGCACTACCTGACTCACTTTGCCTGCCATCTATGGCATTTTGGATCTATATCATTGTATTCCACCCAGATTGGTGAACTAAGACAGAAGAATCAGATTAAAGATAGATACCGCAGGTCAAACAAGAATGACGCCGCCCGGCAGATCTTGTCGCAATATGGCTACCAACTTGCCCTCGGAATGAGTTTGCAGACTACGCAAGCACTTTCCAAAGTTAAAGGTGTAATCGTGGCTGAAGATGTTAGGATGGAAATGCGGGCTTTTTCAAGTCACAGTAACCCTCGCAGGGTTCATAAAGGCCATCTGAAGAACACCAGCAGGCTAACCGAACTATGCGCAACCCTCAATATTCCGACATCATGCAGGCAATACTACCTTTACTAGGCAGACTGCTCCCGATAACCAGCGGTTGCCAGCTGACCCCACCGAACTAGCGTTACTCCGTCTAGAAGGATTTGCTCGGCTTGCAATTCCGGTCGCCGACTTCATGAAACTGACAGGTTCCAGATCCACAGGGTCCACTGCACTGGAACAAAGGCATTCCGTAACGGTAGTCCCAGAAATGATTAGGTATGGGTCCAGACTGGTGGGGAAGCGAACTATGGAGATTTACAATGACGGGTGGTGGCTCGGTTGCTAGCACCTTTTTAGATAAGAAATATTCTAAGTGAGGCGTGAGCTCTCCATCGGTTGGCATTAGTTTACACACTTTATAAGGTCAATAGTCGCAGATTTCACATTGCAAGCGGAAGTATCCGAGTCGGCAGGCGGCTCAATGGTCATGACATGCCAATCGTCAGTATAGGGGGAGTGATCGGACAGGCGCAGGTAATTCCTAATTGGGAGAGGCAATGCATAGTGAATCACAGAATTGATCTGCAGACGTATAATGAAATATATTAAATTAAACAAGTTAAGACTACGCACTTAAGGTAGCAGTTCCCATATTGAGTGTCTGGCTTCAAATTGGCCGCGGGAGTACTACACAATCCGCTGGCCTTTAAGGGAATCTTTTAAATGGGTTGCCTTGTTTTGAATGAATATACTGCCATGTTGAAGCCGTACACTTAAGATGGCAGTGCTCATATTGAGTGTCCGGCTTCAACTCGGCCCCCGGAGCATACTACACCATCCACCGGTGTTTAAGTGAATTTTTTAAATAGTTTGAATTGTTCTCCCTGAATATGCAGCTAAGTTGAAGCCGTACACTTAAGATGGCAGTTCCCATCTTAAGTGTCTGACTTGAACTTGCCGGTGGGAGTAATATACGATCTACGCGCATTTAAAGGAATATTTTAAATAGGTTGAATTGATTAGGCGGCCGAGTTGAAGCCAGTAACTTAAGGGAGAGATTCCTTTAGAAAGTTTCCCCTTCAACACAGTCATGTGAGTACCGCAGATGATTAATAATAGCAATTTATTCTCTCCTTTGGTGAAGCCACCCAAAGTAGGGGGTCACTATGGTGGCCATGCCGGCGTCTTGTGCACAGTAAGGGAATTATGGAGGTGATAGTACGGCGCGGCCTAAGAAAAGCGCAACCTAGGATATCAGCGGACATGAGCGAACTGATCTAGGTCGCTAGAGGTGCGAGGGGGTATGAGAGGGCCGCCGATGCTTACGGCTGGTCAGAGTAGGCACGAGGCCTGTAGAAGAGACGATAAGGGTGCTGATACAACAGGCAGGCGCTGGAAGGTGGTGGGGTTGGAAGGAGTGCGTTTGACACTTTGGACGGAAAGTGGGGCATCCGGGCGTACCAGACACAATGGATGAAGACAAAGAGAACTTGGGAGATCCGGCAGAATGGGAGGCAAAGAGCAGACTGGCTTCCTCCGCACCCAGGCTCCATACGGCCAGTGAAAAAGCTTTTTTTGCTAATGCTTCCTTTAACTTTTATGTTTCTGCTGGCTGGGAACACAGTTAGCAGTAGGAGAAATACTTCAACAGGCCAGTGTTACTTTCCCCATACACATCTGAGTACTAACGAACCAGTAGGTGACTGCCTAGTTAGATACAAACACAACTACATTAGCAAAAACAGATCCTGCGTCTGATCCATGTGGGTTGTGTCCTGACGCAAGCGACCTATTTTCTGTCTCCCATGCGTCCTCTGCGGCTTGAGTTGTGTTGCAATGCCCCGCTACCTCTAGTTGCATCTGATGTGTCTAGCTACCCAGAGTTTCGTACAGACACATGCTACTAAGCAACCATGCATCCCGACTCAGACCTCAACACCATTGCACATAAGGATTTACCACTACTCCTGAGTATCGTTCCAGCCTTCTCAAAGGCACACCCCCGGGGTGATGAAGGTGTATTTCTTGGCAGAGAAAATATGGTTAGTGCTGGCGCCAGGTGAGAAAGCTATTGTACCTTTAATCTTAATTTGCGGTACTAAAGACTCAGTGTCAGACTCAGCATTCTATTTTCAGAACCTCATCTTTAAGGGAGCAAAAATGCTAGCGCACTCCAGCCTGAAAGCGAGTGATAGCCATGACACGCTACCATAGTACCTGGTGGTTTCTCGGCACTTAGCCTCAAACTAGACAAGAGGAGACACTCTTTCATCACACCCCTCCGAGTCAACATCCACATTCCCAGACTTGAGCTGCAACACTCCACTATAGCCACAGATTCAATCCTGAATCTGACACCTGAAGGGTACTGGACTTGATGTCAGCTATATACCGGTATAAGGTTTATCCTCTGAGGGCTCTTATTCATGAAGTTACACAGCTGAATCGTGAGGGGTGCTGGCGATCTCAGAACCCGATGGAAGGTTCCTCCACATGCACCAGGCCGATCCTGGATCTGATTGCGGGAGGTTGTTGGGCTCGACGCCAGCTACGCCGCAGTATAGGTGACCTCTCAGTCGCATCAAACCCCATGAAATTGCTGCCCCTAGTAAGAGTTGTCTTTATTCGTACCTAGAGTTCGTTATGGGGCGGGGCGGGGCGGGTTTTCACTCACCAGGCCCCTCCCTTACAACGGGCCGCGGGAGTTATTTTGAGGGTAATACCCGCCCCACCCACGTCCGGGGTGAGTCCCCGCTCATTTCCTGGATGGGGCCCGTTTCTCCCCACATGTTTTAACGGGGACCCGCCTGGGGAACGGGCGGGGCCTGGGACAGGGGCAGGGAACCCTAAAAAAACACGCCTCACGCCAGGCCATGCAGTGGGGCGGGGCGGGGAATTGGGCCAGGGGCCCGCATTTTTCGGGGCCCTGGAGGCCTCGTAACGAACACTATTGGTACCCTGGCGATCCCAGAACTCGATGGCAGATTCCTCCATAACCGTTGGACCAATCCTGAATCTGATTGTGTGAGGTTGTCAGGCTCGATGCCGGCTATACAACGGTGTAACATTCATTCCTCCGAAACCTGTATTCACGATGTTACATTACCAAATAGTTAGGGAAGCTGGCTATCTCAGAACCTGATATCAGATTCCTCCACAACTGTGTGGCCGATCCTAGATCCGATTGCGGGGGATTGTCAGGCTCGACGCCCGCTATGTAATCGTATAAGATCCATCCTCCGGTGACCTTTATTCATGATGTTACAGGGGTAAATGGTGAGGGGTACTGGTCATCTCAGAGCTCGATGTCAGATTCCTCCACAACCGCTGGGCCGATCCTAGATCTGAATGCGGGGGATTGTTGGGCTCGACGCCAGCTACGCAGCGGTATAAAGGATGTCTCTGTCACATCAAAACCCATGAAATCACTGAACCTGGCGGGAGTTGTCTCTATAGGTACCCTGGAAATCCCAGACCTCGATGGCAGATTCCTCCATGACCGTTGGACCAATCCTGAATGTGATTGCGTGAGGTTGTCAGGCTCGACGCCAGCTACGCAGCAGTATAGGATCCATCCCTCTATGACCTTTAATCATAATGTTATAGGGCTAGATAGTGAGGAGTACTAGCGATCTCAAAACCCGATGTCAGATTCCTCCACAACCGCTAGGCCGACCCTGGATCTGATTGAGGGGGATTGTTGGGCTCAATGCCAGCTACACAGAGGTATAAGGTATGTCCAAAGGCGCCAATTCCCCATCAAGATATAGGGTCTGAGGAAGGGGGGAGGCCGTGGAGGGGGTGTGGCTCCTGAGAGGGGAGGCCTGTGGGCTTAGGTTTGGATGTTAATTTGCCTTTTTATTAGAACAATAGAAACCTTCTTGTAGTAAATGAAATAGTTTGACAGAATGAAATCTAGTGTAACCCAGGTGACAAAGGTCAGAAAGAAGTAAACGCGGGACCCTTCGCTTATCTCAGAATGATGTAGTCTGGCGGCAGATGGCGCCCTGAGTATTAGATACTTCGTCCAGTGCGTTCTGAGTATTAGACGCTGCTGTTATGGGGTAGCTAACACGGTAGGATTCCGAGCTAACTAGGCCGAGGATATTTGAGACAACGGATTAATAGTCAGGCAGGCTCGTTGGTAATTGTTTGATAAAGGTAAAGTAATAAAGAGTAGAAAAATATCAAAGAGTTAGAATATAACTCGATAACTTGTTATATTGTTAAGGTCTCTTCTCCGTTGCTTGATGATTCTTCAACCACCGGGGGAGAGGCCTACTATTTATACTAATGTTCATGCTACTTC
>Ga0307513_10001732_pt1 | contig 31133 bp, 29 predicted proteins | sample 15_EM_MG_FD_202174 | JGI IMG/M metagenome (GOLD analysis project Ga0307513, IMG submission 202174) | Populus trichocarpa ectomycorrhiza microbial communities from riparian zone in the Pacific Northwest, United States - 15_EM | ecosystem: Host-associated > Plants > Roots > Unclassified | place... | reverse complement strand
CCGTCGGTCCATGCCGCGCCTGCTCACCACCGACGAGGTGGACGCGCGCGACCGGCTGGCGTACTGGAACGCCGCGGTCTCCGACGCCTACGTCAGCCTGACGTGCGACACCCCCACGGCCGACGTCGTCGGCGACATCCGGGTCGACTCGCTGGCCACCCTCGAGCTCTCGCAGGTGACGGCGACAGCGCAGCGGGTGCGACGCACGCCGTCGCTCATCGCGGAGACGGCCGAGGACTACTTCCTGGTCAGCATCCAGACCCAAGGCGTCGGCCGCATCGTGCAGGACGACCGGGTGGCGCTGCTGCAGCCCGGCGACTTCGCCCTCTACGACTCCACCCGCCCGTACGAGCTGCACTTCGCCGGCGACTTCCAGCAGTACGTGCTGATGCTGCCCGGCCCCACCCTGCGCTCACAACTGCGCACGACCCACGAGCTGACGGCGCGCGGGGTGCACGGGACGAGCGGCGCCGGCCACCTCATGATCGAGATGATCCGCACGCTCGCCAGCGACATCACCGTCCTCGAACCCGCAGCGGCCGCGGCCGTCGCGCAGAGCGTCGAGCACATCGTGGTGGCCGGGCTCAGCTCGCTGGCCGGGCAGGAGACCCCGGAGCCGTCGGCGGCGGCGCGGCGCGCGGAGGTCAAGGCCGCGGCCATGGGCCGGCTGCGCGATCCCGGCCTCACCGTCGCCGCGCTGGCCGCCCAGCTGCACACCTCGGTCAGCACCCTGCACCGCGCGTTCGCCGGTGAGCCCGCGTCGATCGCCGAGTGGATCTGGGCGCGGCGCCTCGACGCCGTCCGCGCGGATCTGTGCGATCCCGCGCTGCGGCACCGCACGATCAGCGATCTCGCCTTCGCCTGGGGCTTCTCCGACGCCTCACACTTCAGCCGCGCCTTCCGGGCACGGTTCGGGGCGACCGCGCGGCAGGTGCGCGCCGAAGCGTGCCCCGACGCGCGGCGCTGATGCCGATCGGTCGGCGGCGCATGCTCGCCGGGGCCGGCCTCGTCATCGTCATCGTGGCGGTGGGCCTTACCGTGCTGTGGGCCGCGCAACGGACGTTGATCTATTTCCCGCAGACCGGTGCGCCGGTGCCGCCCGCCGCCGACCTCCTCTCCGGGGCCCGCGACGTGACGCTGCGGACCGCCGACGGGCTCGACCTCGGGGCCTGGTTCCTGCCCGCCGGCACCGACGGCACCACCGTGCTGGTCGCCAACGGCAACGCCGGCGACCGGTCGGTGCGCGCCCCGCTCGCCGCGGCCCTCGCGGGTCATGGCCTGTCCGTGCTGCTCTTCGACTACCGCGGGTACGGCGGGAACCCCGGCACGCCGACCGAGGACGGGCTCGCCCTCGACGTGCGGGCCGCGCACCGGTACCTCGTCCACGACCTCGGAGTGCCGCCCGAACAGATCGTCTACTACGGGGAGAGCCTCGGCGCGGCGGTCGTGACCGAGCTCGCCACCGAGCACCCGCCGGCCGGGCTGCTCCTGCGCTCCCCCTTCACCGAGCTCGCCGACGTCGGGCGCACGCACTACCCGTTCCTCCCGGTGCAGGCCCTGCTGCGCGAGCGCTACCCGCTCGCCGACGGGCTCCGCCGGATCTCCGTGCCCACCACCGTGGTGTACGGATCGGCGGACCGGATGATCCCACCGGCACAGAGCCGGGCCGCCGCCGCGGCCGCGGCCGGAGCCGTCGAGCTCGTCGAGGTACCCGGCGCCGACCACAACGACGGTGCATTGCTGGACGGGCCGGAACTGATCAGCGCCGTCGTCGCGCTCGCCGAGCGTGCGCGCGGTGCACGGTGACGGCGGATCGGTTCAGGAGGTGCCGGCGGTCGGCAGGCCTTCCACGCCGATCATGTTGCCGCTGCTCGTCTCGTCGCGGATCGGCTTGATCCCGGCGTACTCCGGGCCCTGGTAGAAGCTCTCCCAGGCCGCCTGCGACGGGAACTCCAGCAGCACCACCCGGGACGGCTCCCAGTCCCCCTCGTAGACCGTGAAGGCCCCGCCGCGGGCGAGGTACCGCCCGCCCGCCGCCTCCAACGCCGGGCGCACCTTCTCCATGTACTCGAGGTAGCGCGGCACGTCCCGGATCTCCACGTCGAACACGACGTAGTACGGGCCGTCGCTGCCCGGTGCGACGTTCGGACCGGTGGACACGGCGCCACGATGCCGCTCCGCCGTGCCGCCGGGTACCGCCGTCAGGAAGCGGGCAACACCACGAACTGGCGCAATGACAGGTCGACGTACGTCACCGGGCCGCGCGGGCCCGGCGTGTGGTCGACGTTGATGCCGGTCTCGGGCAGCCCGAGCAGCTTGTAGCCGTCCAGGAGCCGAGTGGTGGCGTTCCAGAACACGCCGGTGCCGGTGTAGGCGTCGATGAACGCGGTGGCGGCGGCCTCGTCGGTGGCGCACACGGTGGCCGCCAGACCGGACGTCTCGCGGGCGGCGAGCTGCGCGGCCGCCACCGGCCCGTCGACGGCGGTGACGGTGACGTGGCCTTCGTTGCCCGAGTCGAGCGCCCACTCGTGGCCGAGCGGGTGCGCGTGCGGGGGCAGGCTCGGGGTGATGCCGCGATCGGCCAGCGCCTTCTCCGCGACGGGCCAGAGCCGGTCGTAGGCCGGGCGGTCGACGAGCAGCAGGTTGAGCCGGTTGCAGACACCGAGCCGGTCGGTGCCGTCGGTGACGAGCCGGGTGACGTCGGCCTCGGACGAGCTGGCGTCGAGGTAGAGCACGCCGCCGCCGTCGGCGTGGGCGAGCACGCGGGTACCCGCGGCGGCACCCAGCGCGGAGAGCCGTCGGGTGACCTCACCGCTGCCGCGCACCACCACCAGCGGCACGAGGTCGGGCAGCCCGACCAGCGCGTCGGCGCCGGCGTGCCCGGGCACGGGCACCAGCTGCACCGCGGCGGACGGCACGCCGTGCGCCTCGAGCGCCGGCGCGATCACCTCATCGACCAGCGCCCTGGCGCTGCCCAGCGCGGCCGCACCCGTGCGCAGCACCGCCGCCGAACGGGCCTTGAGCACCTGCGACGCGACATCGACCGTGACGTTCGGCCGGGCCTCGAACACCGCGCCGATCACCCCGACCGGCACCCGCCGCTCGAACACCCGCTCACCCGTCTCCAGGGTGCGCACCTCACGCTGCTGCGGCGGCTCCGGCGTGGCGGCCAGTACCTCGAGCTGGTGGGCGATGTCGGCGAGCCGCTCGGGGCTCAGGCGCAGCCGGTCGAGCAGGCCCGGTGCCATGCCGTTGCGCTCGGCAGTGGCGACGTCCTCGGCATTCGCGGCGAGCACCCGATCGGCCCGCTCGCGGATCAGCTGCGCCATCGTCCGCAGCGCGGCATCGACAGCCGGCCCGCCCGCGGCGCGGACACCCGGCGCCGCGGCGGCGGCCCGCTGTGCGGCATCCCGGACGGCGGCGGCTTCTGGTGTCGCGTTCACGTCGTCAGGGTAGTCACCGGCGGGGCAGCGGCCGCCGAGTATTGCGTTGATCAAGGGCAAAAGGTCGCCAGTCGATCTTCACCAGCGACCTTTTGCCCTTGATCAACGAAACCCCCACCGTTATCTGCGCGGCAGCTTCTTCGGCGTGGACGGGGGTGGGACGACGGGGCCGATGTCGCCGTCGGGTGCTTCGTCGAGATCGATGATCACGGGCGCGTGGTCGCTGGGACCGGAGCCCTTGCGGGCCTTGCGATCGACCCAGGCGGCGGAGACGCGTCCGGCCGGGTCGCTGCCGGCGAGGACGAGGTCGATGCGCATGCCGAGGTCCTGGTGGAAGCGGCCGGCCCGGTAGTCCCAGTAGGTGAAGAGCCGGTCCTCGGACGGCCAGCGGTCGCGCACCACGTCGGCCAGACCGAGGTCCACCAGCGCGGCGAGCGCAGCCCGCTCCGGCGGCGTGACGTGCGTGGAGTCGGTGAACACCGCCGGGTCCCACACGTCGGCGTCGGTGGGGGCGATGTTCATGTCCCCGGCGACGACGGCGGTGGCGGGGTCGGTGACGGAGTCGCGCAGCGCGGCGAGCCACTCCAGCTTGTAGGCGTAGTGCGGGTCGTCGGGGGTGCGGCCGTTGGGCACGTAGACCGAGGTGACGCGCAGGCCGCCACAGGTCGCGGTGACGGCGCGGGCCTCGAGCGCGTCGGCGAACTTCGGAGCGCCCGGCAGCTCGCGCACCACGTCGTCGAGCCCGACGCGCGACAGCAGCGCCACCCCGTTCCAGCGGCCCTCACCGACGTGCGCGACCTCGTAGCCGCGCTCGGCCAGCGGCGCGTCGAACGCCTCGGCGAAGGCCTCGTCGGAGAGCTTGGTCTCCTGCAGGCACACGATGTCGGGCTTCCGCTCGTCGAGCCACGGGAGCAGTCGCGGCAGCCGGACGAGCGCCGAGTTCACGTTCCAGGTAGCGAGGCGCACGACCGCGCACGCTACTCAGCGTCGGGCGGGCCGCAGCCAGAGGACCGCGCTCAGCCCGACGGCGACCACCATGGCGACCAGCAGCACCCAGGCACCCGCGCCGAGGGTGGTGGTGATGCCGATGTCGGCGGTGGACTGGGCGTCGGCGAGGGCGAGCCACGCGATCCAGATCGCGACGAACACCCCGGTGACGACCCCGGCTGCCCCGGTGAGCAGCGGCGCTGCCCGTTCGGCGCCCCGCATGTCGAGCGCGATCAGCGCGCCGACGAGCAGGGCCACCGCGGCGAGCACGAGCGGGATGCCGGTGAGCGCCGCCTCCTGCCCGGCGCCACCCGGCGGCCCGGACTCGACGGCGAAGGCCCAGCCCGTGTTGTAGGCGACCGACGGCGGGTCCCCCGCCACGGTCGTGATGGTGATCGCCAGGAAGCTGGCGAGCCCCGCGAGCGCGGCCGCGATCGACGCGACGAGCGCGGCGAGCGGGCGCGAGCCGCCCGGCGGGCCGTCCACCGGGCCGAACGCCCGCGGCGCGAGCACAGCGGCGACGACGGCGAGCACCGCGCCGAGCACGAGCACCCAGGCCCCGATCCCGGCCGTGTCGAGGGCCTGCAGATCGGGGAACCGCGCGCGCAGCAGCTCGGCGTTGTGGGCGGCGGCCGACGCGGCGAGCCGGATGGCGGCGACGAGCCCGGCGAGCAGCCCGGCGCCGGCCGTCACGGCAGCGAGAGCGGGGCGTCGGGTGCCGCGGAGCAGCAGCACGGCGGCACCGGCGAGCAGGAGTCCCGCGAGCGTCAGCGGGATTCCGTACAAGGGCACACCGGCGCCGATGGTCCACGCCGTGGTGTAGCGCTCCCCGTCGGCGGCCGTGTCGAGCGGCAGGAACCCGCCCACGATCGCGGCCAGCGCGGAGATGCCCGCGAGTGTGGCGGCGACACGCGTCGAGCTGCTGGTCGTGGCGCCGTGCATCGATCTTGTCATCGCAACCATGGGCCGAACCGCCGCGCGCGATTCGACCCCCTCCGGACCTGTCCCCCCTGCATGTGCGCACGCTACCGTGCACTAGTTAGTACGAACATCGAACAAAGGAGTGCGATGCCTGCCGACCCCACCCCCGACGACCGCTTCAGCTTCGGCCTCTGGACGGTCGGCTGGACGGCCCGTGACCCCTTCGGCGAGGCCACCCGGCCCGCGCTGGACCCCGTCGAGGCCGTGCACCGCCTCGCCGACCTGGGCGCCTACGGCGTCACCTTCCACGACGACGACCTGCTGCCGCCCGGCTCCGACCGCGACGCCGTGCTGGCCCGGTTCCGCGCCGCGCTCGCCGAGACCGGTCTCGTCGTCCCGATGATGACCACGAATCTGTTCACCCATCCGGTGTTCAAGGACGGCGCCTTCACCTCCAACGACCGCGGCGTGCGCCGCTACGCCCTGCGCAAGACCGTCCGGAACCTCGATCTCGCCGCCGAGCTCGGCGCGTCGACGTACGTGTTCTGGGGCGGCCGCGAGGGCGCCGAGGTCGACTCCGGCAAGGACGTCGCCGCGGCGCTGGACCGCTACCGCGAGGCCATCGACACCCTCGGCGCGTACGTCAAGGAGCAGGGCTACGGCATCCGGTTCGCCATCGAGCCGAAGCCGAACGAGCCCCGCGGCGACATCCTGCTGCCCACGCTCGGACACGCGCTGGCCTTCATTGCCGGGCTGGAGCACGGCGACATCGTGGGCATCAACCCCGAGGTCGGCCACGAGCAGATGGCCGGGCTCAACTACACCGCCGGCATCGCGCAGGCGCTGTGGGCCGACAAGCTGTTCCACATCGACCTCAACGGGCAGCGCGGGATCAAGTACGACCAGGACCTCGTGTTCGGCCACGGCGACCTGCTCTCGGCGTTCGCCACCGTCGACCTGCTGGAGAACGGCCTGCTCGACGGCCGGCGCTACGAGGGTCCGCGGCACTTCGACTACAAGCCGCTGCGCACCGAGGACGCCGACGGCGTGTGGACCTCGGCCGCCGCGAACATGCGCACGTACCTGCTGCTCAAGGAGCGCGCGGCCGCGTTCCGCGCCGATCCCGAGGTCGCCGAGGCGCTGGCCGTCGCCGGGGTCGCCGAGCTCGGTCAGCCCACGCTCGGGGCCGGCGAGTCGCTCGCCGATCTCGTCGCCGACCGCTCGGCGTTCGAGGACTACGACGCCGACAAGGCAGGCGAGCGTGGCTACGGCTACGTTCGGCTCAACCAGCTCGCCGTGGAGCATCTGATGGGGGCTCGATGACCTTGGTCGCTGGGGTCGACTCGTCGACCCAGTCCTGCACCGTCGTGATCCGCGACGCCGACACCGGTGCGCCCGTGCGCACCGGCTCGGCGAAGCACCCGTCCGGCACGGAGGTCGATCCGGCCGCCTGGTGGGACGCGCTGCAGGAAGCGATCAAGGCCGCCGGCGGGCTCGACGGCGTGGGCGCGATCGCGGTGGCCGGGCAGCAGCACGGCATGGTCTGCCTCGACGCCGACGGCGAGGTGGTGCGTCCGGCGCTGCTGTGGAACGACACCCGCTCGGCGAAGGAGACCGCCGAGCTCGTCGAGGAGCACGGCGCGCAGGCGTGGGCCGACGCGACGGGCAGCCTGCCCGTCCCGTCGTTCACGGTGACGAAGCTGCGCTGGCTGGCCGTGCACGAGCCGGCGAACGCGGCGCGGACGGCGGCGGTGTGCCTGCCGCACGACTGGCTGACGTGGAAGCTGCGCGGCACCGGGAGCCTCGACGATCTCGTCACCGATCGGGGCGACGCGTCCGGCACGGGCTACTTCTCCGGCGTCACGAACGCCTACCTGCCGGAGCTGCTGGAGCTCGGGCTGGGCCGGTCGGACGTGGTGCTGCCGCGGGTGCTCGGGCCGCACGAGTCGGGCGGCACCACGCCGTCCGGGGTCGTGCTCGGGCCGGGCACCGGCGACAACGCCGGGGCCGCGCTCGGCCTGGGCGCCGGGCCGGGCGACGTGGTGATCTCGCTGGGCACGTCCGGGGTGGTGTCGGCGGTGAGCACGGTGCCGACCGCGGATCCGACCGGCATCATCGCCGGGTTCGCCTCGGCCTCCGGCGAGCATCTCCCGCTGGTGTGCACGCTCAACGCCGCGCGTGTGCTGGACGCCGCGTGCGCGCTGCTGCGCGTCGACCACGCTGAGCTCGCGCGGCTGGCGCTGGCCGCGCCGGCCGGGTCGGGCGGGTTGGTGCTCGTGCCGTACCTGGAGGGCGAGCGCACGCCCAACCGGCCCGACGCGACCGGCGCATTGCACGGCATCACGCTGGCCACGTCCACGCCGGAGTACCTGGCCCGCGCGTACGTCGAGGGATTGGCGAGCGGGCTCGCCGACGCACTGGACGCGCTGGTCGCGGCCGGGGTGCCGGTGGAGCGGGTGTTCCTCGTCGGTGGCGGCGCGCGGTCGGACGCGGTCGCGACGATCGCGCCCGCGGTGCTCGGCACACCCGTCCTGCGGCCCACCCCGGGCGAGTACGTGGCCGACGGGGCGGCCCGGCAGGCCGCATGGGTGCTCTCCGGGGCGGACGCACCGCCGGAGTGGGCGGCCGCCGACACCGAGCGGTTCGAGGCGGAGCCCACCCCGACCGTCCGGGAGCGGTACGCGGCGGTGCGGGACCTGACCGCCACGCAGCTGCGGTGATCGCACCTGCCGGCCATCGCACGGTCCGGCGGCACAACCTGGCCCTCGTGCTGGGTTGTGTCGCCGAGGCCGAGCCGCTGTCACGGGCCCGGGTGGCCGACCGGACGGGGCTCACCCGCGGCACCGTGTCGTCGCTGGTGGACGAGCTGATCGCCGCTCAGCTGCTGACGGAGCTGGAGCTGGAGCGGGGCGGCACCGGCCGGCCGGCCGCGCCGCTGCAGCTCAATCGCGCCGGCCCTGCCGGGCTCGGGCTGGAGCTCGGCGTCGACCAGCTCGGCGCCTGCGTCGTCGATCTGACGGGCGCGGTGCGGGTGCGGCGCGTGGTGCCGTCGGCGCACCACGACACCGATCCCGCTGCCGTGCTCGACGCATTGGCCGAGCTCGCTCGTGACGTGCAGGCCGAGGCGGGTCTGCCCATCGCCGGCGCGCACCTGGCCGTGCCCGGGATCGTCGGGGACCGGGCGATCGTGCGGCTGCCGAACCTGCCGCGCTGGGCGGGCATCGATGCCGCTGCCGGGATGTCCGACCGGCTCGGGACCGCCACCGGCATGGCCAACGAGGCCGATCTCGCCGCGCTGGCCGAGCTGTGGTTCGGCCGGGCACCGGCCGACTTCCTGCACGTCTCCGCCGGGATCGGCATCGGCGCCGGGGTCGTGCTCGGCGGCGAGCTGTTCCGCGGGGCCGGCGGGCGAGCCGGCGAGCTCGGCCATGTGGTCGTCGAACCCGACGGGCCCGCCTGCAGCTGCGGCGGCCGCGGCTGCCTCGAGCGGGTGGCCGGGCTGGGCGAACTGCACGACCTGGATCGGGCCGCCCGCGCGTTGGGGGTGGCGCTCGTCGGCGCGGTCGCCCTGCTCGACGTGCGGACGATCGTGCTCGGTGGTCTCGACCCGACCGTCGCGGAGCCGCTGCGGGTCGCCGTCGCCGCCGAGCTGGCCCGCCTCGATCCCCCGGTCGCCGTCGCGGTGAGCGACCCGACGGCCGGGGGTGCACTGCGCGGCGCCGCGGCGACGGTCGTACGAGCGCTCGTCAGCTGCCCGATCCCGGCCCGGTGAAACCCGCCGCCCCTCGCGAGTTGGCCGGCTCGACAGGGTGAGTTGGCCGTCCCGGCAGGGCGAGTTGGCCATCCCGACAGGGCGAGTCGGCCATCCCGACAGGACGCGTCAACCGTTCCGCCCTGCTGACCGGGCCAACTCACCCTGCTGAACGGGCCAACTCACCCTGCTGAACGGGCCAACTCACCCTGCTGAACGGGCCAACTCGCCCTGCTGAACGGGCCAACTCGCCCTGCTGAGCCGGCCAACTCGGGGGGTCAGGGTGCGTGCCGTCAGGGACGCGGGGGCCTCAGGCCGTCGTGTCCTCGCCGCGGGCGGCGCGGATGTGCTTGGCCGTGTCGACGTAGTGGCGGTACCGGGAGACCTTTCCGGCGTCGTCGAACGTCCACAGGTGCAGTTCCTCGTCGGCGAACCGGCCACCATTGGGCAGGTCGAAGGCCGCCCGGATCTCGGCGACGACCTGGCGACCGGAGCCGATCACGTCGAGCACGGTGAACTCGCGCACGGTCCAGTCGGCGATCGAGGCGAAGAACTCCGCGGCGCCCTGGACGCCGCGCTGCGCGGCCAGGTGCGCGACGCCGGCGAGCTGGCCGTCGTTGCCGCGCTCCCACACGTCCCACGTGACGTCGTCGGCGAGGTGGTCGAGGATGGCGGGGATGTCGCCGCGTCCGAACGCGCTGTAGATGTCGGCGACGGCGGCCGTGTTGGCGGTCTCGGTGCTGGTCATCATGGTCTCCCGAGGTCGGTGGGCTGACCCGGAAACAGTGGCGGCGCCCTGCAGGACACACATCGGTCGTTCGACCTACCGGGCCGGCGCGGGCAGCAGTCCGTGCTCGACGGCGAAGACGGCGGCTCCGGCGCGGGTGCGCCGGCCCGTCTTGTCGTAGACGTGCGCGAGGTGGTGGCCGACGGTCCGCTCGGAGATCACCAGCCGCTCGGCGATGGCCCGGTTGGACAGCCCGCGGGCGGCCAGCCGCAGCACGTCGACCTCGCGGTCGGTGAGATCGCACGGCCACGCCCTCGGCAGGGCGGGCAGGCCGGCGCCGTCGAGGACGGCGGCGCACGCCTCCCGGTCGAGCCGTCCCGCGGTCGCCTCCTCGGCGAGGACCGCGCGGGCCGCGTCGAGGGGCCACGCCGGGCGGTGCGGGCGCTCCTCGGTCAGCGCCGCGAACACGTCGGCTGCGGCCAGGATCCGGGCCGCGAACGGCAGCTCCGACGCGCGGGCCCCGCGGTGGTAGCCGCTGCCGTCGCACCGCTCGTGATGCCCTGCCGCAAGCTCGGCGAGCGGCGCGAGGCCGGGGCAGCGGCGCAGGATCCGGTCGGTCCAGTAGGTGTGCAGCCGGACGCGTTCCTGGTCGGCCGGGCCGAGCGGTCCCGGCCGGTCCCACACCGAGCTGGGCACCGCGACCCGGCCGATGTCGTGCAGCAACGCGGCGCAGCGCAACGCCTCCCGGTCGGCCACCCCGGCCACGACGGCGGCCGCGTCGGCGATGCGCATGACGTGCGGGGAGTGCCCCACCAGGTACGTCCCCTTGAGATCGGCGACGGTCGCCAGCGCCGCGCAGAGGCGCTCCCGCTGCGCGGGCGGCACCGGTGGCCCGGGCACGGGCTCGGCCGCGATGACGGCCGCCAGCAGGTCGGACGCGTCGACGGCGGCCAGCACCTCGTCTGCCGCTGCGAGGAACGCCGCGGCCAGCTCGGGATCGAGGTGACCGCCGGCGCGGCGGCCCACCTCGGCTACCGCGCCGGGCACCCCACTCTCGGCGTGCGCGAACACCGCCTGCTCGGCCACGTGCAGGATCCGCCCGGCCAGGCTGATCCCGGCGCCGCGCCGGCCGTCGGGGATGCCGAGGCCGTCCCAGCGCTCGTAGACGTCGTCGAGCGCGTCGATCACGGCGGGCGCCAGGCCGAGACCGCCGCCGAGCGCACGGCTGACCTCGCAGCCGCTGCGCGCGGCCACCGGCCCCACGGTGGCGGCGATCTCGACGAAGTGTCGTGCCATCGCCGGCTGCTGGTCGCCCGCCCACGATCCGAAGCTGCCCAGCTGCGCGCCGAACACCGCGGGATCGCCGGGATCCAGCCGCTTCAGGGCAGCCTGGAACGCCGTGTCGTCACCGAAGTGCGCGGCGTTCTCGGACGCGTGGGACGTGCAGCCGATCGAGCGCAGCAGGGCCGCGGTGTGCACCACGGTCCGCTCGCCGACGGGCAGCCCGAGCGTGCCCGCGAACGCCGTCGCCACCACACAGGTGCGCAGGCCCTTCTCGAAAGGCAGGCCCGACGCCAGGTCGGTGGTGAGCGAGAGCGCCGCGAACACCTCGGTGACCGTCGTCACATCCGTGCGTAGCACCGGCGCAGCGTAGGCCCGTCAGGAGGCCTTCGGAAGGACGGTCACGGTGGTCGCGGTGATGGTCGTGCCGGACGCGGTGCCCGTCACCGCGACGACGTCGCCGACGGCGGGCTTGGGGTTCGCGGCCGCCGTGTTCACGGTGACGACGAGCCCGTCCGCGGAGGTGACGGTGGCGGTGTCGCCGGCCACCGCCGTGACGGTGCCGACGAGCCGCGCTGCCGGCACCCGCACTGCGACTGCGGTGGCCGCGTCCCCGGTGCCGATCACGCTGACCGCGACCCGCTGGCCGGGCTTCAGGTCGGCGAGCGACGGCACGTCCTGGCCGACGACGCGCGTGCGGTCGTCGGTGCGCAGGGTGCGCTGGGCCGCACCGTCGGGGGTGATGACGAGGGTTCCGTTGCCGGTGGACACGACCGTGCCGAGAACGACCGGGCCGGCGCCCCGCCCGCCCGGGCCGGGCCGGCCCTGCGGTCCGGGGCCCATGTCGAATCCGCGACCGCCGTCCGGCCCGCCCCTGCCGAATTCCCTGGCACCGAACCCACCAGGGCCGCGCTCGTCGAGCCGGGCGATGCCCGGGCCGCCTGGTCCGGCATGCCCCGGTCGGGAGAACAGCAGCGCGCCGGCGACCCCGCCGACGACGAGGACCGCGAGCCCGACCAGCGCCAGCAGCACGCCGGTGCGGGTCGGCCGGAAGCGGCGCTTCGGCGGCGCCGGGGCCTCTGCGGGGGGCTGCGCAGGAGGTTCAGGAGTGCTCATACGACCAATCTCGGACCGCTTGCTGAGCGGATCCTGAAGCCTGCCGTCCCTTCAGGCGATCTTCAGCTCCCACGTCCGCGCGGCACCGACAATGGCGGCATGGGAGCGCGGGTGCTGGTGGTGGAGGACGCGGAGGCGATCCGCGCTGCCGTCGTCGCCGGCCTGACCGCGGCCGGGTACGGCGCGGCGGGCCGGGTCGACGGCCGCACGCTGGAGGAGGACCTGACGCACTTCCGTCCCGATCTCGTGGTGCTGGACGTGATGCTGCCCGGTCGGGACGGGTTCGCGCTGCTGGACGTGGTGCGCCGCAGCAGCGACGCCGGCGTGGTGATGCTGACCGCGCGGGACGCGGTGGACGATCGGCTGCGCGGCCTCGGTGGCGGCGCCGACGACTACGTGGTGAAGCCGTTCGTGCTCGCCGAGCTGGTGGCGCGGGTGACGGCGGTGCTGCGGCGGATGGGTCGCACACCGTCGACCGTCGAGATCGGGGATCTGCTGATCGACGCGACCGCCGGGCAGGTGCGCCGGGCCGGCCGCCCGATCGAGCTGACCGCCACCGAACTGCGGCTGCTGGACTACCTGGCCGCACAACGTGGCCGGGTGGTGGGCAAGGGGCAGATCCTCACCGGGGTGTGGGGCTACACCGACTACGACCCGAACCTCGTGGAGGTGCACGTCTCGGCGCTGCGCCGCAAGCTGGGCGAGCCGCGGCTGCTGCACACCGTGCGCGGGCTCGGGTACGTGCTGCGCGCGGAGGCGCCATGAGATCGCTGCGGGCGCGGGTCACGGCATCGTCGCTGGCCGTGCTGGCGGCGGTGCTGGTGGGGATCACGCTGCTCACCGACGTGGTGTTCGCCGCGCAGAGCAACGCAGATCTCCGCGCGGCCGTGGCGACGCGGGCGGCGCTGGCGCAGCAGCTGGCCGCGCAGGGAGTCGATGACGAGGACATCGCCCGTCAGGTGTCGATCCCCGGGATCAGGGCGGTCGTGGTGGGTCCCGGGGCTCGGCCCGTGCCGCCCGGCCCGCAGGGAGCGCGCCGGCGCGGACCCACCGACCAGATCGTCGACCAGCCGTTGCGGGACGGGTCGCGGCTGCTGCTGATCGGCGAGGCCGGGCCGGTCTCCGACGCGCAGGAGCGGCTGCGGCGCATCCTGGTGCTGCTGGCCATCGCGGCACTGGCGGTGGCCGGGGTGGTCACGCTGTGGACGACCCGGTTGGCACTCGCACCGCTCGACGCGATGACGGCGCTGGCCCGGTCCATCACCCGCGGCGACCGCGGCCGCCGGCTCGATCCCGCGCGCACCGACACCGAGCTCGGCCGCACCGCCGCCGCGTTCGACGACATGCTCGACGCGCTGGAACGCTCCGAGGCCACGGCCGTGGCGTCGGAGGCACGCACCCGACGGTTCGTCGCCGACGCCGCGCACGAGCTGCGCACCCCGCTGGCCGGTGTGCACGCCGTGGTCGAGGCCGTCATGGACTCGTCGATGCCCGCCGAGCAGCGCGAGCGGATGCACCTGCTGCTGCTGCGCGAGACCCGCCGCGCGAGCCGGCTCGTCGACGACCTGCTGGCGATGGCGCGCATCGACGCCGGCATCGAACTGCAGCGCGAACCCGTCGACCTGCTGGAGCTGGCGCAGGCCGAGGTCGAACGTGCACGGCTGCTCGACCCCGACCGGCCCGTCACGCTCGACGGGACGCGCAGCGTCGTCGACGGCGACCCGGCCCGGCTGGCCCAGGTGCTGGGCAACCTGCTCGACAACGCCCGCCGCCACACCCCGCCCGGCGCGCCCGTCGCCGTCCACGTCGGGGACGGGCGGGTGCGGGTGACCGACCACGGGCCCGGCGTGCCCGTCGCGGACCGGGAGCGGATCTTCGACCGGCTCGTCCGGCTGGACGAGGCCCGCACGGACGGTGGCGCGGGGTTGGGCCTGGCCATCGCCCGTGGCATCGCGCGGGCGCACGGAGGCGACCTGCAGTGCGTGGACCCGAAGGACGGGGAGGGAGCGGAGTTCGAGCTCACGCTCCCCCGGCCCAGTTGATCATTGCGGGGCGGCTAGTCCTCGTCGGCCGGGCTTGCCTTGCGGACGTAGAGCAGGCGGTCGCCGCGTTCCAGCGCGTCCACCGCGCTCGCGTCGACCCGGTACAGGTCGTCGCCGCGCACCACGCCCAGGACGATGTCGGCGAGGTGCCGCGGTGAGCCGCCGACCTCGCTCTCCTCGACGGCGCGCTCGCTGATCGCGAAGCCGGCGTCGGGGGTCAGCAGGTCCTCGATCACCTCGACGACGGCGGGCGTGGTGGTGGCGGCGCCGAGCAGCCGGCCCGCCGTCTCCGCGGAGACGATGACGGAGTTGGCGCCGGACTGGCGCAGCAGGTGCACGTTCTCCGACTCCCGCACCGAGGCCACGATGCGGATGTCGGGCGCCATCTCGCGCGCGGTGAGGGTGACCAGCACCGCGGTGTCGTCGCGGTTGGTGGCGATCACGATGGCCTTGGCCTTCTGCACTCCGGCGATGCGCAGCACGCTGGAGCGGGAGGCGTTGCCGGTGACGGTGACCAGCCCGAGCGCGGACGCGGCGTCGAGCTGAGCCCGGTCGGTGTCGACGACGACGATGTCGGTGGGCTCGGTCCCGTCGCCGAGCAGCGTGTCGACGGCGGCGCGGCCCTTGGTGCCGTAGCCGACGACGACCGTGTGGTTGCGCACGCGTGTCCTCCAGCGCTGGATGCGGAAGCCCTGACGGGACCGTTCGGTGAGCAGTTCGACGGTGGTGCCGACGAAGGTGATCAGGAAGATCAGCCGCAGCGGGGTGACGAAGATCGTCGTCATCAACCGGGCGAAGTCGGTGACGGGAACGATGTCACCGTAGCCGGTGGTGGAGACCGACACCGTCGAGTAGTAGAAGGCGTCGAGCAGGCTGATTCCGTCGTCGTTGTTGTTGTCCTTGTAGCCGTCGCCCCCGAAGTAGACGATCAGCGCGGTGATGACGAGCGCGCCCATCGCGATCCCGAAGCGGCGGAGCAGCGCCATGACGGGGGTCTCGCCGGACTCCGGCATGCGGACGGGCCCGACGAGGGACTGGTCCGCAATGGGTCGACGGCCACGCCGAGCTCTACTCACGGCGCGTGACGATAGCGGCAACGGTGTGCGGACCTGCGGGAAGGCCGCGCAGCGATCACCCGCACGAGCCGCCGCGCCCCCCGTTCGGCGAGCGCGGCGGCCGCGGATCAGGCGCCGGTGACCGGCTCCAGCACCTGGTGGACGAGGCCGCCGGAGGTGACCTCGGTGTCGACGACGGTGAATCCCGACGGCGCAGCACCCTCGGCGAACAACCGCTTGCCGGAGCCGAGGACGACCGGGAACGTCACCAGCCGGTAGGTGTCGACGAGGCCCGCGTCGTGCAGGGTGCGGACGAGCTGCCAGCTGCCGTGCACCTGCAGCTCCCGACCGGGGTGGGCCTTGAGCTGCTTCGCCGCCGCCACGACGTCACCGGTGATGATGGTCGTGTTGGCCCAGCCGGACGAGGTGATGGTGCTCGACGGGATGTGCTTGGGCAGGCCGTTGAGTGCGGCGGCGACAGGGTTGCCGGGATCGGTGACCGTCGACCAGTAGGTCTGCATGTCGTCGTGGGTCGAGCGGCCGAGGAGGAACTCGTCGGCGTGGATGAACCAGCCGTTGACGATCGCGCCGAACTCGGCGTCGGCGTAGGGCCCCACCCAGCCACCCTGGTCGAACCCGTTGCTGCGGTCCTCGTCGGGCCGGCCGGGGGCCTGCATGACCCCGTCGAGGCTGAGGAAGGTGTGCACGGTGAGCTTCATGCGGATTGGACCACCAGATCCGCCGGAACTCATCGATCAGCCCATGCTCTTCCAGCGGGTGTGTGCCCACCCGGCCACGACGAGCCCGACCACGGCCGCGATCACCAAGGCGGCCAGCTGAGCGGGGAAGCCGCCGGGCACCCAGGAGGCGAGCCCGGAGTGGGAGTGGTCGATGACGATGCGGATGGCGCCCTGCGTTGCGATGGCCAGCACGATCATGGCCATGACCTGCACTGCGATGTAGGCGTTCTTCATGTTGTCCCCCGAGTTGTACTTTTATGGTGCGATCGCATCATAAACCGAAGGAGGCTCCGTGCCCAAGCGGGTCGACCACGACCAGCGCCGCCGTGAGATCGCCGCCGCCGTCTGGCGGCTGGCCAGCACGAACGGCCTGGAGGACGTGACCCTGCGGAAGGTCGCGGCGGAGGCCGGGGTGTCGATGCGGCTGGTCCAGTACTACTTCGGCACCCGCCACGAGCTGCTCGTCAAGGCGCTGGAGATCCTCAACGCCGACACGTCGGCGCAGGTCCAGGAGCAGATCCCCGAGGGCGCCACGCCGCAGGACGTGCTGCGCACCGTCCTGCTCGCGATGCTGCCGCTCGACGAGCAGCGCCGGACCCGCTACCTCGTGCACCTGGCCTACTTCGTCCGGTCGCTCTCGGACGAGTCGCTGGCCGGGGAGTTCCGCGACGCCCCTCCGCTGCTGGAACGCCTGGTGGCCGACCTCATCGGCTGGGGGCAGGCCGAGGGGCAGGTGCCCGCCGACGTCGACACGTTCGTCGAGGCCGAGTTGCTGCTGGCCGCCGTCGACGGACTGCAGACCGCGGTCGTGCTCGGCCAGCGCAGCGTCGAGCAGACGATCGCCCTCGTCGACCGGCTGCTCGACCGGCTCTTCACGGCGTAGCGTCCGGCCATGGCGCGCTACGCGATCCTGATCCGCGGCATCAACGTCGGCACCGCCAAGCGCGTGGCCATGGCCGATCTGCGCGCGCTGCTCGAGGAGCTCGGCTACACGGCCGTGAAGACCCACCTGAACAGCGGCAACGCCGTCGTCACCGGCCCGGAGGCGGATCCACTCGCGCAGGCCGCGCGGATCGAGGAGGCGTTGGTCGCGCGGACCGGGGTCAGCGCGCGGGTGCTGGTCGTCACCGCGGAGCACCTGCGCGCGATCGCCGCGGCGCACCCGTACGCGACGGAGATGGCCGCCGTCGAGAAGGGCGGCTCACGCATGATGGCGCACCTGCTGGTGGCAGCGCCCGATCCCGCGGTGCTGGCCGAGCACGACGCGGCCGCGTTCGATCCCGGCCACGCGCAACTGGGCGACCGCGTCATCTACCAGTGGTGCCCGGCCGGGCTGCTGGAGAGCCCCGACATGCACGGCTGGGCCACGAAGCACCTCGGCGTGGAGGTCACCACGCGCAACTGGAACACGATCGCGAAGCTCGCCGAGCTGCTGTGATCAGCCGGCCGCGATCACCTCGATCTCCACGAGCCAGTCCTCGGTGAGGGTCTGCGCCACGATCGCCGTCGTCGCTACGGCCCGGCCACCCAGCGCGGCGACCCGGGCGCGGGCGTTCGCCTCGGCGTAGGCGGGATCGCGCAGGTAGCTGGTGACCCGCACGATGTGGTCGACGGTGAGATCGGCGGCCGCCAGGATCGCCCGGATGTTGGACCACACGAGGTCGAGCTGGGCGGCCAGATCGACACCGGGCACTCCGGACGGATCGAGTCCCATCGTGCCGCTGACGTAGACGGTGCGCTGCGCGCCGCGGACCTCCACGGCATGCACCCAGTCGCCGTCGGTCGCGTAGACGCCATCGCGCGGGTCGTGCGTGCGGATCTCCATGCCGTCAGCCTCGCCGGCCCGGCAACCGGGTTTCAGCCTGCCGGCACCGACTCCAGCAGCGTCCGTAGGCCTTCGGCGTCGAGCAGGTCGGCGGGGCGCAGCGTGAGGTTGTGGCGGACGAAGTGGAACGCGGCCCGTACCTGCTCCGGCGGGCAGTCGGCCAGCGCCGCCCACGCCAGCCGGTAGGCGGCCAACTGCACCGACAGCGCCGGCACGCTCGCCTCGTCGGGCAGCGCGCCGGTCTTCCAGTCGACCACCGTGAAGCCACCGTCGGGATCTGCGAACACCGCGTCCATCCGGCCGCGCACCCCGATCCCGGCGACGACGGTCTCGAACGGCACCTCGTACTCGACGGGCCGACGCTCCGCCCACACCGAGGCCAGGTAGGCGTCCTGCAGCTCCTCCAACGCGTCGTCGGAGGCGGCGCCCTCGTCGGCGGCACCGGGCAGCTCGTCCAGGTCGAGCAGCTGGGCGGCGCCGTACCGCTGCTCCAGCCAGGCGTGGAACGCGGTGCCCCGGCGGGCGTGCGGGTTCGGCGGCAGCGGCACCGGGCGGCGCAGCCGGGCCGCCAACCCGGCCGGATCGGCGGCCAGATCGACCAGCTGGCTCACCGACAGCTGCTGCGGCAACGCGACGGTGGGCCGGGCACGAGCGGCAGCCCGCTCGGCGAGCAACACCTCGACATCGGCCGCCCAGCCCTCGGGATCGTCGATCTCCTCGGCGGCCGGCTCGTTTCCGTGATCAAGGGCAAAAGGTTGCTCGTGAAGATCATCCGACGACCTTTTGCCCTTGATCAACGAACCGTCACCGAGCAGACCGAGCTGTGCCCCTGGGTCGGCGTCCTCGAAGCGGGACTCGTCCAACTCGCGCAGCGCGGCCCGCACGAGCTCGGCGCCCGCGTGGACGTCGGCGGAACGCTCGCCGAGCGGATCGGCCGGCCATACCGCCGTCGGCGGGTCGACGGTGGCCGGGTTGACCTCACCGTCGGCCGGCTCCGGCGCCCACTGCTCCGGCGTGTGAACGGCGGCCAGCTCGGTCAGGAACTCCGACGGCTGCCGCGGCCGGTCCCCGGTCGCCGGCCACCGGTGCCCGGAGACGAACAGCACCCGTTCCGCCCTGGTCAGGGCCACGTAGGCGAGGCGGCGCTCCTCGGTCGTGCGGCGCTCGTCCAGTGCCGCGTCGTGCGCGGTGACGGCCGATTCCATCTCCTTGCGGTCGCCGCCGTCGGGGAGGTCGAGCACGGGGAGATCGGCGACGTCGCCGCGGAGCGCAGGCGGCAGCTCGGCGGGGTTGGTGAGCCACGTGCCGCTGATCCGGCGGCCGGGGAACACCCCGGACACCAGGTGCGGCACCGCGACGACCTCCCACTCGAGGCCCTTCGCGGCGTGCACGGTGAGCACCTGCACCCGATCGGTGGCGATCTCCACCTCGCCCGGCGTGAGCCCGTCCTCGGCCTTCTCGGCGGTGTCGAGGTAGTCCAGCAGCGCCGGCAGCGTGGCCACCTCGGCGCCCGCGGCGAACTCGGCGACGACGTCGGCGAATGCGTCCAGGTGCGCCCGCCCCACAGGGCCGGGACGGGCGGCGGTCTCGGCGTCGAGCAGCAGCATCCGCTCGGCGTCGGCGACGATGTCGGTGAGCGGGGCCGCGGCGCGCGAGCGCAGCCACGTCAGCTCCCTGGCCAGCCGGTTGATCCGCCCGTACCCGGCCTCGGTGTAGGCCTCCGCGGGTCCGGGATCGTCCAGCGCGTCGACCAGCCCGGCCTGCTCGGCCTGCTCGCCGGGCAGCGCGCCGAGCGCCATCTCCTCGGGGGTCAGCGGGCCGCGGCGCGGCGGGAACGCCGGCACCAGATCGCGCGCCCGCGCCCACAACGCGGCCAGGTCGGTGACGCCCAGCCGCCAGCGTGCACCGGTCAGCAGCCGCGCCGCGGCAGGGCCGGCCAACGGGTCGGCGACCAGCCGCAGCGCGCTGACCAGGTCGCGCACCTCCGGTGTGTCGAGGAGTCCACCCAGCCCCACGACCTCGACGGGCAGCCCCCGCGCCCGCAGCGCGGTCGCGAGCCCGTCCATGTCGGCGCGGCGGCGCACCAGCACCGCCGACGTGGGTGGCGGCTCGCCCGTCACCTCCGCGGTGCGCCAGTGGCCTGCGATGCCGTCGGCCAGCCACGCGATCTCGCTCGCCGCGTCGGGCAGCAGGGCCACGCGCACGTCGGCGTCGGGCATCTCGCGGCCGGCGCGCAGCTCGCCGACGTCGACGGCGTCGGGCGCCGCGCGCAGCGGCGCCGAGATCGTGTTGGCGAGATCCAGCACCGCCTCCGGGTTGCGGAAGCTGGTGAGCAGGCCGTACGCATCGGCCGGCACGCCGTCGGCGACGGGGAAGTCGGTGCGGAACCGCACCAGGTTGCCCGCGCTCGCGCCGCGCCAGCCGTAGATCGACTGGCTGGGATCGCCGACCGCGGTGATCGCCGGCCCGTCCGGGCGGACGTCGTCGCCGGGGCGGGTGCCGAACAGCGCCCGCAGCAGCACCCGCTGCGCGTACCCGGTGTCCTGGTACTCGTCGAGCAGCACCGCCCGGAACGTGGCGCGCTCGGTGGCGCCGACCTCCGTATGGGCGTCGGCGACGCGCGCGGCGATCGCGAGCTGGTCGGCGAAATCGACCGCGCGCTCCGTCCGCTTGCGTGCGGTGAACGCCTCCACCAGCGGCAACAGCACGGCGCGCTGGCGCTGCATGTCGATCCATCGCTGGTACTTCTGCGACGGTTCCGCCCGCTGCCCCTTCGCCCGCGGCGCGTTCGCCAACTGATCGATCATGCGGTCGGCGTGGCGGCGGACGTCGTCGGGTTCGACGAGGTGCTCGCCCAGCTCCCCGGCCAGCGCAAGCAACCGCTCGGTGACCGTCGCCGGCACGATGTCGAGATCCAGGTCGTCGCCCCAGCTCGACACCACGCGGTGCGCGAGCTGCCACGACGCCGTCTGCGACAGCAGCCTGGCCGCCGGCTCGGCAGGTAGCCGCAGCGCGTGCTCGCCCACCAGCCGGCCCGCGTACGCGTGATAGGTCGAGATGGTCGGCTCGCCGGCCATCAGCTCGGACCTGCGGGTGCCCGTCGGATCCAGGTCGTCGAGCAGTCGCGACCCGGCCAGCCGCCGCAGCCGCGCCCGCACCCGCGCGCCGAGCTGCTGCGCGGCCTTGCGGGTGAACGTCAGGCCCAGCACCTGCTCGGGCCGCACGGCACCCGTCGCGACCAGCCAGACGACCCGTGCCGCCATCGTCTCGGTCTTGCCCGCCCCCGCCCCCGCCACGACCAGCGCCGGACGGGCCGGGGCAGCGATCACCGCGGCCTGCTCGTCGGTCGGCGGTGGCAGACCCAGCGCATGGGCCAGCACGTGTGGGGTGAGGGCCACCGGCCCGTTCTACACCGGTGACGCTGGGTACACGGTGGAGGCGCACCGCCCGCATGCCGGATGGCGGCGCCAGGGTGATCATCGATTCCATGACCTACGCGTTCGACGTCGAGCTGGCCCCCGCGCTCGACGTTCTCCCGAAGATCGACGTCTCCGACATCCCGGCCGCCCGGAACACCCTGGACGTGCTGCTGGGCCAGCTCGACGAGCCCGACCCCACCGGCGTCGAGGAGCGGGATGTGCGCATCCCCGGGCCGGACGGCGCCCCGGACGTGCTCCTGCTGCTCTACGTGCCCGAGCAGCGCATCGGCACCGGCGCCGTCTACGACGTGCACGGCGGCGGATTCATCCTCGGCGCGGCCGGCGGCAACCGGGCCCGCAATCTCCAGGTGGCCCGGGAGCTGGGCGTGGTCGTCGCGTCGGTGGACTACCGCCTGGCGCCCGAGCACCCGTTCCCGGCCGGGCTGGAGGACTGCTACGCGGGTCTGACCTGGCTGGCCGCGCACGCCGACGAGCTGGGCGTCGATCCGGCCCGCATCGCGATCCACGGCATCAGCGCCGGTGGCGGGCTGTGCGCGGCGCTGGCGCTGCTGGCGCGCGACCGGGGCGGGCCGGCCATCGCGTTCCAGTACCTCGGCGTGCCCGAGGTGGACGACCGCCTCGACACCCCCAGCATGCGGGCGTTCGTCGACACCCCGATCTGGAACCGCCCCAATGCCGTCGTCAGCTGGGACTCCTACCTCGGCGCGGGCGTACCCGGCACCCCCGCGGTCTCGCCGTACGCCGCGCCGGCCCGCGCCACCGACCTCGCCGGCCTGCCGCCCGCGTACGTCTCGGCGATGCAGTTCGATCCGCTGCGCGATGAAGGCCTCGCCTACGCGCTGGCGCTGCTCGCGGCGGGCGTGCAGGTGGAGCTGCACCTGTTCCCCGGCACCTTCCACGGCTCGGCGATGGTCGAGGCAGCACAGGTGAGCCGCCGCGAGCTGGACGAGGCGGTCACAGTTCTGCGCAACGCCGTCGGCTGAGCGCACACTGGGGACGTGCCCACCCCACGCGAGGCCGGCTCGGCGGTCCGGGCGGCGGCCGGAGCGGCCGGGGTGCTGGCCACGACCGTCCAGGACACCCACTCGGCGATCGTCCGGCACCACCCGGTGCTGCGGCGGCTGCCGCGGCCGGTGCGCCTCGTCCAGGACGGCTTCACCGCGCTGGTCTACGGCGGGGTGCGGCTCGGTATCGCTGCGCTCGGCGCCGGCGCGGCAGCCGTTGTCGAACGGGCGCCGCGCACCCGCGAGTCGCGACCGTTCTCGGGATCGGCGCGCGGGCGCCGGCTCGCCGGCCTTGTCGACGGCGCATTCGGCAGCCACCTCGACGCCGTCGGCTACCCCGGCCTGGCCGGGCCGATGACGATCCGCGTCGACGGTGCGGGCATCGCCGTCGACGCCGCGGCGCTGGCCCGGCATCATCCGAGCGCCACCGGCACGATCGTGGTGCTGATCCACGGGCTGATCGAGACCGAGGACTGGTGGCTGCCCACACCGGACGGCGACGACTTCGGCGCCCGCCTCGCCGCCGACATCGGCGCCACCTGCGTCCGGGTGCGCTACAACAGCGGGCAACCGGTCGCGCGCAGCGGCGCGGAGCTCGACGAGCTGCTCAGCCGGCTCGTCGACGCCTGGCCGGTGCCGCTCACCCGCATCGATCTGATCGGCCACTCGATGGGCGGCCTGGTGGCCCGGGTCGCTCTGCAGCGGGCGACCGGTACCTGGCCGTCCCGGGTGCGCCATCTGGTGTGCCTCGGCACCCCGCACCGCGGTTCACCGGTCGAACGCGCCGCGCACGGCGCGGCCGCATTGCTCAGCCGTTCCGAGCTCACCGCACCCGTCGGCACGCTGCTCGACCTGCGCAGCGCCGGCATCAAGGACCTCCGGCACGGCATCGGCGGCGATCCCGTGCCCCCGAGCGTCCGGCACCAGGACATCGCGGCCACGCTCAGCAGTACCCCGACCGGCCTGCTCGGCCGCTCCTTCGGCGACCTGCTCGTGCTCCCGTCCAGCGCCCTGACGTCTGCCGCGCCGGACCACGGCCGGGCCATCGGCAGCCTCGGACACCGCGACCTGCTTCACCACGACTCGGTCTACGACCTGCTGCGGGAGTGGCTGACCGGCGGGGACCCGGAGGGTACGAGTATCGTTCGCAGGTAGGTCGTTCGAGTTTCGGTTGTTCGTGTTCTGCACGGGTCGCGGGAACAGCGGAAGGTGCAGGCACGGCGTCACAAGGACGTCGACCGCCTCGACACCCGCCGTGTTCGACCGGGCGGGTGCACAATGCAGCCGCCGCGGGCCTGCTAGGAGCAGACGTGGCACAGGGCACTGTCAAGTGGTTCAACGGCGAAAAGGGCTTCGGCTTCATCGCTCAGGATGGCGGAGGCGCTGACGTCTTCGTGCACTACTCCGAGATCGACGCCGGGGGCTTCCGCAGCCTCGACGAGGGTCAGCGCGTGGAGTTCGAGATCGGCCAGGGCGCCAAGGGCCCCCAGGCGACGGGCGTGCGGGTCGTCTGACCGCATCCCACAGCACCAGGCAGGAGCCCGCTTCCCGTGAGGGAGGCGGGCTCCTGTCGTCTCACGGCTCCAGGACTCCCCGACCCGACCCAGCGCGCAGTCCGGCGAGGACGAGGTCGAGACCCGCGTCGAACTCACGGCGGGGGTCGTGCCCGGCTACCCCGGCGAGGGCGGCGAGGGTCGGGTTCCGCTCCCCCGCGACGGCGCGGACGCGGTCGGCGGCAGCCGCGGCATCGGTCGCGGATCCGAGCGGTCCGACGAGCTCGGCCTGCGCGATGCCCATGACGAAGCCCATGACAGCGCGGAAGGCCACGAGCAGCTCGAACCCGGTCCGTCCCGAGCGGGCGAGCGCTTCGGCGAGCGCTTCGGCGGGGGCGAGCGATGCGGGCGTGGACGTGCGCCGGGTCAGCACCAGCGGGATCGCTCCGGGATGCCGGCGGACGGTGCTCCACAGGGCCGTCGCGCTACGCCGCACGTCGTCGGCCCAGTCGTCGCCGGGCTCGGTCTCGGGGACCAGGGCCGCGACCGCGTCGACGACCAGCTCCTCGAGTCCGCCACGGCCGTCGAGGTAGTTGTAGAGGGTCATCGGTCCGGTGCCGAGCGCTGCAGCGAGCGACCGCATCGTGAGCGCGGACAGCCCGTCCCGGTCGACGATCGCCAGAGCCTGCTGCTGGATCTGGCCGAGCGCGAACCGCGCGGTACGAGGCATCCGACCTCCCCTTGACACGTACGACGTACGTGAACGATCCTAGTTCACGTACAACGTACGTAAACGAGGAGGCCCGATGCCGACCACGACCCCGATGTCGTTCCCGTCCGGCGGCGACCTCTGTGCCGCCTGGATCACCCGTCCCGACGGACCCGGACCGTGGCCGGCCGTCCTGCTCGTGCACGGGCTCGGCGCGACCCACGGGATGCGCCTGGATCAGTACGAGCAGGCCTTCGCCCGTGCCGGCATCGCGACGTTCGCCTTCGACTTCCGCCATCTCGGCGGCTCCGGCGGATCCCCGCGCCAGCTCGTCTCCGTGCGTCGCCAGCTCGCCGACGTCGAGGCCGCGCTCTCGGGGCTGCGCACGTTCCCCGGCATCGCGGCCGACCGGGTCGCCATCTGGGGCACGTCGATGGGCGCGGCCCATGTCCTGCTCAGCGCGGCCCGGCACGCCGACCTCGCCGCCGTCGTCGTCCAGTGCCCGGTGGTCGACACCCGCGACGCAGCGCTCGGCGCCGGCCTGCGCCACGTGCTGCGGCTGGCCGGGCCGATCGCCGACGACCTGCTCCGGGCGGTGCTACGACTACCGCGTCGCTACATCCCGATCGTCGGCGCGCCCGGCACCACAGCACTCGTCACGACACCCGGGGCCGAGCAGGGCTGGTACGGCATGGTCCCGGCCGGGGCCTGGTTCGACAATCGGGTCGCGGCCGCCGTCGGCGCTCGCCTGATCACTCTCGACGCGTCCCGGGCGGCCGGCCGCGTCGCCGCTCCGTTGCTGGTGTGCCTGGCCGACCACGAGACGCTGACCGACCCGCGCATCGCAGCGCGGGTCGCCGAGCGCGCCAAGCAGGGCAGCGCCATCCACTACCCGACCGACCACTTCGGGGTCTACCACCCACCTTTCGTCGAGCGCATCGTCGCCGACCAGGTGGCGTTCCTGACCCGCCACCTCGGCATCCAGGAGACCGTCGATGCGTGAGCTGCGCACCCAGCAGGACGCGAGCTTCCTCGAGTTCGCCCGCTCCCTCACCGCCGCCGACTGGACGGCGCCGAGCGCCTGCGCCGGCTGGACGGCCAAGGACGTCCTGGCACACCTCGCGCTGGGCCTGCACCTCCCGACCGGCCGCCTCCTCGCGGAGATCGCCCGCCGGCGCGGATCGTTCGACGCCGCCAACGACGTCCTCAGCCGGCGGCACGCGAGCGAGCGGGAGGTCAGCGAGCTGATCGAGGAGTTCGACCGGTATCGCCACCGGCCACGCGGCATCGGCCGCCTCCTCCCCCAGGCCCTGCTGCTGGGCGACCACACGGTGCACCACATCGACATCGCCCTCGGTCTCGGTCGACCCGCCGCTCTGGCCCCGGCAGTGGCGGACGCGGTGCTCAGGGTGGAGACCTCCGTGCCCAACCCGTTCGTGCCGGCACGCGCCCGCAGCGCTGGACTGCGCCTGGTCGCCACCGATACGGGATGGACCCGCGGACCCGTCGACGCGCCGCAGGTACGTGGGCACGCGGCCGACCTGATCGCCGCGCTCGCCGGGCGGGTCGCGGCGCTCTGCACCCTCTCAGGTGGCGGCGTCGCGATGCTCGCTCGGCGCGTTCCTGTCAGGGCTCCGGGACGGGTCGACCCGACTCGTTGACGGGGCAGCTGGTGCGCACCGGGCAACGATCGCAGTCGGGGCCCACGCGGGCGATGAACTGCTCCCCCGAGGTCTCGACGCCGCACTGCAGCACGATCTGCTCCCAGCGGGCGAGGTCGTCGGCCTCCAGCGGCGGCTGGACGGGCTCCTTCGCCTCACCGCCGGCCTTCTGGTCGGCGACGTAGACCAGCCGTGCGCCGCCGGGCGGGCTCGCCGGGTCGAGCAGCTCCCGGAACGCGCCCAGCGCGGCCGCGAGCTGATAGACCGCCAGCTGCGGGTGCTCGGCCGCGGCCTGCTTCGACAGCGCCGTCTTGCCCGTCTTCACGTCGATGACGACGGGCCGGCCGGACGCATCGACCTCCAGCCGGTCGACCCGGCCGCGCAGCCGCAGCCGCGGCCCCACCTGCGGGGTCAGCTCCACCTGCACCGGGTGCTCCACCGCGAGCAGGCGCAGACCCTCGGCGCGGCTGCTGCGCACCCACCCGTCGAACGCGGCGAGCATGCGCCGCACCCTGGCCAGCTCGCGACGGGAGTACCAGGGCGCGCCCGCGTCGAGCCGCGCCCAGGCCGAGGAGAGCGCCCCCTCCAGCTCGGCGTCTGCCGCGCCCGCCGCGCTGGCCTGCACCAGCGCGTGCACCAGCGAGCCGGTGACCGCCGCCAGCGCCCCGACGTCGCCGCCGCCGTGGCGCAGCAGCACCCACCGCAGCGGGCAGCGCAGGATCATCTCCACGTCGGACGGCGACACGGGCGTGATCTCACCCGCCGCGTGCAACGGCGCGGTGCTCGACACCGCGGGCACCCCGTACCAGTCGTCGGGATGCGCACCTGGCACCCCCGCGTCAGCCAGCCGGGCGAGCGCCGCGGCCGCCCGCGCCTGCCGCTCGGGCGTCGTCGCGGGATCGCTCACGGCCCGGCGCAGCTCCCCCACCAGCTCGGGAAGCACCAGCGAGCGGCCGGGCCGTGACACCACCCGTTCGCCCTGACCGGCCGGGATCGGGTCGAGCTCGTCGAGGAACCGGGACGGCTGCTCGTCCTCGCCCTGCACGCCGCTGACCAGCAGCGTGTGGCGGGCGCGGGAGCACGCCACGTAGAACAATCGCCGCTCCTCGGCCAGCACCGGCGCGATCCGGGAGACGGCCGGCGAATCGGGATCGGCCACCCCGGCCACGGCGTCGACGAGCCGCTCGTTGCCCAGCAGGCTGCCGCGCAGCCGCAGGTCCGGCCAGGTGCCCTCCTGCACCCCGGGCACGGCCACGACCGTCCATTCGCGGCCGCGGGCGGCGTGCGCAGTGAGCAGCGCGACGGCCTCGCCCTGCGGCGCGCCGGGGGCCAGCGTGGTGCTGGGCAGGCCCTGGTCGGCGAGGTACTCGGTGAACCCGGCGAGATCCGATCCGGGCAACCGGTCGGTGTGGCGGGCGGCGGCATCGAACAGGGCCATCACAGCGTCGAGATCGCGGTCGGCGGCGGCGCCGATCGGGCCGCCCCGGGCGCTCGCATCGCTCCAGCGCTGGGCGAGCCCGCAGGCCTGCCAGACCCGCCACAGCACCTCCTCGGGGCTCTCCCCGTCGCGCGCGGCCTCCCCTGCGATCGCGAGCAGGGTGCCGACCCGGCGCAGCGGCGCGGTGTCGCCCTTCGGCAACGCGGCCAGCGGGTCCGGCCGCCCGGCCACCGCCGCGCGCAGCGCCTGCACCAGCAACGGATCGGACGTGAGCCGCTCGGCACCCTCCGTGTCGGGGAACGGCTCGGTGCCGCCCTCCCCGAGGCCCGCGTGCAGGCGCAGCAGGCCGCGGCGCAGGCGGCGCATCCGCATCGGGTCGGCCGAGCCCAGCGACGAGGTGAGCAGCGCGGTGGCGGCGTCGGCGTCGATCTCCTGCGGACGGGTGGCGAACCGCAGCACCATCAGCAGCGGCACGACCGCGGGCTGGCGGGCCAGCGGCAGCTCATCGGGCGGCGCCGCGATCGGCACCCCCGCGGCGAGCAGGGCGCGGCGCAGGGTGGGCAGGGACCGGCGCGCCGACCGCGACAGCACCGCCATCTCCGACCACGGCACCCCCTCGACGAGGTGCGCGCGGCGCAGCTGGTCGGCCACCCAGCCGGCCTCCTGGGCCGCCGAGGTGAACACCCTGACGGCGACCGCGCCGTCGGGCACCTCCAGGTGCGGCGGCGGCATCCGCAGCCGCCCCTCGCCCGCACCGGGCAGCCGGGCCGCGAGCCGCGCGCAGGCGGTGCGCACCGCGGCCCCGCCGCGGTGGTCGGTGCCCAGCACCACGGTGGGCGCCTCCAACGCCCGCATGCCCTCGGGATCGGCGCCGCGGAAGGTGAGCACGGCCTGGTCGGGATCGCCGGCCAGCAGCACGGTGGTGGCGGTGGCGCCGAGCACCCGCACCAGCTCCATCTGCTGCGGATCGAGATCCTGCGCGTCGTCGACGACGAGGTGGCGCACTCGCTGTCGCTCGGCGGCGAGCAGCTCGGGATCGGCGGCCAGCGCGTCGAGCGCGGCGGCCACCAGCTCGGCGGCGTCGAGCGCGGGCGCGGTGGCCTGCGGCGCCCCCCGACCCGCGGCCCCACGCAGCAGCGTGACCTGCTCGTACGTGCGGTAGAACCGGCCGGCGGCGCGCCAGGAGTCGACGTCGAACCGCTCGCCCAGCCCGGCCAGCTCCTCCGGCCCGAGACCGCGCTCGCCGGCCCGGAGCAGCAGCTCGCGCAGCTCGGCGGCGAACCCGGGCAGCGGCAACGCCGGGAGCAACCGCTCCGGCCAGCCGGAGTGCGGCACCGCCGCCTCCACCTCCCCGGCCAGCAGATCGCGCACCACGGAATCCTGCTCCGCGCTGGCCAGCAGCCGCGGCGGCGGATCGGAGTTGCGCGCGGCATGCAGCCGCAGCACCCCGAACGCGTACGAGTGGACGGTGCGCACCAACGGCTCGCGGGACGTGCGCTGGGCGGCCTCCGCCTCGCCGTGCACCAGCTCGCCGAGCCGTTCGCGCAGCTCGGTGGCGGCCCGCCGGCTCCCGACGAGCACGAGCGTGCGCGTCGGATCCTCCCCCGCCCGCAGCCGCAGCGCGATGGCTGCCAGCAGCACCGAGGTCTTGCCCGTGCCCGGACCGCCGAGCACGCGCAGGGGGCCTTCCGCGTGCTGGATCACTCGCAGGGCGGGCGCGTCCCACTCCGGCTCGGCCACGACCGGACGCGCCCGCCGCACCAGGCCGGGCGCGAGGGCGGCCGGCCCGGGTGGCGGACGTTCGGTGCGGGGCACGCGTGGATTCGACCACGGGCCACCGACAGGAGCGCACGTGGCACGATCGCGGCGTGCCGGATCCGCTGAACGTCGCATCCCTCGGCCCCGACGACGGCCGGCCCGTCCTCGCGCTGCACGGGGTGACCGGGCACTCCGCCCGCTGGACGGTCCTCGCCGATGCCCTGCCCGCCGTGCGCTGGCACGCGGTCGACCTGCGTGGCCACGGGCACTCGCCGTGGGCGCCGCCCTGGAGCATCGAGCAACACGTGGCCGATGCGCTCGCCGCGCTCGATGCGCTGGGCCTGGAACGGGTGTCGGCGGTGGCGCACTCGTACGGCGGCGCGATCGCGCTGCACCTGGCGTGGGCGGCGCCGGAGCGCGTCGAACGGCTGGTGCTGCTCGACCCGGCGATCGGTCTCGATCCCGAGGACATGCTGGAGGCCGCGGAGAACACCCGCGCCGACGAGACGTACCCCGATCGCGCCGCGGCCCGCGCCGGGCTCGTCGAGCGGTGGGGGCCGAACGTGCCCGCTGCGCGCCTCGACGCGGAGCTCGACGCCCACCTCTACGAGGAGGCGGGCCGGCTGCGCTTCCGCTACTGCCGCTCGGCCGTCGTCACGGCATGGAGTGAGATGGCCCGTCCCAAGATCGTGCCGCCGCCGGGCATCCCGACCCTGATCATGCCGGCGAAGCAGGCCGACTACGTGTCGCCGGAATGGCTGGACGCGTGCCGCGGCGCGATCGGCGACGCGCTCACCGTCGTCGAGGTCGACGCCGGCCACATGGTCTACCTGGAGCGCACCGCCGACGTCGCGGCCGCCGTCGGGCCGTTCCTGGCGTCCTGATGGCCGGTATGGACGAGGCGACCGTCGAGCGGGTGCGCGCCGTGGTGCTGGCGATCCCGCCCGGCGAGACGTCCACCTACGGCGAGGTGGCGGAGCGGGCCGGGATCCCCGGCCGCTCGCGGCTCGTGGGCCGCATCCTGGCCGAGGACGGCCACGACGTGCCGTGGCACCGCGTGCTGCGGGCCAACGGCACGTGCGCCCCGCACATCGCCACCGAGCAGAGCGCTCGGCTGCGGGGGGAGGGCATCCTGCTGGTGGACGGGCGGCTGCCGCGGGAGCACCGCCGGCGCTAGTTCCGCTCAGTCCAGCGGCACGTGGAACGTGGCGACGAAGTCGGCGAACGCTGCGCGGTCGCCGACCAGCTCGACGGCGCCCTCGGCGACCGCGTCCTCGGGTGCGATCCGGTGGGCCAGGACGTCCCGGAAGCCCAGTCCGGCGACGATCGTCAGGTCGGGATCGGGATGGACCCCGGGCTGCACGTCGACGCCGCTGCGGTCGGCGACGGCGTGCGCGGCCGCGTCGCCGACGTGCACTTGGTAGATCCGACGCCGGCCGGATCCGGCTCCTGAGCGCAGCGCCGACACCAGCGCCGCCTCGGTGAACACCTCGCCGGGCCGGGGTTCGCGCATGTCCGCGGCACCCCAGCGGGCGATCGCGGCGAACGCGGGCTGGAGTGCTTCCGCGCGGGCGGTGGCGCGGTAGACGACCGACCGGTCCGCGCCCGTCCGCGCCTCGCGGACGACGAGTCCGTGCTGCTCGAACTCCTTGAGCCGGGTGGCCAGCATGTTCGTGGGGATGCCGGGTAGGCCGGCGAGCAGGTCGGAGTAGCGCCGCGGGCGCACCAGCAGGTCGCGCAGG
>Ga0307513_10001731_pt1 | contig 31140 bp, 32 predicted proteins | sample 15_EM_MG_FD_202174 | JGI IMG/M metagenome (GOLD analysis project Ga0307513, IMG submission 202174) | Populus trichocarpa ectomycorrhiza microbial communities from riparian zone in the Pacific Northwest, United States - 15_EM | ecosystem: Host-associated > Plants > Roots > Unclassified | place... | reverse complement strand
CTTGACGGGGTCTACCCCGCCTGCGTTTTGCGCCTTGCTCAAGGCCTTTTTGACTCGCAACGCATCTTGCAAACATAGTGTTAACAGGCCCTAGTTGGTGCAAAACCGGTAAACACCCGCGCAAGGTGCGTCCTCATTTGCACCACTTTCACGCACCGACGCGAAAGCAGCCTCGTACCTGTAACCCGAAAGTTGCAAGAAAATGTTCCAGGTCTTGCGCAGATGCATTTCCGCCACTGTTCAAGCGCACCTTTGATGTGCAAAGGTTGACGGGGATTTTGCTTCTGGGGCAGGATGGCCTCATGGTGAATAGCGTTGCGCCTTATCCGGCGTCCCCCGGTCATGTCGAAGTCGAGCGTGTGGTGACGGCCAGCATCTGCCATGTGAGGGAAGGCATCTTCGCGCAGATGGAAAACATCCGCTCGGCGTCCCTGCGAAACAACGCGATACACGACGTCCGCGCGGTGCTGCTGCACCAGAGCGGCTGGTTTTTGCACTGGATGGAAGGCCCGGCGCCGTCGGTGCGCGGGCTGCAGCAGCTTCTGGTGCATGACCCGCGCCACCATTCACCCCACACGCTGCACACCAGCCGGGGCCGGCGCATCTTGCCCACGCCCTGGTCCATGATGATGTCGCAGGCCACCGAATCGGCCGTGCACTTTGGCCGCCGCGTGATGACGCTGCGCGAGCAGTTTGAAAAAGGCATCCAGTACGCGCCCTCCTCCATAGTGCGGCGGCTTTCCGCGCCCATGCAACTACCCCAGGCACAAGGCCTGCCCGACCCGGAAGCGTTTCACCGTGTGGGCATTTGCGCCGCCGGCGGCAACGAGGCCTTCGCGATGATTGCCTGGCTGGCACGGCAGCTGGGCGGCACCGTGGCCAAGCGGCGCTTTGCCGGCGAGCAAGACATGGATGGCAGCAGCGAGTATGTGGAGTTCATGGAGGGCCAGCACCCCTGCCGCATGATTGCCGTGGCGCGCAACGGCCTGGCCCACGGCCTGCGCAGGGCCTTTCTGCCCGACTGGCCGCATTTTGTGATGCTGTTCTGCGGCACGCCCAAATTTGACGATGCGTTCATGGCCCGCATGGTCGCCGCCTGCGAAGGCCTGCCCGTCACGCCCACGCTGCTGGGCATAGCGCCGGACGCCGGCACCCACCAGCGCATGCAGGCCATGGCCCGGGAAACGCAGCTGGCGTATGTCACGGCCAGCACCGCCAGGCCCGACGACTGCGCTGCTATCTGGATGGCCGTGCACGAGCAGCTCCAGCAGGCCGGGGAGCCGCCCAGCTCGGTGTGGGACGTTCCGCGCATGGTGGCCTGAGGCGCGCACGCGCGCGCCGGCGGGCTTGCGCAAAGACCCATTTGCTATTAATTTAGTAGCTTCATCCCCATGCAGTGATTGGGCTAGAGCCCGGTTTTCCTTAAATTTCAGGGTGGCGTTCCGTTACAGGCGCATGGCAGGCACCGCGCAGCCTCGCATGCGCCGATACACTGCGGGGCATGAAAAAAGAAGACGTCGCCCCATTCTTCGCCACGCTGAAAGCCGCCAACCCCATGCCGGTGACTGAGCTTGAATACACCAGCGTGTTCGAGCTGCTGGCTTCTGTGTTGCTCAGCGCTCAGGCCACTGACGTGGGCGTGAACAAGGCCACGCGCAAGCTCTACCCCGTGGCCAATACGCCGCAGGCTATTCTTGATTTGGGACTGGAGGGACTGGAGTCTTACATCCGCACTATCGGGCTGTACCGCACCAAGGCGAAAAACCTGCTGGTGACCTGCGAGATATTGGTGAAGCAGCATGGCGGCCAGGTGCCGCGCACGCGCGAAGCGCTGGAGGCCCTGCCCGGCGTGGGCCGCAAGACGGCCAATGTGGTGTTGAATTCGGCTTTTGGTGAAGCGGTGATGGCGGTCGACACCCACATCTTTCGCGTCAGCAACCGCACGGGCCTGGCGCCCGGCAAGAATCCGCTGGAGGTCGAGCTGGCGCTGCTCAAGCGCGTGCCGGTTGAATACCTGGTGGACGCGCACCACTGGTTGATATTGCACGGGCGCTATGTGTGCGTGGCACGTACACCGCGCTGCTGGGAATGTGCAGTGGCGCCGTATTGCGACTATGAGCCCAAGACGCCGATGCCGGGGTGAGGTAGTCGGGGATGGAGCGTTAGACGGCTCCGGCCCCAAATGCTATCTTTTATATAGCAGAAGCCACGGGCTATTTGACTCCTGAAAGTAGCTTAGTCGGCGTAAATGCCGGCCTTTTTGATCACCGGGCTCCATTTGATAATTTCGGCTTCGAGGTGGGTTTTCAGGCCTGCTGCCGAAATCTTGTCCATGGGCGGGATGTCCGAGCTCAGGTCGGCCAGGCGCTGCTTGACCATAGGGTCCTGCACGGCCACGCGCAGTGCGGCGGTGAGTTTTTCAAGCACCGGTGCGGGCGTGCCTTTGGGGGCATACATGCCATGCCAAACCTTGACCTCAAAACCCTTGAGGCCCTGCTCGTTCAGCGTGGGAACATTGGGCAAGGCGCTCAGGCGGTTCAACGTGGTCACGCCGTAGACCTTGACACGGCCGTCCTTGATCAGCGGCACGGTCTGCGTGGTCTGGTCACACAGCAAGTCCACCTGACCGCCCAGCAGGTCGTTCATGGCCGGGCCTGTGCCTTTGTAGGGCACGGTGTTGAGTTCCACGCCGATCTGGCTCATGAACAGCAGGCCGCACAGGTGCGACACCGCACCCAGCCCGGCGTTGGCAAGCGATACCTTGTTGCCATTGGCCTTGAGGTAAGTCTGCAGCTCGGCAAAATTGGCGGGCGGAAAATCCTTGCGGGCCAGCAGTGTCATGGGCACATCAACCACCTGGCCGACGTACTCAAAATCCTTGAGTGGGTCGAAGCTCAGCTTGCGGTACAGCGCAGGCGCGGTGGCCATGCCCATGTGGTGCAGGAAGATGGTGTAGCCGTTGGGCGCCGCACGCGCAACCTTGGTCGCGGCAATGGTGCCGCCGGCGCCCACGGTGTTTTCCACCAGGACAGTCTGCCCCAGCGACTTGCCCATGGGAATGGCAATCATGCGGGCCACCACGTCGGTTGGCCCGCCAGCGGCAAACGGAACCACCAGCGTGATGGGTCTATCGGGAAAGGCCGCCTGGCCAAAGGCAAGCGGTCCGGCACCCAGCAAGGCCGCTGCGGCAACTGCCGGCAAAAGGGTTTTAAATCCGAATTTCATCTTCTGTCTCCTGGTTGTTTTATGCAAATACAGCGAACACACAAAATACCCATCGAAATCATTACCCGCTGGCGTGCCGCGCCAGCACCCGCTGTGCCAGCAGTAACACCGGGGCATCCACCATGCGGCCGTCCAGCGTGAACACCCCTCCACCGGCCGTGACGCTTTTTTCAAGCACCCGGCGCGACCAGTCCACTTCGGCGGCCGTCGGCCCAAGCGCGGCATTGACCACGGCCACCTGCGCGGGGTGAATGCACAGCTTGGCGCCGAAGCCGCCGCGTCGGCTGCGCGCGGCATCGATCTGCAGTTGAGCCATGTCCCCGGTGCCGGGCGTCACACCATCAACCGGCGCCATCAGGCCGGCCCGGCGCGATGCCAAAACCACGGCCAGCCGCACCGGCGCCAGTTCAGCTTCATCGGGGCCGCAGGCCATGCCCGCATCAGCCTGAAAATCAAGATTGCCGAACACCAGCCTTGCAACGCCTGGGCTGGCTGCCAGCGCATCCAGCGCTGCCAGTCCGGCGGCGGACTCCACCAGCGGCAGCAACGCGCAGGCCGGGCCAACGCCGGCCGCCACGCGGGCAAGCGCCTCAGCGGTTTCAGCCTTGGGCAACACTACGCCGCCCAGCCCGGCCGACCCATTACGCGCCAGCTGGGCCACCAGTCGCAGGTCATCGCCGTGCCAGGGCGTGCCTGCGGCGTTGATGCGTACCAGCAGACATGCGCGCTGCTCAGGCGGTAATTGCGCAAAACCGTCGGCCAGCTGGGCGCGGGCCGTGAGCTTGTCGCCCGCAGGCACGGCGTCTTCAAGGTCAATGATGACGGCACCCGCGCCCGAGGCCAGCGCCTTGGCATAACGCTCGGGGCGATTGGCGGGCACAAACAGAAAACTGCGCGCCAGGCTGATGGTGTTTATCCCGCTCATGCGGTTTTTTCCAGCAAGCGCCCGATCTTTTGACAGTCGGCAATACGCCACAGGCCATCCATCGCCCGCGTTATCTCATCCGGCGTGGCAGCGTGGCTGAAAGCGGCCAGCCGATGCGCCTTGGCCGCTATCTCTTCACGGCTCAGGGTGTTGCCGGGGTCGCCCTTGGGTTCATCCACCCTGCCCTGCAGCACGCGGCCGTCAGTGGTGGTGACGGTGACCTTGCCAATCCAGCGGCGCGGGTAGGCCGCGTCCACCTCGGCGTCCAGCACCATCTCTACGCGTTTGCACAGCGCCGTGGTGGCATCGGCGTTGAAGTGCTGCTCAAACTCGACAAGGCCGGCCTGGCCAAAACGCGCTACCAATGCCAAAACCGTGCCCATCGAAAACTTGCTCTGATGCACGGTGGCCGGGTTGACGACCGGCCCCAGCACGTCGATTGCGCCCTGGTGCACATGCGTGACGACCCGCGCCAGATCGGCCGGCTGCAATTGGTTCACCTGCATCACCTGCAGCAAGGCGTCGGCCGCCGGATGGGTGTGACGGCAGGAGGCGTGAAACTTGAACGAGGTTTCTACCGTGGCCCAGCGTGTGCCCAGACCATCGGTCAGTTTGGCCGCATCGGCGTCGCTGGACATGCCTGCGGCCATGCCCTGCGAGCCTTCAAGGATTTGCGCGGCACCGGTAAAGCCGTCACGCGCAAGGCAGGCGGACATCAACCCGGCCGCTGCTGCATGCGCGGTGTGCAGCTGCTTTGAATCCGCCGCCGTACGCAAAAACTCCCACAACCCGGCGGACTGCGTTCCTGCAGAGCCAAAAGCATGCTGCATTTGCGCGGCAGTCAGCTCCAGCAAGCTGCCCGCAGTTGCCGCCGCAGCGAGCGTGCCCGCCGTGCCGGTGGTGTGAAACACCTTGTAGTGCGAGCGGCCCAGAAACTCGCCGACGCGAATGCCGACTTCATACCCCGCCACGGCGGCCGTCAGCAGTTGCCGGCCGCTGCTTCCCAGGCTTTGCGCCAGGGCCAGCGCCACCGGGAACACTACCGTGGCCGGATGAAACACCGAGCCGTTGTGCACGTCGTCCTGCTCGGCCACATGCGAGGCCGCAGCATTGGCCATGGCGGCAAAGTAGGCGCTGCTCTGGCTGCGGTTGACCAGCACTTCGGCGCTGGCATTGGCCGCAGCTCCCGCCGGCCCCATGCTGTCGGCAAAACGCGTAATGCTTTCGACCGGGCGTGAACCCTTGCCGGCCAGGGCCGAGCCAAACCAGTCCACCAGCAGGTCTTCGGTTTTGCGCACGACAGCCGCCGGGATAGCTTCGAAGCGCAGGCCGGCGGCAAAGGCGGCGAGCTGGGCGGTGGGGCGGGTGGTCATGTTGAACGTCAAAAAATATTAAGAGAATTGGGCTCTAGCCCAGGTGTTACTTGCGCAGGCAGCTATCAATTAAATAGCATCCGCGTGTTGCAGGGCGGCAATACTGTCCTCGCCCTGCCCCAGTTCACGCAGGATGGCCTGGGTGTGCTGGCCTACCGCAGGCACCGCGTCCATGCGGTAGTCAAAGCTGCTGATGCGCCCCGGCGGCAGCAACGCGGGAATGTCGCCGACCGGCGTGGCCACCTGGCGCCAGCGATCACGCGCCTTGAGCTGCGGGTGCTCCCACACTTCGGCCATGCTGTTCATGCGGGCATTGGCAATTTGCGCTTGATCCAGCCTGGCGACCACCTCGGGGGTACTCATGCCGGCAAAGGTGGAAAGGATGATCGCTTGCAGCGCATTCCGGTGTTCATTGCGCCGTGCGTTGCTGTCAAAACGCGGATCCGCGGCCAGCGCCGGCTGCCCCAGCACCACCTCGCAGAACACCAGCCACTCGCGCTCGTTCTGAAGGCCCAGCATTACCGTGCCGCCATCGCCGGCCGCAAACGGACCATAGGGGTAAATGGTGGCGTGCGCCGCCGCACTGCGCGGCGGCGGCGTGGCACCGGCGTAGGCGTAATACAGCGGGTAGCCCATCCACTCGGCCAGCGCTTCGAGCATGGACACGTCGATGTGCGAGCCCTTGCCCGTCTTGCCGCGCTGCAACAGCGCCGCCAGGACGCTGCTGTAAGCGTACATGCCGGCGGCGATGTCGGCGATTGAGTTGCCCGACTTGCTGGGTTCCTCGGGCGTGCCGGTCACCGACAAAAACCCGGCTTCGCTCTGGATCAACAGGTCATAGGCTTTTTTGTCGCGATAGGGGCCGTCATCGCCGTAGCCTGAAATATCACAGACGATCAGCTTGGGATTGGCTGCGCTCAACTCGGCAAAACCCAGGCCCATGCGCGCCGCCGCACCGGGCGCGAGGTTTTGTACCAGCACGTCGGCCGTGGCCAGCAACTGCTTGAGCACGGCCAGGGCAGCGGGTTGTTTCAAGTCCAGCGTCAAGCTTTCCTTGGAACGGTTGACCCAGACAAAATGCGAGGCCATGCCGTCCACGCGCTGGTCATAGGCCCGCGCAAAGTCGCCGACGCCGGGGCGCTCGACCTTGATGACGCGGGCGCCGAGGTCGGCCAGCTGGCGAGTGCAGAACGGCGCGGCGATCGCATGTTCGAGCGAAACAACGGTGATGCCGTCAAGCGGTCGTGTCATATTTATCCTCCGGTTTCAGAAAGAACGCGGCAGGCCCAGCTCATGCTCGGCCACGTAGCTCAGGATCAAATTGGTCGAGATCGGCGCGACCTGGTACAGGCGCGTCTCGCGGAACTTGCGCTCCACGTCGTATTCGTTGGCGAAGCCGAAGCCGCCGTGGAACTGGATGCAGGCATTGGCCGCTTCCCACGACGCCTTGGCCGCCAGGTACTTGGCCATGTTGGCCTGGGCGCCACAGGGCTGGCGGGCATCGAACAGCTGGCAAGCCTGGTAACGCATCAGGTTGGCGGCCTCGATCTCGATGTAGGCCTCGGCAATCGGGAACTGCACGCCCTGGTTCTGGCCGATGGGCCGGCCGAAGACCACGCGCTCGCTGACGTACTTGGTCACGCGGTCGATGAACCAGTAGCCGTCGCCGATGCACTCGGCGGCGATCAGGGTGCGCTCGGCGTTCAGCCCGTCCAGGATGTACTTGAAGCCCTTGCCCTCCTCGCCGATCAGATTCTCCTCGGGGATTTCGAGGTTCTCGAAGAACAGCTCGTTGGTCTCATGGTTGACCATGTTGGGAATCGGCCGCACCGTCATGCCCGACTTTTCGGCCTGGCGCAGATCGACCATGAAGATCGACATGCCTTCGGACTTTTTCTTCACCTCGGCCAGCGGCGTGGTGCGGGCCAGCAAAATCATCCAGTCCGAGTGCTGTACGCGCGAGATCCAGACCTTCTGGCCGTTGATGACGTAGCGGCCGTCCTTTTTCACGGCGGTGGTCTTGATCTTGGTGGTGTCGGTGCCGGTGCTGGGCTCGGTCACGCCCATCGACTGCAGCCGCCACTCGCCGCTGGCTATTTTTGGCAGGTACAGCGCTTTTTGCGCGTCAGAGCCATGGCGCAGCAGCGTTCCCATGTTGTACATCTGGCCGTGGCAGGCCCCCGAATTGCCGCCGCTGCGGTTGATCTCTTCCATCACCACCGAGGCCTCGGTCAGGCCCAGGCCGGAGCCGCCGTACTCGTGCGGGATCATGGCGGCGAGCCAGCCGGCCTTGGTCAGCGCATCGACAAAGGCTTCCGGGTAGCCTCGTGCCTCGTCGATCTTGCGGTGGTATTCATCGGGAAACCCGGCGCACAGCGCGCGCACAGCGTCGCGGATGTCCTGGTATGGGTCGGTCCTGGTTTTGATCATGGCGTTTTCTTCAGGGGAGATTTGAGTCAAGCCAGCTCGGCGGCCGCCTGCATGGTGAGCCAGCCTTCGTGGTCTTCGGCCCAGAGCTTGACGGTTTTTCCCTCAAACGAGGGCTGGCCGTTGAGCCGGAACGGGTGCAAGTCAAACGTCGGCCGAACCGCCTTGAAATTGAAACTCTTGATGAAGGCGCCCGGCGTCTGGCGGCGCACCAGATCGACCAGCAGCGTGGCAATCAAAGGGCCGTGAACGATCAGACCCGGGTAGCCTTCGGCCTCGGTAACGTACTTGCGGTCGTAGTGAATGCGGTGGCCGTTGAAGGTCAGCGCGGAGTAGCGAAACAGCAGCACGTCGTCGGGCGTGATCTCGCGCTGCCAGGGCGCGCCTTGTTCCGCGGCCACGGGCGGCGGCACCGGATCATCTGACTGCGGGTTGGCACGGTACACAATGTCATGCTCTTCGGTGAGCACCAGGCCTTTGGCGTTATGAATCTCATGCTTCACCGACACAAACACCAGGTCGCCGGTGCGGCCCGCCTTGTGCGTCACGGACGCGATGCGCGAGATGCGCCGGGCGGCATCGCCCACCACGAGGGGATTGGCCTGCAGCCATTGCAGCCGGCCGCCCGCCCACATGCGGCGCGGCAAGGGCACGGGCGGCAGAAAACCACCGCGCCGGGCGTGACCGTCTGCGCCAATCTCGCTCTGCCGATGCTGCGGCAGAAAATACAGCCAGTGCCACAGCGGCGGCAGTGCTGTGCCAGGCAACGGCGCCGAATCATCGCGGTCCAGCGTGGCGGACAGCCCGCGCACCGGCGTGGCGGTGATGTCATCCATCAGGGTTTCGGACTTGCCGGACCAGCCTTGCAGATACGCCAGCGTCGTGGCGTCGAGGGTGCGGTTTGGGTTTTCAGTGTTCATGTCCGGCTTTCAATCGACTGCCGCCCCCGAGGACTTGACGATACGCGCCCACTTGGCGATATCTTCGGCCAGCAGCGCAGCCAGTTGCTCCGGGCTGGCGGGCTTCTCGGGCGTGCCGGCCAGTTCCACGCCCTGTTTTTCCAGCGTGTCACGCAGGTCTTTCGATACCAGTGCCTTGGCCATGCCTTCCTGCAGGCGGGCCAGCACCTCGGGCGGCACGCCGGCCGGTGCGAACAGGCCGATCCACAGCGTGCCGTTGTAGCCGGGTACGGTTTCGGCCAGCGTCGGCACATCGGGCAGCACCGGCGAGCGGGCCGGGCCGCTGACCGCCAACGCACGCAGTTTGCCGGCCTTGATGTGGGCCAGTGACGACGGCAGGCTGGCGAACAGCATGGGCAACTGGCCGCCCAGCACGTCATTGATGGCCGGGGCCACGCCCTTGTAAGGCACATGCTGAAGCGAGATGCCGGCCATGTTGTTGAGCATTTCACCCAGCAGGTGATTGAGCGTGCCATTGCCGGCCGAAGCGTACTGATACTGGCCGGGTTTGGCTTTGGCCAGCGCCACCAGCTCCGCCGCGGATTTGGCCGGAAACGACGGATGCACCAGCAGCACGTTGGGGACGGCGCCAATCAGGCTGACGGGTTTGAAGTCTTTGACCGGATCAAATCCGGCGTTTTTATACAGCGCCGGATTGATCGCCTGACTGCTGCTGATGGTCATGAGCAGGGTATAGCCATCTTTGGCGGCCCGTGCGACCGCCTGGGTGCCAATGTTGCCGCCGGCGCCGGGCCGGTTTTCAACCACGACCGAGGCGGCCATGACTTCGCCCAGCTTCTGGCCCACCAGGCGGCCCACAATATCGTTGGTGCCGCCAGCCGCTTGAGGAACAATCATCACAATCGGGCGGCTGGGGTAACTGCCCTGGGCTGCGCACAACATGGGCACGACAAGAGCGGAAAAAAGCGCGGTGGCCAGCCAGGCGCGGCGGTGAAGGTTTGTTGCAGGCATCGGTTGTCTCCTTTGAATGCCTGATGGTCGCCCCGGATCGCCGCCAGCACAATCACCCATTTCAGGACCGAGCCTTCGGAATTGCTGAACTCTAAGCTAGCATGGCGGCATGCACTTTGACCTGACCGATCTGCACCTCTTCGTGCTGACCGCCGATGAAGGCAAACTCACGCGCGCGGCGGCCGCGCGCCATTTGTCACCGGCCGCCGCCAGTGCCCGCATCAAGGCACTGGAAGAGCAAGCCGGGCTGCCGCTTTTTTACCGCGAAGCGCGTGGCGTCAGGTTGACGCCAGCAGGAGTGGCTTTTTTGCACCACGCACGCGGCCTGCTCTATCAGACCGAGCAGCTGCGCGCAGACCTGCAGGAATATGGCGGCGGTTTGCGCGGGCATTTGCGGGTGTTTGCCAACACCACGGCCGTAACGGATTTTTTGCCCGAAATATTGCCCGGCTTTCTCAACAGCAATCCGAACATCAATATCGACCTGCAGGAAAAGCCCAACCCCGAGATTGCGCGCGGCGTACTCGACGGCCGTGCCGACATCGGCATCGTGGCCGGCAAGGTCGATACGCTGGGCCTGCAGGCGATTCATTTCAGCACCGACCGGCTGGTGCTGGCCACCGCCAAAAACCACCGCTTTGCGCGCCGCAAAAAAATCGCCTTTGCCGAAACGCTGGACGAAGACGCCGTCGGCATGCAGTACGGCAGCACCTTGCAGACCTTTCTGGCGCAGGTGGTCGACCGCCTAGGCAAGCCGCTCAAGCTGCGCATCCAGCTCTCCAGTTTTGACGCCATGTGCCGCATGATTGGCGCCGGGGTGGGTGTCGGCATCGTTCCAGAGTCCACCGCCAGGCGCAACCAGGCCGGCATGGGCATTGCGCTGATCGAGCTGACCGACGCCTGGAGCGTGCGCGAGCGCTTCATCCTGGTACGCGACCGCAAGGCGCTGCCGCGTTACGCCGAGGCACTGATTGAAACGCTGTGCGCGCATTACCGGAAGCCGGCGGCCTGAAGCAGCGCGTCGGCCTGGGGTGCACTTATCGGGCGAAAGTCCCGTCTGCCCGAATCATCGTCAAGTTGACAAAGCGCGAACCCAGATTGCTCTGCTTGCTGTAGGTAATCGCAAAGCCACCCAGGTCTTCACTGGTGAAGCTTTCGAGCGTGCTGATGAGCTTGGCGCGCGTGATGGGCGCCGGCGTCTTTTGCAAGGCGCGCACCACCAGCTTGGCGTTCAGGAAACCTTCCATGCTGTTGTAGCTGAATTTCTTGTCAGCGGTGCCCGAAATCACGGTCTGGTATTCCTTCACGACGGCGTTGCCCAGTTCGGTGAAAGGGTAAGGCACAACTTGCGAGGCGATGGCGCCGGCAGCCTGCTCTTTCAATTCGGCGTGCAGGCCCGACGACACGCTCAGCACCATGAACTGCGCGCTTGAGCCCTTGGCCTTGTAGGCCTTGATGAAAGCCGCATTGGGCTTGGCCTGGGCGATCAGCAGTACGGCTTGTGGCTGTGCGGCGGAAATCACGTCAACCGCCTTGGCCACATCGACCGTGCCGCGCGGCACAGGCGCCACGGCAACAGCCTTGGCGCCGCGCTTTTGCATGGCGGCGTTCAGCGCGTCCAGGCCTTCCTTGCCGAAGGCGTCGTCCTGGTAGGCGACAGCGATCTTGTTGATGCCGATGGTCCACGCGTGGTTGACGGCCGCTTCGATCTCGTCGGTGGTGCTGGCGCGCACATGGAACACGTTAGGCACATACGGGTCGCGCAGCGATTTGGCGCCGCTGGTGTTGCCGATCTGGGCGATGCCGGCGCCCTGCACGATGGGCACGATCTTCAGCATGTTGGCGGTGCCGCGAAAGCCGACCAGCGCGACCGCGTTCTGGTCGATCAGCGCCTTGGCGTTTTCGGCGGTCTTGTCAGGGTTGAAAGCGTCGTCCATGCTGACGAGCTTGATCTTTTCGCCGCGGATGCCGCCCTTCTTGTTGATGTCGTCAAAGTAGGCATTCATGCCGCGCACATAGTCGGTGGTGAGTGCGGCGCTGGTGCCGGACAAGTCGCCCGAGTGGCCCAGCACGATGTCGGCGGATGCGCCCGAACTGGCAAGACCCAGAAACAGCGCGGCCAGCAAACTGCCGGCCTTTGGAAAATAAACAGCTTTCATGAAACGGATCCCTACCCTTATTAGTAAAAAATTAAATCAACCCAAACAAGATCAACTACGCAATTAAAACAATCGAAGCAACATACCAACTTACAACGCAGACGCAACGATCAAAAAAGAAAATCTAAAACCGCAAAACTTCTTATGAGAAAAGCCGGCACAAGGCCGGCTTATTCTTCCGGTACGCTGTGGTCTCAGCCGTCAACCCTGACTTGGGCCTGCTTGGCCACCTGCGCCCACTTATTCTGCTCGGCCTTGATGAAGGCGGCGAATTTTTCAATGCTGCCGCCGCCGTCTTCGGCGCCGTACAAGTCCATCTTTTCCTGCACGTCGGGCATGGCCAGGACCTTGTTCACGTCTTCGTTCATGCGCTGCACCATGGCATGCGGCATTTTGGACGGGCCCATGAGACCGTACCACACGGTGGCTTCAAAGCCGGGAAAGCCGGACTCGGCCATGGTGGGCACATTGGGATGGCCCTTGGCGCGCTTGAGGCGCGTCTGCGCCAGTGCAATCGCCTTGCCGCTTTTCACATGCGGCGTGGCCGAGGTCATGGTTTCAAAGCAGTAGTTGACCTGCCCACCGATCAAATCGACCAGCGCCGGGCCGGAGCCGCGGTAGGGAATATGCAGCGCAAAAATCTTGGCCTGCAACTTGAACATCTCGAGCGCAAAATGCTGGGCCGAGCCGCCGCCGGCGGAGGCAAAGCTGATCTGCCCCGGCTTGGCCTTGCACAAGGCCACCAGGTCTTTCACCGTTTTGGCGGGCTGGTCTGCATTGCAGATAAGCATGTTGGGCGTGATGCCGACCATGCTGATGGGCACGTAGTCGCGCTCGGGGTTGTAGCCCAGCTTCAGGCCCATTGCCGGCGCCAGCGCATGGCTGTTGATATGGGCCATCAGCAGCGTGTTGCCGTCGCCGGGCTGCTTGGCCACATAGTCGGCGGCGATCACGCCGGCGGCGCCGCCCTTGTTCTCGATAATCACCGAGATGTTCCACATGGTGGAGAGCTTTTGCCCGACCACGCGCGCCAGCGCGTCGGTACCGCCGCCGGGCGGGAAGCCCACCACAATGCGCACCGGCCCATTGGGCAAGGTCTGGGCCCTGAGCATGGGCGATGCCACCATGGCGGCTGTGGCCGCCGTTGCGCTGATAAACGTTCTGCGTTGCATGGTTTCCCTCCTGACGGGTGAATTTAAAGAAGCTCGGTGACAGTTTGACGTTGAGGTGTGTGGGGCTGAGGTTCTTATCTTTTTGGTCAGGCTGCCTTGCGCTGCGGCACCACCGCCGCATGGCTGGAAAAGTGGTCCATCGCGGCCTGCACGCCCGAGCCAGCGAGCTTGACCCCAGCAAGTTTCAGGCCCATTTCGCAGCCCGACAGGGCCGCCATCAGCGTGAGGTCGTTGCAGTCGCCCAGGTGGCCGATGCGGAACATGCGGCCCTTGACCTTGCCCAGGCCGGTGCCCAGCGAGCAGTCAAAACGCTCATAAATGATTTTGCGCACCGCGTCGGCGTCAATGCCTTCAGGCGTCATCACGCCGGTGAGCACCGGCGAATACACGGCCGGGTCGGCGCACTGGATCTGCAGGCCCCAGGCCTTGACGGCCGCGCGCACACCCACGGCCCAGCGCTGGTGGCGGGCAAACACGGTTTCCAGGCCGTGCTCGAGCAGCATGTCGCAGGCTTCACTCAGCGCATACAGCAGATTGGTGTTGGGGGTCGACGGCCAGTAGCCGGTCTTGTTCATGTCGATGATTTCGTCCCAGGCCCAGAAGGCCTTGGGCAGCGTGGCTTTTTTGCTGGCCTCGATGGCTTTGGCAGAGACGGCGTTGAAGCTGATGCCGGGCGGCAGCATCAGGCCTTTTTGCGAGCCGCTGATGCTGACGTCGATGCCCCACTCGTCGTGGCGGTAGTCGGCAGAGGCCAGGCCCGAAATCGTGTCGACCAGCAGCAGCGCCGGGTGTTTGGCCGCGTCCATCGCCTTGCGCACGGCGGCGATGTTGCTGGTGACGCCGGTCGAGGTCTCGTTGTGCACCACGCAGACGGCCTTGATGCTGTGCTGAGTGTCGGCTTTGAGGCGCTCTTCAATCAAGTGGGCCTGAACGCCGTGGCGCCAGATGTCGGCGCCGGGGTAGCCGATGACTTCGGTCTTCAGGCCCAGGCGCGCGGCGAGCTTTTGCCACAGCGCGGCGAAATGGCCGGTTTCGTACATCAGCACGTGGTCGCCGGTATTCAGCGTGTTGGACAGAGCCGCTTCCCAGGCGCCCGTGCCGGAGGCCGGGTAAATGATGACGGGCTGTTTGGTCTGGAAGATCTTCTTGATGTCGGCCAGGACCTTCAGGCCCAGCGCGGCAAATTCGGGGCCGCGATGGTCGATCGTGGGCAGGCTCATGGCCCGCAAAATGCGGTCCGGCACGGGCGAAGGACCGGGGATTTGCAAGAAATGACGACCCGTGGGGTGAAAGTCAAGCGTCAACATGGCGGGGAGCTCCTGAAGTAAGCCTCTATTTTTTGCATACAAAATTCATTTGTCAATACCCCAAAGGGTTACAGTTTGATTTGACACCTGGGTTTTTTGCATACAAAATTTGGCCATGGCTGCTGAAATCATCCCCATCCCCCGCGCCGCGCTGCATGAACAGGTGGCGCACCGGCTGCGCCAGATGCTGGTCGAAAACCGCATTTCGCCCGGCGCCAAGCTCAATGAGCGCGAGCTCAGCGAGATCCTGAACGTCTCGCGCACGCCCCTGCGCGAAGCCATCAAGATGCTGGCCGCCGAAGGCCTGGTGGAGCTTTTGCCCAACCGCGGTGCGATCGCGGTGGAGCTGACGGAAGCCGACGTGCTCAATACTTTTGAAGTGATGGCCGGGCTGGAGGCCCAATCCGGCGAGCTGGCGGCCGAGCGCATCACCGAAGCCGAGCTGTCCGAGATCAAGGCCATGCATTTTGAAATGATGGCCGCCTACACGCGCCGCGACCTGCCCAGCTACTACCGGCTCAACTCTGCCATCCATACCGCCATCAACGCTGCGGCCAAGAATCCGGTGCTCACCAGCACCTACACGCAGGTCAATGCGCGCCTGCAGGCGCTGCGCTTTCGCTCCAACCAGGACGAAGAGAAATGGAAATCGGCCGTGAAAGAACACGAGCTGATGGTGCAAGCGCTGGAGGCACGCGACGGCGCGGCCATGCGCACTGTGCTGATGCGACACCTGACCAGCAAGCGTGATGTGGTGGTACAGCAGTTGCGTGCCCTCACCGCCACGAACAGCAGCGCCAAGGCCTGAGCCTTGCCGGCCGGGCTGGAGCCCGGCTTGAATCCAGACAACAGACAGCCCCACATAAAAGCGAATCCCGCGATGAACGCTCCTCTTCCTCTCAAAATCACCCGGCAGGCCGCGGCCCAGGCCTATGACGACGTCGCCCGCGTGAGCAACGAAGTCGCCGGCCGTCTGGCAGCCAGGCTGGCCGCCGAAACGCAGGGTGAAGTGCTGTTCTCGCCCGCAGATCGCGGCCGCTACGCTACTGACGCGTCCATCTACCAGGTCACGCCGGTGGGTGTGTTTGTGCCGCGCAGTACCGACGATGTGAAAACCGCACTCGACATCTGCCGCGACATGCAGGTGCCCATCGTGCCGCGCGGCGGCGGCACCAGCCAGTGCGGGCAAACCGTAGGCACGGGCCTGGTCATCGATTACTCCAAGCACGTGCGCAACATCCTCGACGTGGACCTGAACGAGCGCACCGTCGAGGTGGAGCCCGGCATCGTGCTGGACCACCTCAATGCATCGCTCAAGCAACACGGCCTGTGGTACCCGGTGGATGTGTCGACCAGCGCGCAAGCCACGCTGGGCGGCATGGCAGGCAACAACTCTTGCGGCAGCCGCAGCATTGCCTACGGCAACATGGTGCACAACGTGCTGGGCGCCACGGCCTGGCGCTCTGACGGCAGCCTGCTGGAGCTGGGGCGCTACGACACGGCCGGCGGCGCGGCGCGTGAGCTGGGCGACTATGTCAAGGCGCTGTCCGACCAGTTGAGGCCCGAGCTCGAAGCGCACTGGCCCAAGGTGATGCGCCGCGTGGCCGGCTACAACCTGGACATTTTCAACAACCAGAGCGAGAAACCTTATACGCGCGACGGCTCGGTCAACCTCGCACACCTGCTGGTGGGCAGCGAAGGCACGCTGGCGCTGACCAAATCGCTGAAGCTGCGCCTGTCTGAATTGCCGCGCACCAAGGTGCTGGGCGTGGTGAATTTCCCGACCTTTTACAAGGCCATGGATACGGCCCAGCACATCGTGCAACTGGGCAATGACGGCACGCTGAGCGCGGTCGAGCTGGTGGACCGCACGATGATTGAGCTGTCGCTGCAAAACCCGGCGTTCGCGCCCACGGTGCGCACCGCGCTCATCGGCCAGCCCGATGCGATTTTGCTGGTGGAGTTTTCGGGCAATTCCAAGGCCGAGCTGGCGCCCAAGATTCGCCAGCTGGTCGAGCTGATGGGCGACCTGGGCCTGCCCGGCTCGGTGGTCGAGATGATTGACGACGCGCCGCAGAAAAACCTGTGGGAGGTGCGCAAGGCGGGCCTGAACATCATGATGAGCCTCAAGGGCGACGGCAAGCCGGTCAGCTTCATTGAAGACTGTGCCGTGCCGCTGGAGCACCTGGCCGAATACACCGACGCGCTCACGCAGGTGTTTCGCAAGTACGGCAGTAAGGGCACCTGGTATGCGCATGCCTCCGTCGGCACGCTGCATGTGCGGCCCATTCTGGACATGCGCCAGGGCGGCGACAACGGGGGCGCTACCAAGATGCGTGCGATTGCCGAAGAGGCATCGGCCCTTGTGCGCCACTACAAGGGCGCCTACAGCGGTGAACACGGCGACGGCCTGTGCCGCGGCGAGTGGATCGAGTGGCAGTTCGGCCCCAAGATCAACGAAGCCTTTGCGCAGATCAAGAACTACCTGGACCCGCTCAAGCTGCTGAGCCCCGGCCGCATCATCGATCCGCCCAAGATGGACGACACCCGGCTGATGCGCTTTCCGCCCAGCTACAAGGTCATCCCAATCAAGACGGCGCTGGACTGGAGCGCCTGGAACGTGCAGAACGACCCGGTGACCGAGCAGACCAGCGCGCCGGGCAGCGGCGGCGACCCGGCCCACGGTTTTGCGAAGGCCGTGGAGATGTGCAACAACAACGGCCACTGCCGCAAGTTCGACGCCGGCACCATGTGCCCGAGCTACCGCGTCACACGCGACGAAAAACATCTGACGCGCGGGCGCGCCAACACGCTGCGGCTGGCGCTGAGCGGTCAGCTGGAGGGCCTGAGCGCACAAGACGCCTTCACCAGCGAAGCCGTGCAAGAGGCCATGGACTTGTGCGTGGGCTGCAAGGGCTGCAAGCGCGACTGCCCCACCGGCGTGGACATGGCCAAGATGAAGGTGGAGTTTTTGCACCACTACAAGGCCAAACACGGCCACACGCTCAAAGACCGGCTGATCGCCGGCCTGCCCGACTACGCGCACTGGGCCAGCCGCTTTGCGCCGCTGCTCAACCTGCGTGACAAGATTCCGGGCCTGGCCGCCTGGAGTGAAAAACTGCTGGGCCTGTCGGCCCGCCGCACGCTGCCGCAGTGGAGCACCCACACCTTCTGGACACGCCTGGATGCATCGGGCGAACCCGGTGCGGCGCCGCAGGGCCGCATCCATACCGCCAGCCGGGACGAGGTGCTGGCCGCCACGCGGCCGGTGGTGCTGTTTGTGGACACCTTCAACGGCTACTTTGAATCCGAAAACGCGCTGGCCGCGCTCAAGGTGCTGCAGGCCGCCGGCTACACGGTGCATGTGGCGGCCAAAACCGTGGCCGACGGCAAAAGCCTGTGCTGCGGCCGCACCTACCTGGCCAACGGCATGATCGATAAGGCCAAAGCCAAGGCGCGTGAAGTGGTGGGCGCCCTGTTGCCCTTTGCCGAACGGGGCATCGCCATCGTCGGCCTGGAGCCGTCTTGCCTGCTGACGCTGCGCGACGAGATGCTGGTGATGGGCCTGGGCGATGCCGCGCAAACCATCAGCCGCCACGCACTGCTGCTTGAAGAGTTCCTCGCGCGCGAAGCCGCCGAGGGCAAACTCGAGATGCTCAAGGGCCGGCTCAAGCCTTCAACCCAGGCCATCCTGCTGCACGGCCACTGCCACCAGAAAGCGTTCGGCGCGGTAAGCCCCATCCTGGATGTACTCAAGCTGATCCCGGGCGCCAAGCCGGAGTTGATCGAATCCAGCTGCTGCGGCATGGCCGGCAGCTTTGGTTATGAAGCGAGCCACTACGAGGTGTCGATGCAGATGGCTGAGCTCAGCCTGCTCCCGGCGGTGCGCAAGCAGCCGGACGCAGTGGTGGTGGCCGACGGCACGAGTTGCCGCCACCAGATCAAGGACGGCGCGCAGCGCGAGGCGGTGCATGTAGCGGTGTTGCTGGCGCGGCAGTTGCAAGGTTAGGCCCTGTTCGTCAGTGCGGCCGGGGTAATTTCCGGCCGGCCGGAAAGAGCGTGTCAGAATAGCCCGCAAATTATTCCAACAGGAGGGCTTTATGAACCGTTTGTGGCTGCGCGTCTGCGCACTGGCCGTTTGCTTGTCTTGCTGCGCTGCGATGGCGCAGCCGATGTCCAAAGACGAAACCGAAAAAATCTGGGCCGACGGCCGCGCCGCCTCCAAGGAGGGTCCGCAAGACATCCCCCTGGCCGGCCAGGCCGTACTCAAGCTTCCCGCCGGCCGCATCTTTGTGCCGCAACCCCAGGCGGGCAAGCTGCTCAATGCCATGGGCAACCCCGGCAGCGACCCCCGCCTTCAAGGCTTGGTGTTCCCGGCCACGGGCGACTCCTGGTTCATGACGGTGCGCTTTGAGGCGGCCGGCTATGTGAAAGACGACGACGCCAAAGACTGGAAAGCGGACGAACTCCTCAAGAGCTACCGCGAAGGCACAGAAGCCTCGAATGCCGAGCGCAAGAAGATGGGTTTCCCCGAAATGGAGATCGTGGGCTGGGCCGAAAAACCGGCCTACGACGCGGCCGCCCATCGCCTGGTCTGGGCCATGTCCAGCAAGGACCGCGGGGCTGCGTCCGATGCCGTGCAAGGCGTGAACTACAACACCTATGCGTTGGGCCGCGAAGGCTACTTCAGCCTGAACCTGGTCACCGCGCTAAACGACCTGCCCAAGGACAAGCCAGCGGCGGCCGAACTGCTGGTCGCCCTGCAATACGACGACGGCAAGCGATATGCCGACTTCAACTCCAAGACCGACAAGGTTGCCGAATATGGTCTGGCCGCGCTCGTGCTGGGTGTCGCAGCGAAAAAGCTGGGCTTCTTCGCGGTTGCGGCGATCTTTTTCGCCAAGTTCGCGAAGGTGATCTTCCTGGCCGTGGCTGGCTTCGGTACGGTGTTCTTGAAATATTTCAAGCGCAAGCCGTCTTCTGCCCCCGCACCGGTGTCTGTGAGCAGTCCGGTCGAGCAGGACACCGTGCCCGCCGCACTGTCCGCCAAGCCGCCCACACCGCCCACTGCCTAAGCGGCCACCCTGCATGACCAAACTCCTGCTGCTGCTTTTCACGGGTGCGAAATTTGGCAAGCTGCTGCTGACCGGGGGCAGCATGCTGGTGTCGGTGTTTGCCTATGCGCTGCTGTTTGGCTGGCGCTATGCGGTAGGTTTTGTGCTGCTGCTCTTCGTGCACGAAATGGGGCATTACATCGCCGCCCGCCAACGCGGCCTCGATGTGGGCGCGCCCACCTTTATCCCCTTTGTGGGTGCCTGGGTAGAGCTCAAGGACATGCCGCACGACGCGGAAACCGAGGCTTATGTGGGGCTGGGCGGTCCGCTGCTGGGAACTCTAGGTGCGCTGGCCTGCTACTTCCTCGCGCGGGACCAGGACAGCAACTTACTGCTGGCGATCGCCTATTCCGGCTTCTTCCTGAACCTCTTCAACCTGATTCCGCTCTCGCCCTTTGACGGTGGGCGCATCACTGCGGTGCTGTCGCCGCGGATCTGGCTGCTGGGGGTGCCGGTGCTGGTGGGCCTGTTCTTCTGGCGGCCCAGCCCGATGCTGATCCTGATGGCGCTGCTGGCCGCGCCGCAACTGCTCAAGGCGATCCGCTACAAAACTGACAGCGAAGAGGCCCAAACTTATTACGCCGTCAGCGCGGCCACGCGCTTCGAATACGGCTTTTATTACCTGGCATTGGCGGGCTTCCTGGCGGTGATGACGCACGACGTGCATGAGATGCTGCGCGGCGTGGGCGCCGTCCGCTAGCAGGCGTTCCGACTCAGTCCGGCACAAATTTGGCCTTAAAGGTCACCTCGTCTTCAGGCAGCTCCAGCGTGACGAGCTGCCCCATACGCATGTCGGCCAGCCGGCAAGCGCCAAAAAGGCTGTACTTTCCCTTGAGCTGGTAGCTTTCCATGTCGATCAACATGTAAGAGTGCGGCACAAACACCTCATGCAGGAAAATCGTGCGGTGCCGGTTGCGCGGCGACGGGAAGAGCTTGTAGTGCTCGGTGGTGATGCTTTGTACGGCCATGGTGTGATCATTTGGGCAGTGCGGTGTGATGCCCTGCCCCTGACTGTAAGCTCTAGCCCTGGCTTTACATCGCTTTTGTTCTGCCCCTTTGTCGTTTTTGCATCCCCTTTCCGTACGGACACCTATGACCGAGCGCTACCCAACCCCCGGTAAAGAAGAAATCGCCCTGCTCGAGCCCTTCGATCGGCTCGGCCTGGACCAGATTGAAGTGGTGTCCACGCCCACCCAGGCGGCCAGTGCGCTGCAAGCGATGGCCGGCGCCACGGCGCTGGGTTTTGATACGGAGTCCAAGCCCACGTTTGCCAAGAACGAGGCCTCCGAGGGACCGCACATCGTGCAGCTCTCGGCGCTAGACAAGGCCTGGATCTTCCAGCTTGAAGACACCGAATGCCGCCGCGTGGTGGGGCTGCTGCTGAGCTCGCCCACCCTCATCAAGGCAGGCTTCGGCCTGGGCGACGACCAGCGCCGCATCATCCACAAGCTGGGCGTGGACCTGCAGGGCGTGCTGGATTTGAATGCGGTGTTCCGCGAGCGCGGCTACCGCAAGGACATGGGCGTGCGCGGCGCGGTGGCAGTGATGTTCAACAAGCGGTTTCTCAAATCCAAAAAGGCCGCCACCTCGAACTGGGCCAATCAACGGCTCACGGAGGCGCAGATTGTGTATGCCGCCAACGATGCGTATGGCGCGCTGCGGGTGTACAAGGCGCTCGGCCTGGGGTGAGCGTTGGTTGTCAGCGCAGAATCTGCTATCGAATCAGGAGCTACTCACCCAATATCTACGTGGGCTGCAGGCATTATTCTCTTAAAAATTTGACACCTTGACTGCTTCAGCATTGACTGTGCCCGACTCAAACAGCAGGCAAAAGATATGCGCACGCACCCCAGGGCGATCACAGCAATTACATTAAACCCAACAAGGAAACCTTCATGAAAAAATCGTACCTGCTCTCATCGATGCTGATTGCTTGCGCCCTGCTCTCCGGCTGCGCCGCCGAACTGCTCAGCAACAGCGAAAAACTCATCATCGTCAAGGGCCGCCCATCCCAGGTGGATGACGTCAAAGACATCGCCGAAGCCGAATGCCAGAAGCGCGGCGGCTGGCACGCGCGGATGATCAGCAAGCCGGCCGACAGGCAATACGGGTTTGAGTGCGTGCGTTGACGCGGTTAACCTGGCGTACGCCTAGGGCGTTCGAATACGGGTTTTTTTGACAATGCCCGAAGGGGTGAACAGGACGACCAGCTCGTTGGTGCCGGGTGCATCGACCGCCGGCTTGTAAGCCTTGGCCCGGTATACCCAGACTTCATAGCCGCTGTCGAATTTGACGATGGCGCCCGTGCCCAGCGCCGCGGCAACGTCGGCCTTGGTGGACTTCCCGGTGACGATGGCGTCTTTCGCGCCTTGCATCGACATGCCGGGGGTGCTGAACTCGGGCAGCGCGTTGCGGGAATCCCGTTCGTCCAAAGGACTTGCGCAGCCGGTCAGCGCAAGGCAGGCGGCAAGCACAGGCGCAAGGCAACCGCAGAGCATTCGTTCGTGGGGCATGCGGGTCTTGATCGGCGCGCTCATTCCCCATCCTCCATGTACTCAAACTCGACCCGCGCATCGTCAGGCCAGCTGCGGTCACCCAGCGGCAAGACATAGCTGCGGTCCACCAGCACCTCGCAATCGCAATAGGGCAAGTCGTTGTTCAGCCCGGCGTCATCACTCGCGGCGGCCCAGAGCTTGTTGACGGGCAAGACCTCCCTGCGCTCGCCGGCCACCAGGGTGACGCCGAAGAGAGGCCGGTCTGCAAAGAACAGATAGAGCGGGTCCTTGCGGTCACAGTAGGACGGCGTGTCCAGGATCACTCTCGCCAGCCGGCCGACGATGTTGGTGCTGTTGGAGACCAGGCCCGCCTCCATGCCCACCCGGCATTCAAGCCGCAGGTCGCCCAGGCGGCGGGTGTTGGGCGGCAGGCCCGGCGTGCGGATCTCAGTGCGCCAGGTCATGGTCTGCCTCTTGCGGTTCGGAATCACCTGCGCGTTCTCGTCATATGCCTTCTGGTTGCGCGCCAGAGTAAAGGTATGGTCCGGTGCAACCGGAACCTCAAACGCATCGGTAGAACCAATGACATCCATCTCGATGCGGCTCATGTCGGTCTCGCGCTTGCGCGGCAGCAGCTTGAAGCGCAGCGACGCGCCGGGCGACATGGCGCGCTCTTTCTCGAAGAGGTCCATGCCCTGGATCATCTTGCGATAGGATTTTTCGACCGGGTCCCGGTTGGTTTTGGCCGAGACTGTGACGGGTGGGAGTGTGGGGCGGGTGGCCGTTGTGCCTTGCGGGTCCTGTGCACTCGCGTGCATGCAGGCGGCGACCGGTGCCGCCACCAACGCGAGCTGTACTGCGATACGAAGAAGGCTGCGAGACATGGCATCTTCAAGGAGACGGAAGACCATGGTAGATCGCACGGAGGAGCGGCCCTGTAGGACAACTCCAGCATTGCCAATTCGGGTGGCACGGAAGGCCATGTAACAGACTGCGACGTAATCCTTGAGCCAGTGAGCCAGCTGGTCAGAATGGGCTCACCCGGCGGGCGTCAAGGATCACGTGCCTGCCACGCGCCAGGCTTTCGCATCCGGTAATGCGATTGAGAAAGGCCCACTTTGCAGCGCCGATGCCGCAGCCACCCTGCTTCCACGTGCTCCTCTTCAGGCTACTTCTTCTGGCCGCGAATCTTCATAAGTTCGTTCTGCGTCTCGATCCAGAGATCCATTCCCACGCTGGCACCGATCTGCGCATACACACGGGTCAGCTTGTTGCGCATGCGGGAAGCCTCAGCCATATCCAGCTCATTGACCTGCATGCCCTTGGCCTTCAGGTCCGCCATGGCCCTGGAAGCTTCGTCGCGGGTATCTTTGCGCTCAAATTCACGGCTGGCCTTTGCCGCATCCATCAGAACCTTCTTCTCATCCCTGGAAAGCTGGTCCCAGTACTTCTTGCTGACCATCACTATCCAGGGGCTGTAGACGTGATTGGTCACAGTGAGATACTTTTGCACCTCGTAAAACTTGCTGGACAAAATGGTGTTGTAAGGATTTTCCTGGCCGTCCACGGTGTTGGTTTCCAGCGCACTGAACAGTTCCGAGAAAGCCATGGGTACCGCGTTGGCGCCCAGCATCTTGAAGCTGTCCAGATAGACGTTGTTCTGCATCACGCGCAGTTTCACGCCATCGAGATCTTCCATCTTTTTGACGGGGCGCTTGTTGTTCGTGAGGTTGCGAAAGCCGTTTTCCCAGTACACAAGGCCCACCAGGCCCTTTTCTTCCAGCTTGGCCTTGATCTTCTCGCCGATGGGGCCGTCCAGCAAAGTGTCTGCCTCCTTCGCGTTGGAGATCAGGAACGGCGTATCCCACAGTGCCATTTCCTTGGTGATGCCCACCAGCGTAGCGGTGGAGCCCGACATCATTTCCTGAGCGCCGCCCATCAGTGCCTGTTGCATCTGGACATCGGAGCCAAGCGCCGAGGCACCGACAGCGCGAATCTTCATCTTGCCGCCGGAGTTCTTCTCAACCTGTTCGGCGAACATCCGGACCGCGCGGCCCTGGTTGCTCTGTTCATTGAGGCCATAGCCAAAGCGGATCAGGCGGGGCTTGATGTCCTGGGCCGCGGTGGCAAAGGACAGCGTGAGGGCAGTCGCTGCGGTAGCGGCGACGAGCGTGCGGCGTAGCAAGGTCATGAAAGTCTCCTGGTAGTTTTTGAGGGGCGGGAAAACGGGGGATCAGCGCATCCAGTGCACCGGCGCAATAACGATCTGCGGGAAGATGACAAAGAGCGCCAGAATCAACAGATAAGTGATGAGGAAGGGGTTGACCCCTTTCACTACCTGATGCATCGACAGGCGTCCGACACCGGCCACCACGTTCAGCACGGTGCCCACCGGCGGCGTGATCAGGCCGATGGCGCCGTTCAGGATGAACATGAGGCCGAAATACACCGGGTCGATACCGGCCTTGACGGCGATGGGCAGCATGACCGGTGCGAAGATCAGGATGGTGGGCGTCAGATCCAGGGCAGTGCCGATGATCACGAGCGTGACCATCATGACGGCCATCAGCAAACGTGGGCTTTCTACCAGCGGGCCCAGCCAGCCGGTGAGCGTTCCGGGCAAGTCGGCCAGCGTGATCATGTAGCTGGCCACCTGCGCGCCGGCACACAGAAACATGACGATCGCCGTGGTCTTCGCCGCACGAACCAGCACGCCTTCGATCTCGCGCAGCTTCATCTCGCGGTGCACGAACAAGGCGACCATCAGCGCGTAGAACGCTGCCACCACGGCTGCCTCGGTTGGCGTGAAGATGCCGGTCTTCATGCCGCCGATGATGATCAGGGGCATCAGCAGGGCCCAGAAGGCCTTCACGGTTATGCGCAGCCGTTCGCGCATCGGCAGCGGCTCGCCCTTGGGCAGTTCGATTTTTCGCAGCACCAGGCGCCACGCCACGATCAACCCCGCACCCATGATCAGGCCCGGTACGATGCCCGAGATGAACAGCGCCGAGATCGAGGTGTTCGTGGTGACACCGTAGATCACGAACGGCATGGAAGGCGGGATGATGGGCGCGATGATGCCGCCCGATGCGATCAGGCCTGCCGAGGTGTGCATGGGGTAACCCTGCTGGCGCATCATCGGCAGCAGGATGGTCGCAAGCGCCGCGGTATCGGCCAGCGCCGAGCCGCTCATGCTGGCCATCAAAACGGCCGCACCGATGGCCACGTAGCCAAGGCCGCCCCGGATGTGGCCCACCCAGGCCTGCGCCATGTCGATGATGCGGCGGCTGATACCGCCGCTGTTCATCAGCTCGCCGGCCAGGATGAAAAAGGGCACAGCCAGCAGCGGAAAGCTGTCGACGCCTGCCACCAGGTTCTGGGCGAGCAGCTGTGTGTCCCAGAAATCAAGCACCCAGGCCATGCCCGCGCCCGTGAGCACGAGGGCCAGTGCCATGTTCATGCCGATGCCCATCAGCAGCAACATGCCTGCCGAGAAAACGATGAATGCAAGTGCTTCGTTTGTCATTTTGAATTTACTCCACGTCCACGCCGTGGCCAAGATCAAGGGGTTTGTGTTTGAGCAATTCAATCAGCGCCATGACGCCAATCGAGACAGCACACAGGAGCACCGGAAGCGGTAACAGGGCCGCCGGGTAGGCCAGCACCACAGAGCGGCTGTCCAGGCCGACCACGACCTGCTGCCACGCGCCCCATGCCGTCAGTCCACAGGCCAGCAGCACCAACACGCGGATCAGCGCCGTCATGACCGCCAGGGCAACCGGACGCTGCTGCAGCGTCGCCACGAGGCTGGTGAAGGCCATGTGCTCACCGGCCGGATAAGCAGCGGTGGCGCCGATGAACACCATCCACACGAACAGCAGGCGTGACAGCTCTTCGCTGGCCGCAACACCGCTGCCAAAGCCGTAGCGCAGCACCACGTTGATGAAAACAGCCACGGCCATCACACCCAGGCAGGCGGCCATCGCAATCTGGGCTACGCGCTGAGGGCGTCCCACGGGAAGTTCAGAAGTCATTGGTTTTCCTTGAATGCAGCCAGTCGGTGACCTGCTGCTGAAGCTGGGGAAGCGGCGCCAGCGCGTCCACGCACAGCACACCGGGCTCGTCGTCCGGCTCTTCCAGCGTGGCGAACTGACTGTCCACCAGGCTGGCCGCGAAGAAGTGTTTCTCTGCGCGGGCGGACACGCGGGCTTGCGCGTGTTCACGTGCAATCTTCAGAAACACGAAGCGCAGGCCCGGGCAAGCCTGGCGCAGACGGTCGCGGTATGCACGCTTGAGTGCCGAACAGGTCAGCACCAAGCCCTTGTCCTGGTGGTGCAGCTGCTGGGCCAGCAGATCGAGCCAACCGGCGCGATCCGCGTCGGTCAGTGCAATGCCGCGGCGCATCTTTTCGCGGCTTTCTTCGCGGTGAAAGTCATCGCCTTCCACCAACGAGAGCCCCTCCGCCCGGGCCACCGCACTCCCCAGGCTGGACTTGCCGCAACCGGCCACACCCATCACCACCAATGACGTCATAAAGATAGCGCTATCCCATAGGTTTAAAAAAAATGGCTACACTGCCAAGGTGAAAACACCTCGAATGAGCCATCCAAGTCCCGGCGAAGCTTTAAAGTTTCACCTCGACTCGGACAGCGCTATCCTAACTTCACGCAACACGCGTAACGCTAAGGATTAACCCTGACATGCCACCTGTGACCAACCCTGCCGCCCGATCACGCGCCACCGGCCGCGTCACCCTCGCAGATGTGGCGCAAGCTGCGGGCGTAAGCCCGATCACGGTCTCTCGCGCACTGCGCGGTGAGCGCTCTGTGGCCGCGGAGCTGGTGGAGCGCGTCCAGGCTGCCGCGGCCAAGCTGGGCTATGTGCCCGACCCCGCAGCGCGCGCATTGGCCTCCAGTCACAGCAGCCACGTCGCGGTGTTGATCCCGATGCTGTCCAACGCGCTGTTTGTAGATCTTCTCGAATCCGTGCAGCGCACGCTGCGGCCGGCTGGCTACCAGACGCTGATCGGGGTCACGCATTACGACCCCGGTGAAGAAGAGCTGCTGCTGCGCGAGCAACTGCAGCACCGGCCCGCCGGCCTGCTCGTTACCGGGTTGGACCGCAGCGACTCGACGCGCACGCTCATTGCGCAAAGTGGCGTGCCCTGCGTGCATTTGATGGAGATTTCGCACACGCCGGGCGTATACAGCGTCGGCCTGTCGCAGTCGGACGCTGGAGCCGCCATGACACGGCACTTGATTGAACGTGGACGCCGCCGCATCGCTTTCGGCGGGGCGCAGCTTGACGCGCGTACCCTGCAGCGGCTGGAAGGCTGGCGCCAGGCCATGCGTGAGGCGGGACTCTATGACCCCACACTCGAGTGGCTGAACCCCACCCCCTCCTCGCTGGCGCAGGGCGGGCGCATGTTCGAGCAGATCATTGGCCAAAACCCGCCTATCGACGCCGTATTCTTTTGCAACGACGACCTGGCGCAGGGCGCACTGCTTGCGGCACTGCGCCTGCAGATCGCAGTTCCAGAGCGCATCGCTGTAGCTGGCTTCAATGATCTAACCGGTAGCGACCAAATGCAACCAACGCTGACCACGGTGCGTACGCCTCGTGCAGAGATGGGGATAGCTGCAGCCGAGATGCTGCTGGCGCTGATGCGCGGCCGCGCCTTGTCCTCGGCTACTGTGGATGTCGGGTACGACCTGATCGTGCGCAATAGCACCTGATTCCAAAAGACCGGGCAAGGACTTCAGAAATCCCCGGTTCCGCCCGTCGCGAGGCTCTCGAACTTGGTGATGCGGTTGAGGAACGCCAGCTTCACTGTGCCCGTGGGGCCGTTACGCTGCTTGCTGATGATGACTTCGGCGACACCGGGCTCTTTGCAGGCTTCCTTGGTGTAGTACTCGTCGCGGTAGATGAACATGATGATGTCGGCGTCCTGCTCGATGGCGCCGGACTCGCGCAAGTCGCTCATCATGGGGCGTTTGTCGGTGCGGGACTCAACGCCGCGGCTGAGCTGTGACAAGGCGATCACGGGGCATTGCAGTTCTTTGGCCAGCATCTTCAGGCCGCGGGAGATTTCACCGACGGCGGTGGCGCGGTTTTCATCGTTCATGCTGGTCGAGACGCTCATGAGCTGCAAATAGTCGACGACGATGAGGCCGAGCTTGCCGCACTGGCGCGCCAGGCGGCGGGCGTTGGCGCGCAGCTCGCTCACAGTAAGGCCTGGTGTCTCGTCGATATGCAGCGAGACAGTGCGCAGCTTTTCAATCGCTTCTGTCAGACGCGGCCACTCTTCATCGGTCAGGGCACCGGTGCGCAAATGGGTCTGATCGATGCGGCCGATGGAGCCGACGATACGCACCGCGAGTTGCGAGGCGCCCATTTCCATGGAGAACACGGCAACAGGCAGGCCTTCGAGCAAAGCCACGTTTTCGGCGATGTTGATGGCCAGGGCCGTCTTGCCCATGGAAGGCCGTGCCGCCAGAATGATCAGGTCGCCGGCCTGGAAGCCGGAGGTCATGCGGTCCAGGTCATAAAAGCCCGTGGGTACGCCGGTGACGTCCTGCGGGTTTTCGGCCATTTCGGTCACGCGGTCGAGCAGGCTCACGACCAGCGTGTCCATGCTCTGGAAGCCTTCCTTCATGCGCGAACCCTGCTCGCCGATCTTGAAGATCTTCTGCTCGGCTTCGTCGAGGATGGTGGCGACGTCCTTGCCCTGCGGGTTGAAGGCGTTGGTGGCGATTTCGTCGGAGGCCGACACCAGCTTGCGCAGAATGGAGCGCTCGCGCACGATCTCGGCGTAGCGGCGGATATTGGCGGCACTGGGCACGTACTGCGCGAGTGAATTGAGGTAGCTCAGGCCCCCTACTTCGTCGGCCTTGCCCTGGTTCTGCAGGTACTCGTAGACGGTGATGATGTCGGCCGGCTTGGTGGCGTTGATCAGCGCACCCACAGCGGCATAAATCAGCTTGTGCTCAGAGCGGTAAAAGTCTTCGTCGACCAGCAGGTCGCCCACGCGGTCCCAGGCGCCGTTGTCGAGCAGCAGCCCACCCAAAACGCTGGATTCACCCTCAATGGAATGCGGCGGAATGCGCAGCTGGGCGATCTGGCGGTCAGGGCTGTAGCCGGGATCGTCATAGGTGGAAAGTACGGCAGACATGGGTTTCCTTGGCAACTTTAGATGCTATAGCCGTGGCTCGGTGGCGTCACCGCACAACACTGTTTATAAGTAGTGAATAACAGGGGTACAACCCTGTAAAAGATGTGAATTGCCGCACCATGAAAAAAGCCGCCCCGAGGAGCGGCTTTTTGCGGAGGGAGAAAACGCTTAAGCGGTTTCGCCGTACACGGTGACGGTGATGTCCACTGCCACGTCGGTGTGCAGGGCAACGGTCACGGCGTGGTCGCCAACAACCTTCAGCGGGCCGTTAGGCATACGGATTTGCGACTTCAGGACAGGGAAGCCCTGCTTGGTTAGCTCAGCCGAGATGTCGTGGTTGGTGACGGAGCCAAACAGGCGGCCGTCAACACCGGCTTTTTGCGTCAGCTTGACGGTGGTGCCGCCGAGCTTTGCGCCTTGGGCTTGCATTTCGGCCAGCTTGGCGGCCGCAGCCTTTTCGAGTTCGACGCGCTTGGCTTCGAATTCGGCCTTGTTGGCTTCCGTGGCGCGGCGTGCGCGGCCCGAAGGGATCAGGAAGTTGCGTGCGTAGCCGTCTTTGACCTTGACGATTTCGCCGAGGTTACCGAGGTTCACGACTTTGTCGAGCAGAATAATTTGCATGGTCGCGCTCCTTACAGGGTACGGTGCTGGTCGCTGTAAGGCAGCATCGCGAGGAAGCGAGCGCGCTTGACGGCGGTGTTGATCTGGCGCTGGAAAATCGCGCGCGTGCCGGTCAGGCGTGCGGGGATGATTTTTCCGTTTTCGGCTACGAAATCGCGCAGGGTGTCGATGTCTTTGTAGTCGATTTCTTCAACGCCAGCGGCTGTGAAGCGGCAAAAACGCTTGCGCTTGAACAGCAGGGATTGGGTATTGCGCTTGGGGCGCTTGTCTTTGTTGAAACGTTTTGGTCCGGCCATGATGGACTCCTTAATTGGGGTTCGGTACTTGCTCTACCGGGTCTGCCTGGTGAAGAGCTTGAATATGGAAAACAACACCTTTGCTGGTGCGCGCATTGATGAGAAAACCGGTGAACCTGAAGGGTTTGCCTAGCGGGGATTTGGCTGATTGCTCAGCCAGCGCTCCGAAGGCTACCGCCCTTACCGTTAATTTGACCTGTCTGGTGACTCCGGCTTCGACGACTTCGGACTCGTGTTCGAGGACGAAATTGGCGGCGGGGATTCCAGCGGGCGTGTAGCGAAGAGGACTTGCCTCGGCGATACAGGCGGTCAGTTCAACGTGGTTCACTGCGTGCTTTTGCTCAATGGCAGCTGCGCGGCAGCGAGGCGTTCAACAGCATGTTGGCTATTAAGCCGCATACTCCTGCTGTTGGGCTTTACGGGCTTCTTCCCTCTCGACGTTGCGCATCATGAGGGACGGGCCGGTTTCGGCCTTCTTCTTCACCACGGTCAGGTGGCGCAGCACGGCATCGTTGAACTTGAACGCGTGTTCAATTTCTTCCATCACGGCCTGGCTGGCTTCGATGTTGATGCAGAGGTAGTGGGCTTTTGCGAGTTTCTGGATCAGGTACACCAGCTGGCGGCGGCCCCAATCTTCAACACGATGCACTTTTCCACCGCCGGCGGTAATCATGCCCTTGTAACGTTCCAGCATGGCTGGGACTTGCTCGCTTTGATCCGGGTGGATCAGCAAGACGATCTCATAGTGACGCATAAACTCTCCTTGTGGTTGATTGAAGCTGCCCCAGCGTCGTTAAGGGTGCAGCAAGGCGAAGCCAATGATTATATACCACCCCCACGGTCGTTCGCTTCGCGTAACTCCCTGCCCCCCGAGGGGGCCGCCCGCCTGCGGTCTGGCAAAGCCAGTCCCGCGGCTCATGCTGG
>Ga0307513_10001730_pt1 | contig 31140 bp, 34 predicted proteins | sample 15_EM_MG_FD_202174 | JGI IMG/M metagenome (GOLD analysis project Ga0307513, IMG submission 202174) | Populus trichocarpa ectomycorrhiza microbial communities from riparian zone in the Pacific Northwest, United States - 15_EM | ecosystem: Host-associated > Plants > Roots > Unclassified | place... | reverse complement strand
GTGTTTTTGTTGCAAGTTCCGTCTAAAGCGGAAAGTTAGCGATGGTCATACAAGAGTGAACAGGACGTACGCTGAAGACTTGAAGAATTCTGGTGAGGTCCAATCTCCAGGTGGCAATCGTCTTTTCGTCGTTCTTCGGGAGGAGTCGAGAGACCGCATTTCGTTTCCCCCACTTGACGATTTTCCTCTGGATCTCCGCCACAGTCCTGCGATCCAAGGTATGATGAGCCGTGTACAGGATGCATCAGTCTCACTCACACCGTCAATTGTTCAATCGCCTCAAGGATGCACGGACGGAACTCATTCGATTCTCTCCCCTTCGTCCCCCGGCCGAGGGCCATGCAGACATCAGCGCAAGCTAGCCCGATGCCGACGCAGTCCACCTCGTTGATCATTGTCTCCTATATACTACATTAGCCAGCGGTTGATTGATGGGGGCGAGAAGGAAACCCACCCTGATCACGACAAGGAGAGCACCAACGGAGCCGAAGGCAGTCCTGGCTTGTGTGATCCCAGAGTTCTCCCTCGCGAGATCGAGGGCCTCAATTGCTCCATTCAGCGAAGAGAGAGCACCATCCGACCCTTTCTGTTGTCGGGATTTGGCCGCCATGGTCGAAACGCAAGTAGCCGGAAGAAAACGGCGTAGCGCGTAAACCGTAAGGAGGAACCCGAGCCCTAGTATGGGCGAGCGACTATCATCCCCCGTGTAAACGGTCCCATTTCGGACTAAAGAGGACTGTATTCGCGGCCGAACGACTTGAGGAGGCAATGCGATCGACTGATCACCCGGAGTCAGTTTGTTTGCTCTTGTTCAAAACGCCCTGAAGGAATACCTTATTCACCGACTACTGGGGCAGTGTCGTGCCGCCAACTTTACCTGTCAGAAGCACCCATGCTGGCCGCATCTTCTACATCATCGATCCTCCATGTCCGTTTGCCGTGGTTTCAACGACCGACAACGATTCAATCAACATCCCGCCGTCTCTTCATTCAGTCGAGGGTTACTCCACCACGGACTCCGTTACAGAACCCGCCGCGCACTACCTTGAACGACACAGGAGGATAATACGGACCACGAGGCTCTATCATGTCGATACCCCGTGTCTGTCAAGGCCGACCAAAAACGCCTCAAGTTGCGGGGGAATAGAGTGACAAAGGGATATATGCGGCTGACTAACCGCCAAGTCAGCGAGACTTGAAGTTTGGCCAGTGACTAGTGACCTCCCGGCGCCGTCACTACGTATCGCATTGCTATAAAGCCACGACCTCGTCATAAGATGGCTGCGGTCGAGGCTGCCATCAGGGGGGGGGGGATCAGATGTACGTACTTGGCAGCGCTGATCTGTCCTTGCTCGTGCTCGTGAATTTATTCTTACAGTCACTGACCACTACACCATGTGGCTAGGCTTGCGGAGGTTGGACGGAAGCTCGCGACTGACGCGATGGTATCTGATGAGCGGAAACAGAGACGATTTATCGCACTGGGCAAGCAGAGAGCTTTCTTGAGCTCGAAGAGGACCAAGGTGGGGTTTGCCGACCCCAGAACTGTGAAGGCCATCTGCAAGGGTGCATTTGGTGAGGTTCGTGTCATGCAGAAGGTGGATACGGGCATGATTTATGTGGCGAAAACACTGGGGAAGGAAGAGGTGTTGAAAAAAGACCAGATTCGTTCATTATGCCCTGTACACGTTATGCGATATACTGATTTTACTTTCCTTTCACCCCTCGCCCACCATTGGCTCGCTCACGTCCGCGCCGAATCCAATTCCCTGTGGGTCGTGTAACTATACTACTTATTCTAGGACTCAGCACACTTCTGTCTCATCATGAAGTTCTTGGTCGGAGGCAGCTGAATGACGACGTACCTTCTAGGAAGACGTGATGAGGCTCTACGAGACGTCAACCGACTCTGTGTCAATGGATGTGAAGATATCGAGGAGGTGTTCAAGGTTTTTGTCTTCTAATGTGATCCATCCCGCTTCTTCATAGCCGGGCTTGCCAGGGCTGATGTCGACCGACAATCGGCGGAAGTAAGAATCCTTGGTCGCACAGAGGAGAGGAGACGACGTTGGATCCTGGGGGCGAAAATAATCTCGAAGTGGTGTGAGCATCGTGACAAATCCATTGGTTCGATGTGTCAGAGAAAGGACACAGAACGTGTCGAAGATGTTTGCGATGTCGGGGATGGCGGGAAATAACCAGTTGAGATTGTTCTCATCAACACCTTGAGGGAAGAAGGCAGCGACTCCGAGAAGCGCTCGCGCATCAGGTCCGAGTTCTTGGAACGTTGGTGAGGCGAGCGAAAGCTCGATCGCGGCCGCAAGGTTCTTTGAGTGGTGTGTGTGAAGCATGCCTGTATGTTGTCTTCTCCATTCCTTGATCAGTCGGCCGGTGTCCCACTTGTTGTGCTGGGCAACGGTAGCGAGTAAGGTGATTGAGAGGGGGTGAAAGTCGAGTTGTCCCAGGATATTGTTAGCCAGATCGGAGTATCTGCCGTGCTTGTAGATCCGATAGAACGTGTCGTGGGCAGCCTCGATCGACAACGTTGGGACGTCCAGAGTCTCACAGTCAGGAGGGACTGTGGAGATCCGGGAGGTGATGCACAGGCAAAGGTTGCTGAAGTGACTCAGCTCCTCCACGACATCATAGACCTCATGTGCGCTCGTCCCCTGCAGACCGAGAATGGATTCGGCATTGTCGAGGACTATGAGCATCTCCTTTGAGGATAAGAAAGGTCGTAGGGGGGTCAGATTTCCTGGGTTTTCGATCCCTGCACCAATGACCTCAGAGAGCCGGCGAAGGAGGTGAGTGCGCGAGGCGGGGAATTGATCACAGCGAATGAACCGACGGTCGTCACCGAACCGTTGTCTGATGCGGTCATCGTGAAGGATGGTTAGAGCAATGGATGTTTTGCCGATTCCACCAACACCGATCAGAGCAACGGGCGTGAGGCGTTCTGTGAAACTGACGATCTTCTCGATCAACTCGTCACGTCCAAAACAGATCCTCGGTGGCGGGGGAGGAGATTCCCCAGGTGCACTAGATGTAGGTATGAGACACTGGACCCAGCGTTAGTCGAGATCGCTGACCTATTTTGAGCCTGAGAGGTGGTAAGCGTTTATTCGGCAACGTCGGAGAGCAAGAGTGTCACCTACCGCCCAATGTTGGCCATCAGTCCCATCCTTACTCTTCAGTACGTTCCGGTGAATATCGGAAACGATGGCGTGGGTGTTCAAAACGCCGCGGTGGACATCAGAGACAAGGGTGTGGGTGTTCACGACGTCGTGATGAACGTTCGAAACAGTTACGTGTGTGTTTATAGCAAGCTCAGTCTGGGAATTAATGGTCAATAATGGTAGCACACAAACGCGAGAACACACATTAAACGCGAGAAGGGTCCTGTTGAGGTCAGACCTCCAGGTAGCGATCGTCCCTTTGCTCTGCTTGATGGTTTTTCTTTGGATTTCCGCGACCGTCCTGGAGTCAGCGAAAGTATCGTAAACGAGGTACCCAAAATGTAGATTCCTGGTGTAACTCACGTCGTCAGCCCGTCGATTGTCTCGCGTACAGAGTTGTTAAGATCGTCGAAATCCTTCCCCTCCAGTCTCCGGTCGAGTGTGGTACAAACCTCAGCGCAGGCCAGCCCGAGCTCGACGTAATCCACCTTATTGATCATCGAGTCCTGGGTACATTTCATCCCGTGACCGTTCGATATAAACCAGTAGGAGACTCACCCTGACCGTTGTGAGTATACTGGTGACGGAGCCGAAGACACCCTTGGCTGGCGTAATACTTGAGCGTTCCTCCGCGAGGTTCAGGGCCTCGACAGCCGCGTTCAGCAAGGGGAGAGCAACATCCCGATGTTTCGGTCGTTGGGATTTTGTAGCCATGGTCGAAACTCAAGGTGGTTGCGAGAAAGCAGTGCGCCGTGTAGGCGGTGGGGGAGAATCCGAGCCGTGGCATACCTTATCTAAGATCCGTGGTCAAACCACTACGAGAGGAAACAAGTTTAGCCGGGCTTCGCCCAGACGCGAGTCCGGTTGATTAGTATGTATGAAGATAATGGCAATTACTTCCTAGAGTTAGGATCCTCATTGCCAATGCGGCGGACCGCCTCAGTACAATAAGTAACGGGAGCGGGGTACCGGCACTTCCTGGGATCACAGGGGAGAAACATCAGCTATACCTTCGTCCTCTGCGCGAACCAAGAGAAGATACGCTCACAGATAGAAGACGAGATTGAAGCGTTCGACAGCCAAGGGTAAACCCACCCACACCCCAGACCGCCAGCGGTCGACGGAAATATCTACGAACGTGCCACCTGCTGAAGATATTACCGCAGAGAAACCGACCAAAATGATGGACTTATCCTGTTGCAGGCGTCAAAGAAGCGGCAATTCTACAATTCTACAATCTACAATCTACAATTTTCTACAATACAGGGGAAATCTTCTACAATCTTCTACAATATCTTCTACAATGAGTGACTGTCCGTAGGGTTACACTGTGTACACACGATCCTAGATGAATATCAAAGGACTTTTAAGGGGACTGTCAAGACCCCGTCCGTCGTGTCGGGTCACGGGCAGCCTGAATCTCGGCTACTGGCACCCTTCTACGGTATTTAGAGATATCCCTAGTCTTACGGACAGTGGGTGACTGTCCGTAAGGTTACACCGTGTACACACGATCCTAGATGAATATCAGAGGACTTATAAGGGAACTGTCAGGACCCCATCCGTCGTGTCGGGTTACGGTCAGCGCGAACCTCGGCTACTGGCACCCTTCTACGATGTTTAGAGATATCTCTAGTCTTACGGATAGTCACCCAGTCACCCAGTACCCAATACAAGGGAAAATCTTCTACAATCTTCTACAATCTTCCCTTCTTTGATCTCGGTGTATATTCGCTGATATTGGTCGGCGAACGAACACGGGACCAGATGAGCCAGGCGGGCCAGATATACCTATACCTACATTAATTATGCTAGCAGATGCTCTTGACATCCAAGATAACGCCAACCACCGTTGCTAGGGTCTTTACGAGATCGTAGATAATCGAACAGATCCGTGGCTAGACCAAGGTAATTCAAACGACTCGAATCTCTCTCGGATATCGGAGGCGGTGGGTTGGGATCACGGATGGTCAGGTTGGCCAACCCTGCACTGGGGTTTTTTATCGCTCGGACAAAACAGTCCGGACGTGTCAAGTTTCACGTCCTTCAAAACACCCAGCACTGTCGAGCCGTTACTGCCGTTTTGCGAACCTTGTTTAGGTGTCCACAATCCCTCCCAATGGGTAGCACGGATCTGGAAACGGAGGACGGCGGCGTTGCGATCGTGGGAAACTTTTCTCGATCACCTCCGCTCATGCCTTCTCTCAAAAAACCTTCCGGCGTGTCCGGCAAAGCGAAGCGCAAACTCGCAGACATCTCTACGGATGTCGTCGAATCAGATTTCTCGTCATCGTCGTCATCATCAGCCTCTTCCTCTACATCCCCGGATTCGGACTCGGGCTCTGGATCTGAAGCGGAGGATTCTCCGGTCCCGGATGCCGAAGCTGTAACGGACGAACTGGGCGAACCCGTCCTCTCTCATGCCGAAAGACGGAGACAAAAGAAACGAAAGCTGAACTCCGGAGATGCAGTCCCCGCAGACGCCCCAGAATCCCCTACAAAACTCACACCTACCTCGTCCAAGCCACAGAAAGGGAAGAAGGGGAAGAAGCCTGGGGAGATTCCTGAAAGTCGTGACGCTCTATCGAAACGACAAAACTCGGTCTGGGTTGGGAACTTGGCGTATAAGACGACCGCGGTGACGTTGAAGGCTTTCTTTGAGGGGTTGGAGGTCACGAGGGTACATATGCCGATGAAGGATCCTCCGAACGGTGCTGGACCCAAAGTCAATTCTGGGTGAATATCCACGTCCTTCCTACGATTTGTGCCCCCTTTTCACACGTCATTGGTTCCGGATAGCTTTGCATATGTGGATTTTGCGACGCCCGGTGCAAAACTTGTTGCTATCACGCTGTCCGAGCGTAATCTGGAAGGACGACGGTTACTAATTAAAGACGGTATTTATCCTCACGCTGTATCACCCCTTCGTGGCTGATATTATGGTTTGTCAGGCGAAGATTTTACTGGACGGCCCGCCGCCACCACCTCGACGGTGACTACGATAAACGAGGACGGTACCACGACTACAACAACGGAGGCGACGACATCGAAGCCGGGTGTTCCTAAAACGGGGCTAACGAAACTGGGTCAAAAGATCCTGGCTGCACAAAAACAACCCCCGGGACCGACGCTATTTTTCGGTAACCTTGGGTTTGAGGCCACAGAAGAGTCGATACGGCAGCTCCTAGAAGCGCACAGAAAGAAACCAGCAGAGACACCTGTTGGTGATGAGGAAGGCGAGAGCGCGGACGACGACGACGAAGATGATAAGGGTCTAAAAGCGAAATCAAAAGGGAAGGAAGACAAGTGGATACGAAAGATCCGTATGGGAACCTTTGAAGACAGCGGGAAGTGTAAAGGGTAAATCTTCCCTCTCTGACGACGGGTGACAATCACTAATATCCAAATCTCCTACAGATGGGCCTTTGTCGACTTCACATCGATAGAACACGCCACAGCCTCACTGATCAACCCCCGAAACCACTCTCTAGACGGCCGAAAGCTCACCGTCGAATACGCCTCACCGGATGCCGTACGTCGCGGCGGCGGGCCCCGCGGACCCGACAAACACAAAGGCGATGAGGGGTCTGGACCTGGAACGAGGGTTCGGAAACCCAAGAGCGCGGGGTACATCAGGAAGAAACCGAAATCCCCTGGACAATCAATCGAGGAGGACAAGAAGCCGAACAAGCAGGAGAGGAAGGCAGCGAAGAAGGAAAGGAAGCTGGAGAAGTCGAAACGCAGGTTTGCTGTCGAGAAGGGATTTGGAAGGGGAGGCCCCGAGAGAGGTGAACGGCCTAGGCCTGGAGCGGCGTTGGCTCTGGCTCAGAGGGCAACCGCTGCGATTCTACCGAGTCAAGGACAGAAGATCACGTTCTGAACCTCAAACTGGATTGTATCCGTAACAACGAGCTGGCTCGGGGTTTGATTAGGTGTAGCTTATATATACCGTAACTATACTATGAAAGAGGGAGGGGGGGACGTAGCAAAAATGCTGGGATTGGGTGGCGAACCACGAGATACACGTATACAAGACGCGAACGCACGCCATGGTTTGCGAGATTCAACTCGATTGCCCCGTAAGAGAGTTTAAACACCCTTGCTTGGTTGCTGTGCAAAGATGGACAGCTCGACGCCGCGGAAGAAGCTGCATCCCGCGCAATTGACCTTCTCCCAGAGGAGGGCAATCAAAATCTAATCTGCCGATGTCATCGTGGTCTTGGCGATATATATTGCTCCAAGGGCGAGATAGAGAAGTCCATCCACCGTTCCGAGGCAGCCATCACAATTGCGTCCTCTTTTGGCTGACGCAACGAGCTGTTCTGGAATCATCACAACCTGGCACGGCTGTTTTCCGACCAAGGCAGGTTCGGCGACGCAAATGTTCACATCGAACACGTCAAATCGCTTCCGGTCAATAACCCATACAACCTGGGTCGCGTGATGGAGCTACAGGCAAAGTCTTGGAATCAACAACGCAGGTTTGAGCAGGCGGAAGCCGAGGCTTTGCGCGCGGTCGTGGCATTTGAGGAGTTGGAGGCTGTGCAGGATCTGGAGAGATGTAGAGAGCTCCTCGGGATGATCGATTCAGAACGAGAATGAACACCCCGGTTGCCTCTGGTGAATCTGGTTTTGACGGTGGGCTTCTGGAAACAGTGTTGCTTGCTCCGCGTTTTAACTCTCTTCTTCTCTGAGCTCAGGATGATGGCGTTGACCGCTGCCTCGTTTTTTTCAGACGGATTCCACCGCAAGTCACCGACACTCCGTCCCTCTACCCCGTCTGCCATGACATTCAATACCCCCATTATGCTCTCCCTCTGCTCACACGCATCGTTCCGTATATGCTGTTCTGCCCTACATCGACGTCCTTGACCTCCATCTCATGATACATGTCTCTCTATATCCCGTGTTATACATGTGTGTACCTCATAGATCATCGACTTCGGTTTGACCGGGAAGCCGAGGAAATCGACACCCCACCTCTGATGCATGATGAATCGTCTATTCACCTACTCTTCAATATCGACCTCGGGACTACACTCTCACCCGAAATCTTCATGAATGAACACAGTCCAATTGCTTTCGCGTTTTTGTCGACTACACTACATTTTGTTCTACCAGATGGGGAGAACAGGAGAAAATGCAAGTGAAAAGAGATCATCCGATAGCGTTTGACACTCGTGAGATGGGAAGGGAAGCTGGGGAGGTGGAATCGTCACAGAGGGAGGAACTAGGCGAGAAAAACATGCCAAACCCATGATGTGCTACAATATAGCCTGCGATTACGCATACGATGGTAGCCCTAGGAATTGCATCACGTATCGCAGAGTGGGATGGTGGAAAGCTGTAAGGAATCTTCTGCCTCCCTCATTTTGCCAGAGAGAATATGTCCCTGGCCAGATTGAAAAGCGTTCGAAGGAGTCGTGAACCTCTTGAACGTATAACTGCAGGAAAAAATAACACCGAATTTCGAAATTCCCGTGAGTTACCAAACCCGACAATAATTAAGACCAAGGTGACGTACCTCAAGAAAGCCAACCTTTCCTGCGCTCCCGTGGTATCTACACCGGCAGGCTTGCCCGAACCCTGATCCGACTCGTCCCTCGGGAAATACGGCATAGTTCTGTTGCTTGTAGAAAGACCGAAATCGGATAGCCCGATATACCCGCCCTCGCCGATTAGAATGTTGTCCGGCTCGATGTCTTTGCATCAAAACAACTCGGGGGTAGAATCAAACAAATAATTAGTTGCCATGCTTTGGACTCACGCATTGTTGAGCTGTGCTCGTCGATGAATGCAACCGAGGTTATGCACGGCCTCAATCACGAGAATGCACTGCGTCGTAGAGCCTCATCACGTCTTCCTAGAAGGTACGTCGTCATCCAACTGCCTCCGGCCAAGAACTTCATGATGAGACAGAAGTGTGCTGAGTCCTAGAATAAGCAGTATAGTTACACGACCCACAGGGAATTGGATTCGGCGCGGACGTGAGCGAGCCAATGATGGGCGAGGGGTGAAAGGAAAGTAAAATCAGTATATCGCATAACGTGTACAGGCATAATGAACAAATCTGGTCTTCCTTCAACACCTCTTCCTTCCCCAACGTTTCACCACATAAATCATGCCAGTATCCGCCTTCTGCACGACACGAACCTCACCAAATGCGCCCTTGCAGATGACCTTCACAGTTCTGGGGTCGGCCAACCTCACCTTGGCCCTCTTCACGAGCTCAAGAAAGCTCTCTGCTTGCCCCGTGCGATAGATCGTCTCTGTTTCCGCTCATCGGATACCATCGCGTCAGTCGCGAGCTTCCGTCCAACCTCCGCAAGCCTGGCAACATAGTGTAGTGGTCAGTGACTGTAGGAACAAATTCACGAGCACGAGCAAGGGCAGATCAGCGCTGCCAAGTACGTACATATGATCCCTCTCGATGGCAGCCTCGATCGCAGCCATCTTATGACGAGGTCGTGGATTTATAGCAATGCGATACGTAGTGACAGCGCTGGGAGGTCACTAGTCACTGGCCAAACTTCAAGTCTCGCTGACTTGGCGGTTAGTCAGCCGCATATATCCCTTTGTCACCTCTATTCCCCCGCAACTTGAGGCGTTTTTGGTCGGCCTTGACAGACACGGGGTGTCGACACATGGAGACGATAGAGCCTCGTGGTCCGTATTATCCTCCTGTGTCGTTCAAGGTGGTGCGCGGCGGATCTGTAACGGAGTCCGTGGTGGAGTAACCCTCGACTGAATGAAGAGACGGCGGGATGTTGATTGAATCGTTGTCGGTCGTTGAAACCACGGAAAAAGGACATGGAGGGTCGGCGATGTGAAAGATGCGGCCAGGATGGGCGCTTTTGACAGGTAGGGTTGGTGGCACGACACTGCCCCAGTAGTCGGTGAATAAGGTATTCCTTCAGGGCGTTTTGAACAAGAGCAAACAAATTGACCCTGGGCGATCAGTCGGTCGCATTGCGGACCGCGAATACAGTCCTCTTTAGTCCGAAATGGGTTCGTTTACACGAGGGGTGCCATGACAAGATAGCCGCTCGTTTCTACTAGGGCTCGGGTTCCTCCTTACAGTTTGCGTGCTGGATCATTTTCTTACGGCTACCTTGCGTTTCGACCATGGCGGCAAAATCCCGACAACCGAGAGGGCCGGATGGCGCTCTCTCTTCGCTGAACGGGGCAATTGAGGCCCTCGATCTCGCGAAGGAGGACTCGAGGATCACACAAGCCAAGGCCGTCTTCGGCTCCGTTGGTGCTCTCCTCGTCATGATCAGAGTGGGTCTCCTTCTCGTCCCATCGCTCAATCGCTGGCTAATGTAGTATACAGGACACAGCGATCAACGAAGTGGACTGCGTCGGCCTCGGGCTGGCTTGCGCTGATGTCTGTATGGCCCTCAACCGGGGGACGAAGGGGAGAGAATCGAATGAGTTCAGTCGGTCTGTCCTCGAGGCGATTGAGCAATTGACAGTGTGAGTGAGACCAACGGAGATGCATCTTGCGCACGACTTACCATGCCTTGCATCGCAGGACTGTGGTGGAGATCCAGAGGAAGATCGTCAGGTGGGGGAAACGAAATGCGATCTCTCGACTCCTCCTGAGGAACGATGAAAAGATGATCACCACCTGGAGGTTGGACCTCACCAGGATTCTTCAATTCTTCAACGTACGTCCTGTTCACTCCTGTATGACCACTGCTAACTTTCCGCTTGTAGACCGAACTCGCGATTAACACACGTGTAACGGTTTCTGACATTGCGAACACCCACGGCATTGTTTCCGACACCCATCGCGACAGTTCAAACGCCAATACTACCGTCCCTGACGCCCATCGTGATACCCATGCCATCGTTTCCGAAGTTCGTCGTGACGTCGTGGACACCCTCCCTATTGTTTCCGGGGTCCGGAATAACGTTGTGAACACCCGCACTACAGTTTCCGACATTCATCGCAACACGTTGAAAACCCATGGGGATAAGGATGGTCATAATCGGGCAGTAAGTCCCACTTGCACTTCACCAGCCACCGAGCAACCACTCAGTTACTGCATAGACTCACGCCAGGTCAGTGATACGGACTACAAATGGATCCATTGTCTAATACTTGCCTTCAGTGCACCTGGATCACTGCCCCCACCATTGGATCTGCACGGAACCTCCCCCGATGTTCGCCATGACGTTAAAACCCGTGCCATCGTCTCTGATGTTCATCGCGAAGTTGCAGACACTCACGTCATCGTTTCGGATATTCGTCGTGAAATGCTGAAAAGTCAGGAAGGGGCTGGTAGCCAACATCGGTCGGTGAGTGTCACTCGTACCCCCCCACCAAATGTACACTTAGCATTGCATAGACTCAAAATATGTCAGCAATCTCGCTCGCTGTTGAGTCCAGCGTCTAATGTTTCCATCTAGCGCACCAGGGGAAGCCCCGCCGCCGCTGCCGAGGATTTGCTTTGGACGTGGCGAGTTGATCGAGAAGATCGTTGATTTCGCGGAACGTCTTGTGCCGGTTGCTCTAATCGGTGCTGGCGGAATCGGCAAGACATCCATCGCTCTGTCCATCCTCCACAACGACCGCATCATACAACGATTTGGCGACGACCGTCGGTTCGTCCGCTGTGACCAATTCCCCGCCTCACGCACTCACTTCCTTCGCCGACTTGCCGAGGTCATTGGTGCAGGCATCGAAAACCCAGGAGATCTGACCCCCCTACGACCATTTTTATCCTCAAAGAAGATGCTTATCGTCCTCGACAATGCCGAATCCATTCTCGGTCTGCAGGGGACAAGTGCACAAGAGGTCTACGAGGTTATGGAGGAGCTGAGTCACTTCAACAATCTTTGCCTGTGCATCACCTCCCGGATCTCCGCAGTCCCTCCTGGCTGTGAGGCCCTGGATATCCCGACATTGTCGATCGAGGCCGCACGCGACACCTTCTATCGGATCTACAAGCACGGCAAACACTCCGATCTGGCTAACAACATACTGGAACAACTCGACTTTCACCCTCTCTCGATCACCTTACTCGCTACCGTCGCCCAGCACAACAAGTGGAACACCGACCGACTGACCAGGGAGTGGGAAAGACAACGCACGCGCATGCTTCGCACGCGTTACTCAAAGAGCCTTGCGGCCACGATCGAACTTTCGCTCGACTCACCAACATTCCAAGAACTCGGACCTGACGCGCGAGCGCTCCTCGGAGCCGCTGCTTTCTTCCCTCGAGGGGTCGATGAGAACAATCTCAACTGGCTATTTCCCACGATCCCTGATGTCGCAAACATCTTCGACACGTTCTGCGTCCTCTCCCTGACATCTCGGAGCGATGGATTTGTCACGATGCTTGCACCGCTTCGAGATTACTTTTGTCCCCAGGATCCGACGTTGTCTCCTCTCCTCCGCGCAGCCAAGGATCATTACTTCCACCGATTGTCGGTCGACGTTTTCCCTGACAAGCCCGGCTATGAAGAAGCGCGATGGATAACATTAGAAGACACAAACGTCGAACACCTGCTCAATGTCTTCACATCCATTGATACAGAGTTGGGCGATATCTGGGATACCTGTGCCCGTTTCATGGAGCATCTCCGTTGGCACAAACCACGGCTTGTTTCGCTAGGGTCAAAGATTGAGGGGCTTTCGGACGACCATATTTCCAAGCAACGATGCTTACATCAACTCTCGATGTTGTTCGGACTGACCGGCAACCAAGTGGAGCGAAAGCGGCTCCTCTCATACACATTGAAGATCTGGAGAGAACGGGGGAATGTCCACCAGGTTGCCAAAACGTTGGTGCGTTTATCCGAAGCGAACCGGATGCTTCTCCTCTACGAGGAAGGGATACAACAGGCGAAAGAAGGGTTGGAAATTTGCGAACAGCTCGGTGATAGAATGTGGCAAGCAGAGTGCTTGAACAACCTTGCTTGGTCGCTGTCCGATGACGGGCAGCTCGACGCCGCTGAAGAAGCCGGATCCCGTGCACTTGGTCTTCTCCCAGAGAAAGGCAATCAGTTTCTGGTCTGTCGATGCCACCGTGGTCTTGGCGCAATATACCAATCCAAGGGCGAGACAGAGAAGTCCATTCACCATTTCGAGGCAGCCCTCACAATTGCATCCCCTTTCGGCTGGCACGAGGAGGTGTTCTGGATTCATGTCAGCCTGGCGCGGCTGTTTCTCAGCCAAGACAGGTTCGATGACACGAGTGCTCACATCGAACATGCAAAACTGCACGCGGCCAACAGCCTATACCACCTGGGTCATGCGATGGATATGCAGGCAAGGCTCCGGTACCAACAATGTAGGTTTGACGAGGCAAGGGCTGAGGTTTTGCACGCGGCTGAGGTCTATGAGAGGCATGGCGCTACGCAAGATCTGGAGAGATGTAGGAAGTTCCTCGAGGTGATCGACTCACGGCTGGAATGAAAAGCCCGATTGCCTCTGATAAATCGTGTTCCAGGTTTCAGTCTCAGTGGTGAGCTCCTGAAAACTGTACTACTTCCTCCACGTATTAATTCCTTTCTCCTCTAGGCTCGGAGAACCGAGTGGTGGCGTTGACGGTTGCCTTAATTTCTTCAGGCGCAATCCACTGCGATGTCCTTCGATACAATTACTATACCTTCCTTCTGCTCACACGCATCTTTCCGTACATGTTGCCCCACCCCACATCCTTGTATATCTCTCTATATCCTGTATCATATTTATTCTACGTGCTCGTACCTCGTAGATTATCGACTCCGGTTAGACTGGGAAGCCGAGGAAACGAATATCCCACCCTCGGCGGATCGGTTCACTTCTTTGGTGTCGACCTCAGACCCGAGATCCTCATGTATGAACAAACACGGTCAGATTACTTTTGAGCTTTCGTCAGCTCTACTACATCTTGTTACACCAGATGGGGGGAAGAGAAGAAGAGGCCAGTGGAAAGAGATCATCGGATAGCAATTGATGCTCGTGAGAAGGTCGGAATGTGGAAGTGTCAAAGGGGAGAAACTAGACAAGAAAGACACGCCAAACCTACGACGGGCCGTGACCTAGCCTGTGGCCACGCACACGATCGTAGTCCGTATCGTGGAACGAAACGATGGAAAAGTGCAAGGGGCCTTCTAGCTCTCTCGTTTTACCAGATATCAAGATCACAGATAAGAGAATGTGTCCCCAGCCAAATCAGAAAGTGTCCGAAGTAACCGTAAACCTCTCGAACGTATAACTGGAGTGAAAAATAACACCGGTTAAGTTCGAAATGCCCGTGAGTGACCGGGGTCGAGGTGACATACCCCAAGAAGGCCAACTCGTGCGCTCCAGTGGTACCCCCACCCACAGGCTCGTCCGGAGGGAAATACGACATATCCGTGATTGGTGTTGGCCTCGGAAGGAGCGGCACCTCAATATCCTGACTGCAGCCCAATCCACTTCATAAAAGAAAGGATGCTTCCACGCATGGGGAACGGCCCCGGGAAGTGGTTGACCTAGATTTTCCCGTTTCGTTCGTTTTCGTTTTTCCAAAAAGAGATGAAAGTGAGAAGGAAGGGGGAGGGCTGGTGTCACTCATTTGCTCGAATTGTGGGTTACGGAATTTCAGTTTCGGGTGGCGTAGTGCGCGGCGGGATTTGTAATGGAGTCCGTGGTGGAATAACCCTCGACTGAATGGAGAGGTGGAAGGATGTCGACTAAATCGTTGTCGGTCGTTGAAACCACGGCAAACGGACATGGAGGGTCGACGATGTGAAAGATGCCGCCAAGACGGGTACTTCTGACGGGCAAAGTTGGCGGGACGACACTGCCCCAGTGGTCGGTGAACGAAGCTTAGAGCATTTCTTCAGGACGTTTTGAACAAGAGCAAACAAACTGACTCAGTCGATCGCGTTGCCTCAAGCGGTTTGACCGTGAATACAGACCTCTTCAATCCGAAATGGGACCCGTGCCGTGACAAGATAGCCGCTCGTTTCTGCTAGGGCTCGGGTTCATCCTTACAATCTGTGTGCTGGATCATTTTCTTACGGCTACCTTGCGTTTCGACCATGGCGGCAAAATCCCGACAACCGAAAGGACCGGATGGCGCTCTCTCTTCGTTGAACGGGGCAATTGAGGCCCTCGATCTCGCGAAGGAGGACTCGAGGATCACACAAGCCAAGGCTACCTTCGGCTCCGTCGGTGCTCTCCTCGTCATGATCAGAGTGGGTTTCCTTCTCATTCCGTCGCTCAACCGCTGGCTAACATAGTATACAGGACACAGCGATGAACGAAGTGGACTGCGTCGGCCTCGGCCTAGCTTGCGCTGATGTCTGCATGGCCCTCGACCGGGGGACGAAGGGGAGAGAATCGAATGAGTTCAGTCAGCCCTTCCTCGAGGCGATTGAGCAATTGACGGTGTAAGTGAGATCAGCGGAGATGAACCTTGTGCACGATTTACCATACCTTGGATTGCAGGACTGTGGCGGAGATCCAGAAAAAGATTGTCAAGTGGGGGAAACGGAATGCGGTCTCTCGAATCCTCCCGAAGAACGATGAAAAGACAATCGCCACCTGGAGGTTGGACCTCACCAGAATTCTTCGAATCTTCAACGTACGTCCTGCTCACTTCTGTATGACCACCGCCGACTTTCCGCTTTAGACGGAACTTGCAACAAAGACACGTACAACCATTTCTGATGTTGCGAATACCCACGACATTGTTTCCGATACTCATCGCGATAGTTCAAACTCAAACACCACCGTCCCCGACGTCCACCACGACACCCACGCCATCGTTTCCGGGGTCCGGAATGACACTGCGAACACCCGCACCACGATTTCCGACACCCATCGCAACACGTTGGGAACCCGTGGGGATAAGGATAGTCAGAGTCAGGCCGTGAGTATCACTCGCTCTTTACCAGTCACCGAGTAATCGCTCAGTTGCTGCATAGATAGACTCACGCCAGGTCAGCGATCTGAACCCCAAATGAATCCGCTGCCTAATATTTACCTTCAGTGCACCCAGCGACTCACTGCCCCCACTGTTAATTATGCCCGGAACCTCCTCCGATGTCCGCCATGACGTTAAAACCCGCGCCATCATCTCCGATGTTCATCGCGAAGTTACAGACACCCACGCCATTGTTTCGGACATGCGTCGTGAAATGGTGAAAAGTCAGGAAGGGGCTGGCAGTCAACATCGATCGGTGAGTGTCACTCGGACTCCGCCACCAAACGTACACTCAGCGTTGGATAGACTCAGAATTGGTCAGCGATCTCACCGGTCACCCGCTGTTGAGTCCAGCGTCTAATGCTTCCATCTAGTGCACCTGGGGAATCCCCTCCGCCGCCGCCGAGGATCTGTTTCGGACGTGACGAGTTGATCGAAAAGATCGTCGATTTCGCGGAACGCCTTACTCCAGTTGCTCTAATCGGTGCTGGCGGAATCGGCAAGACATCCATCGCTCTAAGCGTCCTGCACGACAACCGCATCATACGACGTTTCGGTGACGAGCGTCGGTTCATCCGTTGCGATCAATTCCCCGCCTCGTGCACTCACTTCCTCCGCCGACTCTCCGAGGTCGTTGGTGCAGGCATTGAAAATCCAGGAGACCTGACCCCCCTGCGACCGTTCTTATCCTCAAGGGAGATGCTTATCGTCCTCGATAATGCGGAATCCATTCTCGGTCTGCAGGGGACAAGTGCGCAGGAGGTCTACGATGTTATGGAGGAGCTGAGTCACTTCAGCAATGTTTGCCTGTGCATCACCTCCCGGATCTCCGCAGTCCCTCCTGACTGCGAGACTCTGGACATCCCAACGTTATCGATGGAGGCCGCATGCGACACGTTCTACCGTATCTACAAACACGGCAAACACTCCGATCCAATCAACAACGTTCTGGCACAACTCGATTTTCACCCTCTCTCGATCACATTACTCGCTACCGTCGCCCAGCACAACAAGTGGAACACCGATCGACTGACCAGGGAATGGGAGAGGCAACGTACGCGCATGCTTCGCACACGTTACTCAAAGAGCCTTGCGGCCACGATCGAACTTTCGCTCGCCTCGCCAACGTTCCAAGAACTCGGACCTGACGCACGAGCGCTTCTTGGAGTCGTCGCGTTCTTCCCTCAGGGTGTCGACGAGAACAATCTTGACTGGTTATTTCCCACCATCCCCGACATTGCAAACATCTTCGACACGTTCTGCGTCCTCTCCCTGACATCTCGGAGCGATGGGTTTGTCACGATGCTCGCGCCGCTTCGTGATTACTTCTGTCCCCGTGATCCAACAGCATCCCCTTTCCTCTGCGTCATCAAGGATCATTACTCCCGCCGATTGTCGGTCGAAATTTACCCTGATAAGCCCGGCTACCAAGAAGCACGGTGGATCATACTAGAAGACACAAACATCGAACACCTGCTCAATACCTTTACACTCACTGACACAGAGTCAGATGACATCTGGGATGCCTGTGCCTGTTTTGTGGAGCACCTCTATTGGCACGAACCACGGCATATTTCGCTGGGGTCGAAGATTGAGGGGCTTTCGGACAGTCATCCTTCCAAGCCACAGTGCTTGTACCAACTCTCACGATTGTTTCAATCACTTGGAAATCATGCGGAGGCCCAGCGGCTCCTTTCCCACACATTGGAGATCTGGAGGGAGCGGGGGGATGACCATTGAGTTGCTCGAGTGTTGTTGCACCTATCTGGAGCAAACGATGTGCTTCGCTGTTACAAGGAAGGGGAAAAACAGGCGAAAGAAGCGTTGGAAGTTTACGAACGGCTTGGTGATACAGTGGGACAAGCAGAGTGTTTGGGAGCCCTCGCCATATCGCTGCACAAGAGCGGACAGCTTGACGCCGCGGAAGAAGTGGCATCCCGTGCAATCAATCTTCTCCCGAAGAAAGGGAATCAATTTCTGCTCTCCCGATGTCACCGTAGTCTTGCTGCAATGCATTGGTCCAAGGGCGACATCGAGAAAGCCATTCTCCATTCCGAGACGGCCCTCGGAATCGCATCCTTTTGGGGCTGGTACAACCATCTCCACCGGGATCATTACTTCCTGGCAACGTTGTTTTGCACCCAAGGCAGGTTCGACGATGCAAACGCTCACGTCGAACTCGCCAACTCCCACACGGTCAATAACCCATTCGAGCTGGCTCTCTCGATGTATCTTCAAGCTGGCATTTGGCTTCAACAATTCAAGTTTGAACAGGCGAAATCCAAAGCTTTGCACGCGGTCGAGATCTTTGAGAAGCTCGGGGCTGTGCAGGATCTGGAGACATGCAGACAGCTCCTCGGGATTATCGATTTAATGCAAGAAGAAATAGCCGGATTATCTTTGGTAGTGATCAACTCTTGGAAAAGCGCTACTCCCTCCGCGTGCTGACCCCTTTCTTCTCCAGCCCCAAGGGACCGAATGATAGGATTGGCAGGCGCCCCAAACCACCAACACTCCATCCCTTTACCCCGTCCACCATGATGTCCTTCAATACAGCCACCATCTCCTCCCTTTACTGACCTCTGCTCATCCATCATTCCGTATATGTTGCCCCACCCCACATCCTTGGCCTACATTTTGTGATATATGCCTCTATATCCTGTATATTTGTTTTACTTGTACGTGCCCCGTAACGCGTACATTATCGACCCCGATTCGACCAGGAGGCCGAGGAAACGAATATTCTGCCTTTGATCGTCGGGTCTCCTACTCCTTCGACATCGACCTTGTAAGGAATGATTGATGGGGTTGCACTCTCGCGTGGGATTCTCGTGCGTGAACAAACACAGTCTGATTACTCTCGCGATTTCGCTGGCCCTGCTGCGGTTTTTTACATCAGATGGGGGGAAAGGAGAAATTAGGCAAGAACAACACTCCAGGAATACGATGGCCCGCGGTCGCATACACGAACGTCGTGCGTCGTGGAACAAAATAGTGGAAAGATGTAAGGAATCGTCTATCTCTTTAGTTTTGCTGGATAGAAGGTTCCCTCGTGACTGCTAGCAAGGGAATACATCCTTGGCCAGATCAGAAAGCATTCGAAGAAATCGTGAACCTCTTGAAAGTATGGTTACAGGAAAAAAATAACATCGGTTTTCGAGATACCCGTGAGCGGCTGAATGAACTGCATAAACAACAATAGAGATCGAGGTGATGTAACCCAAGAAAACCAACTCCCTGTGCGCCCCAGTGATGTCTCCACCCGTGGGACCGCCCGGAACCTGATCCAACTCGTCTGTCGAGAAATATGACGTGTCCGTGATCGACCAGCCTCGGAGTGGGTGATGCCTCAAGGCCTCAATACCAATATTCAATATTCATGATCGCGGTCCAATCCGCACCGCAGCAGAAATGATGTTTCTTGATCTATCCCACGGCCCGGCAACAGTCCGGGAAAGTGATTGGCCCAGATTTTCTCATTTCATTCGTGTTTGCCTTTCCTGGAAGAAAATGAGAGCGAAAAGAAAGGGGGGAAATTGACGTCAGTCATCGGTTCGGATTGTGAATCTCGGAATCTCGGTTTCGGAGGACGTAAATGGGGATATTGATTTCCCAGAAAGAAGCCAAGTGAACGAGACCACGCATGAATAATTGGATAAGAAGCGTCGAACTTGGCCAACCCCGGGGCACGTGAATGGCACAGACACCAAATTCCGGAGAGTAAGAAAGAAAGAAAGAAAGAAAGAAAGAAAGAAAGAAAAAAGGAACTCGACTGACCTCCATATCAGGCCCTTGACCTCTATACTCGAATGGACATCATCGTGGACAATAAGGTGATGCGGCCAATTGATGATCTTCTGGCAAGCCTCGTGGGTGGTCTCCGAACAGAACGGAAGGTATCCGACGAAACACTCAAACACGATGGTCCCCAATGATCATCAGCCGCACTTATTTCCATATCCCCCCGCAAGAAAATCTCGGGTGTAGCAGAACCCAGTGTTCCCACGATAGAATACGCCTACCAGGATACAGAGGAGGGATAGAATCCCGTTTGAATGAAGAAAAGGAATCTGTCAAGGCTCGAATAGGGTGAATGGGAAATGGAGAACACTTACCAGTTTCCTACGGCTCGTCCCCCAAGTCGTGACTTGGTCCTTGCTGGGCATCCTCGGATGAATCGCACTCACCATCACACTGTTCCTCGCCGATTACGCAGCAGTCGTCTGAGATGCTTCACCGTTTGCAGAACCCAAGAGGCGCTGGTAGTAGCTTGAGGTCGTGTTGTATATGGAACCCCGTGGAAAGGCCGGAATCAGATAGCTTTATGTACCCGTCCTTGTTGATTGGAATGTTGTCCGGTTTGGAGTCTCTACATCACGGCAACCGGGTGAAGAAACAAACAAACGGTCAGTTGCCACGCTTTGGATCACTCACAAGTTGTCGCGCTGTGTTCATCGATGAACGAAACCGAGAACTCCACGAGTTACGAGTACGTAGGGTCCTAGAATGGAAAGTAAGATCAGCCTATCGCATAACGTATAGAGTGAAGAGAGAACATAATGAACCAACCTGGTCTTTCCTTAACATCTCTTCCCTCTTCAACGTCTTCGCCGCATAAATCTTGCCTGTATCCACCTTTTGCATGACGCAGACCCCACCAGACACGCTCTTGCCAGTGACCTTCACGGCCCAGAAGCCGACCAACCCCACCTTGGTCCTCTTCGAGCACAGCAAAGCACCCTCCTTTCTCGCCGCGATCATCCGTCTCTACTTCCGTTCATAGGACTTGTCATTGCCTGTCGTTGAAACCATGGCAAACAGATATGAAGGGTCGACGATTGTGGAGAGGCAGCGGGAATGGGTTTTTCAGGGACATGCTTCTGACGGAAGGGCCGGGTCGAAAGTAGTGCGAAGTTGAAGACACGGCATTGCACCAGCGGTCGGCGAATAAAGCTTCGGGAATTTCTCCAGGACGTTTCGAAAGAGAGCGGAAAAACATTCCAGGTGATCAGTCGATCGCACTATTGCCTCACCTCAAGGCGGTTCGACCGCGAATGTAGTCATCTTCACGAAATGTTTACACGAGGCGCGCAATGACAAAATGGCCGCTCGTCCTTGTTAGGGTTCGGGTTCTCCCTCAGCGCCTATGCGCTGCACTCTTTTCTCACAACTGCCTCGAGCCCCGACCATGGCTACAAGGTCCCAACAACCGAACCGTCAGGATATTGCTCTCTCCTCGCTGAATGCGGCTGTCGAGGCCATGAACCTTGCCAAGGAACTCTCAAGTGTTACGCCGGCCAAGGCCGTTTTTGGTACCGTCAGCGTTATCCTCAGGATGATCAGGGTGGGGTTTCTCCTAGTCCAGTGTGTCGGACGGTTGCAAGATGACATGCTCCCAGGACACGATGATCAATGAGGTGGATTACGTCGAGCTCGGGCTGGCCTGCGCTGGTGTTTGTACCGCCCTCGACCGGGGACTGAAGGGGAAGAGTTTGGACAATCTCAACGGCTCTGTGGTTGAGGCCATCAACCAACTTACGACGTGAGTTGCACCAGCAATGCACGCCTCGAGTACCTCGCTGAAGGAACTTTCGGTCTGACTTCAGGACGGTCGCGGAGATCCAAAGGAAGACCATCAAGCAGGGTGAACGGAATGCGCTCTCTCGATTTTTCCATGCAGCGAGTGACAAAGAGACAATTGCCGGCTGGAGGTCGGACCTCAACAGGATCCTTCTCGTGTTCAACGTGCGTTCCGTTGACTTTGCGCGACGATTATTGACCATTAATTCCCAGACTGAGCTTGCATTAAGCACACACGTAACTGTTTCGAACATCCATTACGAGGCTGTGAACACCCGCACCCTTGTTTCCGACGTCCACCACAACGTTTTGAATACCCACGCCATTGTTTCCGATATTCATCGGAACATACTCGGGGGCCAGGAAGGGGCTGACAGTCAACGCCGATCTGTGGGTCTCACTCGTACTCTGTCACCAAATAGACACTTACCGTTGGATAGATGCAAAATAGGTCAGCGATTTCAACTACTGTTGGGTCTAGCGCCTGATACTTGCATCTAGCACAACTGGGGAATCCCCTCCCCAGCCGCCGAGGGTCTTCTTCGGACGTGATCAGCTAATCGAGAAGATCGTCGGTCTCGCGGAACGCCTTACGCCGGTTGCTCTAATAGGCCCTGGCGGGATCGGCAAGACATCCACCATTCTCGCCGTCCTCCACGACGATAGGATCAAACAACGGTTTGGCGGCGGCCGCCGGTTCATTCGCTGTGACCAATTCCCCGCATCACCCGCTCACTTCCTTCGCCGGCTTGCCGAGGTCATTGGTGCAGGCACCGAAAACCCAGGAGATCTTACCCCCTTGCAATCATTCTTATCCTCAAAGGAGATGCTTATCGTCCTCGACAACGCAGAATCCATTCTCGGCCTGCAAGGGACGAGTGCGCAAGAGATGCATGCTATTGTGGGGGAGCTGAGTCGCTTCAGTAACCTTTGCCTCTGCATCACCTCTCGGATCTCCACAGTCCCTCCTGACTGTGAGACTCTGGACATCCCAACGTTATCAATGGGGGCTGCACGTGACACATTCTATCGGATCTACAAGCATGGTGAACACTCCGATCCGGTCAACAACATCCTAGAACAACTCGACTTCCACCCTCTCTCGATCACCTTACTTGCTACCGTCGCTCAGTACAACAAGTGGGACACCGGCCGACTGATCAAGGAATGGGGAAGACAACGTACAGGCGTGCTTCACGTACAGCACTTAAACTCGAGCCTTGCTGCTACGATCGAACTCTCGCTCGCTTCACCAACATTTCAGGAACTCGGGTCTGACGCGCGGGCGCTCCTCGGAGTCACTGCCTTCTTCCCTCAAGGCGTTGATGAGAACAATCTCGATTGGTTATTTCCCACCATCCCCAACGTCACAAACGTTTTTGACACATTCTGCATCCTTTCACTGGCATCTCGGAGCAATGGATTTGTCACAATGCTCGCACCACTTCGAGATTATTTTCGTCCCCAGGATCCAATGTTATCTCCTCTCCTCTGCGTGACCGGGGGTCGCTACTTCCGCCGATTGTCGGTCGATGTTTATCCTGACAAGCCTAGCTACGAAGAAGCGCGATGGATCACGTCCGAAGATACGAATGTCGAACACCTACTCAATGTCTTCACATCCATTGACACAGAATCGGGTGACACCTGGGATGCCTGTGCCCATTTCCTGGAGCATCTCTTTCACCACAAACCCCGACTTGTTGGGCTGGGATCAAGGATTGAGAGGCTTTCGGACGGCCATCCTTTCAAGCCGCAGTGCTTGTACCAACTCTCGCGATTGCTTGGATCAATTGGAAGCAATGGAGAGGACAAGCGGCTACTTTCTCACACCCTGAAGATCTGGAGAGAGCGGGGGGATGACCATCGAGTTGCTCAAACGTTGGAGCGCCTATCCAATGCAAACCGGATGCTTCGCCTCTACGAGGAGGGGATACAACGGGCGAAAGAAGGGATAGAAGTTTACGAACAGCTTGGTGATACAGTAGGCCAAGCAGATTGTTTGAACACCCTTGCTTGGTCGCTGTGCGACGACAAACAACTCGACGCCGCGGAAGAAGCTGTATCCCGCGCAATCGGTCTTCTCCCGGAGAAAGACAATCAATATCTGGTCTGTAGATGTCACCGTGGCCTTGGCGAGATATATCGTGCCAAGGGCGAGGCAGAGAATGCCATCCGCCATTACGAGACGGCCCTCAGAATTTCGTCCTCATTCAACTGGCACAACGAGCTATTTTGGAACCGTTACTGTCTCTCATTGCTGTTTTTCACCCAAAACAGGTTCGACGACGCAAATGCCCACATTGAACATGCCAAGTTGCACGCGGTCAATAACCCATACCACCTGGGACACGCAATGGATATACAGGCAAGGCTTTGGTGTCAACAACGTAGGTTTGATGAGGCAGAGTCTGAGATTCTGCACGCCACCGACATTTATGGGAAACTCGGAGCTGCGAGGGACGTGGAGGATTGTAGACGACTCCTCACGTTAATCGATTCAGAGCGAAAACGAACAGCCCAGTTGCCCCTGGCAAATCGGGTTTCGACGGTGAGCTCCTGAAAACAGTACTACTTCCTCCGCGTGTTAATTTCTTTCCTCTATAGGCTCGGAGAACCAAGTGGTGGCGTTGGTGGCTGCCTTAATTCTTCAGAAGCATTCCACCGCGAGTCACCACCCCCTATCCCTTTACCCCACCCACTGTGATGACCTTCGATACAACTACTATTTCCTGGCCTCTGCTCATACCCACCGTTCCGTATATGTTGCCCCGCCCCACCTCCCTGACCCATACTTCGTGATATGTCTCATTATATCCTATGTTGCATCCGTTTTATGCGTGCGCGCCTTGCAGGTTATCAACTTCGGTTAGACAGGGAACCCGAGAGAACGAATACCGCGTCTTTGATGAGTCGTCGCCTCACCTACTCAGCAACCTCGTTGTCTCCTTATGTTGCCATTCGTGGAGTTGCATGAGGTGCTATCGTTGTGTCTTTCCACTTCCGGTGACATGCACGCTTGTCCAATGACATGCTATCTCCGAAAGTGTGATCCGCAATGTCGAATAGTCCATCTATGTGACGGATTACCTTTACTCAACTGGAAAGGAGTGGCGAACACGGGCATTTTGGATTCTACACGGACGTACCGGAGAGGCCGAGAAAGCAGATTGATTATGCTAGCAGACATTCTTGACGTCCAAGATAACGCCAACCACCACTTGTAGGGTCTTTACGAGGAGATCGTAGATAATCGAACAGATCTGTGGCTAGGCCAAGGTAATTCGAACGATTCGAATCTCTCCCGGATACCGGAGGCGTTGAGTTGGGACGACGGACGGTCAGGTTAGCCAACACTGCACCACAGTTTTTTATCGCTCGGACCAAACAGTCCGGACGTGTCAAGTTTCACGTCCTTCAAAATACCCAGTACTGTCGAGCATTACTGCCATTTCGCGAACCTTGTTTAGGTGCTCACAACCCCTCCCAGTGGGTAGCACGGATCTGGAAACGGAGTACGGCGGCGTTGCGATCGTGGGAAACTTTTCTCGATCACCTCCGCTCATGCCTTCTCTCAAAAAACCTTCCGGCGTGTCAGGTAAAGCGAAGCGCAAACTCGCTGACATCTCTACGGATGCCGTCGAATCAGATTTCTCGTCATCGTCGTCGTCGTCATCAACCTCTCTCTCTACATCCTCGGATTCGGACTCGGGCTCTGGATCTGAAGCGGAGGATTCTCCGGTCCTGGATGCTGAAGCTGTAACAGACGAACTGGGCGAACCCGTCCTCTCTCATGCCGAACGACGAAGACAAAAGAAACGAAAGCTGAACTCCGGAGATGCAGTCCCCGCAGACGACCCGGAATCCCCCACAAAACTCACACCTACCTCGTCCAAGCCACAGAAAGGGAAGAAGGGGAAGAAGCCTGGGGAGATTCCTGAAAGTCGTGACGCTCTATCGAAACGACAAAACTCGGTCTGGGTTGGGAACTTGGCGTATAAGACGACCGCGGTGACGTTGAAGGCTTTCTTTGAGGGGTTGGAGGTCACGAGGGTACATATGCCGATGAAGGATCCTCCGAACGGTGCTGGACCCAAAGTCAATTCTGGGTGAATATCCACGTCCTTCCTACGATTTGTGCCCCCTTTTCACACGTCATTGGTTCCGGATAGCTTTGCATATGTGGATTTTGCGACGCCCGATGCAAAACTTGTTGCTATCACGCTGTCCGAGCGTAATCTGGAAGGACGACGGTTACTAATTAAAGACGGTATTTATCCTCACGCCGTATCACCTCCTTCGCGACTGATATTATGGTTTATCAGGTGAAGATTTTACTGGTCGACCCGCCGCCACCGCCTCGACAGTGACTACGATAAACGAGGACGGCACTACGACTACAACAACGGAGTCGACGACATCGAGGCCGGGCGCTCCTAAAACGGGGCTAACGAAGCTGGGTCAAAAGATCCTGGCTGCACAAAAACAACCCCCGGGACCGACGCTGTTCTTCGGTAACCTTGGGTTTGAGGCCACAGAAGAGTCGATACGGCAGCTCCTTGAAGCGCACAGAAAGAAACCTGCAGAAACACCTGTTGGTGACGGCGGAGGCGAAAGCGCGGAAGATGACGATGAAGATGATAAAGGCTCAAAAGCGAAACCAAAAGGGAAGGAAGACAAGTGGATACGAAAGATCCGTATGGGAACTTTTGAAGATAGCGGGAAGTGTAAAGGGTAAACCTCCCCTCCCTCTGACGATGGGTGACAATTATTGACATCCAAATTTCCTATAGATGGGCCTTCGTCGACTTCACATCTACAGAGCACGCCACAGCCGCACTGATCAACCCTCGAAACCACTCTCTAGACGGCCGAAAGCTCACCGTCGAATACGCCTCACCGGATGCCGTACGTCGCGGCGGCGGGCCTCGCGGACCCGACAAACACAAAGGCGATGAGGGGTCTGGACCTGGAACGAGGGTTCGGAAACCCAAGAGCGCGGGGTACATCAGGAAGAAACCGAAATCCCCTGGACAATCAACCGAGGAGGACAAGAAGCCGAACAAGCAGGAGAGGAAGGCAGCGAAGAAGGAAAGGAAGCTGGAGAAGTCGAAACGCAGGTTTGCTGTCGAGAAGGGATTCGGAGGGGGAGGCCCCGAGAGAGGTGAACGGCCTAGGCCTGGAGCGGCGTTGGCTCTGGCTCAGAGGGCAACCGCTGCGATTCTACCGAGTCAAGGACAGAAGATCACGTTCTGAACCTCAAACTGGACTGTATCCGTAACAACGAGCTGGCTCGGGGTTTGATTAGGTGTAGCTTATATATACCGTAACTATACTATGAAAGAGGGAGGGGGGGACGTAGCAAAAATGCTGGGATTGGGTGGCGAACCACGAGATACACGTATACAAGACGCGAACGCACGCCATGGTTTGCGAGATTGAACTCGATTGCCCCGTAAGAGAGAAGGGGGGGAATCAAACAGAACAAGAAGCACAATTACACTTTACCAATCCACTCCATCGACTCAGACAGACCTTATTTCTCTCCATCGTCCCCCATGACCTGATCGTCTTCGTCGCCGTAATCACCATCATCGCAATCGCCATCGGCATCATCTTCCGAATCTCCTTCCGTAAACATTCCCACCTCATACTGCGCGTTCACGTCCCATCTCGACCCTTGCGCAGCAGCAGACATGTAGCTCACGAACCTCAACACGCCCTGATCTCTCAACGCCAACACGAGCTTATTGAACCCCGGCAGAGAGAAGAACAACACGGTCCCATCTTCGGCCTCTTCGTCGGAAGATCCCTCTCCATACCCGCGATCCGAGGACCCCGCGTCCGATCGCTTAGATCCTGCGTAATCGCCGTTGGAGGACGTGGAAGGTCCCGGTTGGGCGTTGTGGGAGGTTTGTTTTTGCTGTGTGGATGGAGAGCTTGGGTTGTTTGCGTATCCGGATTGGTAAACAGCTGGGTCACCCTCTTCATCCGGAGCCCGCCAGGTCTACGTAACAAGAATAAGGAAGAACTTGATCAGCCGATCTGCACATCTAACGGAGGAGTGGGGAGGAAGCAAGGGTGGGGGAGAGATCGTCGCTTGTCGCGTGGCCCGATCATAAGCCACGATCCCAGGGAGGTGACACAAGATCACAAGGAGGAACAAGCTCGAAAACAGCAATGGCCGGACACTACGCATAGCGCAGTGGATGTCACCGGAGAATGAAAAAAAAGGGACTCACATCAGAACCTCCCCATTCCAAGGGCCAAAAGTCTTGGTCTTCAGTGGTCACGTTTTTCAGTTTACCTTTCCCTTTACCCTTCTTTCCGGCCGCGGGGGCAGAATCCAAGGTGGGTGGAGGTGGGGTCAACCCAAGCACGACATCTAGCTTTGTCTCCTTGTCCGACGTCGCCAATACATAATCCAACCCCGGCCTGAACCTCCTCGCTTCGACCTCATAGCTGACAGGCAAAAACGTGGTGACCATCATCAACCACGCCCTGAACGCGTTGCTCTTGAACAACTCTTCAGAAACGCTCCGGATGATCTGGTCGGGCGAAGTCTGCTCCGACCTGGGGAAGACGAACTCGACCGCAGATTCGGGTTGTGGTTTGAGAGTGAGGTATCTGTATCGACTTGGTGGACCCTTGAGCTCCCAATAATCGTTGACCCCAACTGAATGAGGTGGGACCCTTCCTTGACGATCCGGACCACCTATCCCGTCGCGCGAATCGGCTTCAAGCAGCCCTTTCTTGAGCTTTTCAACAAGGGCACCGTTGAGGAAGGAGTGTAGTTCGAGAGACCCTTCTTGTTGGAGTCGTTGGGAAAGGATCCGAACGAGTCGGGGCCGCAGGTAGACCGGATTAATGAACTCCGAAAGGAGAGACAAGTGTTCTTGGGATAGATCGGCAGTGGGGTCTGGAATTTCGGCAGTCTCTGGGTATCCCTTGAGAGCTGAAGCAGTGGAATACTAAAGGAGATGGCGCCGAATCGTAAACGCTCTGGATGGCTACGACAAAGGACACCAAAAAAGGGGCCAACGTACGAGCTGTTCGCGAGTGCTCTTAATTTTTACGTCCTTGTCCTCCTCTTCGTACCCTGGCTCATCATGTTGGGCGGCATGGAACCAACCGCTGATACTCAACCTTTGGTACCCCTCCGGGCCTTCCTCTACCACAACTTCTTCCACAGAATGATGACTCCTTCCGGGTTGCACTTCGAAGAAAATGAATTGATTCCAACTGGGTGGTATGGATTTGGCGGGGGCAGGTTGGGGTTCGGCTGTACCTTGAACGACCGGGTATAGTTCGAGCGCGCCTCCGTACTCTGGCTTCCATGGTCTCCCGTATGGCAGGGGCATGTAGAGAATGTAGGAAACTCGTCGGGTACCAATGACATCGTCGTGATTCAGCAGGTAGCACCCCTTTTTGTATGTGTTCACGGACATGTCTCGTTTCAAGCCGGAAATAGGGCCACATCCTGTAACCTTGCGCAAGAAGGCACGGAACCCGTCAGAGTACAAGGTGTTACGGAGGGCGAGAAGGTTTGGGAAGAGAGCGACCTGTTCCTTGGTGAGGTAATCAAGTGAAGCAAGATCTCCGGTTTGGTTGACCTAGGTGGATCCACAAATATCGGGATCAGTGGTGGACATCGATTTGATCAGCGAGAGGACAAAAGAGTGGGAATCATGCCATCAGCGTTCAATTAGATGCAACCCAAAGGGTCCACTCGTGAGAAAAGAGAAAATCTACTCCCGCCGCCCGGGCGGGGGATGCGAGAAAAACGGACACACACACACACGTAAACTCCAAAAAAGGGCGGCGGGACCGTAAATCGCATAAGCAATGGATGGACTTACTCTATAGATGTCCGTCTCCTTCTCGGTAAAGCTGAGATGGGTCACACACTCGTCCTTGACTCCCTTCAACAGATCGTCCTGAAAGAGCGTCTCGATCCTCGCATACTTGTACGGCTCGCTGTGTGCATACTCCTGCTTCAGCCTCTCCACGTTCTCCTCGTCCAACAAACCGGTCGCGAGATTAGAGATGCAAGGGTCCGCTTCGGTCTTCTTGGCGCCGTCCGCGCCGGCGGTAGGGGGTGCCAGTGAGGGGCGGGTGGTATCATGTGCTACCTTTTGCCGCTTGTGCTGAGGAGAACCAGATCGGGAGCCGCGTTTTCGATCCATGAAGAGATCTCAAGGGTGAAAGAGGTCGTTGTATGAGTTCGTTGAGGGACCCGGCCCGTTTGCGGGGATCGTACGAGAAAAGGAGATGCGGGTCCGAGATCAGAGTCGAGGAAACCTTTTTTTTCTTTTCCCAGGATTGGGGGCGGGGGAATAGCAGACGGGGGAAGGAGCGAGCTCTCAGGGAGGGGGGGAATGGAAATGTGAACCAGGACCGCGGCGGGGAGGAGAAGCTGGGCGCGGAAGGGGGAGGATATAAGTGGACTTGTGGACGAGGCCGAGAGGGCAGGGCTTATGAATTTCGATAAGCGTTTAAGCAGCCTAATAACATTCCAGACTAGTATCTGCAAGACAGCGAGACGACATGTCTACGTCCGGGACTAAAATTTGAAAGGAGCGGCGATCGCAGACTGTCCCATATTCTACGGCCCAGGCCAATCTCGCACTCTATCAGCACACACGAGCGCCGGTCCGCCGCTTCTCCAGGAGCAGTCGCCGTCCGTTAGGAGACAATCTGTCACTTTAGATTGTCTGGTATCGGGTACTCGTACAACGTCGCAAGCGTATGGTTACAAAGTGACGCATGCCGTGGACCTGTCTACGGCAACCGAGTTAGAGAGAAAGAGACCCCAGGGGGACAAATCACATAGATATCACCTCAAATGGCCGGTGCCAACCGAACGCAAGTACAATCGAGACAGGGAAAAAACACAGTATGTACGCGACCAATAAAATATAACAAATCACAAGAACGAGAAACGACAACTAATGAGACTTCTCGTATTTCGGCAGCAACCCCTCATCCGAACGAACAGGGAGACTTATCCTCCCAGAGTGGTGGTGTCGGTGGGTCGGCCGGTGGGACGACCGCGAGGAGGGTTCTGTGTGCGATATCCACGCTTCGGCAGCCTGCATCTCTCTCGCTTGTTCCTCCGACAGGCTGCTGAGCGGAACCGGAGAATAAACGTACACCTCGGACGTTCCGTTTGCCGACCGAGATGACGAGGACGCGGTCGGCGTAGGGAGCAAAAAGATACGATGGAGCGAATCAGAGCCCATGGGACGTAATGCCGTATACGTGGTCGACGTTGACGACGATCGGGAGCGGGAGAGGTGGGAGTAGTAGTTGGAGATGGATATCACGAAATGAACCTGTATCACACGGTAAGCAAGGGCGGAAACACGCAACGGGCGCGCTGAGAAACTCGGCAAACAGAGAGCGTAAATGGCGCCACTCACCCGGACAATGATGACAACCGCGGTTATTGTCATCATCCCAATCACCGCTCTCTC
>Ga0307513_10001729_pt1 | contig 31141 bp, 18 predicted proteins | sample 15_EM_MG_FD_202174 | JGI IMG/M metagenome (GOLD analysis project Ga0307513, IMG submission 202174) | Populus trichocarpa ectomycorrhiza microbial communities from riparian zone in the Pacific Northwest, United States - 15_EM | ecosystem: Host-associated > Plants > Roots > Unclassified | place... | reverse complement strand
AACTTTGATCATCAATTTGTCAGTTAAGATAAGAAGATGGGATTTTGCAGCCATTTCTTCCACCAATTTTCAGCTTCATTTAGTCAATCGGATGGTTCAACAAAATCTAATGAAGGGTGGCTTATCATGGAAGATGGAGATTCGATGTGGCTGGTTTGATGCCCAGAGAAATCGGATGATTCAACAAAATCTCAAAAGTCAAGAAAAAATTAACTCAATTCAATAATTAAATATTTATGTTGTTTATAAATCTTAAACTTGAAATCTTATAAACCTGATCCACTTTAGTTTTTAATTCAATTTTAATTAAAAATAATAAAAGAAAAAAAACAAAACAAAGTACTATTTTAATAAATAATACTCTATAAGAAGAGATGTTATTCCAATAAATAATACTTTATAAGAAGAGATATAATGAAACCGTCTTCTTAATTAATTCAATTCTAATTAATTATGTTTAGAATTTAAATGATTGCATCAGTTTTAAAAAACATCAGACAATCCCTTATTAATCTAATGAATTAATTAATTCAAGATTAAATAAATATTTAATAATTTCCGGTTTCGATTCCGTATTTGAATTATACAGACAGTATATAGGTCATTGTTATTTTAGTACAGTCCTTTCGTAGGAGCCAAGAGAGCCCACCAGTAAAGGCAGCTCTTCAATCGAAGCCTGAATGGGCTGCTGTGTCGCATATTCATGGGCTGGAAGATCTGAGTCCGGTTCATAAAATTCTGTGTTGTCTCAGCCATGTTTCCTCCACCTCTAATTGCAATCAAAATTAAATTAAATGAACATTATAATATAATTAATTTTTGGTGGTAAGTTCTTCATGTCGTGGAGATTGATTCATGAACGGACCGACCAGAGGAAACAGGAGTGAGTCCACACGCCCTGGATCTGCAATCACGAGACCTGTAATGACTAAAGTGCCCTTATCCTTTCCTTGGAATTCCACGTTTTGCCCAATGGGCTCGTTAGACTGCACCGCCTGCTGACATTGGAAATGGATACTTTTCCTTTTTTTTTCTAATTTCTAAAATACTTTTATTAACCATGTTATTTAGGAAAGAAGAACACTCTAATTTTCTCTACTTCTCGGAGATTGAGGCAGTGATCATGGATAAATTATATACTGCATAATTGGGTTGCGATTATTTGTAAAAGATTTTTCATTTTAAAAAAAAAATCTATGAAATATAAAATTAAAAAAAAACATGTTTATTAACTGGGAATGGAAATTATTTTTTCAAAACTTCACTTTTTTTGAAAAAATCAAAGACATTAAAATAGTTGTTTTTTCAAATTCCACGCTATAAAAATAAGATTCGTGTTTGGAAGGCATGTATTTTATACTTTTTTTAAAAAAAGTATTTAATAAATATTTTTCCTTAATTTAAAGAAAAAAGTATTTTTTTAAAAGTAAAGCTATAGAACGGAAGAATCATGGGGATGCCAGTTCAAATAACGTGAGGCAGCATCCTTCCACGTGGGTTCACATGTCCATTCAAAGCCCAAAGTCACGAGCAATGTTATTAAACATGTTCTGGATTTTATATCAATTTAGGTAGAAATTGATCTGTCATGTCCAGTCAAATACGTTTAAGCGGATAAATCAATTAGCGAATTAATCACTCTGTCAAAACTTAAATGAATTCTGGCGTGATTTTTTTTCTAAAATATATATATATATATTTTTTTAAATCTTAAAATTATAATGATCCAAGCTGAGTTTTATAACTTTATTCACGAGCTTATAGCCACTATTTCCTTTATTGTTATGCAATTTTTCCCTCTCGTTTTTTTTTTTTTTTCCAGTTTCAGTAATTGGCAATACAAAATATCAGTGATTTATAGTCTAGAGAGACAGTCAAGTTAAACCTACGGGACCATGGAGTTAGGGGTGAGCAAAAAAATTGAAAAACCGAGAAAACCAGAAAAAAAAAACTGAAAAAACCGAATTGTGAAAAAAAACCGTTAAACCGATTAAAATTTTGAAAAAACCAGCCGGTTCGGTTCGGTTTTGGTTTTATAAGCCCAAAACCGAACCGAACCCAAACCGAAAAAAACAAAAAAAACCCTAGCCATATAGTCAAAAAATCGAGCCAAACCAAGCCAAAACCGATCCAAATTGAAAAAACCGAGCCAAACCGGTTTGAACCGGTTTTTGTCCTAAAAAACCGAACAGAACCGAAACCGGTCAGTTTGAACCGGTTTCAGTTTTTTTTTAAAAAAAAATTTCGGTTTAATTATTTTTTTTTATAAAACAAAACCAAACTAAAAATGATCACTCCGACATGGAATGCATTACCCTACCGGGAAAGCCTTGATCCATGGATAACTCTTTTTTATGAAAGAAAATGATAACTTGTGTAATTTGTATAGAAGGAGATAAAATAATAATAATCTTAGTACGGGAAAGATGGTGGTGGAATAATCTAAGATTATGTTTGGTTTGTGTTTAAAAATATGTTTTGTTGAAGTGAGAATTATAAAAATATAAAATAAAGTTGTTTATAAATCTATTTTGAAATGAGTTTTTATATTTTAAAAATATAAAATACATAAAATTATATATGTCTATCTCTATTATCTTGTATTTTTTTATATTAAGAAAACAAACTAACACTATCTATTTATTAAAAAACAAATCCAACGTAAAAGCATAATTAGACCTTAACTTCGAGTTCGCTATGGGTCGGTGGCCCAAATTGTTCTCGCACCATGGTTTTTCATCATCCTCGGATTCTAACGGCGAATCATCAATGGTATGACTCCATTTTTCTTTTCCTTTTCCTTTTCTTTTTCTTTTTCTTTTTCTATCCTTAAAGATAGTTTAAACCATACCCCAACTACTCTCAACTCTCTATTGTAGACTTTACATTATAGATATTAAACTTGACATGACATGAAGAATTGATTAAAAAATTTTAGGAGTTGGAATTTAAACTTGGTTAAATTTTTAATCAAATTAGATAAAATATTAATATTTTAAATTCAGTCTAACAATAATATTCTTTTGAATTCAAGTTAGTTGACTAGATAAAATATAGATTAATTTGATATGATTGGATAACATTTTTATATAAATAATTGTATTCTATAACTACATGCATAGAAAAGACACCACCGAAAGATTGTTTGGCACAATAATTTAGTCATAATTTTGTTATATTTTAAAAAATTTGTACTTCAAGTAATTTTTTTGTATTTGAAATTTTTTTTAATATATTGTTAACAAAATAAATTTTTAAAAATAAAAAAATTATTTAAATAAAAAAATTTTAAAAATAATATTTACTACTTTACCCAAGATTCACACTGAATAAAAGATACGATGTGCGGTGCCACCTGTGAATTGACTGTCACGTAATTAGCTCCTCGCCTCTTCCTCTACCCAACCCTAACAATATATTACATCTTAATCCTGACAGATTGACACGAAACACCTGTTCTGTCTTTGTGCTATAAACATTCCACGCCTTAATTGCCCACGAGTTGACAAACCCAATCTCTCACAATTTCCACACGGTCACCATCATTTCCAGCAAGCCCACGGAGAATAAAAACACCAAATTCTCCAATTTTATATGACTCAGTGTGCTCAATCAAAGCAAAAATCTGATTAAGACCTAAGAGCGTGTTTGCATTCTTTGAGGACACACCACAAAAAAATGCACGCCAAGACAGACTCAGAGGTCACTAGTCTAGCACCATCATCTCCCACAAGATCTCCACGCCGGCCAGTTTACTACGTACAGAGCCCATCACGTGACTCTCACGATGGAGAGAAAACTACGACGTCTTTTCATTCCACCCCTGTACTCAGCCCCATGGGATCCCCACCTCATTCTCACTCCTCTGTTGGCCGCCACTCGCGTGAATCCTCTTCAAGCCGGTTTTCTGGGTCGTTGAAACCTGGATCGCGCAAGATCTCACCAAATGATGCGTCTAGAGGGGGTCGAAAGGAACAAAAGCAGTGGAAAGAGTGTGATGTTATTGAAGAAGAAGGACTTCTTGATGACGAAGAGCGTCGAAAGGGTCTCCCTCGTAAATGCTATTTCCTAGCTTTTGTTCTTGGTTTCTTTATCCTGTTCTCTTTTTTTTCTTTGATTCTTTGGGGGGCAAGCAAGCAACAGAAACCCAAGATCACAATGAAGGTATATTATATTTTAATTTATTCTCACGAAAATTATTACAATTGAGGAAATTGGTTGGCTTTAATTGGTTTATTCTCTTGCAGAGTGTTACATTTGAGCAATTTAGAATCCAAGCTGGTTCTGATTCAACAGGAGTGGCAACTGATATGATCTCTGTGAACTCCACAGTGAGAATGACCTATCGCAACAAAGGAACATTTTTCGGAGTCCATGTGACCTCAACACCTCTGGATCTATCCTACTCTGAAATCACTCTAGCATCAGGAAGTGTAAGCCAACTGAAATCTTGCTTTTCCTATATTAGTTCAAAAGAAATGAAGATATTTCTGAAAGTTCTCTAATTTGGTGATTTGGGTATTGCAGATCAAGAAGTTTTACCAGTCAAGGAAGAGCCAGAGATCGGTAGCAATATCTCTTATCAGCGATAAAATACCATTATACGGGAGTGGGGCTGCGTTTAGCAGTTCAACAGGGACAGCTACATTACCAGTGCCTCTAAAAGTGAACTTCGTTGTTAGATCAAAAGCATACGTTTTGGGAAAATTGGTTAAGCCAAAATTCAACAAGAGAATCGAGTGTGATTTCACTTTTGATCCAAAGAAGCTCAACGTCCCAATCTCGCTCCAGAAGGCTTGCACATATGATTGATCATCTGTCATCACATGAAGAGGAATTTCACATTTTTTTCTTTTAATTCATTATTTTGTTTCGAGGACAAGAACCTAGAAAGTCAGTGTGGAAATGGAAAACAGCTCAGCAGGCAAACAGGGCAAGGCGAGTCACACACGGTATTGGACCTTTTGGTTTGCCCAGCTGCCCATAGAGGGAAAATAATTAACGCCTTGCATTCGGCGGTGCCTTGTGAGTTGTGAGCGGTGACTCTCTATTTGTTTATTTTCCCTACCCATGTATTTTATATATATATATATATATATATATAGCTAGAATTTGATGTAAACGTGAGTGTTAATTCATGTGTTAGCGGCTTAGCGCTACCATTCGTGTAATTTAGTTCTTTGATAAAGCTTTACCCCACGATGTAATCTTGTTCACAAGTTATTTTCTTTTGGTCTCTTAGAATTCATCAAGTGGCCTGTTAAATTTGTTAGCTGTAGCCTTTATCTGCTTTAAATTTCTTTCATTTCAGTGTAATTGGGGTTCGATAATTGGTAAAGGTGTGTTAGACCTCGTCTCTTTCGATAACAAATCCATTGGCAAAATTTGAGGGATTGGGCACCCCATTCCACGGCAAAATATGACAAAATTCAGCTTTCTTTTTCCCACAGCCTCTAAAAAAATGTCATTTAAGGTAACATTTGGTTACAGTATTAAAAAAAAGATAGAGATAATATTTGATAATTATTTTAACATAAAAGAGTCAGAATTAATAAAGACAAAGGGAATATATATCCGCTCTGTATTTCTTATTTATTATTTTAAAAATATAGAAATTCATTCAAAAAAATATAATTATTTTTATGTTTTTATTCTTGTTTTTTAACCAAATATATTTTTATCTCCATGAACCTTATTTTTTCTATTTTAATACATAATCAAACACAATATAAAATATATAATGTACAATTTTTAAGCGAATGTACCTACTCTGTGGAATTCCCTTTACAAATCATCGATTTATCCCTTAAGTGATTGTAGATTTTAGAGCCACCGAAGAAGACATATCTTTCACATTAATCTCGTATATTTAGAAAAAAAACTAATATATTTTTAGATATTAATCCTAGAATTTGAATTCAAAAATACAAACAAAAAAAAAATTCTTTAACAACCAAATCATAATCCTCCAATTATTGAGACAATAATATGGAAATGATAGCTTGGATATTAATCAAAGCATCTAAAGCGCCGCATCGATTCCTTGTCTTCTCCAGTGTCGGACAAATCAAGAGGTGAAGCCCCCTGAATCTCTGCACATGCTAACCAGCGAGGACATGGTCGATAAATAATAATAAATTTGGCGTCGACTATTAGCGAGGAGAATCAATAACAATCCATCTCGTCATCTTCAACTACATTTACAACAACTTCGATTTTTTCACCTAATTTTTTAATCATTGCATGATCTTTAGCATCGAAAAATCTCGCATTAGACTTTAATGGAGGTGAGCCATGCACCTACTCGTTTTCCACATTCTAATTAATGCATGCCGATGAATTTGAAAGGGAAGATGATGAAAAAAGGAACAAAAAACAATGCCATTATAGTTATAGATCAGGAAGGAAGGAAGGAAGGTATCTTGTTATCTTGGAAGACTTGATGGATAGCGTATGGTACAATTTTGCTCACTCAAATACTCAATGGTGATGGCTTCCTGGTTGCCATCCTAGAAATGGTGAGGGTGACAAGCATCCATTATAGACTGAAAACAGTGCTCCTGTGATTTTCTTTCTCCTCCTCTGTTTCTTTAACCATCTCCCTTTTTTTCCAAAAAGCAACAACGTAGGGACTTGTTTGAACACTAGGCTCTTTATTTAGAAATACTGAAATTAACAGTGTCAAATTAGGGGATCAAAATGAAACAAAAAGGGTGTCGAATCACTCCATTCCTTGCATAAAACGACGCCAAAAAGATAGGTCATTTACAAAAATTAACTCTTTTTTTTTTAAGATGGAGACAAAAAATGTTTTTATCCCTGTTTTCACATACCAAATATAATGTTTTTTTTATCTTATACTTGTCTCTTGCATCGTGTATATACTTTCAGACTCAACTCAAGAAACAAAAACAATAAATCAAGACCTTGTTTTTGGATAAATAGAACGAGGGAAATTTAGTGCAAGCAGGTGAAATAACTGTGCTTGTGATAAGAAGAATTGCATTGAAACTAGTGATTTTATAATAAGATTTCACTAATTATTCGCTACAACCATAAGTTTATTCGCTGAGGTAAGACGCACAAATTCAATAAAATATGTGCTGTCTCAACACAAGCCCAGCGAGAGCAGCCATGACTTAGAAAACGCTTTCCTTTCTGGGATGGACAAACCAAATAACTTCACTACACATATGGGGAAGATGTACGAAAGAGAAAGCAAAATCAAGCAAGCTCTTATCTCCTGCAGTGAGTGATACAAGAGCAACCTCTGGTGTAAGGGTTAGCCTGTCCTCTTGATCGGAAACAGTAATGGGTATAGTAAGACCTCCCTGAGCGAGCTGGGCAAGGCACCCTGTTTGCAGAGAGAGCACCATATGATACGTAATAGTGCTTTGCTCTCCCATGCAGAGACCTCCTATGAGACCCGCCGCCATACTCTTCGTCTTCATTGTCACTTAACTCATCGTAGACAGACAACGCTGATGGCCATTCAAGATCTTCACTTGTCAGTTGGATGAAATCCTTTAAATCAACCTGAGCTTTAACAACAATGAGAAAAGTTAAGGAGGCAGCAATCAAACTCAGAGCTGAAACCTTCATGGTTGCAGGATTTCCTATTGCACTAGCAAGAATGACTGGAGAGTGGAGATTGTGGGACCTAAAATATATAGGAGAGCGTTGAAATTATTAATGTGGACTGGGGTTCGTGACATCTAGTATAACCTCCATAAATTAATAACTTGATTTATATATTAATGTGGAAACTTGAAAGATGGAATGAAGTGAAATTATTATTTTGGATCGGGTTTGTTACATGTGGATTTAAAACTTGATTTAAATTTAGTTAGTTTTGAATCAGATCAAACTTGCATAACCCAACAAATTAACCTGCATGTAATCTAATTATCTGGACTAAACTCGAGTGAAATCAAAATGGGTTAATTCAAAGAAGTTTTTTTTTAATACAACATCGTTTTGAGATAACCGAACAATCCAGATCCTCATCCGATTAAGATTTCATATCAGGATTGACATTTATGATCGAGAAACACGGAGTCACATGGAAATGGGAATTCTTTTTTGATACATGAAAGGGATTTTATTTGTTCACTGGAATTGGGCTGGGGACATCAGATTCACAACCCTTGCCAGTTTGCCTGCCTTAATTAACGCTGCTTCTTGTGCGGTGCTGAAACATGCCATTTCTTTAAACATATTGATTCTGGATTTGTTTTTGTTTCGGTCTGATTCATCCAATACAGACAACTGTAGATCAGTATTCTCTGTGCAAGTGGGCTTCACGGGTAACATGTTCTTCGTGTACTCTTCACATTCACTGTCTTTTTTCCCTTCTTTTTTTTTTCACGTTCACGGGATAGACCCAGAACCATTATCATCGACGTAAAATTTTCAATGTACTGTTTGAAATCATAAAATATTTGAAAAATAAGACAGAGGAGCAGATTAATTAATTATATAAAATCTTCCTGCCTGTGCCTGGTGAGCGTTGTAATCTCCTTGTCACTTGTTATTTGCTAACAAGATGCTTATCCGGTTGCCTTTTTCAACATGAACAAATTTTTCTATACTAAGTGATTAGCATAAAACTGTTGTCTAATTGTCACAAGAAACTAGATTATATTGAAACCATGACATAAACCTACCAGTGTACATACAAAACAAAAATATTAAATTATAAATAAAAGATTGAAACTAATTATCTCCTAGTACGAATATTAAAAGCATATATTGAAATAATATTTAAAGTAAATTAAAGCATGTAAAATACTTAATTATTGAAACTCTTAAAATTTTTATTGTTATTAATTAAGACTTTATTATTTCTCACTTGATGTAAAATGATTTTTTTCATAATAAATTTCTTAGGATTTCAATAACAACAACTTGTTTAGTACATTCCTAAATATATAAGGTCTAATGAAATCAAATAAATTATAATCTATATTTTTCTACAAATACCGAATCTAAACTCTAGAGTAAAAGGAAATGTTAGAAGAACAAGTCCAAGAAAAACCAATAGCAAAAGAAGAAAAGAACTCAAGAAATTTCATATAACTTTCCACCCATCTAAAACATCTATTTATAGAACTTGAGAACCAAAACATTAATCTATCATAATTCATAAATTTTTATTAATTACGATGAATATTTATATTGATGAATTATATTCATAACTCATGAATTACTCATAATAACATTTATTTTTATCATGTAATTAATGTACTCATATTCATGTACTAAAATATTTTAGAGACTAAGAGAAATTACTGGTCAATGAACTTAATAGCAAATATTTCCCGTTAACCAAATTCAAGTCCAAACTCATGAGTCCACAAGCCCACTGTCCAATCCACAAATGGAGAAATCAAGACACAATAGACTATAACAAGTATACTAGATTGTATTGAGGATTTACCGTAGCCATAGACTCGGTACATTATTTATTACAATAGTGGACTAACATCTATGGCCTTAGCCAAAAAATAAAACATAGATGTATTTGATTTATGAGTATTTTTGTATTTTTACATGGGTCATTCATCATTATTGATTTGTGTGGGAGTATTTTTGTTTATACAGTATTTTTATGAATAGTAAAACAACAAAACACCCCCAAGCGTAAAAAAATTAATTGTTTCGGGTAGGAGTATATATGTATTTTTTGTTTTTCATATATACTAGGTTTACAAATGTACAATTATTTCAGGGGTATTAGAGTCCTTTGGCTCTGATTTTTGTGTTAATTGTTGGTTTGCATGGGGATAGAGTAGTAATTTACCATTAAAATAATATTTTTAATAAGAAAACGTTGTTGACGTGCGTTCAACCCATGCCAGCGAGTGGGTAGCATTTGCGTTATCAAGCAGCATATGTGACGTCACTCGGTAGCCAAAATTGACCTTTTGTTGTCTCCCTAGATACGCCATTGTGCCCTCTTTCATATGGAGTGATGCGTGACAACTTATGGTGGTTGGATTATCGCTAGTGGTCGTTTGATATTTCTCTCTTCTAACATATAAAGTACACCATTATCTTTTTTGTTTCTTACTTATCAATTTCAGTTTCCATTCTCTTAATTTCCTTTTATTTCGTTCGTTTTCTATTTATAGAAGTATTTATCTTTTTAATCTAGTCATTCAATTATAATTTCTCATATGTTTTTTTTTTTTAAATTAGTCCTTATTCTTTTAATTTCTAATTTTTTTTCTTATTCCTTTTATAGAAGTTTATTTTTTCAATTTAGTTCTTCAATTGTAATTTCTCATATGTTTTGTTTTTTATTTCGGTCCTTTTTTTTCCCTGACACTTTTGTTGAAGTTTTTTTATCTTTCAATTTCATCATTCAATTAAATTTTTTATTTTGTTCTTTTGATTTGTTTTTCCTTTTATTAAAGCTATTTTTCAATTCAATTTAACCCTCCAATTGAAAATTTTTATCCCTCTAATTAATGTTTTGTTTTCACCCTCATTTGTTTAGATCTTTTTGTATAATTGATTTTTTTTTCCTGATTTCATCTTTCGACATTTAATTTGTTAGAGATTCGACTCTGTACATTCTTATTATTATGCATTTGTTTTTTGTAATATTAATTTTATGTTTATCTTCAAGTTTTTTCTATGGGTTTATCCCGGTCTTATAACTTAAGTCATGAGTTTTGCATGCCTTTTTGAATATAAGTGTTTTTTTAGTTGTTATGTTTTTTTTTTGTTTGGTATTTCAAGATATTATTCTAATTCATCTATAATTTTTTTTTTATTTTAACAAATTAAGTTCATTTTTTTTAAATAAAAAATATTTATTTTTAAATAATATTGCTAATGTGTTCGGCTTTGCGTATTATTTTTTATGGAGTAAGTTTATTCAGTCAGTTTTATTTGTATTTATATTTTAAATCATATGTTTTTTAGGATTTGAATTTATCTTTTATTAATTTAAATAAATAAGTTCAGTAAATACAATAAGATGAATGTTTTATTTTATGTTATTAGATACCCTGATTTATATTCATCTCTCAATTTTTTTTTATTCACATAAACAATTATTAATTTACCTCAAGCTTAGGCTTCTCTTTCAATTTATTGAGTTTGCCAGCAAACATATCTTTAAATAAGGGAACGTTGATATAATTATTGGGCAGGTGAGACGAAGGGTTTCCAATGATGTGGTTTTATAAATAACAATTTCTAGGGTTTTTATGTCTAATGTTCTCTCCCAGACTCATAAATCTATTAATCTTAGACTTAAGTACAAAAGGTGACGAACAAACCTTTTTGTTTTTTTCTTAAATATTATCTCTGAAATTTAAATTTAAAAACTTAAATAAAACAAACTTTCTTAACCACTAAAACACCCACTTAAATTATTATCAAATACTAATCACGTAGAAATCATATAAACGACGTAGTTTGGCATCAAACATGGACAGGAATTAGTAGACCGGACCTAGCCCAATTAGTAGAGTCAAACGGTGAACCAAGAACCGGCCAAATTATTAATTAGCTAAACTATCGATGCCAAAACACAAACTCACAATAATTTCAGGCCCTTCTGGAAAATACTAAGAATCACCGCCATCGGCCACCTCGCCCTTCCCTATATGGACCGAGAGCCCATCTCTCTTCCCCCCCTCTCTCTCTAGAGTTTCCCTTCTCATCATGGCTCATCCCCAACACCAGTTTCAACAGCACTACCAACCTCAACAGCAACAGCAACAACAACAACCTAAGAATTTGAGGTAAATTAGGTTAAAAAGGACAGTTTTTACATTGATTTCTTCCAAGGCTAACGTTTTTTTTTTTTTTTTTTTTATAAATTTTTATGCAATCCAGGAATTTATATGCAATCGACAGCCAGATTTCTCCGGCAGTGGCTTATTTTAATCCCTCTAATTTGCAAGATCAGTCTCAGCATCCTCCCTATGTCCCTCCTTGTAAGTTTCCCGACTTCTCTTTTTACTGCTTGATTTATTTTTCTAGCTAAGAAGTCATTGCGAACTAGACGGTGGATTTTTTAATTTATTTGCTTATGTTAATTAATTAAAAAATATCAGCTACTAATTTTCTATCAATTTTAGGATAAATCAAGCTTGATTATTTACAATTTGGCTACCAAGTTTTATGTAATTAGCTAGCATGGTCTTAAATCAAGTCATAAAATCTTGGGTATTTTGTGGTTGTTGTTCTAGTTCATGTGGTGGGGTTTGCTCCGGGTCCTGGAAATGATGGCAGTGATGGGGGACTTGAATTGCAGTGGAATTATGGGCTAGAACCCAAGAGAAAGAGATTGAAGGAGCAAGACTTTTTGGAGAATAATTCCCAGATTTCCTCTGTTGATTTCTTGCAAGCACGATCAGTCTCAACTGGGTTAGGGTTGTCTCTTGACAATACCCGTGTTTCATCTTCTGGTGACTCGGCTTTGTTATCGCTTATTGGTGATGATATTGATAGTGAATTGCAGCGACAGGATGTGGAGGTTGATAAATTCCTCAAAATTCAGGTTGGGATTTGTTTAAAGATAACAGCTTTATTTCAATGCAAAATGACCTTACCTGTTGCCATTTTTTAGGTTTATTTGCTTCTCTTTCACTTTGTTACATTTTCTTGCTAGTTCATTGCACTTCATTTAATTTGCAAATACTGGTTGCTGCAGCTTCATTTAATATGTTTCTTATACTGATGTGTGTCATCTATGACCTGTTAGTTTAAGTAAGTACTTGATTACTTCACATCCCATGATTCAGAATTAAGCAGTTTGTGTATTGGGTCATGGATTTGTTTCTATATTGTTATGCAATATTTTTTGCATGTTTGCCTCTTGTCACAGTTAGGCTTTCAAAGTGATACTTCATGATGCATGAATTCCACGCTGCTCCTAGGAATTTGAAGTCTGCCTGTTTATCATTTTAACTTCAAAAGCACAGTTTTTTCAAAATCTAGAATAATGAAATATAAAGATAATTGGGAAGAGTTGGTCCTCTGTTTCTCTCTCTGGTGATAATGCTTCTTGTCAGTATCACTTCACTATTTATTTGTATCTAGTTTAATATATTTATTCAATTAGATGTAAGCATTTGCTTTGTGAATTGTTTTTGTAGGTTTAAAACTAATGTTGGACTACATTAAATCAATAGACTCAACAACAAAGATGGAAATTGCTAATCCTAGATGCATGGTGGTGTGGTTGTCTTTTGTCTGAGGATCTTTATGTTGTTCAGTAATTCTCTTAGGTGGCACCATGTAAAACATTCAAAATCATTGGAACTCAATGACTGCGTTCAACTTTCTAAGTAGAGTTCCGGAATTCCATTTGTTGTGGAAGTTAGTGTGAAAAATGTTTATAGAGGTATTCTGGAGGGTGTCGTTCTTTAATTTTTTCCTTTGGCTGTTCATGTCCTTCCTGCTGTGAAGATTTGATCGGCTTTGCTTTTGTTTGAAGTGTTTTTTTCTTTGCTTTTGATTGAATTGATGGTTGTGGAGGAGAAGATGGGGTACACCAAACTGGTTTTACCTGCTGGACTTGATGGGAACTGTTCTTGCATTACTTGAATGTCTTTTTTTTCTTATTTTATTTTTTGCCTATCACGTTATCATAGTGTGAGGTGCGTGGAAAATATTTCTAACTTGCTTGTATGTCTAATAGGGTGATCGACTGCGGCAAACCATCCTAGAGAAGGTCCAAGCCGACCAACTTCAAACTATCTCACTTGTGGAAGAGAAGGTTCTTCAAAAACTTCGCCAGAAAGAAGCAGAGGTGGAGAGCATCAATAAGAAGAACATGGAACTTGAAGAGAAAATGGAACAGTTGTCTATGGAAGCAGGTGCATGGCAGGAACGGGCCAGATACAATGAAAACATGATAAATGCCATCAAGTTTAACATCCAGCAAGTCTATGCTCAAAGTAGAGATAGTAAAGAAGGTTGTGGTGACAGTGAGGTGGATGATACAGCTTCGTGCTGCAATGGCCGTGCCATTGATTTTCACCTGCTTTCCAATGACAATAATGACATGAAGGAGCTGATGACTTGTAAGGCTTGCAGAGTCAATGAAGTTTGTATGCTTTTGTTACCTTGTAAGCATCTCTGCCTCTGTAAGGATTGTGAAAGTAAGCTTAGTTTTTGTCCCCTGTGTCATTCCTCCAAGTTTATTGGCATGGAAGTTTATATGTAATGGGATACATATGAAATCTCTAATGCTATCTAGTGTTATGTGCATTGTTCATGGCATTTTCATAATTGCTTATTGCTTGCATACTAGTTGCTGTTGCACTTTTGTGGTGTAAATGTTTCTTCAAACGTTCTGCATACAAAAAGACTTCCAGGTGCAAGGGGATTCTTTATCCATTTGGATGGTTTGTGTATGAATTGAAAGGAACTGAAAATTGGTATAAACAATTTGAAAATGTAGAAGTGAATTCTTCTTGTGTCATATATTTTTCTGGTGACATGTTGAAGTTTCTTTTTGAAGTATTTTGAATTATGACACTTGTTGCTTTGGAAGGTTTGTCCTATCTCATTCAATAACTTGCAAATTTGTCTCTGCTAATTTAGGAGCGTGACTAATAGCATTGCATCAAGTGCTAATGACACTCCACTTGTCTGTCCAGCCACATCTTTCTTTGGCTGAAATTGGAGTGCCATTAACACATGGCGGAGTGCTATTACCTTCATCCCTATATAGGCTTATGCTCACTAAATCTGCGAAGGCAAAACTTATTTGATATGATTTGTAAAAAGAGTTAATTACTCTGTAATCAAATGATGTTGATCTACTATCAAAAGATGAAGGCAGTCAATTGTTGTAGAAAACATGCTCTAGTTAGAAACTAGGTCAGGATAACGATCTAGCATTGATGTTTTCTTTCCATTTGTATTTATTAGAATCTTGAGTTGCTTTATAATAATATCTGCTGTTTTTGGAACTTCAATCTATAGTATGTTTCTCAATCTTTACATAGATCGAGTTCCTTGTCTGCTTATTCATATGTCTCGGAAATTGCGAGGTTCTTAATTTAGGGATATCTAGAGCATAGCACTCTGTTTTAATGAATTGCATGGTTTAGAATAAGCCTGGGTATACTTTAGCTATGCTTCGACATGATTCGACTGTATTTTTCAATTCCATTTTTCCCCGATGGATGAAATTTATACTGCAATAACTCACAAGTCTTGCCAAATATTTCATTACATTTTTTAATTCCATTTACTTTACATCAAGTTTTACGATATATATCATTACATTTTTTAGTAAGAATATTAATCTTGTAACAGTTGCGTGGTTGATTCTTTTCATGTGATTCAAGTAACATCAAAATAGTGTTGATATTTGTTGCTATATATTGGCATAAGATTATGGCTGTTGCTGGAGTGTGATGCAGCTATGTGTTGTGAGATGTAAGGGCTGTATGGAGGAAAACCATATTGCATGTAATTGTGAAATCTTCAATGATGAAGAGGTGTGGGCAAATCATGCAGCTATTCTCGGTGAGCCCCCCCTTGTATGGTGAGATGCAAGGGGGATTCGACAAATTTTTTCATGGTTGAACGCCTTTCAATTTGACTAACGTGAGAGATTGGCAAGGTTCAAATTTGAAAAGCCAACCAACAGAGTTGGTCTTACATTCATGGAGTTGTATCCGATAGGGCCTTTTATTGTTGTACTGATAGTCGATCATTGCATTACTTGATGGCATTTCCATGTTGTAACTGTGGTGCGGTGTCATACGAGGGTGTATCTGGTATCGGGATGGTTGTTTTTAATTTTTTAAAAATTAATTTTAATATTAGCATGTAAAACAATATGAAAACATAAAAAAATAATTTATTTTAAATAAATTTTTTTAAAAAAATTAAAGGAACGTCATTTTCAACCACGTTATTAAATATCAAATATACCTGAGAAGTGAAAGCAGTGGCCACCATTTCTTCTGGATGGATCCTGATTTGGTGTTTGTGTGGGAAATTGTTTTTTTAAAATATTTTTTATTTGGAAATATATTATATTAATATTATTTTATTTTTTAAAAATTTATTTTTAATATTAACATAATAAAATAATTCAAAAACACTAAAAATTAATTAAATTTTTAAAAAATAATTTTAATAAAAAACAGATTTCCAAACGGACGCTAAAGTCACTCCTCGCCTCTTAAAAAGTCTCGTAGCCCATGGAAGGGATCCAACCAAGGCCAGTTACCATTCTGGGCCTTCGGCCTAAACCATATAAAAAAAAGTCTCGTATAGGTCAATTTAATTAACATTAACCTTGAATTAATATTTCTGATTTTAACCTTCCGTGTTCATTTTCTAGTTACAACTTACAAGATTTTGCTTAACTATTGACTTGAGATTTAGCTTGGATTAGGTTAATGAAGACTTAGCTTAGATCAGGTTAAAAGATATATATATCAAAATCACCACCAGTTTAGAGGGCACCGCCAGTACTTTAGAGGGTGTTTCATGTTTGCAAGGTTTATTGTAAATCAATTAGTGGCCTGACGACGACATACAGGGTCATCCGTCCCACTAAATTTCCTTTTACTGGACCACGAGCATTTTGATCACGAAACTGATGCTGGGCTGCACTGCCTGGTTTAACATTTGTTTGATTCTCGCTTAATAATAGGCTTATGGATGTGTCTTTTTCAATTCATCAGTAAAATAGTTTTTCGTTGATTGCTAACGCAAATAATTATTGGAAAATTACCCTAACTATTTTATAAATTAATTGTTTTTATATTTATTTTTATATTTTTTAAAAATTACAGTTTACATTCTAAATTTCACCATGCACATTAAGTTGATCCAGTGGTTCTATAAGCTTATCAGTGGCTCATCAGCAAATAAACAATGGTATTTTAAAATTCTCCAGGCTCATCCTTCCCCTTTTATTTTCATTTTTTATTTATTTTTTTAGTTGTTAAATGTTTTTCGATAAATGAATAATCTAGGGATTGATTTGAAAAAGGATTAGGGTTACAGTGAGTCTCTAACTATTTATTTTAAAAAGACGTTGGTTTTTTTTTTTAAAAAAAATCTTTGATATATTTAACTGATTAAGTTTGTATTGGATTTAATCATATAAATGAAACCATTAAAAGTTTAATAAAATCAACCAAGATTTATCAAGTCAACACTATTTAACTAGAAACTCAAACAAATTAGAATCTGGATTTCAAGTTTTTTAAGGTTAATTTATTGAACTAGGCCGAGATTAATATTTTGATCCAATGGTCTATTTGGATTGGGCCTAGCTGGAACATAGTTAAGTACTCCTACTATGACAGCCTCTTATTTTCTCGGTAATACTGTGATAGATTTTGAATTAGATCTAGTATGTTAGAATTAGGACTAGATCCACGCATCAAACGAAGTATGCTAGAATGTCCCACGAAGCGTCCTTGCTAAGCTTGTCTCTATGCACAAAAACCCATGTACTTATATATATATATATATATAAAATCCAATATTATAAATAAATTAATGGGTGTTGCATGGATCTAATTTGAATTAATTAGGTGGTTCTTTGGGATAAGATTACATAAAATGAATGTCCGGAGAGGGAATATTTTGTTGAATTTTACCACCTATATATATTTGTCAGCGTATGATTGAAGGGAGGTGAGTTATAAACCCTAATACCTTTTTAGCTCATAAAAAGGGGTCCAAAATCGGCTCATGGAAACGTGTGTTGTCAAGTATTATGGTAGTTAAACAGGCAATTAAATGTTCATTGACCCACCACATACAATCTTGTAATTGAAGCTTCAAGCCAATCCAATTAGGATCAATAGCTGATTAACAAGGTATAATTTTAATCATCATGGTCTTCAACTTTTCTCCTACAATTAATTTATATATATATATATATATATAGGGAGTAGTATTGTAGAAGCCTTGGGAAGCAAGTCTTTTGATTGGGTGAGTATTGGACAAAAGTGGAGGGTAAGAGGAAGAGGAATGCTTTTCTTTAAGGGGAGGAGAGAAGATTGATGAACTTTTTTCTAATCATGCCTTAGAAAGTGATGACAAAGAGGAAAGTGAATATGCTTCCCCCATGATTATAACTATCTGCTATCTATTATTATTCCACCTCCACCTCCACTTCCACCGCAAACCCTAGCCGATCTCTGTCCTGTCAATGCCTGCCTCCTTTGCCTTTTCCCCCTACCTTCTCTCTTTTATAAAGACTTGGATGAAAATGTACAATTAGACATGAAATGAACATTCAAAATTTAATGGAAGAGTGACTTTACTAGAGTTCAATCATCCAATCCTCTCCTTATTCCCTATAAAGCTGATTTTTCTCCTACTTTCCTTTTCTTCTTTCACTTGTGGGGTATTAGGGCATGATATCTCTGTTCGCTTACCTCCACTTTGTATCTCTCCTGCCTTCTTTTTTCATATGATCCTTTACATATATCCCTGAGTTATATTTTTCTCCAATTTATATTCTTATAATTACCAGTCAAAATTATTCCCTTTTAAACCTGAACATGCATCTTGCTATGCCCACACCTCCTGCCTCGGGTACGAGGCTAGCTCAGTTGCAACTTGCTAGGGGTCCCCAATATATATGGAATATTTCCATTGCGTAGCTAGCTTGAGGTGTTGTCTTTACTCTTACCTCGTTCTCTTGAAACTGCTTAGTTTACAATTGTCTAACTATATATTAGCATGCGCAAGTTCTATGGCAGTGCCTATACATTTTAGCTAGGCCGTGCCCAAGAAATCTTTAACAGCGAGCATCTACTGCACTTGCTAATTATTTGGTTAACCATCTATGATTATTCCCTAACATAGAACCCAATTCTTAATAGATAATGTAAAAAGAAAAGAAAAATTATCTTTTGGGTCTCAAATGTTTCAAAAATTTCTCAGTCGGGTACTTTTATCGGTTTATAAATAAAATCTAACTATCCACCTCTCTTTATAGCATTATATAAATAAAATTTTGAAAATATTGTCCTTTTAGAATACTACATATATAAAAAAGCCACATCTAATTATACTGTTTGTGGCAAGAGGAAGTTTTATTAACAAACAATTAAAACAAAAGGAGGATTCACTATAGCTCTTCTTATTTTTTGTCTGTTCACCGTTATAGTATAATGATTATTTTGTCATTCCTATAAAAAATTACATGCCTTTGGACCATGATTATTTTGGTATTTGCATGAGGTGCATTAGTCATTACTGATTTGTTTGGAAGTATTTGTGTCTATTCAATGTTTTGTGAACCATAAAATAACCAAAATACTCCTAAAAGTCAAAACATTAGTGGTCTCGTGTAGGGGTATTTAGGTGTTTTTTTTTTTAATTTTTTATAAACAATAAAATTATGCATGTACTCTTTGATACAATACATTTAGTACATTGTAGTTAATTGTAAGTTTGGTTGAGAGTAATGAAGTAATTCCTTTTTAAAATAATAATTTTTTAATTGAAAAGCTGTTGGGGCGTGTAGAGTAAGCGCCAATAAGTTGGGAACCATCACACACTTTACGCGACGCATATGGTGGTTAATTAATCGAGATATTATTTAAATTCTAAATCTAAGTCAAGAATATTATTAATTTATGGAGATGGTAATGAATTTTGCTTCAGGTTTCACAATATTTATACGAGGTTAAACTAGTTTGTTTTTCCAATAAAAACGCAACACAGACAACATTAATATGGTAGCCCCTTGAATTACAACATTGATGATCCAAAAATATGACTCCAGTACAGTTTATGTGGGTGCCTAGTACTTGCTATATCGCTGCGCGTGAGAATCAAATAGTGAACAAATTGGAGCGGATAGTTTTCGATTAGGGACCATCAAAATTTTGTGCGCTGGTTGAGTGATCTACAACAGATCTTTCACAAAGCTTTTTGATTGACATGATTGACCAGCCAAAAGGGTTTCCTCAGTGGATTATTAGTTGGCAATAATATCTGTATGATTATAGGAATATGTTAAAAAGAGGGAAAATAAACAAATAAATAAATATATAAGAGAAAACTGGACAGCCCGGATCAGCCCAACACTGCAAATGATTTGAAGATAACTTCATTTCCCCAGAAGATAATGAATCGATCACCATCCGATCAATTTACTGATCATAACTCTCATCGAATTTCGATATTGAAGCCAGATTGCCCAATATTTTGTATCTTGAATTATTGGATGTCATCATAGTAAAAAAAAAAAATCACTTTAAGAACGTATAATTGCTTTGTGAGTAATGGACGTAGAGGTGGGTCTTCATATATATGCATGAAATGATGGCGAGGATGATGGAGGGACCCAAATAAGGCTTTTGATCATCACAAAGGAATCCCTTGGATTGAGGAGTAGTAGTAGAGCAGCAGCAGCAGCCTTGAACTTGTGGGGTATCCCTTTTAATATTTTTTTTAAACACCTTTTTTTTTCCTCCCTCTCTTTAACGTTCATCAGCCACAGTATCAAAAGAAGAGAAGAGGAAGAGGAAAAAGAATGTGATGTGCATGTGATCCAACAGCCTTTATGTTCCCTCTTCGAACCCAATATACTAAACCACCGTTCTTCTTCTGTTGTCTTTTTTGACATTCGGGGTCTAGTATGCTTTCTTGGGTTGATCATATTTAGGTCATACATAGATAATATATTGTTATTTGGTACTAAAACTTAATTTTGGGCCCATTTCTAGACATGATATGTTTGCCAAGACTTGATCATCGAGAGCACCGATTAAAAGCATGGCATTAGTGGAATCTATGGGTCCAAACATCGCATCAAGCGGATCGTGTAAAGTGTAAACATCTTTTTGGTGTGAGAATTTTCATCTTCTGTAGAATATATGTTCTGTACACCTGCAATAATCAACCCATTATCCTTTGTATATGACAAAGTTCTCTTCTTTTCTTGCGTAATGGTATACGACAAAGTTTCTTTAGTTTTATAGTAGAATCAATGTTTTTATCAAAGAAGAAAGAAAGGAAGAAAGATGAGGGAGGAAAGGTTGTAACTCTAAAGTGAGCTAAAATGGGCTTTCTTTTATTGATAAGAAACTATAGTCCATGCAAGGATCATATTTTGATGTAGAAACCCTTTTGGACCTACGCTAAAGAGATTAGGTTTGAAGGAAGCTGCTTTTTAACGTCTTTTATTTTTAGAGGAATAGAACTTTTGCATGCAAATGAAATCCACATTATTCTAAAGTACTTCATTAATTTAAGATTCCTTTCTCTTTCTAATCAGTCAATTAAAACAACTTTCTTTGCTTCTTTTGGGTCAATGTCTTTGGTTGATTTTGATTCCTACAAATATAATACCATTCGCATTTAAAATCATATTTATAAAACTTATAATGGCCTAACTACCATTAGAAGTCTAGACAAGTTCAGGATTTAAAAAAAAAAGGAATTGACTTGACCTGACTAACAAAAGATCTAGGTTGATTCCAAAGAATTACCTGATAAAAAACCTGTTGATATTTTTTTATTAAAACAATGTCTTTTTGATCATATTTCAAAAATAAAATTGTTTCTAAGTTAACCCTAGTCAAACTAAGTTAATCAATGACTCAGACCTTATCCTAGATCAAGTTTTAAAATATATTTAATATACATAATTAAATTGAAATTTCAATGTTATTTTCTTGGTTGAAACAACTTTTAGGTAAGAAATGGGTTCAAGGCATATATGTAATTCCTTTGCTTTTTTTGGTTAAGTAGAAGGCTGAATGATTTTCAACTCTTTTTCATTATATAATTAATTATAATTGAAGAATCATGGTTGCTAAGACTCAAACTTTATTTTATTGAAGGAATTTATTAAATACATAATCGTTAATTTAAGCTTGCATGTGTCAAAGTAATTTTTCTCTGAATTGAGCAGTGAGCACCATAATATCCTACCATTTTATAGATTTTTGACACCCTTAAGAGCCCTGATTGTTTCACCCTTCTATAAATTATTCACGAGGCAAAACTATTTAATGAGCACTTTTAACCCCCGTAATGAACAATAACTCTCCTTTTCTTTTAATCGTGATCATAAGTAGCATTTTTTTGGAAGAAGTCGATATATTGAAAGGGTTAACCAGAAGGTAGCCAAAAATAAGATACACGAAAGAAAAACAGAAAATAAAAGAAAAGAGAAGCACAAAAATAAAAAGCAAACACAAAAGGAAAGAAAAAGAAAGCCAACATATACATAACCGAAAAAGAACATCAAGATTGAAGGAGCTGATACGCCATGCTTAAAGCCTTAATTTGGTGTTAGACCAATCTATAATACCTTCAGGCCCCATAATTAAACTAGTGCCAGTAGCTATGAAGAACTTATCTGCAGACTTAAGCCAATTTGAAAGGCGATAAAGAATTAAGGAGAAATTATATTTGAAGGTCGCAGTTCCATCATTGAAGATTACTTTGTTCCTCATAAGCCATATACTCCAGCTAACACAACAAGAAACCATAGACCAAGCCTTACGCTGGAATTTTCCAAACACTAGGTTGGGCCACTGATGTAAAAGATCATCCATATGGCAGGGAAGGCAACCACTAATACTCCACCAATCCAAGAATTTCATCCATAATTTCCACACTGGTTTACAATGAAAGAGAATATGATTTGAAATCTCAATCTCATTTTCACAAAAGATACAAAAGGTTTGATCAACTGTTATTATATTACGGCAAAGTAAAAAATCCTTAATGCATAATCTATTCTGAATAGCTAGCCAAAGAAAAGATTGAACCTTAGGAGGGACCTCTTTTTGCCATATCGAAGCCTTAAAAGTTATAAGCCCTGGATTCATAATTCTGTCAATAAGTAAAGAACAAGTTTTAACTGTATAACCTCCATCTGCTGATGAGACCAAACTTTCTTATATGAAGTTGTTGCCTTTAGCCGAAATCTTTCTAGAGATGGGAGAAGGTAGACGACCTGCTCAGTTTCAAAGAGGAACAATTGTCTCCTCCAAGCTAACTCCCACTTCCATTCCCCTAACTCCCAATTTCCTATATCAACAATTGTGGCATTCAGTTTAATGGAAAGAATATAGAGCCGTGGGTAAATGACTTTCAATGGAGAGCTATTAAACCAAACATCAGACCAGAACCGAGTTAGAGAGCCATTTTCCACTACAAATCTGCAGTTATTGGCTAAAGCTGAAGAGACAGAGTCTGTTGAAGTCATAAGGGATGTGATGTCGCTCCAGATACAAGACAATCTTCTACTAAAAATAGGGAAACCATTTTCAAACACCGGCTTTAATTTGTTGAACATCATCTTCTTCCATAGCTCATTACTAGGAAGAGAGAGCCTCCAAATCCACTTGAAAAACATTGTTTTATTCTTGGCTATCAATGACCCAATCCCAAGGCCACCCCTATCCTTATCTCTAACAACCACACTCCATTGGACTTCGTAAATTTTTCTCATTCTGACAGTTCCCGACCAAAAGAACTTGCGTTAGATGGAAGTAAGTAACATAACAAATTAATAGAGAAAAATACTATTTCTATGATACATTTGTTTGATATTATTTTTAACAATAAACCTTTATAATAAATAACTTGATATTAAAAATTTTATTACGAGTATGTTTTAAAATTATTTTTCTGATGAATACTTATCATAATTAAATTTGTTTAAGATTATGATAAATATAGTATGACAATTGATTTTTTTAGAATATAATATAAAGAAAGAGTACATATAAGTTTATTTTTTAAAAAATATAAGACCAAAAAAAATTGTATCATATTTTTAAATACCAATAGTTCACCTTTCAATTGTAGTACATTCGAAGAACATTCTTGTTTAGTTATATTTTCTTCCCATACACTTACAAATTACCATTCAAGTGGTTTTTTTTTGTATTATTTGCAAGAAAATTCTTTATAATAATGATTAAATTTCTAATGTTTTAAGTTTACAAAAATATATTTGTGACTATTATAATTTTTTATTGTATATCTTTATTTTAAAATTTGATTAAATTCAGATGATATAATTATTATAAATATTAAAAAATATTATAGAAAATTACACAATATAGGATGTATATATTTAGGAAATATTGACAGGCTTAATCTTGTGTTGTAATCTTTACATTAACTATTGTACACTGCTCTACATATATAAATAGAAAATATTGACTAACTAATAAGTCAAGCTTCCTATTCTTCTCAACTTGGTATCGGAGCCTTAACACATTAAAACTCTCTTTCCCTCTCCCTAATGGACTCTGCCTTGGCTACTATATCTTCCCCACAACAGACCAACGTTTCAGCTCCTCAACATACCAGCATTCCACAGGTTGTCGGTGCTTCCTAACCATTGCAGACTTTTTCTTTTTTAGACCGATGTTTCAGCTCTTTCTATGCTGATGCTGCCGTGAATCTTACCCTTATAGAGGCTTTAATTACAGTGATTGTTCCCCTATCTAATGCTCAGTAAGTTATTTCTTTGAAGCTTACAAACACCAATTATCTTTATTGGCGAATGCAGATGAAACCATATCTTTCTGGCCATGGTATTTTCCACTTTGTGGATGGCTCCTTGTTATGTCCTTCTTCTTATATGGTTGCTAGTAATGGTTTTTCTCTTTAGATTAATCATTCTTTTCTTTATTGGAAGTAACAAAATCAACTTATTTTGAGTGCATTACTTTATTTTATTTCAATGGATGTACTACATCTTGTTGTTGATTGCCAAACCTCGCATTGTGTTTGGTTGCTTCCCTGTTTAATTCTTGCATTATGCAACCTCATAGATCTTTTCAAGATCTTCGTCAAGGTGATGCTTCGATCATTATATATATGTAAAAGGTAAAAACATTATTTAATGAATTAGTAGTTGTCAGTCGATCAATTTCTTTTAAAGATTTCAATTTGTATGTGTTTTGTGGTCTTCGCAATGACTTCAAAGACTTGAAAATCAAACTCGTGACCCAGACAAAACCTCTTTCGTATGTAGATCCTCATAGTCATCTCTTTACCCATGAGTTCCTTCACAAGACCTCCCTTCAGTCCATGATTGTCACTCCTCCTCTACTGCCCATGCCAGCTCAGCCACCATCCACTAATGTTGCACATTATCAGTCCTCAGGTTCGTATAACATCAATCCTAATTTTAGTCGTGGTAGAGGACACTTTCATGGTAATTGGTGTTCCAACAATAACTACAACAGCTCCCAAAACAGGGCTGATTTTCATGGCTTTCTGGGATCTTCTAACACCAACTAGATGTAGGGCAATTGAAAACAAAACAGAAGGAATAATAAATCATCGTTTGCGTGTTTTTTTTAATTGTATTCTTGATTATGATTTTTTTATGTATTTTTGGATGTCTTTGCTTTCCATTTTTGCATTCATATCATACTTATAAGTTGGATTTTCGTTTATCTATATGTGTGTTCTTAGGTTATAACTTCTCTCATCTTAGTTATTATTGTCTTGATCTAGTATCTCAATGTATTTATATTTCGTGTCATGTCTATTTATATGAAGATGTGTTTTCTTTTGAAAAATTTGAACAGATGACATAACCCCACAACACCTCATTGGATCTTATCCCTACTACCCATTTGCCAAATTTGCTTAATTCACCTTTTTTTCCCTCCATTGTACCTACAGCCTCTCCACCACCCATTCTGCTTATCATTTATGCCACCGTACGACAACCTATTAGCCCTGCTTTTATATCATCGCCTGCTTATTTATATAATGATTATTCTTCAAGTATAAGTTCTCCTCATTCAGGGTTGTAAATTTCCAAGTTTGCCTCTACTGGTTCTCCTAGTTCTACTGTTGTTTCACTAGGGTTTGCTGCTGCCAGACCAGCAACTCGGTTTGGTTCTCCAGCTGGTTTGAATTTAAATGTTGACCTCTCTTTCTATCCTCTCTAGTAGCATACAAATTTAGGCTTACCTGCCTTTAGTTATGTGGTTCGTCAACATCATATGGTTCTTCACCCACGGCCGCCAAAGACAACACATCTTATGGCTTTTTCAATTATTATTTTTTAGGGATTGAGGTTCAGTCTACTAATGAGGGTGTTATGCTATGAAAAGATAAGTATATTCTTGACATACTTACTTGAGTTGATATGTCTTCTTGTAAACCTGTTGATACTCTTATTTCTACCTTAAAGGTTACTATGATGCTTGATTACTTGTTTCCTAATCCTACACGGTTTCATCAAATTATTGGTGTCATTCAATATCTTACTTTTACAAGACCAGACATTTGTTTAGTTATTAACAAAGTCTGTTTGTTTATGCATGCTCCTACATTTACACATTGAGCTGCCGTTAAACACATTTTGTGTTATCTTTGGGGTACACTTTTTTTTGGCTTACATATCACCCGTAGCTCATCCTTTACTTTACATGGTTTTACAAATAATGATTGGGCTGTAGTGTTGATGATTGTAAGTCTACGAGTGGATATCTTGTCTTTTTTTTCATACATCGATTTCATGGAAATGGAGCAAAAAAGCGCGATTGCTCGTTCTTCTACTGAGGCGAGTATAAAGCCTTGGTTGAAGGCACTGCTAAGATTATCTGGCTTTAATATTTATTGTCAGATCTGCAGATTAGTCCTACTTTTATGCCTACGCTTTAGTACAATCATCAAGATAAAATTATAAAATAATAATATTTTACTATAAAGTGCTTTCATTTTGCTAATATATAAAAAAAAGTCAGAGAGAGAGAAGAATATAATTTTTCCTAAAAATCTAGAATAAAAATATATTTTAGAGAAAAGGCATTGCAGGCTAAATCTTGTTTTAGAATTTTTCTAAGAAAATAAAACAATTAGTAAGTTTATATGTTTAAAATTGGACTTAATTATTGATGTTGGAATTAAATTAAATAGTTTGATCACCATCCTTCATGGATTTTTTTTTATCTGTAATGTTTGAACATTAAAATCCATTTTGAAATATCACTATGTTATTTTGGAAATGCATTTCAAGGTTAATGTCTTTGGATTTCTTCAAGGACAGTGGATTAATTCAATACCATAAAAAGAAAAAAAAATGTTTCTTGCTGGTTTGACAATTCCATGCGCTTAGAAATTTACTGCTTAAATCAGATAGATTAGAATGCGCAGCACCTCCTGATAATTGAGGCAATGATTAAGAATAGCATGTACCATATTTTTGGTTGCTTGCCATGCCCAGACTACAGTAACTCCTGTATATGATCCTGGAAATTGTCATCGGGAAGGAGAGACGTCCGTCACAGTACGTATCAGTGAATATATATATATATATATATATATATATAAACACAAAGGACAAATTAAGACTGGTTACAAGAGGGCACTAGCTAGATGGACAAATTAACGGGTATCTTGTCCTATCCATTAATATCAGTGTGCCATTTCCTCGTGGGATCCGTATCCCCTCGTGACCCTTACACATAGTCTCAGTCTCACTCAGATAAATAAACGGTGCCCTCTTCTCTTCTTCAACATCTCAATTTGACCACCACCTCTATATCTAACATTGAATAATATTTTCTCATATTTTAGTATTATTACTATGTACATGTGTGTGTGTGCTGCATGTTTGAGAGGTTTGAGTGAGATGCTTTTGTGCATGCATGGTTTTTTAGCTTAAACATATGTATAAAATAGTGGTTCTTGCAGTGCTAGAGCTAGAAGGGTTAGTGAAATAGACAAGAAAGAGTGCAAGAAAAGACAGAAGTAGGAAAGAACCTTGTAGCTTGTCGTATTGAATACACATTTTGATTCTTCTTAATTTTAGAGACAGAGATCTAGAGAGATTATTATTATTATTGAAGGATTAACTTTTTAAAATACGGGGATTTAAGCGATTAATTTAGTTAATTCAATCCGTATTCGCTCTGTGTTTTAAGCTGTCTCTCCTTGAAATCCTCATTACGTAGATTATCTAATTATTACTGTTATCATTTGTTTATTAATAAATAGGAATATTTAGTAATTGTTTTTGGAAGGTATCGGCGGTGGTCATGTGAGAGATAATAATATAGGCAGAGAGGTCTTGTGGGGTTCACTTTCACTGCGTTTTAGAAATTAGAATAGAATCTTCTTGGCTCTTCAACGTGTAGAGGTGTTTGTGTTTGTGTGTGTGAGTGTGTTTTGAGTTTGATTTTGCTAGTGATGGTGGTGGGCTCGGTCGGATCTGTGTCTAAGTTGCTGACAACTTGTGAGAGAAAAGATCAGCCTTTGTTTTCTAGATTTCCATACTCTTTGTGGACCCTTTCTCTATACATAATTCTTTTTCTTATATACATGCATGTCCTACTGTGTAAAAGTCACTTAGAAAAACAGCTCCATGAATCATGAAATTTACCTTCGTACTCATTAACTATTCATGCTTATGCTACCTATTTTCCATAAACTGCTCTCTCCATCAATGCTACAGGTCCCATTGTATGATTGTTGGACCCACCTGGCCATCAAATGGCTCGCAATTGGATTAATGGATAACCATACAGTATTGAGTTAAATTCCTGTAAATGTCACTATGTGTTTGTTTAACCGTGTTTTAGACTGCAGTTGGCTGTGTTTATGAATTGATTTTATATGGTGTGTTTGGCTTTGTAATAGCTTCTGCGGAAATACTCTTTAAAAAAATTCACATATGGTAACTTTTCTTGATTATATAATTTAAGATGATCAAAAGACAAGTTTAAACAGCAAGAATCACATACCAAGCCGATTTCAGTAACTGATCATCCATCGTATGTAAATTGCAAAAGAGATTATTAGTTTGTGGGAAAAATCTATGGGATCATATTAGGAAATATTCCCAGAAGTATGCATGTAACATGAATAAGGGAATGGAGGGGTGGTAATAAATATATCTTGTATAAGATAAAAACAAAACATGTATCACGAGAATGGCATACACACACACACACACAGAACTATCAAAAATACAAGGACAGTTTCCATGTCAGCCGCTGTAACCTTGCAGAGAGCAGAAGGGTAAAGGTTTGAGCCTGAGAATCAAGAAAAGAAAGATAAGAACACAAACACACAAACAGACACAGAAAGAGAGAGAGAGAGAGAGAGAGAGAGAGAGAGAGAGAGTAGAGTACATGAAATTTCTTAGACTATGTTCTTCTTGGACCAAGGAGAGAATATTTCCCATTTTAATTGAGTATCGGGACTCGAAACTGACATTTCTTCTTAACAATTTCTAGTTAATTTCTTCACAATCTGTGCAAAGAGGGATAAAAATAATTAATACCACATGCAACCTTTCTATTCAATAATATTTGTTCGTGTCACTACTAGCTATTCATCATGTGATAGATTAATTGTTCTGGGAACTCGACAACTTGAACTAGGTAATGATCTTTCATGTGACAGAGTTAAATTTCCTTTGGCACCACACATTGGCTGTCATGTTCATGAAGTTTCCTGATTTCTCGATCGTTCCACATTTTGAGTCATTTAAATTGTGTTTGTTTATTACATATTTCTGATATCAACTATAGCAGTGGAAATGATGCTAACAAAAACTCATGCGTTACTTATTTACGAAAAAAATTACCCTATTATTTTATAGTTTAGTTATTTTTATATTTTTAAAAATTACAATTTGTATCATAAACTTTGCTGCTGCTTTCGTAGCAATTTATATGTTAGTTTTAGCATTAATTGTTCTAAGTTTTATTGCTATATATTACGGTACTTAGGTACTAGATAGAATTTGAAATATTTATTTATTTTACAATATTTCTCATGACATTAGACAAGAAGTAGGATCCTAGCTAGTCAAAAGGGAATAAAATATGAAGGATGTGGGGGGATAAGATGGTGATGGGGAAGGAATGCAAGATGTGTCTTGTTCAGTAAGATTAGATTGAATTTCAAAAACTTTGTGAGGTAGTTAACAATATAAGGCTTGAATTTTCCAAAAAGAATTGTAAAGGGGGAGGGGATTTTACTTGGTGGGGAACAATGACAGTTTAACTTTGTTTTTCCAATAATGAGAATCACAGACATGATCAAGATAATCAGCTGAGTATCTATGTGAAATAATTAGTCTCCATTTTCCTATTGCTTTGCTTGGGACCTCCCTGTGTCCCTACCCTTATTGCCACTCATCATGAAATGAATCCATTTCTCACTTTTATATGTTGGATCCTTCGGTTCCCACTCATTGCTATATATGGTTTTCTTGCAATCTTGTTCATATTTTGACACTTGTAGCTGTAAAACTCGAGCTCCTTTTCCTTTCCTGAATATATTTTTCGTTCATTTTGTGGTACATATAGCCAAGCTCTCGCAGATGTCATTATTTAATCTCAAGGGCATGAATGTTGGTTCTCTCTGTCTGATCTCTAGCTAGCTAGCAAGGGAGGGTGCATATAAAAACAAATATTTCTCGGGCCATTACAAAAAAGAAAGGGAAAAAAAAAGCTGTTGATTTTCCATGGAAACTTTTGGGGCCAATAATTCAATCACCTGAGACACGTCACCAAGGAAGCCGAGCCACGAAAGAGCCAAAGTTGGAGGCTCCAAGCACATATAAAGTACTAGTAATCTACTATACTATAGAAGGCTAAAAGGGGCAGTATAGTATGTACTGAGGGAAAAGAGCCATGAACATAATTGTAAGTTAGTCAGTAAAGGTAGTAGTGGCCAGAGAGCATGTCTATCATGTTATCGATATTGAAGTTTGGAGTATAATGAGAAAGAAAGTGCTCCAAGAGAAGCAATGGAAGAGGAGGGGAAGAAGAAGAAGAAGAAGAAGAAATGTCGTCACCAAGAAACAGGCTTTAAATCCCATCACGTAGATCGATGTATCCTTAACCTCACATATCTTCAGCTAGCTAGCTAGAGTATTAGAAAATGATGGGATTCGAAATTGGAGAGTGTGTTTTTGGGTGTTGGGTTGGTAATATTAAACAACAAAAGGAAAGCTACAAAACGAAAAAGAGACGATCGGTTTGACATGGGGTGAAAATTTGAAACCACCTTCGTCTCCATTTCTTTTCTAATATTTTTATCTGCATCGAATCCTCTCAAATTGTTGATGCCCACAATACCCTTTCAACGATGCTTGTAATATATATAGTTCATATCATCGTTTCTTAGTTATAAAATCTAGTGTCTTGTCAATTTAAAATTTAGTGTG
>Ga0307513_10001728_pt1 | contig 31155 bp, 36 predicted proteins | sample 15_EM_MG_FD_202174 | JGI IMG/M metagenome (GOLD analysis project Ga0307513, IMG submission 202174) | Populus trichocarpa ectomycorrhiza microbial communities from riparian zone in the Pacific Northwest, United States - 15_EM | ecosystem: Host-associated > Plants > Roots > Unclassified | place... | reverse complement strand
ATTTTGACACATTGTATGGCGTTATTGGTTGAGATCGGCCTGAAAGTTGTGTTCTCCAGGAGAGTTCTTGCCATCACTTATTCAGATTCTTGGGATGTGTTGGACCTTCGAGTTGCGCGAGGAATAAAATTAGAGGGAGAAGGCGCTGGCGCAAGTCTCATCCGTTGTCCACAGATCGTATTTCGAATAGTACAGAGACCGGTTGCGAATCGCAAGGGACTTCTTTACTGGGCCCAAAGTTTATTGGGCAGCAGCCGCGCAGATTCAGTGGTTTGGGAATTCCAATGGCCCGCGGTAGCTTAAGCATTGAGTTGTAAGGACGGAGATCCGTCTGTTCCTTTTGGGTAGCATGCAAACCTGGCGGTGCTGCATCCACGCGATTCGGGGGAAAAATGAGCGTCAACAATGATAGGCAAGGAGATGCGAGACTAGGGCCTCAAAAGGAAGTAGAAGAAATGGGACTCGCATGAGCCTCTGGAAAGAGTGGAGTGGGAGTGGACAAACTTGGAGCACCACATCCGCTCGCGCTCTCGATGCGAGGAAAACAGACTTCGCGCGACACTCGGCATGTTTTCTGATATTTATTATTTAGAAGCGTATGACAAGCCGAATACGACTCAACGCCCCATGACGCAAGTCGGCTTTTTACGGCCCTGACATGGGTTTTAAATGAAAATGATCCAATTCCTCGAGGCCGAGACCTTCCGGTTGCGGCGGTTGCGGCGGCCGTACTTATCAGCAGGAGCCTTCCAAGGAATTCAAACTATCACACCAACCGCCTGTATTCACTCGACGATCTGCCTCATCCACGGCCACCTGTCCACTTCTCCAGTCGTCCCGTATGGATTGAAATCGCCCTCGCTAAAGGCTAAAGGAGCGCGAAGCGCGTGGTTCTCACGAGTGCTGCATGCCTGCCAGAGGAAATCAAGATGAGCTGATACAGTATTCGACGGAGGCGAACCTCCTGCAGACTTGTCTTCTCGGTTCCGTATACCCGTTTGAGATGGGTCGTGATAACCAGAAGAGGGAATGTGACCCTTTATCTTCTTGATTATTTGAATGGCATGCTGGTACCTGTGCTCAATGTGGTCTAGGGATATGTTTATACTACTGTTTGTGCTACCCCATATAGCTCATGAAACGGTGGAAGGGCCACAAACCTGGGCACCACATCGCGATCCACAAATTTCCAGCATGTACCTATCATGTCACACTTGATCTACGATTAGGACCCTAGTAGTCCCACCTATACCACAGGGTCATAGGTACCCATGTTCTACGGGCTTGGCAAACCGCGACTGCTCCGGTCCGCTTCGGGGGAAACCATACGAAAATAGGGTGGAGGGGTTTCCGCGGATGCTCGGAGGAAGCCGATCATGTTGTGGATGGTGTGCTTTGAATTGCTTTTAAGACGCCGAGCGAGATGGGCGGCGACTGAGTGGTGGAGGGGATTGAATGAGAAGGTGCGATGCGGGAGGGAGAAGGAGTGGTGACGAAGTACACGACGGAGGAGGAATGCGGTCGAGTGTAGGATTGAACGAGTGTGGGGGTGTGTGGGAGGGGTGGGGAGATGATGGCGACGAGGGGGGCGACGAGGGGGCAACGCAGGGGAGCCCGAAGAGCATCCGAGGGATACGAGTGCGGGATGTGCGGGTAGTGCGGGATCGGAACTGGCACCATCGCCTGGCAGGCGGGCATTATGTATGTCGCAGTGGAATGAAACTGGCCGTACTTAAACTACTACCATGACAAGGTCGACCACGCGTGCTGGCTCAAAAGGAAGAAAGAGAGAGCGAAAGAGATAGGGACGGGGCCAGGGGCGAGCGAGATGGAGATGCCAGACAGAGATGACCACATGCTCAGAAGGGAGGACTCCGATGCGAACCCTCACGTTCTATGACTCGGTTACAAGCTATCTGTGTGCTTGCGATGGCTCGGGCGGAGAGGGGGTAATCGAGGAGGGGGTGGGCGGGCTGAGGGGGCTGAGGGGGCTGAGGGGCTGAGGGGTCGGAGTAGAGTATAGTGCTGGAGATCGCTGTGCCGGGACTCGGAGAGGTGTCAGGGAGCAGATGACTGACCGGAAGCGGGAGCGTGTCTCAAGCGTCGCCGTCCGTTGGATGGACTGTGTCTGCGCCTCAGTGCTGCTCTGATTCGGTGGCGTTTGTCCTTTTTCTTTCACGCGAAATCTCTGGTTTGAACATCTCTCATTCCTCCCGCTTTCAACGCGCCCGCCTCTCTCTTCGTCCTCGTCGTCCTTGCCCGTCTTATGGCCAGCTCACTTCGGAGGCTGGGCACCCGTCCCAGCGCTTTTGGACCATCTTTTCCCCCCAACCTACTGGCCCCGACTCGTCCCTCCGTCGTCGTCCACCACACCGACGACCACTGCTCTCCTCGCCCTCCTCCCACTCTTCCGGCCGTCGTTCTCGTCGCCGTCGTCAGGCTGCGCATCTCCGCCGAACCACAGATTGATATCAGTCAGCCGAACATTGCCAAAGTGAGCGTTCCTCCAGTCATTTCTTCGCTCTCCCTTCTGTTCCAGACCCATCTTCCTCGTCGCTCCCCCAGTCCCCGCTCTCTCCGTTGCCCTCCCGCTCCCCTCTCGCCTGCCTGCTGACACGATGCCAACGCAGCATGTCCAACCCGGCCTTCAACCAACAGCAACTCGCCGCCCAAAATGTCCCAAATATCCAGCGACTCCATCACCAGGCTCCCTCCTTTCAGCACCAGTTTGCTCAGCTCGGCCATAACAATCACCAGTTTATTCAGTCAATTCCTCATCACCAGCATCAGCCCTCGTCCCTCCCACCCCCGCCCCCTCAACAACATAACCCCCAGCTAGTCCAGAACAATCGTCAGCCGGGTCTCCCCCAGTTCTCTATCAACTCCCAGATGTCCCAGCAGCTTCTTTCGAAATACCAGCAGGACATGAGGCTCCAAGCGGCCGCCAGTATTTCTCAAAAAATGCCCTTTCACACTCCGACAAACTCCGCCCAGCCCCCTCAAATGGGTCAGCAGTCCATTATGTTCCCCAACCCACATAATGGCATGCCCCAGCAGCAGATGATGCCTCCACCCCGACCACCGACCGCCGCTGGCTCGCCCCAACGATATGCAACCCCCGCCCCCGCCACCCAGCACCAGCAGCAACAGCAGCAGCAACAGCAGCAACAGCAGCAACAGCAGCAACAACATCAGCAACAGCACCAGCAACAGCACCAGCAACAGCAACAACAGCAGGGCTTCCCCATGCAGCAACCCCAGCAGATCCAGCAGAGCATGTTTCTTCAGCACCCGCCCCAGAACGGGATGCCCCCCGCGAATGGTGTCGTCGGCTCGATGGGCCCCCAGCAAATGTACCAGAGTAGTACGCGTCCTCCGTCTGCAATGGCGAATCACACATATCCTGGCGGCTCCATGGGTGCTATGCCTGGCGCCCCCGGTCCCTCCGCGCCTCAGATGATGTACGGGAACATGCAGCAACACCAACAACACCAACCGCCACCACCGCAGCTCCCAGGCCCTGCCGCTCAGCCGGGTATGGGCGGAATGCATGCAATGAACATTTCCAATATGCCAAGTGCGACTCCTGCGCCTCCATTTTCTCATGGAGTCAACCCTGCCATTTCGATGAACGCCCATGCCGTCCAGCCGCAGCCCCCGTTGACAGTACCCAATCAACCCATGGCGGGTCCATCGCATCATGCGAGCAAACCGCCCTTCGCCACTGGTCTCTCGGGGATCGACCCCACATCCCTCAACCACCTTCAAGCTCAGTTCGGCCAGCAGGGTACCACGGGCATGCTCGCGAGCGGATCAGCGGGCAAGGGTGGGGCACCCCTCGCACCGTCCACCTCGCACCAGCCGTCCATTCCTGCGCTCCCAGGCGCGCCATTCGCCAACGCGCTCCACGCGCCAACACCCGTACCACCGCGGCCCTCCCAGCCGCCTGTGTCGACCGCGGAATCGACGATGAGCGCGCAGCAGCGCGCTGCGCTGATCAACACAAACGTGACGCGCATCGGGCAGGTGCCAGTCGAGGACGCGGAGCGGGAGCTGCCGCCGCTGGACGAGGACGAGATCACGGGGATCAAGGGCTGGATGGAGGTCGACAAGGCGTATGCGGCCGAGAGCGTGACCACGCTCAACAGGATGAACGCAGAGATCGCCGACGTGCTGGTTCATCGCAAGCCGCGGTGGTTCGAACGCGAGGCGAGGGAGCAGGTACCCAAACCTGGGTTCCACTTGGTTTGGCCGCACCAGAAGAAAGAGGACCGCGCGAGGAGACTGCAGGCTATGGGCCGACGGGCAATTGATTTGTGCGCTTTTCTCTCTGTCCTATTCCTTGGTGGATGAATTGTTCTCATTGGTTTGTCTATCTTCTGTAGGCCCAAGCGACCTGACCCCGCTCTGGCTGACAAGACAGAGTTGCTCGTCCCGATTCGCCTTGATATCGACGTCCTCGATGGGCACAACCGATTGCGAGAGGCTTTTATTTGGAACGCAAACGGTAATATGATTCGTTGTGCATCTACGCGTCTGCACCTAACCTCACCTTAATTACAGATCCTTTCGTTACCCCGGCCGCCTTCGCCCAAACGCTCTGCGACGACTTTGGTGTTCCCCCGATCAACCATGCTAAAGTCATCAACAGCATCGCCAGTTCGATCATGGAACAGGTCACCGATTTCAGGAACCACCATGTCGAGGTTGACAACCCCCACCAACCCCCACCGGCGAAACCTGCGAAGCCTGCGCAACAGCCTTCAGAGAGCAAACCGGAGATTGTTGTCACAGAGCCTGGCTCGGACGCGCAGAACGCGCGGGTCATCAAACTTGTCGAGGGCATCAACCGAAAACGTGTCTCCGCGGGCACTGGATGGCTCGATGAAGAGGAGAGCGAGTGGTGGGAACGATGGAGGAGGCACCTTGCCCAGCTCGACGGGCGCATTGCGAGCACTGCTCTCAGCCCAAAGAAGAGCAAGAAACGGCGGAGGGAGCAGACGCAGCCCCCTGCGATTACCAATGGGGATGTCAAGATCGAGGTTGTGGACGTCCTGGGCGTTCCACCGCCTGCTGAGGTCAAGGACGAATTCGCTGAGCAGGTGCTCGTGGTTGATTACGAGGAGGAGGAGAAGGACGACGGTGGTGTTAATGAGGATCTGCGTGTTGGCATCAAGGTCGCTATTCTCCATGTTTTTGTGTGTCACCGGACAAAGTGCTAACCTTTGCTCATTAGTTGGACATTAGTGCTGGTGTTATGCGACTTGAAGATCAGTTTGAATGGGACATTCGAGATCCGTTTAATGTCCCTGAGCAGTTCGCAGAGCGGTACTGCAAGGACCTCGGGCTGGGCGGCGAGTTCAAGTAAGCAACCATTTCCCATACTCCACAATTCCTTCACTCATTCCGATACATAGGACTGCAATCGCCCACAGCATTCGAGAACAGGTCCACGTCTACGAGAAGTCCCTCTACCTCGTCGGTTACACTGCAGATGGCAGCAAGATCCAAGACGAAGAACTCCGTCTTGCCTTCTTGCCTGTCATCTACTCTCCCCGGCGCACTCTGGACCAAGTCCCGACCTACACGCCGCAGCTCAACTTTTACACGGAGAACGAGCTGGAGCGCAATGAGCGGGCTGACAGACGCAAGCGACGGCAGCCCCGAGGCCGCCGAGGCGATAAGGTCGTGCTCCCCGATCGGGAGCCCCTGCGGACGTTCCGCACACCTGCGATTGGGTTCCCCGAACCGGAGAAGGAAACGGTCGTCCCCGTCGCTCCTTCGAGACGTGCTGCCGCCATCGCAGCCGAAAAGGCAAACACCCAAATTGCCGTCATCGAGCAAAAGGAAAGCCAGCCGTATGGCTCATCGCCCACTATGTCAACGACAGTACTGCCCTCCGCTCCTCAACCGCATATCATGCAGAACATGAACAACCGCCCATCCCAGGCACCTAGCCAGCCCGTCGTCGAAACGCCACCGAAACGGTCACGCCAGGAACTATTACGAGGACCTCCTGTAGCTGCTCGCGTCCGGCAATCACGGCCGCTTCCAGCTACCACGATCGTTAATTCAGACACCAAGGTTCCCCCCGAGTGGGTCCGCTCAGCTCGCGAGAGGGCGGCGACGAAACCGACTGGGAAGCGCCGTGGACCAAAGGAGCGAGAGTTGCCCGAGGGTCAGCATCCGAATACGATCGATGGCGTGTGGCATTGCTCCAATTGCGGGTGTCCCGAGGATGTCGCTGTTGGGCGAAGACAGGGTCCCCTCGGTCCAAAGAGCATGTGTGGACAGTGCGGCAAGTGGTGGCATCGTCATCGCAAGCCGCTCGAGGTCGAGTATAGCACCAACCGGGAGTTCCATTTGGAGAAAAAGAGGAAGGACGACGAGATCCGGCGGTTGAAGAAACGAGGAGGAATGAAGGCTGTCCAAGCCGCCCAGGAACGGGAGAGACTCCTGGCTCAGTCGGCCTCGTCTTACGGTGGTGCACACGGTTCTCCGCTGTTCACGAGTGCACCCCGTCCTGTCAGCGCTGCAACCCCACGAAGGAATCGCCCACCACCGTCCAACATCCTGAACTCGTCCGAGTCGTCTCTGTCACCACCGGCCATGTCGCCACCGCGCCCTCGCAAACGCGAACTAGGTCCGCCGAGTTCGACTCCCCGAGAGTCCACTCAACCGGCCCAGCTGCCGCCTCAGGCGTCCCTAGTACCTCCTCCCCCTCCCCCTGATCTCGTCGCGGAGATACTCGCTGCTCCTCCGCCGACTGTAAGGTCCAATTATTCATCAGCGCCCATCGATCGCAATCGGGCGGCTGCTGCTCAGCGCCCTGCCTGGCTCAACGAGGAGCTTACAAAGCTCAGGTCTCGGTATGCCGACGATATATTTGATGTGCTGCAGAAGACGAAGCCTCCCGTTAACGGCGAACCTGCGCCAAACCCTGCCGCGGCGTCCGAATGGCGCGTCAGATGTGCTGATTGCCCTGGAAAGGTGTGTCTGACAATACAATAATATTTAGGTATCGGATGTCCATGTTGACCTACGTTTACAGCTTTACAACCCTGGTGCGGGCGAAACACTCAATAATTTCGAGGTTCACTTGAAGAACCGCCATCACCGTGCTCGCGTCATGGCCCGAATCACTGGCGTACCGCCCCCTGTTACACCCATACTACCTACCCCATCCACTCCCGCGACTGCTACGATTCTTCCTGGCGCTGCTTCTGCTGTACCTCCCGCGCGGGCGCTTTCCGCTTCTCCATCACCCTCGCACAACCCATGAAACATCTCGTCTCTTGTCACTATTCAAAGAACCCCTTTCGTTTCCTGTAGATACGTAAATCGACTCTATGCCCTTTGGGACTTAGATATCCTGCTTGTTATGCGATCTTGTGCAGAAATTTCTCCTTTGATTTGACACCCTACATGTGATTGGTCTGTTGCCTGAAGCCCACAGCATCGCCTGAACTAGGACCTCGGGGCTGCCTCTGAACCACTACTGGAACTCCCGAGTCCTTGGGGATATTATCGCTGCTCGAAACTGCGCCGTTGGATGTTGATCCAAATATCCGCTCTCGTGCTTGTTGGTATTCACGCTCTCGCTCTACAAGCGATTTCTGCGGGGATACCGTCGTCGGTGCGGCCGTGGCGCCCGTAGTGTTGGTGGATCGCTTTAGTATTCGCATCGTGGGCTGAAAAGACGGGAGGCTGGGTCCCGAATCACCGTAGGATGCTGGCGATGCTCTCTTCTTGACAAGCGGAGATGCCATCGAGGTGGCAGCACTGGTATTGACAAGTAAGGATTTGCAATAACTGTGTATATACATCGTGGTGGACGCACATGGGTGGTTTCTCTCCTCCGCCCTGCGACTGGGCGGGCGTGTCCGCCTCAGCTTGTATCAGGGTCGAGGCTTTAGTTTCCGTCTGACCTTCATCCCCGCCGTCATCATCTTCCCAGTCGTCTGGGATGTCGTCTTTCTTGGCTTGGGTCCGAGCAGGCCCACGAAATGGAGGCTCGGGCGTTGGCTGGCCGACGCGATCGATCAGGATGCGGGGGAAGACGGGAACGTTTCCGATACCTTGTCACTAAACCATGGTTCGCCTTGTGGATTGCTTGACATTCACCGGTAACTAGACACTGGTTGGAGATCAAGTAGTAGCCTGCTTTGTGAACATCGGACCCGATTCCATCGAACAAGAAATGTCGCAAGCAAACAAGGCGAAACCCACCGAAGGGCATCTTACATTTGCCCACTACAGGCAATTGACCAATCTCCTTGATAAGCATCAGAATTTAATCAAACTCATGATCGTGCTTCGGCAGCTAAAGAGGCTCCTAAACTATTTTGCATGAGGTCTGCGTTTCGTGTGACTCGGCATGCAGTTTAGGTTGCCCAAAAAAAAATTTAAATTTAAAAAAATTCAATATTCCACAGGTTCTTCTTTCTGGAGATAACTCACTAAAGACCGGGTTCATTGCAAAATGTGTTACCCTTACTATCCTTTCGCCAGATGGGGTGCTTGTTACTACACAAATATGGTATGACTCTGTCAATGTTCTTCCAGCTGGGAGGTCGGTAGTCCGAACATTCCTCCAGCGTATTTCACAGAATATCTAGAGTTCACAAAGAGGTGAAACTGTCGCTGTCAATCAGCAGATAATTCCGAACTGTTACTAAGTCAGCTTGATTACCAGCACGAGATGCGAGGTAAGAGACAAGACGATAACACAGGCGATCTCATCTATTCACCATCCCTTGCATTGAAACACCTATACGTGGCGAGCCCTACCAGATTTTGGTTGGTCAGTGGGCGTACAATAATTGATGCCATTACACATACTCATTCTATCCTGAAAAATTCTTTTGCGGTCGCAGTCGTCTCCTTAGCCAGGTCCTCCACAGACACCTCCAGGCACTCCGCGACCTTCTTTGCTACCCACCCAAGAAGAGCGGGTTCATTTGTCTCTCTGGCTCCCTTCTTTCCCTTCGCATCGTCCTCTTTGGCCACTTTGGGCCGGTTGAGTGGGATCAAGAACGGTGCATCCGTTTCGATCATTAGTCTCCCCTGTGGAATCTCTCGCCGGGCGACCAGATCGGCTAAATCCACACCACGACGCGGGTCGGCGATCCACCCAGTGATACCAATGTAGCAGTCGAGAGCGAGAAGGTCTTGCAAGTGGAGCGGAGAGGGGTCGGTGTAGCAATGCACGCATTTCCGGACGCTCGGGTAAGACCTTAGAATGGAGATGAAGTCGTTGTGTGCGGCTGAGGAGTGTGGGGTGTCTCGACAGTGTAGAAAAACGGGAAGGTCGTGCTCTAAACCAGGGGTTGAGAATGTATCATAAGCGGTAAACAATATGACGACGTACTTTTTGCTAGGTCTATTTGAGCCCGGAAGACGCTCTTCTGGTCTTCTTTGGTAGAGAACATCCGATCATAGTCCAGTCCGCATTCGCCAACGGAAACGACTACGCCCGGATGATCGAGGATTAGCTTCTCTAGTCGATCAATGTAGTTGGGATACTGCTTGAGGGTATTCGACGCATCATGTGGATGGATACCGACAGTCGAGTACAAGCGAACACGCGTGTGTGTGTGCTCTTGAGGTCGTCTGGGGTCGAACCTGGATATGAGAGATATGGCACTCTCGGATGCTCGGACAGATGTTCCAGTGATAATGATGTGAGAGATACCCGCATGCGCGGCTCGGGAAAGTAAAGCCCCGGTGGCGTGGTTGAACCTGCAAGAAGCCAGATTTGCACCAATGTCGATGAGAGGTTCATTCCCCGGAATGGGGTAGATGTTCGGCGGGGGGCGCGCATGTGACTCGCCAGGATTTGGAGCAGAGGAAATGGTTGACGAAGGTGGAGAGACCAGTGCTGCAGGGCGTGCATTATCCGGGCGAATATTGTGGTGGTTGGAAGCCCGTGGCTGCCCTGCCCAGGACGCGAGTAATTTTCGACCTAAATACTCAGAGTGATGGAGGGCCGCGATCGCTTTTTCAGCTTCCTCGTGAGTGGAGTATTCACCAAATCCGAAGCCTTTGTTTTTGTCTGCGAGTAAGATATAGAATCAGCATCCTGAAGCACAATTATAGAAATAAATCGGCCAGACACCGATGAAGATAGAAACACATCTAGATGATAAGTCTTGCAACCCTCAATGAGGAAGGGAGAATGCATATTTGGCGAGTTACGCCGTGTTATAACCAGAATACAGCAGTAATCCCAACTCGGAGAGTCCCAATGGGAAGAGACCACTATTAAAATCCATTTGAATTTATTTAGGCATCTATATGCATGATGCACGCCAATCGAGGATCCACCCCGAATGAAAAAATGCTTGCGCAAGGGAGTCAAACAAGAAAGGGAGGTCTGTAGTACATGTCAAGAAAGTTCAAGATGGTTTTATTCACCCTGGGGTCTTCTCGGCGGGACTGCAACTTTGGCAGAGACAATTGTTCCACCTGCAGAGGCGAGCAAGGCCTTGAAGGCGTCATCGTCGAGGCTCCAATGAAGGTTACCTATATAAATTTTTGTAGGAGCGGCGGTTGTGGACATGGTTGAGGTGCAAGTGGCGCGATGCGGCGTCTGTCGTTGTCGAGTCAGGACATGGACTCGAGCGATTGATGGAATTCGCGTGAATATAGCAGACGGTATAGGGGCGAGTGTCAGACGTAGCTGTGATGGACGAGGAGTGAGCGGCGTGGAGAGCACTCTTGGGCTGCAAAGTGTTATTGTATATTTGGCAGGTGTTTGACGGGTGCACCAGAAGTTCCAGGGATATGCCTTGATTCGGCTGAGACAACTATACGCGCACGTCGCCAGAGGAGCAGACGAAGCGGCTAACAGACTGGCAGGACAGACCATCTGACGCGCCGGGAGTCGCCGGGCGGAGTTTCAACATGCAGCAGGTAGGCTAAATAAGGTCAGGCGCTTGCCTGGACAAACACTATCCCCCACTCACTCCCCAACCACCTCCATTCTCGAGTCGCATTCGAGGGATATGGCTCCTCCAATCTACGCTGTCTTCGCGTTCATCGATCTCGCAAACCACATCGCGGACGGTGCCTATCTAGCTGCACACGCCTCAGCTGACGGCTCAGACAGTCTCCCGGTGCATCCCTATCCCATGGGTACTTCCCCCGATAGCGAGAGCAACCCCGCAGACCTTGTTGGTTATGGCTTCCCAGAGTTTTTCAACGAGGTCACCGTTATCCTCATTGGAAAGGACATGTACGACCTCCTCATGCTTTCTAACAACGGCTGCTGGCCCTACCCAGCCAAACGAGTCATAGTCCTCACCACCGCTCCCCTCGACCGTCCATCTGCCGACCTCGACGCAGGGAGCATCCAATGGCGGGTCGAACCCACCGTAGAAGCCTTCAGCGGTACTATCCAGGACTTCCAGGCTAAGCTCGTCAAGGAAGGTCTCAGGAAGAAATGGGGCCGTGATCTCGTATGGGTCCTCGGCGGCTCTGGGCTGATTGACACGTGCATGGAGGGCGAACTGATTGACAGAGTCGATCTCGTCGTCCTCCCATGTATTTTCCCCGCTACCACGCCCTTCTGGAGGGGCTCTCGCCATGGTGTGCTCCGCAAATTGGAGCTCATTGAAAGCCACTCCACAACTGACGGCGCGGTCTGCTCTTCGTACTCTGTTGCACATTAATCAGCTATCCCTTCCGTTTGTGGTATCCGGATTAGTTCAACTCAGCCAAAGCAATGCATGTCTTGCCATTCTTGCCATTCTCGAACCCTTTGCCTCCACGTATCCCATATCGATCATATCTATCCCCCGTGCCACCCTAGCGTCGTATGATTGGTCTAGAGAGTATAGCATGTTCAGTACTTAGTGGAATAGATTTGGAAGCCCTTGTTCGTCGTCCTTTTTGGAAGTCACAAGGACAATATAATACCCGGCACGTTCTCTACGGATGACTTGTATGTGCCATACACACGCCATACTCACGAGTGGCAATAAACTATAAGCAGATCAATTCTCTGAGTGTTCCAAGTACTGATACACTGTGCGCAATTCAAGACTCGGGATAAAAAGCAAAAAGGAAGGAGCCAAATATGGACAAGGAGAAAGGTTGGAAAAGCGTTGAACAACGAGGAGAGCAATCGACACGAATCAGCCACATAAAGAAATAAGATAGATTGGTGCGACAAGAGTTCGCTTGTCCATTCACACCGTTGCACGAGGAATATAGTTTCGTTTGTCTGGGCAACAGGTGGTGAACAGCGAAGAGTATCGAGTGCTCTCTCTTCTGCTTGAGACGCGCTACACATACGGCAGCTCCATCCTGTAGCTGTAGTCGGTCCGTAGGTCCTTCTGTGGCACCGCAGCTGGTTGAGGAAGCACCGACGGATCCAAATCGCTGAATGGGAGATAAATCTGGCCGTCCATCGACTCGGGGCCGGCATTGAGGACCATCTCCGCACCAGGCATGCCTGATTTGATCGTACCGAAGTCGTACAGCTTTCCCTCGGCCCCGAGCCTGCGCTGGAGCGCGTTGATGAGCACTTGCCAACACAGGTCAACGAGCTGCGACAGGTCCTTGTTGTCAATCCCCAGTACCCAGATTGTCTCCCATGTTGCATAGGTTATGGAGAGGAACTGGAGGAGTCGCTCCTTTGAAACCCGCGAAGCAAGCGAGCCCCAGCGCTTAACGTCCACATCGTCCTCCTCGTCCCATTGCTCGTCGTCCTGGGGATCCCGGGGCGGCTCCTCCGGTCCGGCTTGCTGGATCTCGTCGTGGTCTGGCAGCAGCCGCGACAAGATGGCCACAGGGTGCTTGGTGTACATCCACTCGAGAAGCAGGCTGAACGCAGCGATGGATGGCACGGCGAGTTCTTTGGTGGGTACCGTGATGCGCTCCCCAGCATTACGCGGGCAGGAGCCGACGAGCTCGCCGAGGAAACCGCGGGGGAGGCGTCCGCAATTCATCTGTACCGATAGAATGGTCAAAACGGGGAGTGTAAACAACACGTGGCACACTTACATGCAGCACCAGATCATGGACAGGGAACATCCATTGGCGCTGTTTTTCCGGATAGCGGGCGGTCGACATGGCGCTGATCGGTCCTGGGACCGTGAAATCTGGGTGTGACTGGACGAAATTGCGTTTCTCTACGACCATGAGAACTAACCCAGAGGGGTAAGTGTGATACTCAGAGAGGCAGGAATGTGCCTTTTCCTACCATGTGTCGCTTGGTCACCTGACAGACCACAGAGGAGGTTCACTTGGTGCTTTCGTCGCCGTATGGGGTACGGGCGAGTGAGGCGCACTGCTCTGGTAGCAGCGTAGAGTCCTAAATGCAGTCAATTCTGAATTCTGTGAATGGCAGTAGGCTAGCGAATTTACCGGGTCCGTAATGCCTGAGACGACTCTCGACCTCCGGGACACCAGTGTCATCCGGATAGCCAAAGTAATCCAAGACATTTCTCTTCTTCCACCCGAACAAAACGTGGGTTTCCAGCTCCTCAGGGATCAGCGTAAACTCAGCATCGGGGGTGGCTGGAGAGGGCGAGTAAGAAGCGGCTGTAGGGGCAGCAGAGGGCTGGGCGCGGCCGTGAGAGTGCGTGAGAGTAGATCTGGGGGGTGGTAGGCGAACGGCGAGAATTTGCTCTTTTACTGCTGCTTTTGCGCGAGTCTCGCGGATGCGGCGCTTTGGGATTGCTGGCGGCGGCGGTGTCGACAGTTTAGCTCGTGTGTATGTAGACGTTCCAGACGACCCAGAGGATGCAGACGACACCGAATCAGAGGTTCCCGTGTGCATACCATCTTCAGTAGTCGTCGTCAGTGAGCATGGGACGCTCCCCTCGGACGAGGCGTTCGATTTCCTTCGGCTTCTAAAAACATTTTTAAATTCTTCCTGGTCCAAGGTGTCCTTAGACTCGCGCGGGTGCTCCGCAGTGGGCGTTAGATCCGTTGAAGACATTTTCTAGGTGTTGGTCTGGGGGTCGGCGACGAGCGGGGCAGCGCAGGGGGCCAAGCGGGGTCTGGAAGGGGTCTTCCATCCTTCCTGGTATTTATACTCGGGAGGAACAATCGCCCAGCGCCTGGGAACGAGCTCTGGGGGTTGGATTGGCCTTTCGTGGTTGGTATTTTTGCCATAGATGGCCAATCGACCAGAACAGTCCACGCAACCCGCTGCGCGCTCCTAGAGCGCATCAGATCCCTCAAAAGAAAATCACCCATACTCTATATGGTGTGAAGAACCCCAAGACATGAAGAACCCCCGCTGGTCTGGTCACCAAATCAATAACGACTTCGCCCACAAGAGGGCGTTTGGAACAAGAGCCCGATCACGGTATTTAGCACTGATGGCATTAAATCTGAGTTCCAATGACGGCAGGGGTCAACGACGCTGAGAATCGAAGGTCATTGGCACAAGGACCCTGAATATTCGGCGGTGTTGTGGGGTTGCACACGCGCCTTGCGACCTCGTGATGTCCATCTCAACACAATGTGGTATGTAATCTTCATTAATGTGATAGAAAGCAAATATCAGTACTGACTGGTCCAGCAAGGACCTGCGCCTGGCAGCTAATGGCAAAGCGCAATCGAATTCGTCTATGTTGAAAGATCAGTCGCATAGTGGCGACAAGACATAATCATTAAGAGGAAGTATTTTGAGTCGTCGTGTTCCTCGTCGAGCGTTACGAGCTTTAACCAACCACCAACCGTTCCAAGAGTGGACTACCTGGCTATGAGTGGTTTGGCAATAGGACTTTTGGTCAACCTTGATTAGAGTGATGGGAGGTTAGGGTGAAGAAGGGGGCGCAAATCCTTTTGGGTCGAAGGGGAAGCAGACTGTGATTGACTCCAGCCCTGTAACTTGTTATAGAGTCCAACCCATACCCGAGACAACACCAAGGCTGTGACCGTCCCGTGACGGGTGTCACGTTATGTGTAGGTCACGCAAATTTTGTTTGGTTTCTCCATTCCCGCACTATGGTTTAGACCTGACCCATGGACGACACGACCCCCCCCCTTACCCACTCAATCCCCGCAGTGACTGCCGTTTACAAGCCCGTATATCGCATCTCACTTGCGCATAGAAAGGTCCCCGCTCAGCAACAGTGTGCGGCGCTGGACTGATGTCCACGAACTGACGTTTTTCCCGCTCGAGACGCCCTCATCTATTATGCCATGAGGAGCTAATAACATACAGGACTGCCTCTTTTCATCAACGCCTAACCCGCCAATGGCCTTCTCGACGTCGTGGAAACACCTATCCGCGATCCCAATTTGATTATTTCAACATATGGTCATTCAATGTTCTACTACCTATATTTCGTGTATACCGCTGACTACCAGTTGTACGACGCCCTCAATATTTATTGATAGTCCTCGTGCATTGCCGCCGGTACGGCACCCACGTGATCCCAACCTGTCACGTCAGAGACCACCTGTTAAAGCACAATGGTAGTGGACAAACTTATGTTTCTGTACAGGGAAACCTGAAAATGAGTACAAGAGAGGGAACGCAGGCTTCTACACCCAAGCACTACCTACGAGCGGAAATCACGGGAAGCGCAAAGGGCCAAGGCATATATCAGGAGTCTTCTGCATAGGATCACCGTTGCCTCCCACACCTGATCCACCACCTCGATTGTTGCTGAGTTCCTATAATGCGCGTCCACAGTATTGAACATCGTGACCAACCGAGAATACGCGAACGTAATAGAGAGGTGCTGGGAGACACTCAGCTCCAGCGTCACGTCCGTCGTCTTCGACATTGAAGGAGAAAGCTGTCCCTCTGGAATTCCCTTCGGCGGATAGAGCATGCCTTTAACCAAGGCGCTTAAACTTGAGACGATCTGATCACTGTCTTGCATTGCTGAGACGTGCAGGAATATCTCGAAGAGCTTCCTGGGCGCTTCAATCGTGTCATGAGGAGAGTAGATATATGCAATCCATCGGTGGATTAGTCCGGGATAGGGAACATGAATGTGAGCGACGGGGATATGAAACAGGACTTTATCTTCGCCTGCTTTGACTGCCGGGGTTTCAATTCTTGGGGGAAACTCTGGCAGACCCGCAAATGCTAGAACCAGCTACAATGAATGGAGAAATTCATTTTAAGCAGAATGGGCGGATATAGGGTAGGAGAGACGTACACAGTCGTGAACAAGGAACATATGTCTGGCCTGCGATGTAACTGGAGCTCCGATCTTATGAAAAGCCATTAGGTGAGTTGGGATGGCCGACCTGGGCGCGGGTAAGAGTAATGTCACGTCTGTGTCGGTAGAGTGACCATAAATGCTCGTGGTACGAGGGCGACAACGGTTGGAAGCCTCGCAAAGGCTGTAAGAAGTTGTCAGTCAATTGTCCTATTATCAAAACATCTCAAACATACACGTGCCACTGATCCCGAAGCCTACTCCTGAGAGTCGGGAGGTCCACTTTTCCCTCAAAACCTGGCTCCTGTTTATAGATTTTTTGCATATCGATCTTTTGTTTCCTCCAGGGCATGCACTTCGTCCCAAAGATGAGTTTACCTGCTCCGTAGGTAATAGGTCGCTCCAGCACCAGTGCTGTGATGTTCTGAAGAAGGTGGTACACCTGGAGTGCCTTCATCCCCTGAATCGGAGGATGAGGGATGACGGGGTTCGAGGAACCGGGGCCAGAAATTGGTGTAGCAGGAGGAAGCATTGCACGAGATTTACCCTTGACGTCCGACGCAACGGAAACGGGATGAGCCCTGGGTGTGGCAGGCGCATCGTCGTCACTGGAGTCGTCTAACATCTCTACTTGCATAGCGCTTGGACCTTCAGCGGCACGACGATCTACTTGAGCTGTCTTCTCAGTTTCTTCCACCTGCATGTTGCCGCTGCCAGGAATCACGGACGCGAACGCCTCTTCAAGTAGCTTGTCTTCTTGTATCTTATCGGTCATCGCGCGACCCTACAGTTGCGTGTTATGAAGTAAACAAGAGTTCAGGTATGGTTAAAACGTACAGTATTGGTTACCTTTTGGTACGACGGGTCCGTATTGGCCAAAATCGAGAAACTGGGGACAAGGAGGAAAGAGTGTTTGCCTCGGAAGAGTCAGAAAAGTAGGGGATTATCTAGTCAGATCCACGCCAGTGGCAAAGTTGTGGGGAGAGTCTCCAAGATGTGCAGGAAGATTGGGTTGGTGATGTGATTGACTCGCCTAGAAGGCTGAGAGGGTGGTTCAGGTCACCCTTACGGGATAAGTATCACCATGGACAGTCCAAAGTGAGGGCATGCGAAGGGGGACACATCGTTAAGGGGCAGAGGAGTGGAAAAAGGCGAGACTTGCGAGCGAAACCAAGAGCGTGGTTCCGATCAACCATCAACAGCTTGCAGGTTATGATCACCTCGCTCCCGAATGCCTCTGCTATCTCAGAGAGTACACCAGAGCGGCTCAAATCGCGTAAGTCATTCCTTAAAATCCAAGCTAAAACTCAAAGTGATACACACAAATCCTTACCTCTATGCACTTGTGTCTTGCACAACCCAATCTCAGTGGGCATCGCAATCAGGGAGGCAAAAAGTATCCCTAAAGAGTCTGCAAAACCCATCGAACCAATCCTAAACTCGCGTTCTTGTTTCCTCTTTTCCAGATCCTGGCTTTCCATACCGTTTTCGTCAACGACTTGCTCCTGACCCACTCGATAGAAAGCATTGACGCTGGAACAGGGCATCAGGGGTACTAATAGATGGGATTCCTACAGTGCTGCTCACTATGCCGAGCCACCACATAAACCTTCCATACTAATCAGAAGAAAGACCATGGGAACTGCAGTGCCGGTGGATCCGAAGAGACCGACAGCGGATTCCAAGATCAAGGTCAGAAGGATGAACGACTGCAGAATAGCTGGAAGAGGTAGGAGCTTCCTGGGTAGTGCCGGTAAACCGATAGAGATCGAGGATCGGGATATAAATACGAATGTCTGGTAGACGAGCTACAAACAGAAAATAAGAGAGAACTTTGTGGAGCAGAGTGTGTTCATATATACCTGCCACAGCGGGTAATAGTCTCGAAGCGACGTAATGACCTTACTTAAGATTGGCGAGTTGTTTGGGCTTGGGACCGGGTACAAGAGCGTCGGGGCTACACCTTGGTTGATAGTATACTCAAACTTGAGCCTAGTTTAGCGTAATGTTTCCAGGCTTTCATGACCACTCACTAGATAGACACAAACTATAATTTGGGTGTCAGGTTGGGTCAGCTCATAAGCGAGCACAACACGTAAACTCACATAGAGGAAGCATATAGAGCAGCAGCAAAGGCTTGACCAACTTCCATTTATCCTGGATCGTCAAGTGAGAATGGGGCGTATGCGGAGTTCCTGGAGTTTGTTCTAAGCGCTCTTCGTCGTCATTTTCCTCTGTTGGTACCGGCGCGTAGGTTTGTACAGGAGAAGTCGCGACTTCTTCTTCTGTAAGGGCTTTGACTGTTTGAGGTTGCGGGAGAATGGCTCCGTATGCAAGGGGCAACACGAAAGGGAGCAGCTATACGATTTGAATGAGCTTGAATATGTTAACCCATATGCACAGGTCATACGCACGGACGAAATTCCAACACCAGTATGTACACCCAATCTGCGGAGGAACCACCAGAGTCCTGCTCCGACAAGTCCCGCCCCACCAGTACCACTAGCAAAGTATCTGGGGTGGCGTGAGAACATAACGCCGAATAGAATGTGCGACATACCCGACACAGTGGCCCATCAAGGAAGACGGATGGTACCGAGTCGATAATTGTAGGAAAGTAAGCTCTCCCAGTCCTGGAACACAGTAAATTAGACCGAAAGGATAGAGTAGGGCTCCTAATGCGTGTACCGGATGAGAACGAAGCCAAGGATATGCCGACCAAGCGAGTCCACAACCCATCAGACATTGCTATCAGCTAGGGAGCAGCCGTCAATACATCATACAGAGCATGTAATGTGCCTATTACCTACAATCATACCAAGAAAGCTGAGTGAACAGCAGGAAAGGACCCGTCGCCAGTATCGTATCCGTCCACGCAGCACATAGGGCCAGCCCACTTTTGCAACCTGAAGGCGTCACCTAACTGGTTAGACACAGACGAAGGGTGTGGTGTAATATGTACAAGTGAAGGTGCGATATTACAGAGCGCCACCAGGCCTTTAGGTGTTGACGGTGGCACAAGGTCAAGCGCAGCGGATAAAACGATTACGTAGAGGACTATAAGGGGATAGTAAGAATCCATTCGGTCTGTAGCAGGGCCGTGGCGCACCGTTGTTTATGAGTCCGAAAAGGAAGAACGAGATGGCCAGTTGGCGCAAAACGCGCCGTTCCGCAGCCTCGGGTTGTGGCCCTCCTCCTCCATTCGTAGTCCCTTCTTGATTATTTCGAGCATTGTTAAGATCGACCATTGGCGTCAGTTCCCCGTCATGCATACAGGATGTGGTGGGTTCCAAATTTGAAGCCTGTCAGTGCTGCGAAGCAAACTTATTCTCGGAATGCACCCAGGACCTCAGGAGCCACACATTGCAATAGCAGGTACCATTAAAATTTCAAGCCGGCGCGTGGACCCATACTACATACTACATAGATAGCACTGTCTACGGGTATACGCGAGCAAGTGAGCGAGCAATGCGGCGAGTGCTACGAGAGTTGGAGCAGACAGTGCAGGGTATAAGCTCATCAGAAAGTCCTTTGTGATACGGGCAACTCGAGAACCTCAGGCTATCCGCCCAGGGTTCTTGGCGCAACGAGAGATGTGCTGTTTGATATTCTGGCGCTGCTTGGGTTCGCCGCTGGACGATCGCGTCAACGTTCACCCAATGTAGGGCTTTGCAGGGAGGGGGACATACCAGTGAGGGCAGTTCCTGAGGTCGGGCTTGATATGTGTTTCCAAATAACGCAAGGCGAAGAAAGCCTCTTGACTAAGAGGACGAAGTCAACTACAGTGCCGTTTGGAGCTCACAATCATATGACCACGGACTTACCATCCGCCTCTCCCGCACTTACCACCGCACACGAAGGGTCGGTGGTTCAGATGATCTCGAGCGTGCGCGAGTATACGATTCTCCCTCCCCAATACCTTGCCGCAGTAGTCTCTACCGTTCTCGTTGATAGGAATTTTGCAGTGGAATTCTCCGTTTACTTTGTCGAAGAAGGCCTTAAGGCGGTCGTCTACAGCCTTGCTGTCAAGATGAGCGGCATTCTGCAGCTCCTTCCAGCCGATTGTGAGTCCCCACAACTCAGAATCTAGTGGCTGGATTCCTAAACCGGAGATGCATTGGATGGCGGCCTCAATCCAACAATCTTCTGAGGTGCCTAGGGTGGGTGTCAGTGGAATAATGAGAGTGAGGCACGCAATTAGAAGACAGGGTCGACTAAGAGAAAAATAGCCTCACTTGTATGATAGGTTTGTTGTCGCGATGAAGCGTCCATGTCTGCTGGATTGGTATGGAGTGTCGGGGTGCTGGGCGTCCATCTCGTCTCTCGTCCTTTAAGTATCTCTGAGTCGCCAGATTCTTATGGATCCTGGCTAGGGGTTACGGGGGGACCATGGTCCAAAGGAAACTGGACCGTGTTGGACGTACCAGGCTCCTTCGGACAAAAACATCGCCATCAGGGTAACGAACATGAAATATGGGGAACCTGAGCCCGGGCGGTTCGTATTTTAAGAGGGGTTTGGGTGAAGCCCGGACGCGATGGCCAGTTGGCAAGGAACCTGGGCCTATCAGCCCCCGTTTCTCGGGCTCTTCCGAGTTCTTCAGCCTCATGAAATGGCGAAGAGAAGAACGTTGTCGCCGCTAAGAGATTGATTAGTCCACCGACTGGACCGCCGACGGGGGGGGGGCGGCGGCGGGGACGATAAAACAGCAATCCGTTGTAAATCCGAATGACAGATCAGTGCTGGCTGGTGGAATATCTACCGAGGCGGACTCCCCAGGCGTTCTCAAACTCTCGCATAACCAGCCATGGTCGCGGTCTGAGTTTCTGGATTATACGGGTTGTGATGGCCTTCCAGAGCCGGTCCAAGTGTCTGTGTCCGTTTGCCTGGTGCCATCACAGAGAAGCGGAAGTGCTGACAACCGCCCTTAATTGTGCCTTTCTCTCTTACCGTCCAGCTATTCAATTGCCCTCTCCACATCCGGTACGTCCATACTGTTATGCAGCTTGATTCACGAGAGACACCAAAGGAACACAGTATGGTTGTGCACTTCCTATTCGTCGTGGACGGACACATTTTGAGCCTGAATGATTTGGTGGTCCGTACGATTTCCTATTTAACAGAGTGTGAAAATCGATTGGACCGTCGAGATGCCACTCAAATGTTGTCTAGTTTGCGATCAACGTCAACGTCGGTCGAGGGTGTCGACAAGCAAATGTCCTCCGCTACAGAAGATACCACCAAGTCTTACTGCAGCATGAAAGCAACTTTTTTTGGCTGGGTTATGTAGCACATGTATTGTACGCCGCAATGTCAGATTGGGACCAGCATGGGATGCAAGCGAGGGAATGATCGGTAGCCGTTTTGAAAATCTACCTGTGAATTTCAAATCTTCGGGATATTTGAGGCCAGAGAGAGGAGTTGTAAATGTCTACAAAGGAGGAAATGGGGTTGTCCAAGCTGAGTCAATGTCATTCTCTTGTGTGACACCACCACGCGGCGGAAATGTTCGCTAGTTGATCACTCGTGCATTCCACGTTGTTTGATTTTCTTGTGTTTCAGTCAAGCTGTACTGTCAAGCGTTGACTACGAAACCACTGGTGAAGTTCCTCTCGGTAGTGTCCCCAGGCATTACAACACGACCCAGGATGTTGTCAGGTGGAACAAGAGGATGTATTCTCCAATTATCTACCGTCATCTCCTCATTATTGTTCATGTCACCAACTGGTCCCTCCAATTGACAGTCCTCTCCGTACGCGTTACACCTTCAAAGAAAACGATCACACCACGATCCGTTGCCGAAGAACAGATCACTAGTACAACCAGTATCCAATGAAGGAGCCCCACACTTACCGTCTAACATCTCAATTCCTGGACGAAATTCGACATCCAAATCAAGAAGGTTTTCTTGCATGAGAATTCACGTGCTTTTCACATAACAAAACCGAAAAACTGCCCTCTAAGTTCCACAGCTGACTAAAAGGAATGCGTAGGTCATTAGGGTCGAGCTCATGTGTCTTCGTACCTATCACTTAGGCACCAATGCCAACAGTCCTATCACGGAAGAAGACATCAAAAGTGGGGTTGTTGCCAGTGGCAGGAATGGGGTAATTGTTGGGATCAAGAATCCTCGAATTGGGCCTCCGGGCTTTGAAGACCTGCGAGTGCACCAACGGAAGTCCTAATGAAATGGTAACTGATTGTCCCCTCTCCGAACCAGATCCTCACTGTCATCGACCATTGGCACCAACGTGAAGCGACCCCCTTCTGAGATGAAGCAATAGGAAGCGGTCTCCCAGAGCACCTGTAGTTGGATCCAACGGCGGAATTTGAATGTATTGATATTGGACTTAGCACGCATGTTGAGATACACCCCCTTCCCATCACTCGAGAGAGCAAATAACCTTAGGATGGCAAGGGGTTGGTTGGTTTTGGCTCCTTCCAGAAGCTCGAGGCCTTTGCATGTTGTCTATACTTGCAACCGTGTGTTCGGAATGCTTTGTTGGGTCTAGGTGAAACCTGTCCAGTTCAGGATCGTGCCAGTGCATATAGTACGGGCAACAACTTCAGTATCGACCCTCTGTAATGATCGCCTTGTAGGCTTTTGTTCGGGATGCGTCGATAGGGAACTTTGCTTTGCGGACATTATTGTCATGGATAAAGAAAGAGTACTTGGTGTTTGCCCCGATTCCTTGCTGTCCGTGGCAGCTAGCGCATGTCTATACCTCCTAAAAATGCACACTCACGAAAGAGGAAGCGAAGCGGCCACTTAGTGCAAGGAAAATTGGTCCAGGCGAGGCGTAAGGGGGTTGGACAACGAGCGGAATCGCTCGAAAAGCGCGTACAGGAACTAGTGCGTCTCGGCATTTTCTCGTCATCATATCTAATTAACACTTGCATCCTAGGACACTTCGGTCACCCTGAAAACATTTGCCGAACTCCCTATTTCAGACTTCACAAAACGAGGTTCGCATTCGTGTCCTAAATTCTACCTCATTCCCCATTTGACGCGATTGTATCAGGCCTGAAGAAGTCTTTCTTCGTAGAAATGACCGATATACAAGCCAAAAGCCTCCCTTCCTCGCTCAAAGGAAGGGACATTCTTGGCGCGGCACGCACAGGGAGCGGAAAGACCCTCGCTTTTCTCATACCCATACTCGAACTACTTTATAGGAATAAATGGGGTCCGCAGGATGGGTTGGGCGCTTTGATTATCTCGCCGACGCGCGAACTGGTTCGCATTTCCTCACCGCCCTTGACTTATTCATCCACCTCCTCACAGGCAGTACAAATATTCGAGGTCCTTCGCTCTATAGGAGGATACCACACCTTCTCAGCGGGACTCGTAATAGGCGGAAAAAACCTCAAAGACGAAAAAGATCGCCTCAGCCGCATGAATATTCTCGTCGCCACACCTGGTAGATTATTGCAGCACATGGACCAAACGATTGGATTTGAGTGCGACAACCTGCAGCTCTTGGTACTAGACGAGGCGGATCGGATTCTCGACATGGGGTTTGCAAAAGCTCTCAATGCGATCGTCGAGCACCTACCAAAGAGCAGGCAGACATTGCTGTTTTCTGCTACGCAGACAAGCAACGTTCGAGATTTGGCCAGGCTGTCTTTGAAGGATCCCGTGCACGTGTCTACACACGAATCGGACGGGGAAGAGAGCGACCAGGCTATCAACGGCGCGTACAAGGGAAACCCAACACCCAAGAATTTGGAACAACACTATATCCTCACTCCTCTTCCTCAAAAGCTCTCCATGCTCTTCTCCTTCATCAAAACCCATCTTCAATGCAAGCTCCTCGTCTTCTTCTCTACTTGCAAGCAAGTTCGTTTCACATACGAAACCTTCTGCAAGCTACATCCTGGTGTTCCTCTGCTACATCTGCACGGAAAACAAAAGCAGTTCAAGCGGCTAGAGGTATTCCAAAAGTTCACGAAGAGCAAGCATGTGGTGTTATTCGCTACGGACATCGCTGCGAGAGGGCTGGACTTCCCAAGCGTGGATTGGGTCGTGCAGGTCGATGCGCCCGAGGATGTAGAGACGTATATTCATCGTGTAGGGCGGACGGCGAGGTACAACAGCCAGGGGAAAGCGCTACTATTCCTTTTACCGAGCGAGGAGGGGGGTATGGCTGCGAAGTTGGAAGAGGGAGGTATTCCGGTTGGGCAGATTAAAGTACGAGAGAGTCAGGTTTTGGATTTGCAGAATCAGCTCCAGAGCTTTGCATGGCAAGACCCGGAGGTTAAGTACTTGGGTCAACGGGTGCGTCGTTCGCATTCGAAAGTTGATTCGTACTTACAAGGTTGGGTGATTCAGGCCTTCGTATCCTATCTTCGTTCGATATACTTACAAAAGGACAAGTCGGTCTTCAAGCTAGAGCAACTACCTCTGGAGGAGTTTGCCGAGTCGCTTGGGTTGCCTGGGGCGCCACGAGTCAAGTTCCTCAGTAAAGAGCTCGCAAAGCAGAAGAAGAATGCCTCAAGGGAACTACAGAAGGTGCTCGAACAGGAGGAGGTTTCCGAGGGGACTAGCGAGGAGGACAGCGGAGAGGAGGCACGGAAGGCACAGCAACCTAAGAAGACAAGTGTGAGTGGCGATCTCGCAATATTCTACCGAATATCTGAACCATCTATCAGGGAATCAAAACGAAATACGACCGCATGTTCGAGCGACAGAACCAAAAACTCGAACACTACCGTAAACTCGTCGACCATGAGGGAGATACGCTTCTCGCAGGCGCAATGGATGGTGGAGGGTCTGACGACGAGTTCATAACCCTCAAACGTGCAGACCATGAGCTCGATGAATCCCTCGCTGCCGACCCTCCTGAGGCGCACCTTTCCAAGCGAAAGATCAAAATTGGCAAGTCCAAAAAGGCGATGCTCAAGTACAAGGAGACAGGAAGGAAACTAATATTCGACGATGAGGGTGTGGGTCATTCGATATACGAAACGCAGAAGCCTGAGGAGGACGTGGAGAAAGTGAAGAGCGCAGGGAAGGAATTCGCAGAGGCGGAGAGAAGCAAGCTGAATGAGGTTGACGCAGAAGATAAGATGGTCGCGAAAGAGAAGAAGAGGGAGAAGAAGCGGAAGAGAAAGGAACGGGAACGGGTAAGTAGTTCGATTCCGAGAGGAGGGCGTGGCTGATTGAGTGTTGGTAGGAGGAGCAAGGACTTGCTCCTGCTGTCGTACCAGGAATTGGGAGAGACGAGGACGACGGGTATGTGTCTCCGGATTTCGATTTACCGCTAAGCTTGGCGAATGAGGACGATCGACCACGCAAGCGGGGCAGAAAGGAGCATTCGCCTACAAGAAAAGTAGTTATTCAGGATGTTGTTGACACGCTCGGGGAAGACGAAGCCTCGGCGCTGGCAATGCTGCGGAGGCGGAGGTGACATCGAAGTCGCGTTGTCGCTATTGTCTGTTCACCAACACGTGTGTCACCTTATTATATCGCTTATTACCACTATGAGTTGTCGGATTCGCGTGTACCGTGCAATCGCAGCGGCCGTGTTTGAACCAAAGCTAGCCAGCTCCTGGACCAGCGCTCCGACCGAGAAGATGCATCGGGCACGGCAGAGCGTAGAGAGCCTCCACCAGATGTTCAATGGCAGCCAGACTTCAATCCAACAGCGACGCATGACCACCGGAAACTTGTATGCTCCTTCGGTACGTTGTCAGCAGGCCAGCGCTTACCATTATCGCTGATATTTCTCTTGATTTATTGCCCGGGATAGACAGAGTCACTCTCTGTTGTCCAGCGACCTCGTTCTCCCCTCCGCAATGCTGTCACAGCGAGCCCTGATAGCAGGGACGGTTCACCAGTTCCTTTAGAGGAGAACGACCCTTGGGGTAATCCACAAGGACGATTTATGTCAGAGCCGCAGTCTCCCACACTTGGAGCCACCTTTGCGCGAGTCGCAAACTCCGTCATGTCCTCGCTCAAGGGCGGTCCTATTCCTCTTCCGACGGAGGCAGAGATCGAGGCACAGGCAATACGAGAACGCGAGGCATCACGAAGAGAAGCGGAGAGGATACTGACACAAGAAGCCGTGCAACGCCGCGCGATGGAGGAGCGAATTCTCGCCATGAAGTCGGTGTCGCAGACGAGCTTGCCACCTCCACAGAATCCATCCGCGGCAGCAATCACTCCTACGGGCTCTCCGCGGAAGGACAAGGACGACGGCACGCCGAGCTGGTGGTCTGCCACGAAGTCGCGGCTCACTCCGACCAAGGACCTCACGCCCGCGCAGCAGATTATTCAGGAGACGAAAGTGAAGAACAAAACTGAAGAGAAGAAGCTGCATAAGGAAAGGAAGCGGGCCACGATGGATCCGACCCTCAACCTCAATATCCCACAGCAGCAGCCTACTTCGCGTGCAAGCTCTGCTCCTAGCTCGCCCGGTGCTATATCTAATAGCAACGTTAGCTCAAATCCAGCGCTAGGGTCATCGACGACTAAATTGGCTGTGGCCGATCGCGCGTCTTCACCTAATTCTGCTGCTGCGAGTGCTTCCAAAGACTCACCACCTCTCTATGCCAAATTCGACTCTACTGGGCGATTGGATATCCCCGAGACCCTACTTGCCATCGCCCGTCGATTCGAGAAGCTCGAGCGATGGACGGTCGGCCATGTCAGGGCGCTGGAAGACCGCGTGGGCGACATAGAGAAGTGGCTGGTGGACAAGGAAGAGGCCAGACAAAAGTCGGAAGAAGGATACCAGAAGGAGAAGGAGAGTTGGGCCTCACGTTCCGACCTTCAGCGCATCTCGAGCGAAGTATCTGTAGTCAAGGGGAGTTTGTCGGAGGTCAAGGCACGAATATCGGAAATGGGGAGGACGACCGGGACGACTACGATGACCTATAAACCGGCTTCTGGCTCGTCAGGCAGTTATACCCCTTCTCCCGCGCAGCCGCCTCCGCCTATTAGCGCTGCGGCTTCAGAAGAAACCACCTCTTCCATCAGCTCTCGGTCTAGGCTCCCTTATCCCACGGGCGACTACGCCTCGCCCGGGGACTTCGGAGTTTCCCCGCCCGCATCCCCACCCCCACGAGTGCGTTCACCTCCCACTCGCTCCTCGTTCGTGAGTGCACTCACTACGGCCTCCGTCACCTCGTCTGGGTTGTCTGCGCCTGAGTCGAGCACGGAGAACAAAGAAGGCAAGCCGGCTCCACGGCGTCAATCTGTATCCCCCACACCACGGAAGCGGTATACTGTTGCTTTGGGTGGCCCACTCACATCGCCTTTAGAACAACTAGCGAAGGACTTTGATCCCTCCCAACCTTCTGACCGAAGCGACGAGGGTGGATTCTTCTCCTCAGCGGTACCCGATTCCCCACCACTACACGCAAGGGAGGACACGATTGGAGGGACACCTATAAACCTTTCCCGACTCGATTCCATCTCCCCGCAGCAAATGACCTCTGCTTCGAACATCAGCGCACCCACGGACGGAACCGCGAGTTCGAATCGGACGCGCGCGCAAAGCTCATACGGCACACCTGCGGGGTGGAACGCCGCGAAACTACAGAGTACAACGCCGCCGCTGCGCACGCGGAGGAAGAGCGGGGGTTCGGCGGATGCGAGTATTGCGACGGGCGGGCTCGATACGGGTAGACCGACTACTACGACCACGGCTGCGGCGGGAACTGGAAAGTTTGTTGATCCACTGATCGTCAGAAAGAAGGAGAAGGAGGGGGTTGTCAGTCCGCGGACACCTGTTGGGGGCCGAGGACGGACTGTGGGTGAGTTGGCAGCGTTCTTCGATGGAGAGAAATAGTCGGCGAATGGGGTTGATGATTTGGAGAGGAGATTGAGGGATTGGCAGAGACTTTTGTTCCCTTCTACTTTTTGAATAGTTTTGTTTCCACTTGTTGTCTTCTTACATTCTTGTTACTTCCGTCCTGTCCGTCTTGGATTCTGTTATTACCCTATGGTCTCCGAAAGTGATTGTGCAGTGTGGAGATTGTTGGTTTCGATTGGGTTCGCCTTTATATACGCTTTATTTCTACAATTGTCCTTTAAATAATGTCCGGATGACACGCTTGGAACGACGCGTGATCGCACAGACCGCCAGTCCGAACTCATTCTCAGCGACAATGTCAGAAGCAGAGCGGGGAGTGCGGCGAGCACATATCTCAAAGTACAAAGAAATGCGTCGCAGCTGCAAGAGACCACTCTGACCGACTTGATACCAGCAGCCCAACCACAAACCCTCGATTGCCAGATGAGGTCCTCCGGCTCACCCTCCGACTCGCAACTTTGGATGAGGACAGCCTCAAGCACACATTCGCTCAACCAAAGGAGATCGCTACATACCGATTTATGGAGGGTGAACGGAGCTACGAGCCATTTGCGAACAAGTTGGCTTTCGCGAGAGTCTGCAAACAGTGGAAAGAAGTCATCGTGCAGTTCTTGTACGAATACGTGAGAAGCTCTCCTCTCGTAGCTCTAGTATTGGAAACTGACGGCCTTTCCAGGTCATCATAGCCTCCGCAGAGCAAATCCCGCTACTGGCTGAGCTGTTGGAGGAGCGAGTCAGTGGTATTAAACGAGGATGGTGGACCAAGCGACTCGACTTCGATCTTTATACGTTCAATGGGTCATTTCATCCCTTCGGTCTGACCGAAGAAACGTTACGGTTGCTCGAAGCGATGCCCAATCTCGAAATCTTCACCATTCCCTCATTTGAAATCCCTATTAATGACTTAGTCCACCAGAGCTGGCTCATGGAAGTCCAGCTTGACCTTGGCAAGCTGGCAAGTCTGCGCCGTGTCGAATGGCACGGGTCTCGCTACGACCTCCTCGATCTTCAGCGCCTCACACAGCTATGCACCAACCTGGAACACGTCGCTGTGACTCTTGAGGCGTCGTCAGAGGCATTACCGGACGCTGTGCCCATCGTGCACGACAGAATTCAGACCTTGCTTCTCAACTGGCATGAGGAATTCAACGTTGCCTCACCCTCCTTCACTGGGTGGTCTCTTCCGGCTCTCCAACATATCAGTTACTTCGTCCATCACGGACAATCCCTTGTAATGCTCTGGCCTCTTTTGCGTATGCACGGCACCCACCTACGCTCCCTCGAAATCCCAATTCTCGAACGGTGGATCCACTATTCCTACCTGGATCTCGTCCTTCCTCTCGTGCCGAACCTTGATACAATCGTCCTCGATGTCCTCAAGACCGACTTTGTTGGAACACCCAACCCGGGCCACGCCAAGCTCCGCTGTGTAGGTTGGCGACTCCGTACAAATGCTGCGATGAACGACTTCGCGCTGCTCCATGCGGCCACACGATATTTCAACAATGTCCTGTATCCCCGGCTGGAACGCGTCGAGATCATCCACCCAGATCCATTGATCACGTACACGGAGTGGATTGCCCAGAACTTTCCGCGGGAATGGAACGCTCTAGTGGGTGGAAAAATTCCGGTATTTGATTATCACGGGAATAGGGCGGGAGTACCGGTCGAGGACGAAGCAAGCGACATAGACCATGCGTGTTATGGCGTGCAAAGCTCCGAAGAAGAATAGTTAGCATGCGGGTGCGTCGATCTTGAACTCGCTGGGGATCTATCGTTGAATGGCAGACTCTAGGTGGAACGACTAGCGGAATCTGCTTATTTGATCCGATCTAACAGATACAACAAGTGCTGTAGCATCACGCAAAGCGTCAATCTAAGCGTCAATCTTCGCCAGTTTGTGGTCACTCCTGTCGTTCATATGCATCCTGGTGAAAGATGTGGACCTGTCCCAGCTGCGGAGCATCCTCGTCCTTACCAACTCAGCCCAAAATGTTATCGTTGAACTGTTTCCTTCCTCTTAATCTCTTTATAAAGCACCCAACCTTGTACATAAGATATTTCCCGTACACGGTGCGTCTCGAGCGTGGCCGTCGTTGAGAGCAGTCCGACATCTATGGCGATTCCTGGAAGGTAATCAAGATACGATATATGCATAGCCTGCAAGAACTTCGGGCGCCCAAGTATTTCAGCCCTGTGCTTCAGCTTGATCGTCCACGTCCGCTGTCGAATAGGTGTTGCTCTTGTGCTTTGGTGTGAATGTCCAGCCTGTTGGTGCAGGACCAAGGAACATTTCTGAAATTTGAACCCATACGCGGCTGTCGCCACTAGCCAAGAGCGTTTCTGCGAACAACCGAACATATCAGCAATGGCCTCGGGTATCTGTGGATGAGATACCTAGTTCGTCGCGACCTTGATATGCTGGTGGTCGATCGTTGAGTTTTGGTGGCAAGTATTCCAGGAGGCCGACGGGAATGTAGCGGTACCAGAAGGAGAGAGCCTCACAAAGGTATCTTCTTGTCGCATTCACGCCGGCTGTGTCCGTTCCCCAATGGCTTGAGCATTATCAGCCAATCGAAACATATCAAGAAGAATGGTCAAACCTCAATCCAAATTCGGCGTACTGATAAAATAAGTAAGTTTATGGTCACTTTCATTATGCACAAGTGCGTTACCCGGCGAATAAATTCCAAGCGCTCGCGCGAGCTGATATCCCAAACGCGTTGCTCCTTGATCTCGGTACTGTGGTAGATCGTCGGCATTTAGATGTGATGAAGTATTAAGACCTACAAGATCCAAGGCTTGATCAGGCCACCTCGCCCAATCAAGATACCATCGACGCCGCTTGCTCGCATACACTCGTCATATTGTTGCCAGGAATAACAATCGCCATTCCCCCAAAACAGCATTTTGGGTAGCTCATTCTCTTCTTCAAACTCCCTGAGCTCATCGACACATCGTTTTATATACGACCAGTCAGCTTCGCGTGAATAGCGCTGCTGTCGACTTCGGCCGTGGATCTAGTACCAAAGATCAGTACGAGAACTATCCATAAACTTTCCTTGCTTACAGCGACAGCGCCTGCGCCCCAAGCGTGGGTTTTTGGGAAGAGCTTGTGGGCTGTTGGTGAATTGTCCTTTACTCCTGTTCGCATCTTTATGGTCACTGGGATATCTCCTAGAGCGTATGCCATTCCTTTGACCAT
>Ga0307513_10001727_pt1 | contig 31173 bp, 20 predicted proteins | sample 15_EM_MG_FD_202174 | JGI IMG/M metagenome (GOLD analysis project Ga0307513, IMG submission 202174) | Populus trichocarpa ectomycorrhiza microbial communities from riparian zone in the Pacific Northwest, United States - 15_EM | ecosystem: Host-associated > Plants > Roots > Unclassified | place... | reverse complement strand
AGTCCGTCCAGTCCGGCCATTCCCCCTGACCAGACTACCTAGTCCACAGCCTCACATCTGGACGGCCTGGCCTAGCGCGGACGGCCTCCAGTCCTCCCAGTCCGGTCTGGCCCGTTGCGAACACTGAACCAGCCCTCCCTCTTCCTATGCTCGAGTAATCGTGTGCATGTCGCTTAACATGTGTTCCTGTTCTAGCCCAGTTTCGTCCTTTCGCTACCATCGCCGACCGTTCTCGTTTCCATACCGGAACCTCTGCAAGCCTGCCCTAGCAGCGCTTACCCTGCCCATGTATCGCCCCCAGTGCGGAGAACTTTACCTCGACTAGAAAAGCTAGGCCGTATTATGGGTATCCACCAACTTTAACACTTAGTACGACATTCACCAAACTTCAGCGGTCTCCAAATATATTTCCTGAATAACGAGGATCCCCTGATTATTATTTTTTATCACTCCCCTCATGCCGGTATAATAGCGCTTGGCCATTTGGAAAGTCTTTGGACGCTTTGCATTTATTAGTACCTATCTTGGCACAAAAGCGTCCAATGACTTTTTAAATTACCAAGTAGATTACGATGAAGGTCGCTTGAATGCTCACGGTCCTGGCAGGAGAGTTCTCGACAATCGTAAGAGTACCGCGGTGCGGCAACCGAAGTGTCATTGCTATCCTTTGGTGATTGATGGAGTTTAGCGCCAACGAATGCTCATTCAACCGTAAGCATCCACACACAGTAATGGTAAAATTGATATACGAATGGAACAGTAAAATTGATTTATTGGTCAGGTCTCTGCCTGACCTCTTATTAAATGGTAAATATTTATTAGCGATGTGTGAGGAAAGCAAACTCAGTGCCCGTGCATCCGCCGCAGCAAAGCGCCTCCGTAGCCTTGAGATTAGACGGGCTTTCTACCAGTAGACAGGGGTGAACCCGCATCTTGTGAGTCCACCGATAAACAAGCCTTCCCACAGCGTAACAGTTTGAGCCTTGGAAACCGTGGGCATCCACTCAGATGTTTTCCAGAGAGCACGTTCATTCCGGATATCAATAAGAGGTTGGAACAGCCGAGCTAGGAATCCGGACGGTTAAAAAATGAAGGTAGTCTATTAAGGGAGTTTTGCTATGATGGGAGCAACTTGAATGTAAATTACTTGTACTGTACTCACGCGACTGAGTTGAAACCGGACACTCTGTATGGGAATTGCCGCCTTAAGTGTCCGGCTTCAATTCGCCGAAGCCAGTACTGTACGATACTATCGGAGGTGTTGAGAGACTCATAGTGTTGCGTGCAAGATTTTGAACGCATGCCTAATCGCTTCCGCGTCAGCCCCTCCAACACCTGTTTTCAAATTTGTTGAAAGAAAGAAAGGTCAAACAACATCCGCTTCTCAGGATAATCCGAGCCCTCGTCTCTCGCTCCTCCTGATGTCTACAGAGCCTCCATTTACACAACTTTTCTTGTTTTTCGTTCAGTGCCATCGAGACCGTGATAAACCTTTGTGCTAACAACCGCAAAAGACCGCCTATCATACCACTGGGGGAGGTCCCACAGTAACAGTGCGGCGCCTGTTGCCATGGCAACTACGCTAGCCACTCCAAATTGACCGTTCGAGGGTGCTGCGGCTCGGCTCCCTGGCGCCACTCTTGGATAAGGCGGTCTAAACAGAGTTTTTGTTTTATCAGCTGCCAGTTTCTGGACAAGAACCTTTTTTTTTTTTCTTAGTTTTTTATTCCATGGGCGAAAACCAAAATGTCAACAACCCAGCCAGCAGGACCAGCCAGCCGGTTCCAAGAACCAGAAATCATACACGTAGAGCAGGTAAGCCCCCGCAATCGATTCAACTAGGCTGTACGGAAATTGACGATGTGGAGAAGAGGGCTAGCACCCTAGTGAAGTTTATGTCATGTTGTTGGTACTACTGTATCCACTTTACTTAGCAAAATGAGGGAAAAAACCCTTCCGTTGCCATATTGGACCTTGCCTAGGCTTGGGTACGGCACAGTTCAAGTTGTGACTGCCGGAGCAAACCCTTCCTACCGTTTGCAGCGGAGGGTCGGGTTTACTGCATACCTAAAGAACGGAAATATGAATACTATCCCACTTCGGTGATGTCATGTGGTTTGCGGAACGTCGGCCCCCACTCACTCACTCGTGTCCACAATAGTGGATAGGAGGTCCAGTAAACTGTTAACTCCCAACACGAAGTGTTGCGTTATGCTACTTTATTGTTTCCTTTGTTGCTTTAGCTTTTCTTTGTTCTCATGCGCTAGCCTAGAACTGTCTTCCTTGGCACTTGGTTGCGTACACTGTCTATGTGCGGGAAGGGTGGCTATATGAGAGTTGTGTCTGTCATTGTCTATTGAGATAGGTCAATTAATTAATCAATTCCGCTGCTAAAACCTAAGCAATTTCACACGAAGCTGGAAGCTGTATACGAGTGAGATTTGATGATGCCAGAAGCTGGGCTGTAACACAGTGAAGGAGGGGGAAAGTGGACAGCAGTGGAATAAATTAGGGTATCACTCATTACTTAGTATGCTCGGGTGTCGTTAGATTCCCAGGCCGTGAGATTTGGAAAGTCTTTACTATCTAATTTATAAAGATTTGTTCGTGGCGCCCATATCATGTGCGGAGTTTAGAAGCTTCCACCGCTGGAAGAGACCATACGGTAATCTAAACGGGGGTTGACTGGGGCGTTTCGCCTAACTCTCGCAAAAGCTGAATGGGTTTGGCAGGCGGTTTGATTTAGCACTTCCAGCAGTCCCGGCTACTCCTTCTCTCCCTCTATCCAGGAATAGTGTAACCGGTAATTTTATATGTTGAGGACTTTTTTGAACTTTGAAGGTGGCCCTCTTGAGGCGCTGGTTGAGACGTTGTGAACCCGTGCTGTGGTTCCTTGTTCATGGTTCTATGCAGTTTGGTTCGTGTTGTTTGTTCACTTCCTTACCCTGTTTTTGGTTGGATTTTCGGAACTATCATGTTGCGAGGATAATGCGCGCGTAACGGTCAACCGGTCGAACTAGACTAGGGCAAAACTAAAAGGGTACTAGGGAGAATCAAAAACTTCATTCGCTCGTCGTCTTCCCAAAACCAACTAACCAAACATAAGTCTATATAAGAATAATAAAACTCTCTCAATCAATCTATCGTCTGCCACACCTATCAATCTCTCCTTCATGCGTAATCCCCTTCTGCCTGTCGATCTCCGTACTCAGAACAAAGGAAAGACATAACCAAAAAACCATTCCATCTATCCTTCCATCTATCCTTCCGTATAGAACAAATGAAACAACTATCCACTTCTGTGAACTCTAACACACCATAGGGGTCCGGTGTCAAGAGTGGGGGATGGTTGCCTAGCCGGAAAGAGCCTGATTGGCAAAAATGGGGGGGGCAACTGTTCCGCTTTGTGGCTACCAGTACTTTGGCAGTACCGGTAGGCTGTAGAAGCGAGAGTTTCAGAATTTTGGAACTGAAGGGAATTAGTCATTGGTATCGGGCAACGGAATAGGGCTGTCGTATCCGGACACGCTCGAGGTATTTTTATGTGGCATGCTGGATGGAGTTCGCAATCCCACGGGGAAACTGTGCCATGTCGCGGGAGTGTGGTTGCTCCGGAACTAGTAGTTGTCACCAGAAGGGTGGTGGACCACGTAATCTGGACAGCCCGGGAGGCCCAAGCAAAGAAAGAGGAGCTTTAAGACTGTCTGCCAAAGTTGTGTGATTTGCACAGCGGGTCGGTGTATCTCTGTAGCAGGGCTTGAACTGCTGGGAGGGACAACAGGGGGGGTTCATGGGGGGTTCACTGCTTGGTATGGATTTCTCTACATTGTCCCTTTCTCTCGCGGCTTGGGTAGGTAGAAAATCTATGCGAATGCTATTCCCCTAGGGTATCCTATCACCTCTATATCGCCCCTTCGTCCATTAAAGCGCCACAAGAAAAGTGTGTAAAATAGGTCTTAGTTGGGGATCCTGTGGTTTATTTCTAGTTAATGAGGGATACTTCCTAGAAACCGGTATGGTTATTTTCTGAACTAAACCTCTTGCGCGAAGGGCGCAATGGAGAAAGGGATGAAAGCTTTACCGCTTCCATAATCTCAGCTCATAACTTCGGATAAGGTCTTGTTTTGCTTCATTGATTTAATTGCAGGCAATGCTGGGACCTAAATTTATCCGTTGCTAGAAGAGTGTCTAGGTTAATGGTTTGAGGGATTTCGGGGTGGAATTATAGCTCCTGGCATCGGCAACAGGTGAAAGGTGGGGATTAACATACTGGTAAGAGATGCTGTATAGTAGCTTGAGTTACTCTTAGAATTTAGCTAAGTGGGGATAACAAAATCTGGGAAGTCCCTAGTTGTTGGGCTTGCCTGTTGCTATGGTAAGTATACCAGTAGTTCTCATAGAGATAGCTGATAGCGATCCCTGACTTACTTCCATAAAATTAGCTAAATTTATCACAGGGATTTTGGTTTCACGGCCCCCTGGTTGGGTGATTGGGCGGCGATTCGGCAGTCGCAGGGCTGAGTAAGGAGCCCCGCTTTTCCTAGAACTCTGTCAAGCGAGCAAAAGCTCCTCAACAACCTCTTCTCCACCGCGTTCCTGGCTGCGAAAAAGCCGAGGATGTCTCGCACTTTTACAGACAACACCGGTTCTTTCAATGTATCGAATAGTTATAACAATGTCATTACAGTAACTGCTGCCGATGACGAACCCCAAATAAGGGCCTGGCTGTCTCCCTTGGAGCCGCAGGTGCGACATCACGACATTTGCAATCTTCGAGTAGATAGTATAGGTGACTGGCTACTGGAAACCAAAGAGTTTATAAGCTGGTATGAGGAATCTAGTCATGCGGCCTTGTTCTGCTATGGCAATCCGGGGGTCGGCAAGAGCTACATCTGGTACGAGCCACCATCAATATGGAAGGGACATTATTGCTGATAGCTTGCGATGGTAGTTCTGTTGTGGTAGACTATTTATGCAACCAGGCCAGAGACCAAGATATGGCAGTTGCCTGCTTTTATTATGATTTTGCTTCCCGGGAGGCCCAGTCTCCGACAAATATGCTCGGTTCTCTCCTCAGTCAGCTTCTAAGTGGGTTAGAAGCAATTCCGGAGGACATCAGGAAGGAGTTTAGGAGCCAGAAGAAGTTGCTTGGTGGCCGGAGACTGCAAGTTCAGGATATTGTGAAAATGTTCCCAGCTCTCTCATCTTTGCGGAGAACATTGATCTGTATTGATGCGCTCGATGAATGTATTCCGGAACATCAGGTTGAGGTTCTTGGAGCATTGGGCCAAATTCTCCAGAGGTCGCCAAATACCCGAATGTTCATGACTGGGAGGTCACATATCCGGGGAGCGGTTGAGAGGGAACTAGGTGGAGGAGCGATCAGTGTGTCTATAACGCCGCGGGATGATGATATCGTCACATATTTGCGCGTGAGACTGAGGAAGGACACAACTCCCGAGGTGATGGATAGTGGGTTGGAGGGGGATATAATGAAAAGCATTCCCGGCGAGGTCCCGGAAACGTGCGTAGTAGTGAGGGTCCAGGAAACCATTGTAGGTTATATACTGACAGGTGAGAATCTAGATTCCTACTGGTTTCACTCAGGGTCGAGGCAATCCTGAGGGGAACAACGATCCATCGGAGGCGAGTGAGGCTCAATGCGATCGGGGATGGGTTGGGGTTGGAAGGTGCATACAAAGCAACACTTGAACGGATAAGAGCTCAAGAAGGGGAGAAAGTAACACTTGCTATGGCCACATTGATGTGGATATGTTATTCCGAAAGGCCATTGCTGGTGGATGAACTATGTCATGGGCTTGCTGTGGAGATTGGATCTACAGATTTCAATAGTGACAACGTCCCTGCGATAGAGACGTTGCTCACCTGCTGTCAAGGACTAGTAACCGTCGATAAAGAAGCTTCGACCTTCCGGTTGATCCACCACACACTCCGCGAGTACCTCTGTGCTCATCAGAACCTTTTCCCTCGAGCTGACTTGCTGATGGCGGAAACTTGCTTAACTTATCTAAATTCGGACAAGGCCAGTGCCCTTTCAGCTAAGCCGCAACCGGACCTCTCAAGCATGCCTTTCCTCAAATATTGTTCGAGGTATTGGGGAACCCATGCAAAGAGAGAACTTTCAGAACGCGCGAGGTCGCTTGGGAGGCAGCTCTTGGACAGCTACGAGAGCCACGTAACTGCTAACACACTTTTGGAGCAAATATTGGATCGGGAAGATCTCGCGGAGGCCAATGCCCATTCACTGTTCAGCGGGCTGCACTGTGCATCATTCTTCGGGATTGTTGAGCTTATGACTGGGCTGTTAGGAATGAGTGATTGTGATGCCAACCAAAGGGATTCTACGGGTATGACGCCGCTGGCATGGGCGGCGAGAAGTGGAAATTGGGAGGCGGTGGACCTATTGCTAGGGCACGGGGCCGTCGACCCCAACGGGTCAAAGAACCAGGGCAAGACACCACTTTGGTGGGCTGCGAGTGAAGGACACGAGTTAGTGGTGAAGCAACTTTTGGGCCGAGAAGACGTCAACCCCGACAAGCCAGACAATGAGGGCAATACACCACTTTCGTGGGCTGCGATTAGAGGGCACGGGTCGGTGGTGAAGCAACTCTTGGACCGGGAAGACGTCAGCCCCGACAGGCCAGATAACGAGGGCAATACACCACTTTCATACGCCGCAATGAATGGGCACCAGTCAGTGGTGGGGCGACTTTTGGACCAGGAAAACGTCAACCCCGACAAGCCAGATAACGAGGGCAGAACACCACTTTCGTGGGCTGCGGGTAAAGGACACGAGTTAGTGGTGAAGCAACTTTTGGGTCGGAAAGACGTCAGCCCCGACAAGCCAGACAACAAGGGCCGTGCGCCACTTTGGTGGGCTGCGGGTCCAGGATATGAGTCAGTAGTGAGGCAACTTTTGAGCCAAGAAGATATCAACCCCGACAAGCCAGATAACCGTGGTATTACACCCCTCGGCGAGGCTTCGGCTAGTGGGCATGAGCGAGTGGTGAGGCAACTTTTGGACAGGGAAGAGGTCTGCCCCAATAAGTCAAACAACGACGGCGAGACACCACTTTGGTGGGCTGCGATCAAAGGACACGAGTCAGTGGTGAAGCAGTTTTTGGGCCGGGAAGACGTCAACCCCGACAAGCCAGATAACGAGGGCAGAGCACCACTTTGGTGGGCTGCGTGTAAAGGACACGAGTCAGTGGTGAAGCAACTTTTGGGTCGGGAAGACGTCAACCCCGACAAGCTAGATAACGAGGGCAGAACACCACTTTGGTGGGCTGCGTGTAAAGGGCACGAGTCAGTGGTGAAGCAACTTTTGGGCCGGGAAGACATCAACCCGGACAAGCCAGATAACGAGGGCAGAACACCACTTTTGTCCGCTGCGAGTCAAGGACACGAATTAGTAATGGGGCAACTTTTGGGCCGAAAAGACGTCAACCCCGACAAGCCAGATAACGAGGGCAGAGCACCACTTTGGTGGGCTGCGTGTAAAGGACACGGGTCAGTGGTCAAGCAACTTTTGGGCCGAGAAGACATCAACCCCGACAAACCAGATAACGAGGGCAGAACACCACTTTGGTGGGCTGCGTGTAAAGGACATGAGTCAATGATGAAGCAACTTTTGGGCCGAAAAGACGTCAACCCCGACAAGCCAGATAACGAGGGCAGAACACCACTTTGGTGGGCTGCGAGTCAAGGACACGAGCCAGTGGTGAATCAACTTTTGGGCCGGGAAGACGTCAACCCCGACAAGTCAGATAACCGTGGTATGACGCCCCTCGGCGAAGCTTCGGGTGGCGGGCATGAGCGAGTGGTGGGGCAACTTTTGGACCGAGAAGACGTCATCCTCAACAAGCCAGATAATGAGGGCAGAACACCACTTTGGTGGGCTGCGAATCAAGGATGCGAATTAGTAGTGAAGCAACTTTTGGGCCGAGAAGACGTCAACCCCGACAAGCCAGATAACCGTGGTATGACGCCCCTCAGCGGGGCTTCAGATGGTGGGCATGAGCGAGTGGTGAGGCAACTTTTGGACCGGAAAGACGTCGGCCCCGACAAGCCAGATAACGAGGGCAGAACACCACTTTGGTGGGCTGCGAGTAAAGGACGCGAGTTAGTGGTAAAGCAACTTTTGGGCCGAGAAGACGTCAACCCCGACAAGCCAGATAACCATGGTATGACGCCCCTCGGCGAAGCTTCAGATGGCGGGCATGAGCGAGTGGTGAGGCAACTTTTGGAAACTAAAGACGTCGGCCCCGACAAACCAGATAACGAGGGCAGAACACCACTTTGGTGGGCTGCGAGTAAAGGACGCGAGTTAGTGGTAAAGCAACTTTTGGGCCGAGAAGACGTCAACCCCGACAAGCCAGACAATGAGGGTAATACACCTCTTTCATACGCCGCAATGAATGGGCACGAATCAGCGGTTAAGCAACTTTTGGACCGGGAAGGCGTCAACCCCGACAAGCCAGACAATGAGGGCAATACACCACTTTCGTGGGCTGCGATTACAGGATACGGGTCGGTGGTGCAACAACTTTTGGACCGAGAAGACGTCAACCCCGACAGGCCAGATAACGAGGGCATTACACCACTTTCATACGCCGCAATTAATGGGCACGATTCAGTGGTGAAGCAACTTTTGGAACGCGAAGATGTCAACCCCCGCGAGCCAGATAACGAGGGTAGAACACCACTTTGGTGGGCTGCGAGCAAAGGACACGAGGTAGTGGTGAAGCAACTTTTGGACCGGGGAGATGTCACCCCCAACGAGCCAGACGACTTGGGCGATATACCCCTCTCGGGGTCTGTAATTGGTGGGCAGGAGCCAGTGCTGAACCCTTCCGCTACCAAGACGCCCCCCCCAACTCAGACTACCACCTCTAGCTCCTTCCTTCGTGGGCTACGATTTGAGGGCACGAGGCAGTGGTTGAGTAAAGCTTGGACTGGAAAGACGCCAAACCCGACGAACAAGGCTGCAAAGGATGGACTTCTCTCTCGCGGACTATTCCGGAGGGGCGCAAAGTAATAGCGAACCCACTGGGGTGCCGTCGGATGTCGACCCCTCCTTGCCCGGCGGAAACGGCTACGCACTGGCAATGATGCCGCTCTCCTCTGCGCCTGCTAAGGGACATAATGAACTGGTGGATTTATCCCAAGCTTGAAACCTGCAGCCCCACTCTCGATTGAGGTTAATAGGCGCAGGCTTCCTAATCTGCTTCGACACTCTGACTGCCGATGTGTTCTATCCCAGCATCGCCCCTACCGTTGTACCGGGACCCTATTCTCTGATTTTCATCTCTCCTCTACCTCGTATCCTGGCCTCTGCATGCCACGGTACAACCTCACACCCTTTCCTTCCTCCATTCACTCTTTCCATTCCATTTGGCTTAGCCCACATTCCTGGCTTCGAAACTCGCGCAAAGCATGGGGTCGTCTCTGTAGAGTGTACATCATATGTGTAGTTAGCTCAAACCTTGCGGATATTTAATGATGTGATTAAGTGAAAATCTTTTGTTAGTTTCCCTTCTGGACATTTGGCATATAGAAATGGGGGGTGTTGTGCTATTTTGTTTTTGAGCTTATACATTTTATTCTAATCACTTTTCAGTCAACTGCTTTCTTGTCATAGGCACCTTTTTTCCTGTCTTGCACTTTTTCTTGTTTCCTATTACTTGGACTATTTCTTTCACCTTGTTTTCCTCGTGTAAATGATGTGGTAGATGTTGAGATTGGAGTCATATAGTTGGTCAATCTAGTGCTCGGATCACCACTCATCAACCCATCTCCCTATCCACCTCCGGGCCCGATGTTCCCGGACTGCTGCCAGCCACTCTTTCAATCTCCTTTTCTGTGCTGTACCGCCCTTGTCTCCTCGGTATGCTTCTGCATGTCCACATTAACCCAGTAGTAGTGGCAGCAAGCTGCCGTTTGCATCCGCCGTAGGTACAGTACGGTAGCTCCCCTGCATAAACCAATTCGCAAGTCGTGGAACGATAGGTACAAAGCTTTAGTTGTGCCTGGATATTCCTAGAATCACTAGGCAACTAACTCAGATGAATGAAATCCCAGGCCATCTCTCACATTGGCATTGGAGAGTTAAAGGAACGCATGATGGAGATGGTGATGAAGGAGGGACAATGGTTGGGCATTGAACTAATAGCGCAAGAGAGCGGGAATCTTTGTGATTGATTTTATTTTGTTAAGAGATCACACAGAACGTTTCTTTTGTTTCTGCTTTGGATGTGGAACATCCGGAGAAGAAAGCGGAGGTGTGTGTGTGGTGGTCGATGGAAAGATATGAACTTGGTTATGTTTTTTTTTTGGTATATACTTCTGTCATTACCGTTAGCTCAGCGAGTAAGAACGAAGAGAAGACGTTGCGCGTTATCCATCCCAGCCGCTGTTCGGACCGTATTTTTTTCTCATTTCTAATATTTGTACACTGGAGCAGGATAAATCTATTCCTGGCTTCCGCCGGCGGAAGTTGTAGTGGGCGATCCACTAGCATGATATAAATGTGGTTCTGGGAGTCCTGAGTCCCCGAGTGGGATTTGAAGCCTATGTTTGCGGTTCGGTAAAGAGGGGGGGCAAGATGGGTGAGTCATGACAGTATAGGCTTTTGTAATCTATATAGTATAGTGGTGGAGTATCGCGGTATGTGATGCTGACTGGTTATTGTAGTCACACGCATGCTTCTAAATTCGAAGAAAGCCCAGGAGACGAGACTCACATGACAAAAGAAGAAGTATTGAGAAGGGTTATTCCATATGGTGGTTCAATCTCTCAGTTCTCGGTGGTTTTCAATGCGGTAAGAAGTAAGCCATTCAGTGTTCCCAACGGGGCAGTCCGTCCGTCTTGAGCCCAGACGAAGATGGACGACATTTTGGTGTCCCGTCCTGCCCTTGAGCCAAATTGCCAGAAATTAAGAGTGGAGTATGTCAGGCCCTACCATCCCCGGCTGTCCCCGCCTATAATAGCTTGCTGTAATGTCTTAGCACCATGTGAGAGTAAATAACGAAGTGTAAAAGGGAATAGGCCTGGTGATAATAATTTACTGAATGTTAATAATCATTCGCAGTGCACAACCCAATTCCTATTGATTTAGCGTGTGTGAAATTCTAGTGGAGTCATTATCAGTCTTTCATAATTCATAGCTCATATCTGCACTCTTCCATATATGTTCTATCTGAGTTGCCTACTATGATTGGAAGAAAGAAAGAAACATTCCCAATAATAACTAGAAAAGGAAAATACCTAAGCGGAACCAATAGTTTTCAATCACTTGAGTGGTGGAAGAACTCCTTACAGCCTGCTATACTGTAACAGGTATATTCCTATGTAACGAAAATACAATAGAACTGGCAATAGACCTGATAGCGCTGGTGCTAAGGGAGGCTTCAAGGGACCGGTAGCTAGAAGGGTAATAGTTGAAGGACAAATTAGACTTAGGGACTCAGGGATTGCCATTCAACCAAGTGTATTCTTAGACTGCAGGTCTGTCGAAGTCTGCTGTCTCCTGCTAGCCAGGAGACTGGTTTAAATACAAAACCCAAGAGCGATAGCCTTCCTGCAATCACGGTCATTACCAGTAGCTGCGCACATACCGGAGTCCTGTAATCCTGCAAGACCAAAGAAAGAAACAAAGCTCAGCCTGCACCAGTGTTACATGACCATTCCATACCCGGAATCCTAAATATAAACTTCCAGCAAAGCAAACTAAACATAGCAATACGATAGCATAGCCTATCTGACTCAGAGACAGTGGGGGGAGCTGAAATCAAATCAAATAAACCAAATATGAATCAACTAAACATAGGAGATTCTGCACTGCCTGCTCCTGTGTACCGTTACCGGAACATGTACACATGTTACATTCCCTTATTCTGAAAAATCAACAATGATTCCAAAGTGCTCGCTGTCCTCAGCGCTCTCGTCAGTGTGCCATAGGAGGCTGTCATCATCTGTGGGGAAATACTCCTACTCAGAGTTGCTAGAATCATATTCCTCATGGTAATAGGGTTCCCAGAAGTCGTCTGGGCAATGGTTTGCTGTGCAGGGCGTAGAGGAAACTTCCATAGGTTCCCAGGAAGCTTTGATGTAGTGGGAGGTGATCTGGGGCGTCGGTTCTGGTAGGTGGTTTGCGTCCCAGTATTCCTGTATGAGTTCCAGGGAGTGGTCGAGGTTTTTGATAGGTTCCCAGAAGTTATCTGCTTGCTCATAGCCTTTCCAGTGAACTAGGAATTCGTGCCTGTTGTTCTGGTGGTGGTAGCCGAGTATCTGTTCTGCTTCCCATTCTTCTGCATTGTCGATTAGGATGGGTGCTGGCTGATGGACTCTACAGGACTTGAATCTATCGGCGTGGTTCGCTCTGTATTCTTTAAGGGAGGAGAAGTGGAAGTAGGGTTTCTGGTGGGCCATTCTGGGCGGGAGATGTAGTTTGTAGTTGTTTGTATCAGGTAGAGGCTCTAGGACCTTGAAGGGTGCAAACCAGCGTGGTTCTAGCTTCATGGATCGTCCAGGAGAGATGGTATAAGGGCGGCCTCTAACAAGAACTCTGCTGCCATTCTTGAAGGGTTCTGTTAGGGGTTTGCGGCGTTTGTCAGCTTGGACAGTCTGGCGGAAGGTAGCATGCTTTCTGGCCATGTCCACTTACATTCTCGTTGCTTCATGGGCGTTTAGGGTATCGTTCCCGGCTGGTACCTTGCTGGTGGATCACTGGACAGGGTTGAATATCTTCCAGGGGCGTCGATAGAGGGCATGGTATGGCAGGAAGCCTAGTGATTCATGAGGGGCACCATTCATGGCTGCTGCAATAGCTGGGAGGGGGCCAGACCAGTTGTTCTGTCTGGGGTTAACAAAGGTTCTTATTAGCTGCTTGAGGGTGCGAATCCTTCGCTCAACCTGGCTATTTGTTTGCTGCTGGTATTGGGTCGCCATCCAGACCTGGATACCAAGGGACTTCCTCATTTGTGACCAAAACTTGGATGTAAAGCAAGAGTCCTGGTCAAGGACAATGCTGAGAGGGAGGCCATGGATGTCGAAGAGAGTACTGTTGTAACGTGTGTACATGTTCCGGTAACGGTACACGGGAGCGGGCAGTGCAGGATCTCCTATGTTTAGTTGATTCATATTTGGTTTATTTGATTTGATTTCAGCTCCGCCATTGTCTCTTAGTCAGATAGGCTATGCTATCGCATTGCTATGTTGAGTTTGCTTTGATGGATGTTTATAGTTAGGATTCCGGGTATGAAATGGTCATGTAACACTGGCGAAGGGTGAGCATTCTTTGTTTGTTTGTTTCTTTGGTCTTGGAGGATTACAGGATTCCGGTATGTGCGCAGCTACTGGTAATGATTGTGATTGCAGGAAGGCTATCACTCTTGGGTTTTGTATTTAAACCAGTCCCGTGGCTAGCAGGAGACAGCAGACTTCGACAGACCTTCAGTCTAAGAATACCCTTGGTTGAACGGCAATCCCGGAATTCTATTTGTCCTTCACCTATGATCTCTTACCACAGGTCCCTTGTAGCCTCCCTTAGTACTAGTGCTAGCAGGTCTATCGCCGATCCTACTGTACTTCCGTTAGACAGGAATAAACCGGTTACATTTCTTTGCCTACAGCAGGTGAGAACCCTTTGTTCTCAGGATTGGGGACAGCCTGGTATGAGTGATGACCCTCCCACTATCTTGATAACTAGTTAGAAGCAGGATCGGCAGGGAAAGGAACTCCCGGCTCAGGTGCTACATTCACCATAGCAGAACGCAGGAGCAGAAGTGTTACCAGGTCTGGTAGGGCCTACAATCGTCCCTTGGCAGAACCCACACATGATACCCCAGTACTAACTACACAGGAACCAACCCCTGGGCCCACGCCAGGCTCAGTAGATACACCAGCAAGAACAAGTCACCTCCTTCCAGGCGATCTAGATACAGATTGAGGCGAAGAGCACGACCTCACAGCTGTGGAACTCATTTACAAAGAAGCCCGGCGGCTTGAGGAAGGAGGAGCAGCAAGAGCAGCAGCCCAGCAAACTTCGGAAACTGAACACCCACCAGAATGCCCCACAACAAGCAGGTGGCGAGCACCAAGCATTCTAGGAGTCTTTGGAAGTTAGAGGCCAACTAGAGCACCCTCCCGAGAGCATAGAGAACAACCACTACCTGGTACATTCATCCCAGACACATCTGAAAGACCGTCAAGATCCACGAGCGCCATAGAGCACTGCGAATGAACAGATCCACCACCTCCAGCTCGAGACCCACCTACAGGCACCATAGCAGACCCAGGCCCAACCAGGTTGCCCCCTCCTAAGGTCCCTAAACCGCCCATGTTTAGCCGTGAAGGAGAAGACCTCAAACCAGAAAAACTCAGGTGATGGTTTAGAACAGTGAAGAAGTACCTAGCAAGATCAGGACTGAACGATGACTCCCCTGGAGTGGCGGACTACTATGGCTTTTACACAGAAGGGAAAGCAAACAACGCATTCCAGACACTAGACACAGAAGAAGAGAACCTCACCCTACCACAGTTGACAGACCGCTTTTAGCAGCTATTCGAAGCCTTTAGAAACACTGATGACACCTATCACAAATGGCAGAATGTCTGCCAGACAGCAGGTGGACAGCCAGCACACATAACGAAGATAGCTGGAGAGCTAGCGGACCTCAAAGGATCTCTTCTAGCTGGATTCATCGGAGAGTATGCACAGAAGCAATGATTTCTTGATGCTATGGCCTCTAGACTACGCAGCAATGTTGAGCCCCAACTCAGACTACAAGATACCCGGGACCAGATGGTGGCTGTGGCAGAACGCTATGACGCTACCATGTACAGAACTGGTAGCTACAAAGGCAGCGATAGAAGTCAGGCTTCTAGCAGTAAACCCGATACACTAAAGAAAGAGAATACCTACTGCAAGTCCTCTAGCACATCAATGCCCAGGAACATTGGCAAAGGAAAGGCCCCCGCTCAGAAGCGAACCTATACCAAGTCCAACAAGCCCAGTAAGGCTGAAATGGATGACTGCAAGGCAGAAGGAGCCTGTTTCTACTGTGGCGAAAGCGGACACATGGCAAATGAGTGCCCAAAGAAAGAAGTTAAGACCAACCATGTTCGCCTGTCTGAGGAAAGCCCAGACGATAGAGAAGGCGAATCTGAGCCCGATACAGGCAGCACAGAGGAGCTAGATGGCAGCGGCTCTATCAGAACCTACAAGACTACAGTAGGCACGCCTAAGGACAGACCATTCCAGGCACTCGAATTTACTATCAACATTAATGGCAAGCCCGTCAGAGCCCTCGCAGATACAGGAACCATTGGCGGTACGCTGATATCCAACATATTCGTTACAACATACAACATCCCTTACATAGCTAGGAAGAATCCCGTTACTCTGAAGATGCCAGTTAAAGGATCGCGGTCAACTAGCAACTTTTCTGTTGAGGTTATGATTCAGCTAGCCAAGATGAAAGTCGATAAGGTGCCTATGCTAGTCACGCCAGTATCAGACTATGATATCCTCATCAGTATGGACGATGTCATAAGGCTAGGAGCAGTCATCGATTGCCAAAACAACAGCATCTACTTCGCCAAGTACAAGGTCACAGTCACCTGTGACTGAAAATCTAGAGAGTCTAGATCAGCCATGACGAAGCCACAGGAAGTACCAGACTTCCTAGCAATGTTCCCTAAGGTATTTGTCAAAGAGGTACCTGAGGAACTGCCACCTGTACGCCAGATAACGCACAGGATAAGCCTTATAGACTCAACGAAGCTTTTAAAAACAACCACCTTCAAAGCGCCACAAGCACTAATGACCAAATACAAGGCATGGACCTACTAGCAGATGAATGCCGGTATCCTCCATAGGACCAGTATGCTAGGAGGAGCCAGCATGTTTGTGGAAGCCAAAGGCGATGGCAGAATCTGCCCCTTGGTAGACCTCGGCTTCAGGAATGATACCACACAGGCCGATCACACACAGATCCCAGAACAAAACACTATACTAAATGCGGTAGCCAGAGGACGATTCCGTAGCAAGATAGACCTCGGCGACGCCTACTTCCAGAACAGAGTGCATCCAGATAATGAGAAGTACAATACTATCAAGACATCCTTCAGGGGCTTTACCAGCCAGGTCATGATGCAAGGAGACATAAATGCGCTCGGCACCTTTGTAAGGACTAGGGAGGACCTATTCCATGACGAATTAGGCAAGAACATATGGGTGTACATTGACGATAGTTTTGTCTTGAGTGACACCTTTCAAGAGCATGTTAAGAACGCTACACACACCTGCAGTAAGCTGCAGAATGCTGGCTATTTTGCCAACCCAAAGAAAAGTGCTTTCTTTGCCACTAAACTCGATATGCTAGGCCATATGATGAATGATGATGGCATCCACCCTGCACCAGACAAGATCAGAACCATAATGGACTGGACAGGACCAGAGAACCAGAAAGAACTACAGCGATTCAATTGAATGGTTAATTATATCTGGCACTTCATTTCCCACATCGCCACTGTCACAGCCCCGCTCAGAGAGTTAAGTGGAAACGCTGAATGGCTGTGGACGGATCTGCAGGAAGCAGCCTAGGAAGTGGTCAGGCGAGCTGCAGATAGGCAGAAAGGCCTTAGACTGATCGACTATAATAAGCCAGATATGATATGGCTTTTTACCGATACATCAGCTACAGGTACGGGCGCTTGGATAGGCCAAGGACCAACCAGAGATGCAGCCAGACCTGCAGCGTTCACCTGCAGGAAACTGACGCCATCACAAAGCAACTACCACACACACCAACAGGGAACGCGTGCAATCATTGCGCGTATGGAAGCATTTGCTCCCCATTTGCTACACAGACAATTTACAGTGGTTACAGACCACGAGAGTCTCACCAAACTCATGACACAGTAGAATCTCAATGGATGACAGCAGAGATGGCTAACGCACATCAGTCGCTATAATTTTAAAATAAAATACCTGCCAGGAGCAAAGAATTTCTGTAACGGGGGCACTCGGTAGGAAGACGGATCCTAAGATTGCGACCTCACCGAAGACTCAAAGCAGAAGTAAGGATAAAAGAATAATAAAGATAGTTGAAAGTAGAATCAAGTAGTAAAACTTAATATCGTTAAGCCTGAAAGCTTTACTCAATAAGTTCTCTTGAGGATCGTTGGTTATCAGAATAGGGTGTCTCTCGCTTTAGTTAAGTAGAATAATGCAAAGCCAGAGGACACCTGTCAACCATTCTGATCTTTCGCGAGCACCCTGCACAGCTCAGGTCTGTCCAACTCACCTGCCGAAAGGGAACTAACACTCAGAGGCAGTCGGACCGCTCGGATATTAAGTATCTCCACAAATAGGAAGTGCTTCCGATGATGTCTCTCCAACTACATCTGCATGAGCGAAAACCCTTTCCTATCGGGAGCATGTCAGTGGCTGACTGCCATGCCCACCATAGAGATAATATCCATTGGGGCTCACTGGCCTAGCGGTGGTTTCGTCTATACAAGCTACGCAGTCCATGGGCAAATCTACTTGGCTATACTAAGCTTCTAAACCTGACTGCATGCCTCGATGATAAGAAATCTCCTGCTGCCTGACTGCATGGGCGCTACCCACAGTCAACCATGTGGGACCTTCTTAATTCATGACAAGACTCACACCTCTAGAGTCCACTAATAACCCATGGTAATGCTACAGTTTACGGGGTTGTCTGGGACTGGCTTTGGGGTGGTTGTCCTGGAAGCATTGCAGCTTCTCCGGTCAGCCCGAAGCCCTCTACTGTTAACTATACATCTATCCGGAGGTCAAAGTATCCCCGTAGGTGGTTCCCAGGTGTTATCCAGGTGGCGCCCCAGGAGGCGGTCACCCTCACACCCCTTATATATCCTGCGAACAGGTTCTGGTCGGTTGGACCGCCACAACTTATACGGTGTTGTCAGAGCGTTCCTATGGATCTCACTTTACTAGGAAGCACACAACTACACAGCCGCAATGTGCTGTCGCGCCGTACCAACGCTGGGCCCGCAGGGGGGTGTTAGGAATATCCCCTGAAAGTTACAGAAGGTTTGGACCACTCCTGCTCCGTCAGTAGCCCGTTTCGTACCATACGAAGCGGCCCTATGAACATCTTAGAGCCCTACCATAGTGGGATAACTTTCCCCTAAGTGCGCAGATGACTTTGTCGCTGAAGGTAGGGTAACTGGGGTACCTCAGTAGGGTAACTTGTTCCTCAAGGTAGGGTAATCATGTTTCTAAGGTAGGATAACTTTACCTTGTTATGCCTTTATTACCTTCGGGAGTCCGCGCGACCACATATAATGTTGCCCCGGAGACCCGTGCAACGTTTACTATGGGTGCTTAGCTTTACGCGAACATACCCTCCGAAGGTTACCCTGCCTAGTAGGGTAACTTTAGCCTACCTGGTTACCCTGTTTAACGCTATGTCACTAAGTCCTTTTGTAGACACTTGTACCAACTCATGTCTACCAGTAGTATACTAAGTATACTGGCCTATCCTCAATTTTGTTACCACATGGTATACCATACAGGCTTGAGTCTAGTGCACTGTAGCTACCTATCTGTAGGGTTGTTAGAATTTCCTAGCAGACTACCTATCGAGAATCCATGAAGGAATCTAAGGGCCATTAGATATTGTAACATGTGTGCATGTTGCGGTAACGGTACACAGGAGCGGGCAGTGCAGGATCCCCTATGTTTAGTTGATTTATATTTGGTTTATTTGATTTGATTTCAGCTCCGCCACTGTCTCTGAGTCAGATAGGCTATGCTATCGTATTGCTATCTTTAGTTTGCTTTATTGGAAGTTTATATTTAGGATTCTGGGTATGGAATGGTCATGTAACACTGGCGAAGGCTGAGCACTGTTTGTTTGTTTCTTTCTTTGGTCTTGCAGGATTACAGGACTCCGGTATGTGCGTAGCTACTGGTAATGACCGTGATTGCAGGAAGGCTATCGCTCTTGGGTTTTGTATTTAAACCAGTCTCCTGACTAGCAGGAGACAGCAGACTGCGACAGACCTTCAGTGTAAGAATACACTTGGTTGAACGGCAATCCTTGAATCCAATTTGTCCTTCAAATATTATCCTTCTAGCTACTGGTCCCTTGTAGCCTCCCTTAGCACCAGCGCTAGCAGGTCTACCGCCGGTCCTATTGTATTTTCGTTAGACAGGAATAAACCTGTTACAGTTCCAAGAGGAAATGATCAAAACTGCGAATGAATAGATGCGGGATCAGCACAAAGTGTTCTGTCAGCAAGCCATGTCGGTGCAGATGTTGAAGGCAACAGTAGCACCCCTCGAACAATCACGACGTGACAACTATTACATTGACCTCGAACATGATGTGGTAATGAGAGCTGCTCCTCCGCGGCCTTTGGTGCAAGCACCCCCTGTTCACTACGCTGCGGAATTCGCAAAGTATATGGTTGATGAAAGATACCAGTCCTTTCTAACCGAGCTTGCATCGCAAAACATGCCCCAGCAAATGCAGCTAGATGCCCAACAGCATCAGTTTAGGGAGCAGCAACAGCAGCTCGCACTTACCGCATCACGTCTGTCCCCGTTCGAAATCGCCATTGCTGAAGCCCTCAGTTCAAGAGGCCAAACCCCCGCCGCTGTTAGTGGTCTGTGAAAAGGGTGAGTGAAACGAATTGTTAGCAAAGAACGGTTTAGCGACCAGAGACCCGCTAAGAGGTTGAGGCTTCCACGCCCTCCGCCACACACTAGGTCCATACATGTGAATGTAAGGCTCGAATGGAGCCACAATGGGAACAAACAGAGCGAGGAGGGTCTTTTATTGTGGGATAGTGGCGCTATGGGTGCAGTATTGAGTAGCGCTTAGGTTAGCAATGCCCAGCTACCATGCATACATGGGGAGACTCAGACACCTATTTCTGATGCAAGCGGGAATCACATCCCTGGCTCAGGTCTCCACTATTCGAAGACTGTTGACATGTCAATAGTAGACCATCCCAATAAGATGAGATATTAGCTTGCTAATATGCCTCCCGGTCACCGGGACGGTTACCTGCCGATAGCCTAGTTAAAGGACTACAACCTAGATATCAACTGGGAAAGGGGAAGTCTGAAGTGGCGCTTAGACTATTGTAGAACCCATTGTCTCCGAAGCAAGAGTCGCATAGAATTTATTACCTGCGAAGAACCCTTAGCCGAGGATCCTCACAACATGTTTGTATATGGGATGGGCCTTCGGACTGGTGAAGATGGAGAAGACTTAAGTCTTAAGCTGCTGCCAGAATACCAGGATTACGCTAAAATATTCAGCGAAGAAAAGATCAATGTCTTGGCAAAGTATACCGAGTATGACCACCACATTCACTTGGTCCCGGGCTCTGACTTGCCCAAAAACCACATATACCCGCTCACTGTTAGAGAGTTACAGGTATTAAAGGAGTATATCAATGAGATGGGACAGTCCGGCAAGATCCGGAGGTCATACTCTCCGATAGGTGCTCCTATCCTGTTTGTACCGAAGCCTGATGAAACACTTTGGTTCTGTGTGGATTATCGAGGGTTAAATAAGATTACTATTAAGAATAAGTATCCATTGCCTTTGATGAACGAGCTACGTAGTAGGCTCAGGAAAGCCACAGTCTTCCCCCAACTGGACCTGAAGAATGGCTATTACCTCATCCGCCTGGCAGAAGGAGAAGAATAAAAGACAGGTTTCAAAAGTCGGTATGGCTTATACGAATATACTGTTATGCCTTTTGGACTTTGTAACGCGCCATCAACTTTCCAAGGAATGATCAATGATGTATTCCGTGACATGTTGGATGTAGGGGTCATCGCCTATATGGATGACATCCTAATCTATTCGGAGACCATAGAAGAACATGTTGCCATGGTAAGGAAAGTGATGGACACGCTGCGGAAGGCAGGCTTGTGTGTCAGCATAAAAAAGTCAACCTTCCATGTGAGAGAAGTAGAATTCCTTGGGTATAAAATCTCTGACCATGGAATATCAATGACAACCAAGAAGGTTGAGGAGATTACGGCATGGTTACTGCCACAAAACGTCGTTGATGTGCAAAGCTTTATGGGCTTTGCCAATTTTTACGGTCGGTTCATGAAGGGATTTAGTAAGATAGCCAAACCTTTAACCGACGTAACAAAGAAGGGCATCAAGTGGAATTGGACCAATGCTTGTCAAGCGGCATTTGATGAGCTCAAGACAGCTTTCACAACAGGTCCAATATGGACTCACTTTGATGAAACTCGTCCAACGAAGTTGGCCACCGAGGCCAGTGACTTTGCCCTGAAAGCCGTTTTATCGCAGCTATGAGAAAATGAGCGATGGCACCCAGTAGCCTTTCATAGCCGAAGGTTCGCCCCCGCTAAAGTAAATTATAATGTTCACGATAAGGAAATGACAGCTATAGTTGCTGCATTTCGCGAATGGGAATACATGTTGAGATCCGTTGAAGAACAGATAACAGTTTATACTGATCATAAGAATTTGGAGTACCTTAATTCTACCAAGATTCTCAACAGAAGACAGCACCGCTGGGCTGAATTCCTACAATCGTTCAATTTCAAGGTTGTTTACTGCCAAGGAAGGCTAAATGAAAAAGCCGATGCATTGTCTAGGCGTAGGGACTACCACCCTGAAGGGGGGAGTAATTCTAATCCTTACACTTTTTTCTGTCTGCATCAGTATGTTGGTCAGAAGCGGGACATCTTGCGACCACAGGTGTTGCAGTCCTGCCAAGGGTTTTGGCTACAGTCCGCGTTTAGGATGACTTTACTCGAAGCAGCTGACCAAGACCAAAGCTACTTGGATACGTTCAAATTAGTACTCAAGGGCGAGAAGAATGTTGATACAAGTCTAAGTATCATAAAGGATTTACTCTGTTATAAAAACAGGTGGTACATCCCCAAGCACGAGGCCTTGAGGGGAATAATCATGGAGGCTGAACATGATTCACGCAGGGCTGGACAATTGGGAACCTACAAGACAATCGGTAGGGTTAGAGCAAACTTCTACTGGGCAGAGATAGATGAACAGATCACAGAATATGTTCGCTCATGCGACATATGTCAACATAATAAGGTCATCTGGTACAAGAAGTATGGACTATTGGAGCCTCTAGAGGTTCCTATGAGACCGTGGACCTCCATATCCATGGACTTCATTGTGGGGCTACCCAAATCAGAAGGGTATACGAAAATATGGGTCATTGTGGAGAAGTTCTCAAAGATGGCACATTTAATCCCCCTCAAGACACAAGAGCATATCAAGGAACTGGCTCTAATCTTTCTGACGGAAATCTGGCCCCTTCATGGGCTCCCAGAAACAATTATCTCTGAACGAGATACCCGGTTTACATCCAACTTTTGGATGAGCCTAATGCAACTATTGCAAGTCAAGCTAAATATCTCCACTACGTTCCATCCAGAAACTGATGGGCAAACTGAACGGGTCAATCAGACACTAGAACAGTACTTACGCAGTTACCTTTCGTATCAGCAGGATGATTGGGTATCATTGCTTCCATTTGCGGAGCACGCCTATAACATTTCGGTATCCAAATCCGCAAAGGCTAGTCCTTTTGAAATCAATTACGGATTCACTCCTCAGACACAATGGTTGGGGATGGTGTCAGATAATCAAGGGATAGACCCAGACAGTGAGCTCGTGGTGTGGGATTGGGAAAGAACACGGCAAGCGATCCGAGAGACACTACAACCGGCACAAGAAAGACAAAGGAAATGGCATGATCAAAAAAGACAGCCCTCCTTCCTCTCCTGAATATGTCACACTAGAGGATGTTAGCCAGGGCAGAGCAAGAAAAGCAGACCGCGTAATGTTGAACAGAAAAAGATTCGCACAAAGAGGCATATGGAAAAGCTGGACCATAAAATATTTGGACCATTTGTGGTAAGGCAGGAAATTGGATCCAGAGCCTATAAGTTAGAATTGCCTGCCTGATGGACGATCCAGCCAGTGTTCAATATCGGGTTGTGGGAGCCTTACTGCTAGGAACCTATAGGGAGACCTCAGTTGGTGATACCGGCACGAGACAGTGTGGAAAGTGAGCCCGGTTATGTTGTCTTGGAGATCGTAGACAGTCGGTGGTATGAGAATCCTAAGTCAAAGTTTCCCCACCCCTTTGTGCAATACTTAGTTGCTTGGGAAGAGTATGAACCAGAGGAAAGTTCCTGGGAACCATTCGAGATGTTGGATAGTACTGCCATGCAGACATTGGTAAACTTTCACCACTGGTATCCATCAAAACCTGGAGACCATAGGGTTGTTGAGACATCTGTGCGTGAAAAGAAAGGACGACGCTAAGATCTGAGGACAGATCTAGAGAAGAGGGGAGTGGTGTAACTACCCTATGGATAGGTAGCTACAGTGGACTAAAGTCAAGCCCATATGGTATACCAAGAGGTAACCAGATGGAGGATAGACCAGTATACTCAGGATACTAGCGCTAGATATGAGTTGGTACAAGTGTCTATAAAGTGACTTGGTAACATCGAGTTAGACAGGGTAACCTAGGTAGGCCAAAGTTAACCTACTAGACAGGGTAACCTTCGGAGAGCATGTTCGCGTAAAGTTAAGGAGCCATAGTAAACGTTGCACGGGTCTCCGGGGCAACATTATATGTGGTCGCGCAGAGCCCCGAAGGGAATAAAGGCATAACAAGATGAAGTTACCCTACCTTGGAAACATGATTACCCTACCTTGGGGACCAAGTTACCCTACTGAGGTACCCCAGTTACCCTACCTTCACCGAAAAAGTCGTCTGCGGACTTTGGGGAAAGTTATCCCACTATAGTGAGACTCTTGAATGTTCATAGAGCCGCTTCGTATGGCACGCAACGGGCTAACCACGGAGCAGAAGTGGTCCGAACTTCCTGTAACTTTCAGGGGCTATTCCTAACACCCCCCTGCGGCCTCAGCGTTGGTACGGCGCGACAGCACTGTATGGCTGTGTAGTTGTGCGCTTCCTAGTAAAGTGAGATTCATAGGAACGCTCAGACAACACCGTATGAGTTGTGGCCGTCCAATCGACCAGTGGCTGTTCGCATGATATATAAGGGGTGTGAGGGTGACCGCCTCCTGGGGCGCCACCTGGATAACACCTGGGAACCACCTACAGGCATACTTTGACCTCCGGGTAGTTGTATGGTTAACAGTAGCGGGCTTGGGGCTGACCGGAGAAGCTGCAATGCTTCCAGGACAACCACCCCAACGCCAGTCCCAGGCTACCCTGTGAACTGTAGCATTACCATGGGTTATTAGTGGACTCTAGAGGTGTGAGTCTTGTCACGATTTAAGAGAGTCCCGCATGGTTGACGGTGGGTAGCACCCATGCAGTCAAGCAGCAGGAGAATTCTTAATGTGGGAGCATGTAGTCCGGTTTAGAAGCTTAGTTTAGCCAAGTAGAATTGACGATAGACTGGGTAGCTTGCATAGACGGAACCACCGCTGGGCCAGTGAGTCCCAATGGATATTATCTCTATGGTGGGCATGTCGGTCGGCCACTGACATGCCACCCACCCATAGGAGGAGCTTTGGCTCATACCGATGTAGTTGGAGATACATTACCGGAAGCCCTTTGTATTTGTGCAGATAGTTGATATCCGAGTGGTCCGACTGCCTCCCTGTGTTACCTCACTCTAGGCAGGTGAGTTGGACAGCCCTGAGCAGAGCAGGCTGCCTGCGAAAGGTCAGAATGGTTGACAGGTATCCCCTGGCTTTACATTATTCTATTTAACTAATGCGAGAGAGACCCTATTCTGATAACCAAAAATCCTCAAGAGAACTTATTGAGTGAAGCTTTCAGGCTTAACGCTATTAAGTAGTCCAACTTTGGAAAAGCCTGCTGGCATATTCAAAAACAGCATCTTGCATGCTTAAATAGAGAAGACTACAATTGACAGCACCCTTGATATACTTGGTTGAATAGTTATCGCTTCAGTTTACTATACTGAGCAGCAGCAAAAGACTTAGGCATCCTTACTGGGCCCTGTTAACGAGAATTGGGGACAAGGTACCCTAGGTGATTCTGATTAACTGGCTGAAAGAATTATCCAAATCGGACAAGAACTGACTGAGATACTGCTCTTTGAAGTTAGACAACTTTACACACCTCTATCTCACCAAGCTTTGGTCTGCTTTGGACAATTCATGTTTTAATCTGCAGTTACTAACCTGCCCTTGGCACCCTCATTATCAGAAACAGGGCCCCATAACTAACTCTAAAAATCTTCAAGCCTTTAGCCATGTAGTCAAAGGTTTTATCTAGCAACCTTTATAGCCTCCTCTGAATCAATTCACCTAGACCACACTTTGGGTAGGATTTCAAGTGTGTCACTCAAGATGGTTTGCTAGAGGTTGCAATGTACCGAAAGCAATCAGGAAACTTTATAGCTGCATGTTGAACCGCTTGATGTTATTATCTGCTTGTCTATTTGATCATTCTGCTTACCTCATATTTTTCTTTCATTTGATACCAGTGTTTTACTGGTATTCTATTAATATCATTTCACAACTAACAAGTATTTAATAATTGCAGTAACATACTCAACAGCTTCTGTAACTCTTTCTTAATACTCTATATCTATCCTGACCAAACTCAGTGTCTTTCTTCACTCTTGAGTACCAATAAGTCACTGGCATATGGATATACCATTTGTTCAATACTATCATCAAGTAAATCAAGAAATAATATAGAGCTTGGGAACACAATTGGAAATTGACTACAATGAAAGTCCTCAGATGGTAAAGAGTCTTGTTCTAGCAAGGAGGATAGTGTCACAAATTCTGACTTAGCTAAATTGTTTTCACATGACTAATCAATTATTAGTCATCCCCTGTTTATGTTTCTGCAATATGACGTCATTTGACTCATGGCTTTCACATGACTGCGCACTTGCGAGTCATCGTTTGATTATAATTGGTTGATGGTTTCAGGACTCACGATTGTAACATCATACAATGTAATGACTTTCGCACATGACGTATATTACGCGTCATGGGTTTCACACATGCGACTCATTTGAGTGCATGATCGGGTTTATTGGTTTGGATCGATTAAAGTAGATGTGAGCAGTTGACTCGTATGAGTCAGCCGAGGGATTTCGCACTATGACTCACTATGAGTTATAGGGGCGATGTTATGCGAGGTCATGAGTCACCAGGTTTAGGGTTGTGGGAAGATACCTATAAAAGGCGCTTTGTTCCGACCAAGAGATAGTTACGAACCATCTCCTTTCCACCTCCGGCGATTGAAATCTCAACACCACGAGAAATCATCGTCACATCTCCCCACCCACCTCTCTTCTCCCACGATGGCTACTGCCTAGGAGTTGACGTTAAGCCACCCTCCTCCTCTTCTGAGACCTGTCGGCCTCCACTCCATGGGGTTCACGTTCTCGTTCGTCGTTGACTTGCTCATGATGTTCGGTTCTCCGCCTTACCCCGCACTTGCTTTGCGCCTCGCGTAGCATTTTGCACGGTCAGAAAGCTTCTCGCTTCGTTCACGGTCGGCGTTACGGTGTCGGACTCTCGGTCGAAGTAGGCCACGGCTTGCTGGGCTTGTACCTCTGATGGGGAAAGCCTCGGTTAGTAACATCTCGGTCTCGCCTTAGTTTTGTCGTCGTCCCAAAAGCCCTTGCTATGGCCCGTTTGTCGGTTGTGGCTAGCCTGTTCGCGATGCGTCCTTCTCCCACCTCCCAGTTCCGTCCGCTTGCACCGTTACTGCTACAGAAGCTGGCACCTTACTGCCTCCTCATCCTCCCCGATCGTTCGTCCACTCCTCGGTTACGCCCAGTCGTGGTATTGCACTATCTCCCTGCCTGGTGTCCAATGCCTTGGATCGATGTAATTATCCGCGCGACCGTACTTTTATGGTTACAATGTCGGCCCACAAGTCCAGTGGTTTTCTCTCGTAACGGCGATCCCACATCTTCCCCCACTGGCCCTATCGGGCCTTCACGAGCGAATCTTCTCTTTTGTTTTAGGGGAGCCTGCTGAAGGGTTTGGGTCTCTCTCCTGTACGTCTCTATGAATTGTTTCCTTACGTGTCTGAGGTATATTGTCTTAGGTGGTACGCGAGGGGGATTTTTCATATGGATTCGGGGTGTTTGATTTTTCCCATGAAGAGGTGAAGCGGGCGGTTGTTGGAATTAAGGTTTTCTTTACGCCATATCTCACCATGCATGCGAGTTCTTGTACCTTAACAATGAATACATGATTAAAAAAAAGAAAGAAAAAAAAAGAAAGAAACCGACCAAGAGATAGTGTAACAAACACATTCCCGACGGTGTTTCGTTAAATAGGGAACAACTAATTGTCATACATATCGTGATCGTTGACTATCTTCATAGTCTCGTTGGAGGAAGTCTTATCATCATAAGACTAGAAGGTACAAAGTCCAATCGCTAGAGGACTAGATGCTCGCGTTCGAGCCGTAGAGTTTTGCATAAGAAGTAGACTAATAGCATTGCATATCTTGCACCACGGGAAGGTCACTGTCAAAGGGCTTGGCCTCTGCTCCAGTATCCAAAGTGTTGTATTACTTAGATGGTTGGTCAAGATCCTATCCCTTGGTCGGTTTTTTTTTTTTTTTTTTTTTTTTTTTTTATTTTTTGTTTGTTTTAGTTTTTTTTTTTTTTTTTTTTTTTTTTTTTATTTTTAATTTTATTTTTCTTTAATTTTTTCTTTTTTTTTTTTTTTTTTCTTTCTCCCTTTTGTTTTTTGTTTAAGGTACAAAGTCGCGTCAGCCCCAGCTATGTAGACAAAAAACCTCCAACTACAGTCGATCCCGCTTCTCCCCGCTAAAACTCTCTGACCCTGCCCAACCCGTTAACCACTTTCAGTAGAGGTGGAAACAACGCTCGGTACTATGGGTAGAAACTACAAGAAAGCCACGGGCCTGAATCCAACGAACCAAATAACCTCCACAGACGTGCAACCCAAAGAAAGAAACCCCTGAGAGTGAATAAACAATCTCGCAGAACAACGAAAGTCTCAAGCCCATCCACAAAGGAAATACACCAAAGCCCAAACCTGTAGTCAACCCACCCATAGCCCAACGACGAACCTCTTTCCTCCGAGGAGGGGGAGGGATCCAGGAGCCAGCAGGACAAAGACATAGGACGGCACCACACACGAGAGCTAAATATACCTAGGCCGTATACAACCAGGAAGCCGAGGCGAGCGCAAACCCCAGAGGGAGATCGGTAACCGAGCTAGCACTTATGAAAGTGTGTGGCAGGATGAAGTCGATCTCCGAGTCCACCCGAAAGACGGCGGGGGGTGATGCATGTCCGCAAAATGACAGAGGCGGTAAGCATGAACCTCCTACACACAAGCAAAGACAACCGCGCACGCCGCCACGAGCATCAAGCCAAGCGATGTGAAGGAGACAGAGGCCAGCAGGAGTGGCGGCAGGAGGGGTAACCGGAGTATTGAAGCAGTAGGGTGCTAGCTGACGAAACCAAGAGTTGCAAGAGCGGAAGGGACAGTAACGACGGGAAGTGCGGAAGCGACCTCCTGAGACAAGATCACGATTTTTCGAATGCCGACCGTACCGAAACGTTTCCCAGGAGGAGGTGCAATACCAGGGAGCAGAGCCACCAGGACAACAACTTCAGCAATAACCCGAAACTAACAGCCACGCGCTGACGGGTTGCGACCGTACCCGACCGTTGCAAATGCTAAGCGAGGGGCCACGAAGCAATTGCGGGGAAGAGGATGAAGAGGTAACCGTAACCCCCTAGACAAAGGCTGCCCATAGACAGTGCCATCAGAAGGGGCCAGAGAAGAGAGGCGGATGGGAGGAGCTTCACCCTTCTAGGCAATGAGGCCATCAGAAAAGGGGAGAGGGATACCACCCGACCATGATTTCTCATGGTGTTGAGATTCTAATCGCCGGAGCTGTAGGAGAGATGGTTCGTGCCAATCGCTGGGTCGTTTTTTTTTTTCTTTTTTTTTTTTGTAATCATGCGTTATTTGTTTCTAGGTACACAAAGCCTTATGCAGCGCGAGCTATGAAGAGAAAAAAACCTATAAATGCAAACCACCGGCCGCTTCACCTCTTCATGGGAAAAATCAAACACCCCGAGTCCATAGGAAATGTCTCCCCCGCCTAGCACCTGAGATGATACACCCCCGACACGTAAGGAAACAATACATAGAAATGTACAGGTAGAAAGACCCAAACCCTTCAGCAGGCTCCCTAAAACAAAAGAAACCGCCTGTTCGAAGACCTGAAAGGCGGGCCTGGGGGGGTGGGCAGTTGATCGGTGACATAGGAAAACTCCAGTAGAGGGCCTGCCAAAACCATGTAGTACGGTCAGGCAGGTCATTACATCGATCCAAGGCATTGGACAATAGCCACGGAGGCAGTGCTATACCATGACTAGGCGTAACAGAGGAGGGGTCAACCTATCGGAATGGTAGATGGCGAGCGGAGCCACCGGGCAGAGGGGGTGCCAGCCAACGATGATGAGCAGTAGGGTGCCAGCCGGTGAGTAGCAGTAGGGTGCCAGCCGACGATGAGCAGTATGGTGCCAGCCAGGGAGCGGAATTTAGCAGTACGGTTCAAGCGGACAGAACTGGGAGGAGGATAGAGGAGGGATCGCGAGCACACTAGCCGCAGCTGACAAACGGGCCATAGCATGGGCTTTTGGGACGACGACGAGACCGGGACGAGACCCTGATGTTACTCACCGAAGCTTTCGGCACCAGAGGTACAAGCCCAGCAAGACGAGGCCTACTTCGACCGTGAGTCCGACACCTTAACACCGACAGTGAACGAAGTGGGAAGCTTTCCGACCGCGCAAAATGCAAAGCAAGGTGCAAAGCAAGTGCAGGGTAAGTGGGGGAACCAAATTTCATGAGCGGGAGTCAACGAAGAACAGGAACGAGAACCCTAAGGAGGGGGGGCCGATAGGCCTCAGAAGAGGAGGGAAGATGGCGTAACGTCAACTCCTAGGCAGTAGCCATCGTGGGAGATGAGAGGTGGGTGGGGGAAGATGACGATGATTTCTCGTAGTGTTGAGATTTCAATCACTGGAGGTGTTGTTGCAATGGTTCGTGTGCCTATCCATTGGTCGGAACCAAGCGCCTTATATAGCCATCTTCCCACAAAGCTAACCCTGGTGACTCATCACCTCGTGCTACATAAACCTCTATGACTCATAGTGACTCATAGCGCGAAATCCATCGATGAGGCACGTGAGTCATTGCGCAATATTCCGTTAACTAATTAAAACTCATAAACCAAGTCATGTGCTCAAATGCGTCGCATGCGTGAGACGCATGACTCATAACGTGAGTCATATGCGAAACTCATTACATCATATGACGTCACAATCGTGAGTCATGGAACAATCAACCAATCATAATATAACGATGACTTGTGAGTATCTAGTCATGCGTGAACTATGAGTTAAGCGACGTCATAGTGTGGAAACATAAACAGGGGATGATGACTAATAACTCATTAGTCATGTAAAAACAAATTGGCTAAGTCAAAATTTGTGACATTAACTCCTCTCCCCCTTAGCATCGGTCTCGCAATGCTTCAAAACACAAATCATAAAACATTAACATAAACTTTTCAAATTCCTAACACAAAGGAAATAAACAATTTGTATACTCGTCCGCCAGCCGTCCTATTTGCTAGTACTTCTCTTGTCGCTTAGGCCGAGAGAATTCCGTCGGCGTTCGCGTCCTTCTTGTCCCCGTTGTCTGGGGATCCATTCGCTTGAGGGGCAGGGGGTCTCACGGTCCCCTGATGAGATACGTGTTGGGAGAACTTTGGTGTTCTTTCTTTTGTTACACGGTTGCTATGAGGGATTTCCTTTGTAAGGTTTACGACGAATTGTATTGTTTCCTTGGTTACGCGGATATGGGACTCATACTGGGGTATGAGTCGGGCGGCAAAAGCTGTGCTAGGATTTCCTTCTATATATAAAGGGGGCTCCGCCCCCTATTTCCTTTTGGGTCCAGAGGTGGACGACCAACTGCTTCCTCAGCACCCCCACTGATATTCTGGCCATCGAGGCCTGCCTCCCCCCACTTGACCTCCTCCTAAGGTATAAGCGTCGGCTAGCCGCCCTCGGGATTCTGT
>Ga0307513_10001725_pt1 | contig 31183 bp, 35 predicted proteins | sample 15_EM_MG_FD_202174 | JGI IMG/M metagenome (GOLD analysis project Ga0307513, IMG submission 202174) | Populus trichocarpa ectomycorrhiza microbial communities from riparian zone in the Pacific Northwest, United States - 15_EM | ecosystem: Host-associated > Plants > Roots > Unclassified | place... | reverse complement strand
AGGTAGTGGGAATTATCATTATTTCAATCCTGATCGATATCAGAAAGGAAGTCAGATCAAAGAGTCTGTCCTGACCCAATTTAAAGCCTAGGTTTGGAGCAAAGGTACGTTAATCATGGAACGTCGGCGGGAATAGTGGTAGAAGGATACCAGTAAAATAGTGGGTACCGGGCTGGCCACACATCTGAATTCCAAAATAGGTGCTTAGGGGGTGACGCTTCTAAAATTTGGTTTATGTTGCCGATAAGGGATGGGATTACACCGCAACAAAATCCAGGGTTCCTTATCAGCAGCGATGTGCCCTCAGCCAACCACCAGTCTCTTTTAGGTCTGGATCGAACTTTTTGGTTGATTATCTATTCAAAGCGTGGACAGATCAACAGGGCCGAGATGATCTATTCTTGTGCATAACTACAGAGCGCCGAAGATCACCTCATGATATAAAATACCCAATCTATCAGGACGCAACGGTTTATCCAACTTTCTCTCATCTGACTCTCATCATGTCGAAGAAGAAAAAAGTTACCAAGGTCAAACCCAACGTGAAGCAAGTCGAAACCTCCAAACACATTGACACGGAGAAGGCGAAGCAAGCGACAAAACAGTTCATAAAGCAGGCAGCAAAACCGGCCCCAAAGCCTTCGCCGAAGCAAGACTTTGGATTGCTTGTCACGAAGGAACTGCAGACAGCCATTAACAAATGCAGGGAAAAGGTTGAGCGCATCACGAAGGAGTGTCGGGCAAGCAACCGAAAGTTCAGGTGCATCTTTTTCACAGATTATTGCCTCCGATTATAATGAATGGCCTTCAGAGATATCGAGTTCGACTTGGAGAACGACAGACAACGATGCTTATACGGACTATTCGAAACGCGGCCCTTTAGTCCGTCGGATGTCCATCGAGTTACCCAACTATTCGAGAAACCACAGTTCTTCGTCGATGGCGTATCTGCAAGCGACATTGTGCAAGGAGCGTTAGATGACACCTGGTTCTTGTCCGCTCTCTCCACGGCTTCTGCAGCCCCAGGGATGGTTGAGAAATTCTGCGTTGCTGTAATTATTCATTTTGTTGTATAGAATGCAAGATGTACCGCTTACAGTCAATTTTTTCCAACAGCGCGATGAAGCAGTAGGCGTGTATGGCTTCATCTTCTTCCGGGATCGTGCATGGGTCCCCGTTATCATCGACGAGTATGTTCCTCTCACACCAACTCTACAATCGCGCTTCTCTGACTATCCTCCCCACTGACTTTAGCATGGTGTTCACGAATTTCCCAAAATACGAGGAGCTGAAATGGGAGGAACAACAACTCTACCGCTTCGACAAAGACACCTATAACAAGTCTACGCGCAAAGGCGGAAAGGCGTTCTATTTTGCCAGTTCGGGCACGACTGGCGAGACCTGGGTTCCGTTGATCGAGAAAGCTTACGCAAAGTTGCACGGAAACTACTCCCATCTGCAAGGGGGACACGGGTGCAATGCTATCGCGGATATGACTGGGTTCGTCATCCTAGGGGCCTCTTCTTCCCGATGTGTCTAATACAAAACCCGTAGCGGTGTATCTACTGTCTTGCAGACTAAGGCATGAATACCTTGCATTTTGCAGTAACCTTCTCACTGATCGTATCATCATCAGGACTTACTAAACCCCGAACGCTTCTGGCACGAAGAGCTCACTCGCGCCAACAAGGACCGGTTATTCGGATGCTCCTTTCAAAGTCTCGACTCCACACGCAGCGGCGCCGAGTACATCAGAGTGCAAGGCCTGATCGGAGACCACGCATAATCTGTTCTTCATGCTATCGAATGCAACGGGAAGAAATTCATCATCCTTCGTAACCCGTGGGGCGATTCTGAATGGACTGGTCGATGGTCGGATGGCTCGAAAGAATGGACACATGAGTGGTTGGAGCTTTTACCCCAAATCGGGCATGCGTTCGGAGGCGATGGCCAATTCATCATGGAGTGTACGCCGTTTTTCTTTGGATTCAACCGAATCACAACTCAGCCTGTATCGGCGTTTAGATTCGGACTGGCTCGAATGTTTCGAGCGAATTGATCGTACTATTCTCTTTGATTCAAGCTGGATTCTCTCGAGCGAGTGGCTTCGAGTCAAGGCCAAACCCCTGCCGTCTGCGTGGTCCTACGGCGACGTCTCTTGTAAGCCGACTTTCAAGACCACACAGATCTTGACTAATTTCTAGCCTTAATCAGTCAATTTCACCCTACCCAGCGCATCCAGCACCGTGGTCGTCTTATCTCAAATGGACAGAAGGTATTACCGCGACCTGGCTGGAAAAACTTCTTGGTCCATGGATTTCGCGCTTATCAAGGAAGGAGAAACGGAACCTTTCGTAGAGGTTGCCCACTCCGAAGTCTACACCTCGAATGTCAACGTCGAGGTCGAACTGGAGGCTGGCACCTACCTTGTATACGTTCGCTTGAATCGCCGATCGATCAAGAATAGCGGGCGTAAGGTTCCGTCTAATAACTCAAGGGTAGTCTCGAGAATTATGACGGAACGCGCCAAGAGTCAATCGATTGCTCGAAGTACGTGTCCTGCCAATGTCTCATGGGAATCGACTGACAATTACTGCTAGGCTTCAATACTGAGTACGCCCCTTTTAATATATATATATAACATTCTGCTTACGCCGGCATATAAAGTGACCACGCCAAGTACCTCCCGGTTACTTTAGACGACTTGCTTGACGAAGACGTAGTCCGGTATGAGGCAATGAAGAATCGGAAAGAAGAGGACCCCCTAACCAAACCTCAACGTGAAGTCAGCCAAGTCGCTAAAGACGGCACTATTACGATGACTACTACCTCCACGATCCCAGTCGAAACGAGTGACGACGACGACTATGACGAATATAGCAATGGCGATGGCGATATTGATAGCGATGGAGATGGTTACTCAGATGAGCCGCTCGCTGCAATAAAGCTCGACTTGGACGATCCGAATTCGGTTCATATTGGATTGAGGGTGTACACCCACAAGGGTGTCCAAGTGGAGATTATGTCAAGGCTTCTGTGTGACGACTGATGACCCGTCGTCGCTAGGAGTACAAAGCCCAAATCTACTCTTTTCTGATTCAAAAAAGATACTTTGCTAGGTCGTCCATTCATTGTTTTTCATTGTAGTCTACCTCCTGAAAATGGCGTCTTTGAAATCTTTCTTTCACTCGATCCCCTGTGCCAATATAGTTGTTTAATTATTGTTTAGACGGCGGACAGTCAAATGTCAGATAAGGCTGAAAGTCGTTCTCATCAGATATTTTGTGCGTTACAACTCGAGAGTCATTGATGCAATACATCTGTTACAGCCGTTTTCTTAATGATTTGTGGACTTGAATCCCCCAAAATAGCTCAATCGTTCCTTTTCATGTCCAGTCCTAAAATATTAGAAACTTCCGACGAGCCATTCCCCTAAAATAAATTCAAAAATATTGCCCTAAAATAGTATTTTCTTACTCGTCCTCAAGATTTGTCACACTGCCGTAGCTGGACTGTTTTGCCGGGGGTGCAAAATAGTTTTTCACTGTCCTAAGGACTTATTGACTTTTAATGTCACTCTCTTAATTTTGTAGCCTGCGGGACTTTTAACCACCCATCAGTGGCCGCCATGAGGGAGCCAAAATTATTCATTCAACCCTAAAGCTGCTTAAAAGATTGTGTGGTTTTCTCTCTTTCCCCTCACATTTTACTAGTTTTGATATAAATTACAATGATTCCCACTTTTTTACTCCTGCACATTTTTTTTTAATTGCCCACAGGCAATCACAAAAGTCGTATCCCTAGACTTTTTTTCTTCATTCCTACTCGTACTCTATGACTTCAAAGTTGAGCTATTCCTAATTTAAAGAGTGCCTAGATATTAAATCTGCCCTATTTACAATTTTTGTGAGCCTGTGGCGCCTCCAAGTTACAAAGGAGCCGTGTCCCAGAGCGCTCTAGATCTGCCATTTGAATGATGGCTTATGTCTGTTTTTGGATGACCTCATGTCTGTTTTAGCCTCGTGACCGTCCCTTCCTAAAGAGGAAAACAAGAACCCAGAGGGTTTCCTCGATAGAGGGCTAGTCTCGTACCAAGATCGTCCACGCGTGGACGGTCTTGCTTGAAAGTCCGTCACTTGGCAGGGCAGTGCAACCAGTCACGATCATTAGATATCAAATTGTAGTCTTTAATTAAAATCTTAGTTGCCGGACTGAGATAGCGTGACAGGAACCAAAACAAGAGTGAATAAAATAATATGCGCCTGCCATGAGCATCGAAAATGCACACAGAGGGACGTCTACACCGACTAGACAACCCCTCATTCAACTGAACACCCCACACAACGTCCAGAGTCCATTCGGTACACCGCGTCATCGAAAAAATACCCCTAAGAATCCTTCACCTTCTGTAACCTCGACTCCTTCGACACAAAGATGGCCTCGCCTTGGTCAAAAAATCCCAGTAAAGACTTTAGAAAGTGCAACGGAGCAAATATTCGGGTACTCACCGAGGAGTTGGCAAACCAAAGTTGCGGAAAAAGTTCTTGAAGGCCACGATGTCATTGCAGTTGCTGGAACAGGGGCCGGAAAATCTTTGATCTTTGCAATGCTCGCAATTGCCACAGAGCTTGCAGGTTGTGAAGGTTTTGTGGTTGTGATATCTCCATTGAAATCCTTACAAAAAGATCAAGTGAGTTTCCGTGAAATATTCTAGGACTTTCGTGCTTACTACAAACAGGTGCGACGGTTCACGGAAACGCAAACAGTGACACTGCCAGACCGGAGTCAACCACTCAAAATATCTGCAGTCGCTATCAACGAAGATAATCATGAAGACAAAATATTTACTGACCTTGCAAAAGGCATGTTTCGGATTTGTTATGCCTCGCCGGAATGCTTGTTGCACAATCCTCGATTCAAGAAACTATTGCGGCGGGAAGAATTTCGAAAAAAAATCGTTTCGATGGTAGTCGACGAGGCCCATGTTATTGAAGATTGGAAAGCCGAATTCCGAAAGGACTACGGCGAGCTACAAACACTGCAAATTATCACGGGCGTTGAGATTCCTTGGCTAGCACTCACCGGGACTCCATTATCTTAATAACCCACTGATAATTGACAGATAATCCCATATGGTTGAATGTATCGATGACCCTACGACTAGCTCCTGAACTTGACATGAAGACGCCCATCATAATTTGAAACGCATTCGTAGCACGATTTCTAAAGAAAAGCAGCATACTTATTATGACCACAACCATCTGATCGAATATTTAAGCAATCCACACGAAAAAATGAAAGAATATGTACCTTAGCGGCCATATCATGTTTTCCTATTTTCTCGATACCTCTCTTTCGCTCATAATCATTCTGAGCTGTCAAAAGGATAGTGAGGAGGAGAGTGAGGCAGGGAAGGAGAGTGTTGTAAGTCGTCCTGATCTTCTCCAGCCCAAAATCAGAGTTGATGAGTTCAGCGTTGAGTCCTGATGCTGATAAACGTAGTCCATTGTCATGGTATGCCTTGGTGGACTCTTGAACCATAATTTCTGCTGCTTTGCGTGTGATACTGAGGTGCAATTTATCCTTTGCATCGCCAGAGGGAACGTTGGCCATCCAAGCTGTCATGATACGCTCAGGGCCATAGGCAGAGTCAGATTGATATCGAAGGCTTTGAGTAGCCTCACTTGAAGCGTAAAAAGCTTGGATAAACTGGTTGGTAGAGCGCCATCCGCACAGTTTGATTGCTTCAAGAGTTTCAACGATCTTCTGGTCTCGAGGCTTCTGACCAGGAGCCATGGTAGATGGAGGAAGGAATGTATGAGATTTAGATCGCAGAAATATTGTGCGCTGATGTGCATCGGGCCGATGTGACCCACCTGTGACACCGGTGATCAAACCATTTGGAGACTACAAAATGAGATGTCGTTTTGTGTCGCAGTTTGTCAAACCTGGTTGAGCTATTAAAATACCAAAAATTCATATTTAGGTGCTTTCGATCCTATTAAACACAATTTGTCTATGAAGTTGATCCCATAAATCATCTAAAACGACGGTAGAAATTGTTTTATCAAAAGTCGACACTGCCCTGATGAAACGCGGACCTTGTTATAAGCCCCTCTCACGTTTTGAGAGGGGATTAAATTGAGCCTAGATAGAGGGCCTGGTGAAACTCGTTCCGATCTAGTAGGCAATCCCTTATCTAGTGCTTGAAAGTCCGGTTAGTTAACCGGAAATTAACCGAGACCGAACCGGACCCTAACCGCCTCAGGACCGCAAAATATTCTAACCGGCGCTAACCGTAACCGCGGTCCGGTTAGCGGTTAGTCATCATCTCAGAATATTCAAGACCGAACAAAGACCGGTTAGGACCAGTTATAACCGGTCTTTGTGTCCTAAAATTACATAGAAGTATTCTCCTATTTACAAGCTTTCTAACGACCCCAAAATTATATTTTTTGGTTCAGAATTAACAGTTTTATGGGCAGCTGAAATTTGCGTGACATTTATTCCAACCGTCACCTCTGTGACATCGGTGCTGCCACGTCGCCATTCTCTTTCCTTGTTCACCACCACTGTCCGAGATTAAGTGGGTAATAAAGTACATACATGTAAATAACCGGTTATAACCAGTTAATAAGTTATAACCGTGACCGGTTTTAAACCGGTTATGTAACCGGACCCTAACCGACTATAACCGGTTTGTATCGGTTCGGTCCGGTTAAATTGGGTTTCTGAGAAAAGACTAACCGGTCTCGGTCTCGGTTACAGCCATTGGGGGGCAAATAACCGGACCGGACCGGACTTTCAAGCACTAACTTTGACAGGCGACGAAGAGGAGGAAGAAGAGGAAGAGAAACCGTCGAAGGAGGGCGAAGAAAAGGTCGACGAGGAGAATGAACCAGACAGCGATGCAGCTGGACAACAGCCTCCTGGTCCGGCCATGTTCAGGCCCCTCCATCACAGGCGAAGACGAAGATGAAAACCCTGGATTCCTCGGTCAATACAAAGAAGGAAGCCGTGGTTACCGTCAGTGGTCGCGTTCCGGGCAAGCCAGAGAAATGAGGACAAGGAACAATGGGAAGACGAAGAATGGAGCGGAGATAATGGAAATGAGGATGAAGATGAGTGAACATCTGCCCATCATCAGATCTGTCCTTTCCAATCGCGATTTCCCCTTGAAATTTCTGAGGCTTTGAAAAAATGACTATATGTGTTTGTCTATTGCGACCGACTAATTCACACATTTCGATAACTTGAAGACGAGAATAATGACTCTTTTGAAACTTCTCACGTGGATTGTCATTTTGATGAATTAGGAAATTCATACCTAATTCGTATCGTTTCAATTTTGCCATTCATAGTTGTTCTCCAAAGAGGAGGGTGACGTGTGACCATCGAGATAGCCTGGATAAGATAGGTATTAATTAATACAACTCTCTTACTACACTACACCCCCAAGTATACTGTACTACTTATTACCACCTAATGTTCACGTTACGCATCCCACCCAAAAAGACACCTGTTTTTATTCAAAACAAAAAATTTCGGCCATCTCAATGAGGGAAATTTTTATGAAAACTGGTACAGTAATTCATGTCCCTAGGTAATTGGCGCCATACTCGATTAGAGCGAGTAATTGATGTCACGGAATTTATTGGAAGGTGGAGATTTAAGATATCGGTGCCAGGTGGAAAAGAATCACAGGTGGGCTTTTAGCATGTGGTACGTTTATTTGACAGACTTCAACTTGAATTGGATTGAGAGTCGAATACTTTTCACGAACTATGGAAGAGTTGAACTCAGACTCTCAGCCTGTATTCACAGTTCTTCAAGTTCACAAACGAATCCACATTCAATCTCAAACTGATCTTGAGGCCCTCACGCTTTGGACTTCCTTCCCCGATAACATTAACCCCGCTATCCAATCTTGATCCAATCTGCAACCACCCGCGTTGGTTTGCCTCTTACACCTTTGCACGTCGGGGGTTACACAGACGTGACCTTCGTAACCAACAAAGAAGAGATTCGTGTACGTGCAATTTTCGCGTTACATGTCGTAGTTCAAAATATGATCAAGAGGTTTGGGATAGATGGACGTTTCGGATTGCTACGCGGTGGGAATACTGCCATTCAAGTTGCAGGAAAGCCTGATTTCTGAAGGATCTCTAATATTGCACCGCACCCGAAACTTATCGTAAGTGTGAGTATCAGCACATGTGTACCCGTTGTCAATATTTGCTTGTGTACAAGCCGTGGTCTTGCAGCCTCTGCTTTTGCTGGGACCAGTACTCGAAGTGACACCCTCAACCAGCAATCCTTGGCGCTCTGGAACAGATATATGGCTACTGGCCTTTAATAACAACAAATTTGGTACCCTTACCAATTAGCAGCGCGCTTTGTTCCTAATAATTTTTTACATATTCCGGTAGCCCTACCTCTCAATCACTCGAAATCATGTTTATCCAACAAGAAATGAATAACTTATGAGCCTTGCGGCTACAGCTTCTCGAATTTTTGATTTGTGCTCAATGATAGGGGTCCAGGCTAAACGAGAAAGGAAGTAACTGACCATCGTATGCCGTATTTCACCCGCATCTCGGGTATGTCGTGACGGTGTACATCCTCGCGAAGACACAAACCCGCTGCATTGGATTTCCCCATAACGTGCATGTCCCTTGAGGAGCAGAGAGACTTGCGATATATCATATCGGATTTGAAGCTTGAAGCTTAGACTAAGTGTTGAAATTTGAAACTTTGAGCGTTGGCTAAAGACGTGAGAACTTGTCATAATAATTAGATTCTGCTCCCAGCATGTGGTTCAGCAACCTGCGGTTTTCGAAACTACCACGTGTTTTGCTTTTCTTATCCCAAGTACTCTCAAATTCACGAACCACCACTATGCTAGTTCTTTGCCCAACACTTCCATCTCTTCTAGCGACGAAAGGAACCACGTCCTCGACTCTTCCGCTACTAGTGACTACTTAGTACTGGCAGAGGCGGGATTACTTTTCAGCAAACAGGATGGGAGTTGTTAGACACTCACGGCCGTCGGTGGTTTCTGCACATTGCCATTTGGTACGTTGTATTATTCGTATTCATAATTTAGTCTCTAATGAAGTCCTATTTGCATCTCCCTTTAGCCTGCCTCGATTTGCCTCGGTCGCGTCGTCAGGTGCTTTAGATGCAGATGACATGGCACTCAAACCGAACAACCCGTTCAAACCGAGGCGCCCACTACGAGGGTGTACCAGCCTCTTAATTTGGACGACGAGGGAGAGTTCGTCGACCCTTCGGATACCAGCCCCCACCTCGATTCTTATTTATACATCCCTCTCCTCTACTTCGATTTCTTCCTCCTCATCTGTAGGAGAACCGCCGAACTCGCAATCCAACATAGTTCACCTGCTACACCTTGCCATTGACGGAAGACACCCCGCGTATCAACGGGCATGCCATCGCCGTCAACTTATCCCCCATTGCCCTCCTCGCGAACTCAACCTCCACAGGCGATCGCGGTCTACAGCTCCACCAGCAAAATTTAATTTCCTGCCTCACATCGCTGTTCACCAGACTGAACTACACGGCCATGCTAACATCGCGAACGCCGGTCGCATGCAGGCGGAACCTCCGCACTCGGAGGCAGCTGGGCTTGATGCATTGTAGGGCGTTCATGCGTAAATTCTCGGGATGACAGGTCTTCTCTATCGCTTGTATCACTCGCCCTCTCGTCACCATGGGTTGACGCCCACTCCGTGTTCTTGTTTTTCGATACCTCCATGACATTGCATTTGATTCCGATTTTCTATTTTTCTTGTCCTCTATGTCACGAACAGGATAATCTACCCCCCGTCAATACTGCGCATTACATATTGAATTTTGTCAGCCCAGATCAAAACAAGGACAAAACCAGGCCAACAGAATATTCAAGAAACCCACCCAGGATCGAAACTATTCCCGATCTATCCGACCCAGTCAGCCCATGAATTCCGGCCAGGCGGTAAAGGTACTATTCACACCCCCCGGGTTACATACTCTGTCTCTTTCTCCCACGACAACGTAAACTAGCGTCACAGCACCACGATCGTTATCAACCGATTACTGCCCGCAATCTTTCAACATGAAGACTTCTATCGTCGCCGTTTACGATCTCTGGCAAACGTCATCCCTCCTTCCACCAGGGCTCACGTGGCGCTATCTTTCATTGCCAAAATATAAGTAGGTGCCTATTTTCTCGTGCCTCCCGAATGTCTCTAAGATTGTCCTCAACCAGCTCGGGCGATTCTGGGTCGGGTCAGTCGCGATGAGAGTGAGTACACATCCGCATTTTATACGTCCTCCAATGCTGAATCCTATATCTAGGGGTCATCGACCAGGCTGGAATCGGTACGGCTTTTCCAAGGCGCGAGTCCATTGGTACGCCCTGTTGGCCTGGCTTGTTCCTTTTCTCAAAGCTAAAGCGTCGTTCAGACTCCAGATCTTCCTCATTCCCAGCCCCTTCCAAACGAGACGCAGAAAAGAAAAATAACGGCGACAAAGATCGCCACGGTATGTTAGGTTTTCGCTCTCCCATTAATGCGCTCACACCGTTCGTTCACCTTCAGATACTCAACCATGCGCTCTTCCTCAAGCGGTTCTTATGTTCCTTCTTTGAACGCGGGTTGTCAATATACTCCCAAGGAGACTTCGTTCGCGCTGGTTATCCTGATTGGGTTCGCGGTCGCTATACCCAAATGTTCGACGTCGCGAAGGTTCATAGGGATTTCTTGGAGAGTGCCATCACTTCCGCTGGTAGCGAAAGGGTCAGGCTATGCAACGTCCAATTGTGCGTATATACTTTTGCTTGGGATTTTCAACAGCGTCTCACGATATATAATGCCGACATATAGCGGCGACAACGACGTCCGCGCATTCATCGACCAAAGTGCAGCTCTAGGAACTATCTCTGCCAGCGTCTTCACAGGGTCAATGCATCATTTCAACAACAGGGTACGGACTGCGTTCGTTAAATATCTTCAGCATACCCATGCGAACTAGGCTCATACCACAACGAGCGCCTCCATGCTCGCTGTCGAAGCCCGCTACGCCGCATGGATCAACTCGGCCGTTCGCAAGTTTTGATCCAGACACCCTTGACACGAACCACGTCGCCACCCTTCTCTCGAAATTCGTCGACTTTGATTCCTGCCCCGCCAAAAATAGGGACCTCCTTCCCGAGGGCTACCACGACTCTATCTCTCGCCGCGCCTCGTCCTTGGGGAGGAAGTTGAGATCTCATTCCCCCACCCGGAGTTTGGGCAAGGCGAACGCCTTTACACAGCGTTCATGGCCGGCGCCGAAACCGTCTTCGCCCGTATCACCGAGCAGGAGAGGGGCAGGGACGATGGCTCTGGATCGCGCCCCGAAGGTAACAACCGCAACAGCAACGGCCAGTTCCCTGGCGGATGGCCCAGCAGCGATAATCGTGACCGCAATCGTAACAAGAACACGGGTGACGACCACAAAGATGGGAGAAATCACCAAGACGAGAACCACCGCGACGGCGAACGTCGCAAGAACGAGAACGGTCATCACTCCGACAATAATAGGGGTGGTAAAGAGGAGGACGATGGGGATCGCAAGGACGAGAACGACCGGAACGATGACAATCGGAATGACGACCACTAGAATGAAAGAGAGAAAGGCCGCAATCGCGATGACAGGAGCGACCGCAATCGCAAGGACGGGAACGACCGCAATCGCGAGGATAGGGACAACCGTAACTGCGAGAACAGGAACGACCGCAATCGCGAGGATAGGGACAACCGTAACTGCGAGAACAGGAACGACCGCAATCGCGAGGACAGAAACGACCGCAACCGCGAGGACAGAAACGACCGCAATCGCAAGGATGGGAACGATCACATTCGCATAAACGACAACCACCGCGATCGCATGGGCGAGAACAACCGAAATCGCAAGGACGGTAATGACCACAATCGCAAGGACGGCAATGATCACAATCTCAAGGATGGGAACGACCGCAATCGCAATCACGAGAACGACCACAATGACGGTGATAATCGCAATGGGATACACCACGGCAACAACTTCAACCGCAATAGCCTCTCGAACCTCGCATCCTCCGGCTTCAACACTCACTTTGATAACAACAACAACCGTCGGTTCTTCATCGAGATCCCCCGCGACCTCGCCACCAAAGGCGGCATCTTCGTCGTCGTCGTCAAAGGGCGCGACAACATCGGCGAGGTTCGCCTTGATGAACAGAGCACCGTCGCCGGGCCTGCGCTCGTCAATTTCCCGTACGATGCTTGGAATAACCCTATTGGTCATTAAGCGCGTTTTCGGGGTGGTGTAGTGCAGTAGTGGGACGGAGGTGTATGCCCAGTGAAAAGCAGCTCTGCAATTAGCCGTAGATACCCGCAAATTACCTGCAAACACCGGAGATCGTCGGCGAAGCAGAAAGTCACGAACCAAGTGGGATTTTGTCCCTTTTGCGGATTTTTTTCTGCAAATATCGGCGTTTCAAACAGCTTCCATTACCAAATTCTCTGTTGTGCCCCGCACCTACCTGCTGTGAGCCTACATTTGCAGATAATTAACATTTGTTTTCATGTTGCATATTTCTGATCAGATCCGAGTAAATCCGCACATAAAAGTATATTTCTGTGCCTATCCGTATCTATCTGCAGTATCTACAGTCACCTTGTTGAAGTCCCTTACCGTACTCAGCATTTCATTGTCACTAACCCAAGGTCAGATACATATAAAGTATCATGAACGCGCAAGGAAACGTTAGAGTGATGACGATAGACTCACCGACACGAGCTCCTTTTCATGCGGCTGTTATGAGTGCAAAAAGCGAATGCAAATACAGAGACAAGTTTCGTAAACGCCACATAATTCGCCGAGAATCACAACAGGGCGCTCTGTTGCATAATCGAGCATGGAAATATTAATGTGCGTTTAAGTTAGCGCGGTAGAGGTCCATTGAACAGAATAATTACATACTGTATGACCAGAAAGATATCTGACGTGCAAGGGGCTTCCTTTCCTTAACCGGCGCCGAGTTGTGGATCGTGTCGCTATTTGAGGCAGAGAGCTTCGAGGGAATGGTCGCTTTTGGGGAAATAAAAGATTGATAAGATAATGAATGCAGGAACGTTGACAAGATAACACACTTTTCTCTGACGAGTCGGAGGCGCCGCTTGTGTATTCGGTCCTGATTCGGCCTCGAATTTGAAGCAATGTAGTCCATTTAGTCGCCCATCCCACAGCACCATCTACTCCTTTTCGAGTCCGTCCTTCCAAACGACAAGTCTTCCGAGGGGAGTGGCAACATAACTGGGAAGCAACATCAATTGTTACTAACCTGAGCCTTACTACCCATGATAAGCGCAACGCGCCGAGCATGATTGAGCCAAAATGGGCGCATATATACCTAAAAAATGAGTAGTATGTTAAATAAAAGCACCAAGAAATGACTTACCGCCATGTGAGCAGTGAGAGAGCAAAGTCCACGTCTATCCACAAATATAACAGTTGCTCAAGCGGAAAGACACCCACGACGAGTCAAAACCAGCATGCGCACGACGTCCAGGTTCACAACGACCCGCACCGAGGATCTAATAGATCCACGCAGGGCATCTTCGGCGCGCTGAGTGATGGGTAGGATGACCCAATGGACGGGAGGGGCGAGAAGATGGGGGGAAGAAAGAAAGAGGGGAATGAGGACTTTTCGAAGGCGTCTGGTAAATATAATCGGCCCACAGCCAACGAAGTCGACTTCGAGGGAAGAAGTTCAAACGGAAAGTTGGAGAGTCGTTGTGAAGAATCAAAAAGAAGTTTGTGTGTTGCGGCGAAGGTGCCAGCAATCTCAGACAGGGGCCGATCGTTGCGGATTTTGTCCTCCGCTGCCGGTATTTGCACCGTAGCGCGGAATGATGCAGAGCAGGTTTTCACTGGGGTGTATGTGGGATGTACGGACTATGTTACAGGGTTGAAACCCGTCGGTGGACGTTGCTTGGAGTTCCTCGTCCTCTCAAGTACTTACTCCCTTCACTTCTCTCTTTTTCTATTCCACTAGATTGATTTGATACGATACCCGCACATGTATTTATACCTATTCCCGAACATTTATATTTTGATTGATTCCCTTTCCTCTCGATGCGCTTGAGGACCAAGTCGAAGTTGAACTTGCAGTAACCCAGGGCAGCAACGCAACAATTTGAGGCACCGCGCAGCCTACATCGATGCAGCGTGGGAGATGAGTCGCTGGGGTTTTCCAATAGGATCGCTTCCCTATTTGCTCGCCGCAAGGTCATAGATGCGAGAAACGAGACAATGCGACGGGAATAACGGGAGGGGTGAGTCGACGTCGGGCGAAGCTAAGGTTGGGAGGCTTCCGACATCAAAAGAGACGATGGATTCGTTGGGAAACATTTTTATGATCCGCTCAGCTGCCTTCAGCTTTCGAGTCCGCCTTGAAGACGGAGAATTCCTCGGATTATGCAGCCGGAGGCGACAAGAAGCATAACTGTTGAAAGGAATTGTTGGTCATCGGGGCGGACTGTGGATCTGAAAATAAGACGAGTAGAGTATGGGCAAACGTCGCTTCAACGATCTTATGTAGTATTTACTCCCAGTGAAATACGAGGTAGAACGCGTCGGGCCTTAAGGAATGGTTAGCGTAATAATCGAGATGAGGAAGGTAGGACGTACAAAGCATGCGCCGCAATTCCATGAAGCAGAACTTCATCCTGGTTGACCGTTAATCGAAAAATCAGATTAATAATGGAGGTTCTCCTTCTCCAATTGGTGGAATCACTGAGCTCGAACGGGACGCAATAAAGAGCGAAAATAATGTGGTACATTGAAATACGTACAAGGAATCCATGACGAATGATGAAAAAAGAAAAAAGTCCATATATGTATTGATAAAGTATCTCAATTTAATTAGGGTGACGATGGGCTTCATGCGCTACCGAGCCGCAAATTTTGTTAGCGGCCCTCTTATATCACTTGTATACCTTTTCTCAATCTATCCATTCCGAGTGTAATATATAAACTTCGCACCGACCACATGATCCATCGGTTATTATGCGAGGCCAACTCAGTGGGTGCTAATTAGAACATGCGGAAACCCTTTTATGAAAATTACACCGTCTCAACTTTTCAATCGAGATTCCCCCCGACATCTTCATTTAACCTCACGATGTAGCCACAGGTTGCATTCCTTGATTTTACAGCACTCTCCGATCTCGATGAACTTGAGGTAACGGCAGAAGCTATGAGCCTATGACTGAGGAACTAGAAGAAATAAACGACATTGAGCCCAAACTGCCAGTGGCTGCTGAACGGAGATGAACTTGAAGGAAGTTGCCTTGGAATTGAAGTCGGGCTTCATTACAACCATCTTATGTCCAAACAGTCTAGTAGATCCAACCTGTGGGTTTCATAGGAATCGATTTTCGCAGGCCGGGATGCCCTAGTACTTGGCTTATCTAGGAGCGCCCAATGTGCGAGTGAGGATTTCTCGGTCACTTTCGCTTACCCTGCAACGCCCATTGAGTCATTTGCGCCTGTACTTGAGATATAGTATTACCGAGGTGCGTACCATATTCGGATAAGTGTATCTTCGCGGGTCGCCTATTGCTTCGCCTAAACTGTCATCTTCAGCGTCATACCTGGGGAATGTAAATTATTATGTGAGAAGGCTGGAACAAGGTGAATATGAAGTCCACTTGCTTTCTGAAGATTCACTCATCATTCATGAGAGCGTCACAACCACCTTCCATTATGATAATCAATTCGTTGTTCACAATCGCCACAAACAGAATTTTTCAAGGTCGCACGAAACATACCTGTCGAGGGACGAGGCGGGACGGAAGGACAGAGGATTGAACGATGTAAGCATATTGGTGGGGGTCCAAAAGATGCCATTTGACCATTTAGTATACGTAGTAGACTCTCGGACTGTGACCGTAGGATAAACAATAACGGAAACCGGTCAGTGGCCACACTACTTATTGATTGGCGTTTCCAATGACAGGGCCAATGAAGTGGTCTGGTAGTTCTTTGCGTAACCTATTCTTCACACTCTTCGCCAGCGCCTGAAAACGACAGCCGCAACGTTCTGCATCTCCAGATGTGCTGGGATGGGGAGGCAACGCAATCAGGCGGTCTAGAGCTCCCAGGGGATCAAATATTACAGCCTGTTCTTGCGGCCCTTAGTCAAGAGAATGCCAGTGTGTCACTGTTCCAACACTGTTCTCAACTTACATAAAAAATGACACGGAATATATGTCAGGAGGACGGCGCTCGCTGACTTAGAAAGCGTGCCCGAAACCAAATTGGAGTTGTCAGTGGCAGCGTATGCACCGAGAGCCGAACAGGTCAATTTTCCTACTACCAAACTGTCTGACGCATGTTGCAGATGCATCATGCGGCGGTCAAGGCTGGATAAGATGATGGAGTTCCGTCTTCATTTAAAGCTCAAGGGTGGAAAATTATTGGCGGATTCTATTGCTAGTGTGTTGTAAAATTAGACGCTAGAATAGATATCCTGAGCTGCTATTTCTTCATAGAACACATGGCGAAAAAAAGAAAAAAAATAAGATGGGGATGTCTTTCTGGATCTCACCAGTTCGCAGCGGTTGATGGATATGCGCCAGCTTGTCCCGAGCACTCGAGTCAGCCTGTCCTGAGAAGATAACAAACGGATAACAGTTGTAGTTCCAACACCAGTCGTTATGAATTGAAGCAAAGTGAGGACCATCAAAAGGGGGTGATCATCGTGTTTGATGCATTCCAGCTCTTCAAGTTCCCCGACACCTTAAAACACGGATTATGGTGCATATTTAAACCTGAGCCGGCCATGGAAACACGGTCGATTGCTCCAAAGAATCTGCAGAAGCCGGATATCTCGGCATGGACACGAGGAATCAAACAAGAGCCGGTCAAGTTTCGAGGGATCAGAAAATATGCACAGCGCCAATGAAGATGCCAGGTAAACAAAGCAGGTATGTATATGAGGATTGTGAGAGACGAATATGGACGTTGAAGGGAATTATAGAATTATATGGATCAAAAGAGTGATGGCAGGTGCTGGCCGATGCAGAGAGAGAAGGAAGGACTCCACGTAGTCATGAGCATCTGCACATAAATCAGCATTAAATGCACTACTGTAGGTTCTCCGGATCCGAGGTTTGGTCAAACTGGCTGGGCACGTCGACGTCATTACCTGGAACGTGTCCTGAGCTGCTGTTCACCACCTCACATTATTAGGTGAAGATGAGATGTTTTGGGATATTTGCAAGGAAGCCGTCGAAAGGAGAAGTTCTGGAAGTGGGAAACGTGTACAAGGAAGCGCAGGAGATGTCGATCAGTGTGGTGGTCGTAGGCGTTGGACTGAGGAGAGAATCGTGAACTTGCCCTTCGGAGTGCGCAACTGAGCAGTCTGCCAACGTCAGGCGTGGAAGCGATTGACCAATTTGGGATTCAACCGCGCTATTCACAAACCGTCATCCAAGTATGACATATCACGGGCACGTCAAAATGGCTACCTATCCTCCTTTCCTCTTCGCCGCTGTGAGGTGGCAGAGAGCACGCACTCTCTCCCTCCTCCTTATTTCATTCATCGGTCCCCATCTCCTAAACCTCCCTCCTGAACCTCCCTCCTCCAATTCTAGCTCATGAACGAGTCCGAACCATCCCCAATCCTCGAGACCGCTACTTCCCTCCTTGCGAACTTCAACTTCGGGAATGGCCTCGTCGAAATTGCAGCCTTAACTACCCTCATGGGAAGCAGCACCGCGGGGGACCTTACGCTTGGCAACAGAGGTGCTGCAGGCCTTGTCTGGGGAAGCATCTCAGCTTTCGGTTCTTCATCGGTAATCAAAGCGTGTGCAAGCGCTGCTAGTCCTGGGTGGTTAAGACAGATGCTCGGACTCAGGACGGTATTGTCGGATAAGGCTGTTGGGATGGATTTGAGTCTCAGTCCTGGGAAGAGGGTAGCAAGGAGGATGAGGGGTACATTGGATGATCCAGGGCCGATTGGGGTCAGTTGTCTTTCGGATGACCCTGATGCGACAGTAAGTCCTTTACTTTCTGCTGCTCACTGGACTGCCATCCATTCGTTTTCTCATCTTGCCCATGAAACAGTCGCCAAAAATCAAGGAACACCACACCTACCGCGACATCTACGCATTCGACAGTACAACCTCCATGATGCTCTCCGAACTCTCATCAACACCCCCAGCCGACTCCCCACTCACCATCCACACGCACTACCCCTACGCGTTCTACCGCCCACACCACCGGCGCTTCCAAATCGCCGTCCTCGCCCTCTCCCTCCTCAAATCGCTTGAAATCTACACGCTCTTCCTCCTGGGAGGCACCCTCATAGGCATTCTCTTAGGCGTACCCTTCCTCTTCTCCTTCTTCTCAGGTGTGTGTTTCGAAATCCACGACATCATCATCTCCCGCTGCCCCATTGAGATCGACAGCCACCTCGATCTGATCGCCGCCTCCCCGCTCCCCACCACCAAACGCCTGGGCGGCCCATGTAAAGTCGTCCTCGGTGCCCCGCCCAACCCGCGCACATCCAGCTTATGGTGGAAGTTCTTCTGGATTGTCACGGGTACGCTGCAAACGCTCTCTATTGTGCTCTCCTACTTCCTCCTTGGCCAGCAAAAGACCGAGTTTGTGTTCATCTGGGCCGGGTTTCAACTATTTTGGCTCGTAGCCAGGATCCTCATCTTTAATCTGGCAGAAAACACACATCCGATGGCAGATCGACCGATGAAGGGGAGCAAGCTCGAGGCGCTATCGCCGTCCATGAAGTTGCGTGTGGCGAATCTGGTGCTGGGGGTGGGGCAGTATCAGGCGCATGTGCATCCGCGGAATTGGGATGTGTACCTCGACGACTCGTTCTCGACGCGACAGATCGCACACTTACTAGCACCTGAGAACATGAGTGAGGTGTATCCGCTCCCGTCAGCGCGGACGTCCAGTTTCAGTGACTCTTTGCGGATGCCGTCTGTTTCTTCTTTCTCAAATCCTTCCCTCTCTAGTAGCTCCGAGAAAACCCTGCCCTTACCCATGTCCGATGCGGCGTCTAGGGTCATCAAGGTCAACATTCTCGCTGTGATAGGCGACACAGCGCTCTCCAGCGCCGCATGGATGCTTGGTAACTCCAAATATTCCCCTATGGATTTATACGATAGCTGTATCGTCGTGTTCCAAGTCACCTCTTCCTCTTGTCCCTCCCAAAGCTTCCCTTCTTCAAATTCAACCACCCTCTACCCCTCTTCATCTTCCCTTGGTACTTTTGACACAGAAATGCTCTCTCATATCCCTATCCTTCCCCAAACACAAACCCACCCCAAAACCCAAGCACACCTCCACCCCCAAACCCACACCCAAACACGCATCCTAGCCATTCCCTCCGCCCGTGTCTTCTCTTCTCGCTCGCAGTGGTTTGACATCATCGCTGCCCAATCGTCAGGTGGGGAAGATGCCTTAGAGTCGTCATTTATACCCCGCGGCGCGGGGAGGCAGGTGAATGCGGACGAAAAGACGTGGATTTACTGGGTACCGTGTGCGTTTGACGGTGAGCAAGGGAAGTGGTTGCAGATCAAGTCGAGTCCGAGTGCGTTGCCTGTTACCTCCTTTTCTCCGTCGGCGTCGATTTTTGATACGACTACCACGAACACGAACACGAACACCAAGCCGACCCTCACATCCACTACCTCCACCGCGAAAGTGTACTCCGTCCTCGGCCATCAAGTCGCCGAGGTACTGGACGATGCCCAGCTTTCGGAGATTTTGGGTGCGGGAAAGTTGAAAATTTCTCTGAAGAATGCGCAGGAGGTGAGGGGGGTAGTGGATGTGTCGAGGAGGGCGGGTGAGGGGCTGAGGGCTTTTCTGAGATAAACCTTGCGTTCCTGTTTGTCAATAACGCTTTGCAACTCTATTTTAATAGGCTTGTAGTGTGTCTCCCTCTTTGTAGTTTGGACAATGTATATAAGTGGGTTTCTTCTAAAGTTTTTCCTCCCCATTATTTCTTGATTATTTAAAAAAAGTTGCCGGGGCATCGTATTTGCATCGTAATTTTAAATTTAACGATGACAGGTAATTTGTGGCTATGCAGTCACGTGATCAACTCACGGACTGCCGGTGTTTCCAGCTCCGGGCATATTACTCTTATATTACTGACCTGCCTCAGGTACGTAGATATTGGGTGTCTACGAGTAACTCTTCCGTGTTGAATCTATTTACAGATTCACGTTATTGCAATGCAAAACATCCCGTTTTGTTTCTCATCGTACGCGCCTTACTGTCAATTATAATTGTTTGGAGACCAGTTGAACAGTTCTTCAAAGTTCATGTACATGATTCCTTTGAATTTAATAAGTATCCAAACTCGAGACTTGACAGCTTTTCTCTCGATTCGTTCTCTTTTTCTTCTCTCGTGCATTTTTTCTCGTAATAAGACGCACTACCCCTATTCCAACCCTATTCTTTCAAGTCTATTCTTCCAAACTTTAATTCACTGCGTGTTCGGCTTTGCGTTGTGGATTACATAATCACATGGTATATCTATTTCATTCGAAGGCCCTCCTCGAGAGCCTTGGAATGGACCTAAGATGACATTGAAAAATACCAAAGTCGTCCTTATAAAAACATCAAAAATAAACGATAAATCGAATACTCTAAATACCTATGAGTAATCTATCGACGATATGATCATGTGACCCAAATTGCCATGTAAGGAATCATTTCTGTCATCACCTCTTTTTCTCAACCGTCCCCATTGTGCCGTCAGTCCCAGTTGTGAAAGTGACTGGGCTGAACCCTTGGGGTACGTAGACACTCTGGGCGATGCCATATTTTTGGTATATCGAACGTGTGTATTGAAGCGCCAACAACACATGCACCGTCTGGCAAGTTGGGAGGTCTCCATTGCTTGGCATCTCAACACCCCCCACCCATGGTACGTTCTGGTTCTTTATATATATATATCCAATTGGAATTGAATTCTAGGAAGACTTTGAAGTACTTTTGCATGCAACGTCCCTCACTTTCTTCCTCCTCAATGATGGCACCGATGGTAAGCTTTCTCCTTTTTGTCCTCGTCATCCTACGTGCTCATCGTCGCCATTCTAGCTCTTCAATTGGGCGCCATGTCTTATGATGAAGAGTAAGCAAACCATTTCTTCACTTTGGTGCTGGTGTCTGGACTCACCAAAGCTCAGGACTCCTTTCCTCCTCTCGTTCGCCGGTTGTGGACACCTACGATGGCGCAGTGCTTATTGTGGTCTCTTTAGTCTACGTCCTTGGCCTTCGTAGATGTACTTGCTTACTAGGGGTTTCAAACCGGTAAGCGACTTCTAGTCAACCGGGTGATGGTTCTGGACTTGCCAGATCTCATATCCTTCATCAATAGCCCCCGCTCGTTCGCCCACATGTTCGATACCCATCCAAACCCCCTTGATCTTGTTCCCGCCGCGTCGACTTGCCATAGATACTTACCCCGCTCATGGTGGTGCTCTCATTCAAAAATTGATAGACTGCGGCTACAAGTTTGATAACAAGTAAGAAGTTCGTCCAATCATGGGGTTGCGGATTTACTATATCCTTCGTAGCGCCACACTGACACTGTCAATATCGTCCGTACTGATTGTCGTTCTGGACATTCCACTTTCCGCCCTACTCCAGCGTCTCGTGGTCCTGTTGAATGCCGCAAAACGATATGCTCGGGTACAGCTTTTAAGGCGGCAACGAGTTCCAGTGAGTTCCTGCTTGGCCTTCCATCGAGAACGGGTGCTTAAGCACTTACCTCTTAGCAGCTTGTTCCTCCTCTCCCTGGGTTTGACATCAACCAGTGTTGGTATAATCGACGATCTGAACAGAGGGGTGGCGGTGGGCAGATGCGTTCACCGCAGTCTTTCTCATCATCATATCAGTACCTGTCCATACGCCAATTTATGTGGACTCACCTTCTACCAGACATTCCTTGATCGTAACTTCCACATATAGCGATACTCCTCCCAACAGTTAGATGGTACTCGAACACCACAAAATTTGATGATGGGGCATTGTCGAACTGTACAGCACGGCTAGCAGGTGTGATGGCGAGTACGTTCGCTAACAAGGCTGGAGCGGCGACGACGAGCGGCCTTTCGAGAAAGGGTTTCGTAAGTTTATACTCTCTTTTACCGCTATTCTACCTGTACTTACCACTGTCCTTTATCGAAAGCCGCCAGGATGACAGAGCGTTGTCTATGCTTATCCGATGCCCCGACCAGCAAGCGGGTTGATGTCGTGGGATCAATTGTTACCTTAACAGATGGTCTAGACGCTTTGACGAGGATACGCATAAAGGACGGGTTGTATCCAGCGAGGTCTCTACTCAAAGCCCACCCATGGCCACGGCCTGTTGTCGCCGCTCTGGGCCATCGTTGGGATCCTCGTCGGCAAGCCCCGAGTCGAGGGATTGTAGAAAGAGCCACGCCGACACGGCGGCTAGGAGAGACACGGTGAGCCTAAAACCATTACGATCGATACCGAATTCTTACCAGTACTAAAGCATTTTCCTGCTATCAGGGCCATCGAATCTTCCTCACGGCAGCCAAATCGAACTGGCGGTCATGTAGGTCAGTGACAGTCGCACACCCGTCGACAGGAAACAACTAAACTAGACGTTCGCAGGTACAGTGTGTTCTGGGCTTGGCGAGAGCCCAATTACTTACGCGCTTGTACATTCAACACCACAATGACTTCCTTGGTTCCATTCAAGTTGGTCATTCCCTTCCGTTGTTTAATTCGGGGCTCTGGACGGACGGACGACATGATAGCTCCAGGGTTGAATTCGAACTTGAAAATACGAAATTTACATACATTGTCATGAGATTACATTTCACAAGTCATCCACTCACCCCCTCCATATTCGCTTGTGCAAACAGCCTACTCGAGTATATACTCAAGCTTACCATCCTCCGCCGCTCTTAGCATTAACTTTGCTCTTGTTGAAACATCTGCATCCACGTTCCTTGTTGAAGCAACTGTATCCCAAAACGACGTCGTGATATCTCCAGTGTTATTTCTCGCCATTATCACGACGGCAACCACGAGTGAAATGAGAGCGATGCCCAAGGCCGCCTATCAAATGTAATGGAGAAAAAAAAGTGAGATCATAAGATGTGAGTAAAGCGAAGTTACTCACGCCATATGGTACCCAAAGCGCAAAGGGACTATATTGATAAACCACAACTTGTTGATCAAAGGAGCACTCTGCGCTCATAGTTCCCAAGGACAGTGTAAGCAGCGCAGCAGTAACATTATGTGACATCTCTTCAATTCCCTTCAACACATCCCTCCAGGAAAACGTCGTGCTATCAACATGATCACCAAAATTTATATCCAAAAAGGAAGGCTGGCCAGTAATTGTCCTGTTGTCCCTTAACATCGTTTCTTCCAGAACTGTACTGCCGAGGAAAAGTTCTTGTGTTGCATAGGAAATAGATGCAAGCTGCAACCAGAAATTGAGCATGGGGTCGTTCTTGGAGACTAACGTTGCATCCGTGACGTCTGGGATAGGAGAAGTCGTTTGTGTGATGCTTGTCGCGACGGATTGAACACCTCCTTTCATCTGGACCTTGAGTTGACATTTAACCAATGATCAGCAAGAAATTGAGTAAACAACGCAATCGTCCGAACCTCGACATCATATTGGGCTCGAACAGGTGAGCAAGACCCGTTTCCCGATGTTCCAATCAAGGTTGTTCCATTCCAATTATTAGACTTCCATGCAACGTAAAACGCCCACATCGAAGTGGGATCCGTCGTCCCATTCCAAAGCGTTACATCTGGCGGGCAGTCCAGATCAATTCCATATCTACAGCCTAGACCCGCTTGGCCATGCGGTAGCGATGATGGGTTCGGTGTGCACTGAAAAACGAAGGACGGCACCGATACTTTGTAGCGGCAGTTAGGCCCACATGCTGGAGGCAATTCCGGAATGGACTGCTTGACGAGGCATTGCGTGGTGAGCGCCGTGGCCTTGGGCGTGGGGTCGACCCACGCTCTTAACCCTTGGCGCAGGACGTAAAGCGATTGAAAATCGGGGGTGTTGGGAGTTGAAAGATTGCCGGTGGGAATCATACAAGGACCGCTGTGAGTAGAGTTTTGGGTGGTAACGGTCAACGAACCTGGTGCAAAGACACCAGATAAGGGGAGGAGGAGTGTGAGGGCCGAAAAGGCGACAATAGTCGGGCTGAAAAAAAGAGCCCGAGGAAGGGTTTGGTATAGCTGGTCCTGGCGTTCAATCCGATACATGATGTTGATTTCTATCTCAGTTTTTCCTAAGCAGCAAGCTTTAAATCCAGTAGGAATGCATACGTTGAATGGTTAGAGATTGACGAACAACTGACAGCCAGAGGCATTGAAGGAGGACAAATCCCATCATAACGCCAACAGCTGATTTAAATCCAAAAGAGAAGACGACGCCGATCAGGGTTACCCAATGTTGGGGTACTAGACCTTTTACACTTAGAAAGAATCTGTTAGCGTCAACCACAGTTAAAAGGTGAATCAGTGAGTACACAGGTTTTCCGTTTTCCCAGGCATTAAAAGCATGATGGCCCAACGCAAGAACGGCACCCAAAATAAGTGTTCCTATGGGCGTTATGAGAGATATCCAATCCTTGACTGGGAGGTTAGATTTTGGGGAATCGATAGCAGGAATGGGCCTACCAATTTCGGAGCGGCCACAATCGGCGCCGCTGGTGCTTCTGCTCCGGCAAGGGTGTGGGTTTCAGAGGACTCTATTGGATGATGATGGTCTTCTGTTGCCATAATTTCTTGAGTGGTGGCGGGGACCTCAGCGTATGAATAATTGACATTCATCTTCAGACGAGTGGTTCAAGAGAAAAAGAATTGTTTACGATGGGCAGTGGAAGCAGCCTTCACACAAAGCCCTGGCGTACGGCATGCCTTGCACTGCCGACGCCCAAAGCTTGCCCAAAGCAGCCCAAATAATACTTCTGAACACAACAGAAATTCAGTGCCTTACAGTAAGTTCGTGAGAACGGTGCACACTGCACAGCCATGATCAACAGTGATAATCAGCTCTACCGTAACACCAATCTAGATTCGGCGCTCTCTACTATGCCTGTGCTGCGCGGTTATGGGATGCGATACCGGCCATAACCAAAGGATATCTCTTGCACAAATTATTGCCAGATTACTTTTCCCTGTGTCCAGTGTGCGTTTTGAACGAACTTTAATCACCTAGCGACTGTCTAGTCCTGTTTTTACCACGCCCCAAAACCCGTGCTAGAAAATCCAAGTGACGTCCGATGATGGGCTCGTTATGTTAGCAGAAAGCGTTAAATCCGCACACTAAGAGCGAGGGAATAATTAACAAACGGTGGAATGAAGATTGGAGAGAATTACCTGGTAGAGGTTGCCATCACCTCCCTCGAAAACGACCTGGATAGTAACATTGGCTCCATCGTTGACTCCATCAATTCCGGCAGCGGAGATGTTGAGGGGAATACAGAAGGTTCCAGCATCCGCCTGCTTCGCATATTGATGGAAGAGCTAAGGAACCCCGTTGACCGAAAAGTTATCGAAGGAGTTAGGGTTTGCGACAGTTGAGATCAGAACGCCACCTGCAAGAACGGCTTCCTAGTAAACACTTGTTTCGTCGAAAATCGGAAAGAACGAACCTGTCCAGTTAGGATGGCCGGTTTTAATGAAGAAACCACCCGATAGTGGGGAGGTAGTTCGGTTCGTCGTAACCTCCGTATAACCTCCTGAAAAAAAAATATATTCAAGGTCAAAATCTTCAAGGTAGGAAACAAAACCACAAGCACGCACCACAGAAGTTGGGCTCTTGATCGGCAACAAAAATTCCACGGGAGAGAGGATACAAGAGTCGGAAATGGGCATTAGCGACGCCGAACAAGCATAGTACTTAGGAATGTAAGAGTCGAGAAGATCATTCTAGGCGGATTAGTCGTCGATGAACGGGGTGGACTTAGAGATCGAGAAATATTCTGAAATTCTGCATATTTTTCTTCCAGGTTTTATGGTCCAAGTTCGCCTGTAGATCAAGAAACGAAAGCTTGGTTTGTGGACAGTGAAAAAGTTTTCTTGTTGATGTCAGTCTTGGCCAGACGGCTTGCCAAGGTAAAGACGTCAGGCGCATTCATTCAATTTCATTCCGTGCGATCAAAAAAAGGTGCGTACCTCTAGATAGAAGTCCATGGTGGTCCTGCAGTGCCTGCAAAATATCGGCGAACGTTTGAAAAAACGCGTGATCATACGAATATTAATAGCCCGAGTTATCGGGACTCGGGGTGTTGGAGCTGCTGTGGGTCGACTTTGATTTCCTCACAGCACTTTATTTGGGCGGTGCTGGTTTTGGGGTTTACTAGAATATTGAGTAGGATTTGAGTAGGATAGTAAAATAAATTAGTCCACGCACGAAATAACCGAGGAACTCTCCTGCAGGGTGACGATGTGCGGTTTTTGATCAGCTACAGAGATTATATTAGTTCGTGCGTCGGCAGACGTACTAGTCTTTTTCAGCTCGCTGTTGGCTCGCTGGATACCATGCTGTCGTCGTCGAACCATGAGAAGAGTTGTCACACTTGTGACGCGTTCAAGTTGGTACCTCCACGATGATCTCGAAAATTGGCAAGTTGCGAATTGAGGACATCGCGCTCAACACAGAGGACAATTCTACCACTCATTTTTGTTTACACGGCACCAAAATTTCAAAGTTTTACTTCCCACTCCTTCGGTTTTCCCTCCAAGGCTTGTCCCAAGCTTGTTCACTTCCATTCTCAACCCAACGGAACCGGCGCGCCAATCATTCCTTCTACAATTGTTTTCTCGACGTTTAATCTGCAACCTTGCATTTTCCTGGGCCCGAGCTAACAGAACAACTACTATTTGCGCTACCTCTCGTTTGAAGAAGCCCACACCACACCACTATCACTAACGACGATAGAGTGCCAACCCTCTCCACTACCTTCAACGCCAAATAGAGCTCAAGGCAAGCCACTCTAAGCATTCTCGCCCCTTCTCATTCCCATTGCATCTTTTCTTGTCATGGTGCTTTTTCATGGACGGAAGGGGCATGTTTGGTTTCCATTCCGGTCCAATGTTCCACCAGTGACGGCAACGACATCTTCTCTCCTCCTCCATCCACATCCCTATTCATCGTAAAGCTAATTATTCCTTTCCTGCATAGGGGCTTCCCCAGCCAATGAGACGACGACAGCGACGGCTGGGGTGACTCATATGGCTTGTTGAAGGATAGACGAGGAGGCAAGGGAGCTGGTGATGTTGATATTCGACAAAGGTACGCTAATTCCTCTTTTCCTTCTTATCCGAGTCGTTGTCTCATGTGCTCTATATTCTTCCTGTCTACGAAGATGAACCCAACTTCAATGTCAGCCCCATTACGCGTTGTCTAAACTGCCGCGTTCCAGATCTACGTCCCCCACACCCAACACCGTCACTCTATCAAAAGCGACATCAGGCCCTGGCGCTATGCGAGGCTCCATATTGGCTGCCGGTCTTTCAAGGCCACGAAGTGTGCCAACGTCGGCGTAGTTGGGCTGCCTTTCATGGAGGTGGAGGGGATTCGATGATTGTGGTATCACATCACCAGTGAAAGGAAATTCTAGATATAGACCACCTCCTCTCGGCCCATCGCTTTCGACGACTTTCTTCCACGCCCAGGACCAAGTATAACATGGATATCACTTCGACCACAACGCCAGTGATATCGTGCACCCCTTCACCGGCCTCGTCCCAAGAAATTCATTTCCACTCCCGTCTCTGCACTTGCACCTCCCAACCTCGTCTTGCCCACTTGGAATTACGTTCCATAGCCTTGTTCGCCCCAGCGTCTCCCCCCTTTGCGAGGAGGACATTGTTGACAAACCTCATTGCCCGCCCCGACCCGACTACTTTGGCTGGGAGGAGTTCCTCGGCACTGTTCCATCACTGGTGTTAGGTCAGCAGTACAATGGAGGGCTTGATAGATAGCGATGCTCAACCCATCGTCGAGCCGCTTCGTGTTGGGTATCCCTTTGCCGGGTCCTCCGAAAGTTCCGCGGCGCAGTGTACTTGGGAAGAGAGGTTCGTTGTGTGGTTTTGCGTTCTATTTGACACCCTATCGCACGTATCGACTGACTTCTCTCACCATTCCTCGCGAATTCCACATCAAGTAATATGTCGACTTTGGGTGGCAAGAAGAAATGAAACGCAGTTCTCCTAGCTTCGTCATCCTGCCGTTCCATTTATCGATTGTACAGAATTGACGAGTCCTCCATTCGCTCAATGCATGCACCGTTTCTTAGTGGTCAATACACGAACGACATCTTCGTTCTCGCACGGTGTGAAGTTAAGTCTTTCTTCCTTTTCGTTCTTAGGATTCTCCTCCTGATGATATTACGCTGGCTACAAAGGAGGGTGTAAGGATCTATTTTTTTCGGTTTTGTCTGCTTTTCAGTATTTTTTTAGGAAGGTTCCGCGTTGTTCATTCGACGTTTAAGTTCTGGGTCTGGGTGGCCGGTCCTCGTATCGAATTGATGGACCCTTTCTACCTATTTTCGTTCGTTCATTCACTTCTGAGCGTGCTCCATATTAGTCTCATCCATCCTGAAAAGGTATACCCATGGTTCTAACGATCGATGACTTCGATTTGCCTAGCATACACTCAGCTGGTATCATCACACTTCGTAACCACCAAAACACGAGTACGAACAAGACGACCTTGGGTGACGGCCATCAGCTGAGGCATAACACCCCCAGAAAATTGTGAGTCGGTTGTGTTCTCTTTACAAAATTTTGGATGAGAACCTGACCAAACTTGATTAATCACAGTAAGGACGACAACAATGAATCCACCCATGGAAAATTGCCGTGCTCTCGGGCCATGACTGGGTTGAGACATGAACAAACGACTCCGTCGTCGTCGCCAAAGGTGCCGAAATCTACAGACAACATGTTTAACATCGGGGGACAGATCAGTGGTGCTATCTGAGCTCTAGGGTTTGCAGTTACGGGTTGGGCTTCGAAAAGGTACGCATCACTTCGACTCCGTAAACGAGGGCAACGTACTCCAGACATGTTCAGGTAACCCTCGGCGAAACGATGTCCGCGCATTGCGGCGGCCACAAACCGGAAAAGCCAGGCTGGCACGGCCATTAGCCACGGCCCTCTACAGTGGAGGCCTTCTCATTTGAGAACGCCTGTCGTGGCCGGAGTTTATTAGATACTAAATTGATGGTTGACTCAATAAAAGTAGCCCGAAAATGAATATTCAGTTGGGGTCAGCATTGATGGTGAAGACATAATCGGAAATTACAACGACCTACTCCAAGCCAAACTCCCTTCTCTCGCCCATGTCGACCCCCGCCGTTCCTTCCTTGCCATTCCGGTCGACGAAAACCTTGAGACAATCTTGGAGCCAGTTCGTTTCGATGGAGCAGACAGTTGGTCAAATGACTTAAATGGCGCCTGGAAGATTTCACGGGAGGATGGCCTGCTAGGTCCTTTCGTTCATAGACTCCGCTACATATTCATCCTGAATGAATGAGGGTAAACTATTCTTCTACGTTCATAGAACAATGATCATTAAGTGCGCACGTACGCCAGTACTCGGTGAAAGCCCACTGATAACGTAACTTCTTATGCACATTTGTGCACGTCCAATTGACCTTTGCTTCAAGGCTGATTTCAAAATGTTCCGATGTGCAGAGATTCTCATGGCTGAAATCCTGTGCAAAAATGTGTCAATTGTAAAGCTTCATTGCCCTCTATCGTCGAAGATCCACCCTGTGCGTTCGTTCTTGATCCATAACGTCCCCTCGGTCGTCGTGGTTTTGTTGTCCATGGAACGACAACACCCCCGAGATGAGAAAGGCCTCGGATGCTCAACGGATGATCAGTCAGAGGTGTGGGGCGCGATCGATCGAACAAAAACTTGTCATTTGTCTTCAACTTAGGTAGCGATCTCCAGATATCCACTTCCGCTAGTCTTGAAAAGAGTTAGCACTGAACGGTTGAGAGAAAAACAGGTTAAAAATACGTACTTGTCCCAGCTGACTCGGACGCACTCTTGACTTAAGTCGGGCGTTATGGAGTACGAACTTCCCTTTCTTGTTGAGTTCCCCCAAGCTGAAGTCGTTGATGGTCTCTTTAGGTTTATAGTAGGTTAGCAAATCCAATTGCGTGAGAAGGTTGAACAGACACGCGAGCTCGACCTTGCTGAGAATGCGCGTGTTCACTTTGATTGACTTGGTCACTTCATTGGAGCACCGCGCGGCGACACTGCGGGATAATGGTAATAAGACTCGGATACAGTTGCGCAGCCGTTGAGCATTGCGAGGACGTACCATGCGGCGAGCCAGGCTTGCAGACAGGTGTTCCTTTCGGCCATCCGCTTGTCTCCAACCCAAAGGCTCGCGATGTTCCAAGCGTTACCGCTAGAGTCTACACGCTCCTTAACAATCCTCGAAGGTGACCATGGCTCTCGAGGATTTGGGGTGAACAAAGTCGAAAAATCTACGCCTCGTACATGTCGTTGGGTGATATGATTGACATGGATAACCGTTCGTGGAAACGAGAAGCCAACAAGGCAGATTTCTGGCTCTTCATTTCTGCGCGCTGCATCATCGCTCGAATGGAGCAAATCGGCGAAATGGGTACTGGGGTGTTGTTTGTCGTGATACCGGTCGAACGAGATGGCGAACGCCAGATGCAGGTTAGAAAGGCATATAAGGTCAATTTTTCCTTCGCTGTCGATGTGGTAGGCGATGCCTATTGGAAGTACTGATGTTGAGGCGCTTCCGGATTGGAGATGGAGGCATGCGTCCCCCGCATGGGCCTGCGACACGTGTCGAACTTGGATTGTGCGAGGGAAAGAATTCCGAGGCAGAAAAAACGTTTGGTTAATCGAGTCCATAGTGTGAGGAGTACCAAGGGCGATCGCAATGCAAAAGAGCGTCGTGCAACGCGATCAGCTGATGGAAGTTAGGCGGGGATAGGTGGGGGGAGGAGGAAAACCGAAGCACTAGAGTGCGCGCTTGAAGAGCTCTTGGGCTACGGCACGCGTGTGCTACGTGATTGCGAATTTACAAAGAATTCCGCGTTATCCTTA